>WPCK01369530.1_pt1 | contig 29192 bp, 26 predicted proteins | sample 5399851 | NCBI WGS metagenome assembly WPCK01 (sample SAMN12869471, study PRJNA574797) | sludge metagenome | isolation source: wastewater treatment of pH11 | place: China:Beijing | collected 2019-05-20 | reverse complement strand
AACCTGAAGCGGATAATCAGCCTCCATAAAGAAAAAACAGGATAAGGGCACGGAAAAAGGGCGATTGTCCCGACTTGAGTCGGTCCAATCACCCTTTTTTCTTTTCACGCTCGGATAGAGCGGAGGTTTTTCAGTGCCCTCTCGGCAGAGTGGGCTTTTACTGTGGCAAGATGATCGTTTCAATCATTTTAGGGGAACCTTCCGATAAATCGACGAGCGGTTTGATTAACACTTCGACGCGCCGGTTCTTAGCGCGGCCGGCATCCGTGTCGTTCGTCGCGATCGGTTTATACTCGCCGTAGCTCGCGAGCGTGAACTGGCTCGGATTTAAGGAATCATTCGTCAACAAGACGCGCATGAACGCGGTCGCCCGCGCTGAACTGAGCTCCCAGTTCGACGGGAAGCGAGCCGTGTTGATCGGGACGTTGTCCGTATGGCCGGACACGACGATCTCTCGATTGCCGGCCTGCTCGAGAATGCCACTGATCGAGCGGGCGACGTCACGTGCCTCCGCATCGAGCGTCGCCTCGCCCATGCTGAACAGCGCCCGATCTTGAATCGTCAGGACGAGTCCGCTCGAGTTGATCGTCGCCTCAATCTGGTCTTGGAGTCCCTTCTCTTCGATATATTGAGTCACTTGTTCTTTCAACTCGTCGAGCTTCGCGAGTTCATACGTTCGCGGATTCGCCGTCGTGTCGGTGTTGTTCGTCCGGTTGATATCACTGTTCGAGGCCGTCGATGCTTGAAAGACGCTCGTCCCGCCAGAGAACACTTGATTGAACGATCGTGACATCTTCTCGAGCTTCGTCTGGTCGACGTTACTCGATGCGAACAAAACGATGAAGAGCGCGAGGAGCAGCGTCAGTAAATCCGCATAAGGGATGAGCCAACCTTCAGGGATATGTTCTTCATGGTCATGCTTCTTTTTGCGCTTCATAGTCGGCTCGCTCCTTTGGAGACAAATACACAGACAACTTATCTTCTAACGTCTTCGGCGATTCGCCGCCTTGAATCGAGAGGATGCCTTCGATCATCATTTCCTTGATGAGCACCTCGCTCTTTGAATATTGTTTCAGCTTATTGGCGAACGGGAACCAAAGCACATATCCCGAGAAAATCCCGAACAGTGTCGCGACGAATGCGGCCGAAATCGCATAGCCGAGCTTTTCGATGTCGGACAAGTCTTTCAAGGCGGCGACGAGTCCGATGACGGCTCCGAGTACGCCAAGTGTCGGTGCGTACGTACCGGCTTGTGTGAACACGTCAGCGTTCGCTTTATGTCGGATTTCCATGTTCTCGATATCACGCGACATGACTTCGGCGATATATTCAGACGGTTGTCCATCGATGACCATCATCATGCCTTGTTTCAAAAACGGCTCTTCGACTTGTTCTAAAGCGGTCTCAAGTGACAATAGACCTTCTTTACGAGCTTGTGTCGATAAATCGACGAATTGAGTCAACATGCCAGACTTGCTAGGTAAGTTCTGTTTTGTGAATAAGATTTTGAACAGCTTCGGTACGTTTTGAAGTTGTTCTTTTGAGACGGCGATACTGACCGCAGCGGCCGTCCCGACAAAAATGATGACAAGTGCGGCCGGGTTGATGAGTGGGGCCACACCTGCGCCTTTCAGAATCATCCCGCCGATCAACGTGAAGAAACCGAGTAATAATCCTACTAAAGTGACGACATCCATGTCTATGTTTTCCACCTTTCTAAATGAACAGGAATTAAAAAAAGCGAGAGACGCAACTCGTCTCCCGCATAATGCGTTCCCGATGGTTAAGCGCCGTTTTCGTCAATCAGCAGTTGAATGCTGATATTTCGTTCTTCACGCTCTATATCGGTTAATACATCGTATTTTTTTAACAATGCGTACAATTGATTCACAACTTGTTGATCGAGCGACCATTGTAGCAATTCTTCGAGCTGGAAATAAAGATGGGCGGGCATGTACTGTGACTGACGCTCCAACCTTCGCGAGACATCCTTTAGCGAATGATCTACCGTACTAGGGTCCACGGTTTCATTCAACCTCCTCAACGTTTATAAAGTCTATCTATCATATTACCAAAAAAACGACGAAAGAGTTAGCGTGACATTTTTCTAGTTGGCAATTTCGATGGCGAGGCGTAATATGTGGCTTAGAAATAGTGAAGGAGATATGAGGATGCGACATCCATTATCGATACGGGAACGGCGGTTGAAACGAATCGAGGCGTTGTACCGAATCGTGTTCGAGAAGCCGGCCCGCTTTATTGCCAGCGGATTTTTACTCGTGATTTTTATTGGGGCAACGCTCCTTTATATGCCGTTTGCGCAAAGTGAACCGGTGTCTTGGATCGACTGTCTTTTCATTGCGACATCGGCCGGGACGGTGACGGGGCTTTCCACAGTCGACATCGGAACGTCGTTCACGACGTTCGGCGAACTCGTCATTGTTGCGTTGATTCAAATCGGAGGACTCGGATTCATGACGGTCGCCCTCATGCTTTTAAGCGTGCTCGGGCGTAAAATCGGTTTGAAGCAGCGTATCTTGCTCCAAGAGTCTCTCAATTTATCAGGACCGGGCGGAACGGTGCGACTCGTCCGAAACATCGTCTTTACGACGGTCATTGTCCAAGTGATCGGTCTCTGCTTTTTGACGGCAGAACTGTATGGCACCGGCGACTACTCGTTCGGTGACGCCTTGTACTACGGCTTCTTCCACGCCGTCTCGGCGTTCAATAACGCTGGGTTCGCCTTATGGCCCGATAGCCTCATGCAGTTTGAACAGAACACGTCCATCGTCGTCACGATTTCCATACTGATCATGATTGGCGGGCTCGGTTTCACGACGATTGCCGATGCGACCGAGGTGAGACGTTGGAAACGGCTCGCGCTCCATTCGAAAATCATGATCGCGTCGCTACTCGTCATCAACGGCATCGCCTGGTTCGCCCTTATGTTGTTCGAATGGGTGTCGATTGAAGGAGCACTATACGGGCGCCCGCTCGGCGAGGCTCTTCATGCGACGTTCTTCCAAGCCATCACGACGCGGACGGCCGGCTTCAATACGATCGACGTCGCGACGATGGCGCCGGTCTCGATCGGTCTCATATTGATTCTCATGTATATCGGGGCCGGGGCCGCATCGACAGGGTCGGGAATTAAAGTGACGACCGTGGTCGTCATCTTGGCCGACATGTGGGCATTTTTGCTCGGCAAAAAAGAAACGGTCATCATGGAACGCACGATCGACGTGTTCCAGATTAAAAAGGCGTACATGGTCGCCATCACGAGTTTCTTCTTTATTTTATTTATTACCGCGCTGACAATCTTGACGAACGGGCACTTACCAGCGACGGCCATCTTGTTTGAAGTCGTCTCCGCGTTCGGGACGGTCGGACTGTCGCTCGGGATCACGGCTGAGTTGAATGACAGCGGAAAAGAGCTCATCATGTTCATGATGTTGCTTGGTCGTGTCGGATCGCTCACGATTCTGTTCACCGTCGCGCGCCAACTTGACCGCAAGATTCGCTACCCGAAAGAAAAACTATTGATTGGATGACAAAAAGCCCTGATCAGGGCTTTTTGTGTGTGTCGTAATAGGCGACGACTTGCGGCAAATAGTCTTTTAAGTCGGGACAGATGATACCGGTACCGTTTAACGCCCGCATCGTCTGTGTCGTGTCGAAATGGACTTGATGTTTGAAGTAGTCTAGGAGTTCACGAGGTACTCCGTATCGTTCCGATAATTTCATGGCCGAAAAACCGGCTTCGGCGGCAATGTGAGGAATCGTCCCACGCGGAGGACGACGGAACATCTCTTCGTGAATCATGCGATACACTTCGCGCGCACCGTGCGGAAACGGATCCGTCAGATGAAACGTTCGGCCCAACCCGGCTGGTGCGTGCGCGAGATACGCCGTCGCTTCGACCACATAATCGTACGGCACGAGATTCACTTCGATATTTTGGCGTCCGATGTAAGGGAGCGGGGCGGCTTGACGCAACTGGTCCATCAATTTCAAGACGAAATAGACACCATCAAACTTTTTCGTCTCACCGGTCAGACTATGACCGATGACGATGCCCGGTCGAATCACGGTCACCGGCATCGAGCCGAACTCACGTGAGACGATCGCTTCGGCTTCGTATTTTGTCGCCTCGTAATGGTTTTTGAAGGCGACACGATGCCACAGTTCGTTCTCGTACACCGTCCCTTGCCGCCGTCCCGACACGTAAGCGGTGCTGAAATAGACGTACCGCTTCAAATGCGGGGCTCGCTTCGCGAACGCCGTCATATGTTTCGTGCCGAGCAAGTTGATTCGATAACCGACTTCGTAAGGAATGCTCAAGTCGTAAGCGGCCGCCAGATGAAACACATAATTCACGCTACGCTCGATGACCGAGCGCATAATCGGGTCGAGGATGACTTCCGGGAGCGTGATGTCCGCCTCGACGAGGACGAGTTGTTCGTCTTGGAGTGACGTCGTCGCCAACAGTTCTTGTTTTAATGCGCTAGCTTCATCGTGTTGCGTCGGGAGATGAAGGGCGTAAATCGTTCCGATTTGATTCGGTAAAGAAGCGAGATGGGTGATCAGCTTCCCGGCTAAAAAACCGGGGAATCCGGTAAAGACGTAATGGTTCATATCGTTTCCTCCGCTAAGTCGAGCGTGAATGTGAACGTCGATCCGACACCGACCGTCGATTCGACTTCGATACTGCCACCATGTGACTCGATGATTTCTTTACAAATCGAGAGGCCGAGCCCGGTCCCACCGATTTGACGAGTGTCAGAGTTATCGACGCGATAGAATTTTTTAAACAGTTCCTCGAACGCATGCTCCGGGATACCGATACCGAAGTCTTGAACCGAGACGTGGGCTTGGTTGTGTTCCCGGCGTACCCGGACTTCGATTTCCCGGTGGTTTGGTGAGTACTTGATGGCGTTTGACAGCAAGTTGATGATCACTTGCTCAATCCGGTCTTGATCGGCGATGAGAGGGAGCGTTTCATCCGCGTCATCAAAATGAATCGAATGATCGTTCGTCTCCCGGAACCGCTCGACGACGTCGCGGACGAGGTCGTTTAGGATGAAATGGTCTTGTTTATATTCTTGATTGCCGTCCTCCATGCGTTGAATGTCGAGGAAGTCGTTCAATAAATCGGTCAACCGCTTTGCCTCTTTCGCCATCGTCTTCAAATAGCGCTCCCGCTTGTCAGCAGTCAGTTCGCGGTTGAGCATGAGTTCGATATAACCGGATAAGGAAGACAGTGGCGTTCGTAGTTCGTGGGAGACGGTGCTGACGAGCTCATTTTTGATTTGGTCCATCCGTTCTTCTTCGGTCCGGTTACGGAAAACGAAGAGAAAGCCGCTGTCGACACCGATTTGGCGCTTCGTATCCATACCGGTCGCATACATCTCATAATATTGCTCATCTCGATCGTTCGGTTGCGGGATGGAGAAACGCATCGACACTTCTCGAGCCGATCCGTCCAGCAACAGGTCGATTTTCTTTAACATCTCGGTCCGGTCACGGGGACGGAACGTCGTGAGGAGCGGGATCCGTTCTTGCATTTTGTTAGGAGCGATTCCAGGCAAGTCGAGCAAACGACGGGCGTGGACGTTCATAAAGAGGACGCTTCCGTTCGACTCGGTTAAGACGAACGCCTCGTTCGACGCTTGAAGAATGGATTGAATGATATCGCGCTGACGGGCGATGGCATTCTTTTCACGTTCAAGCATGCGCTCGACTTTTTTCCGGTCACTAATATCCCGCATGACGGCGACACGAAGCGTCTGCCCTTGGTACGTCACTTCTTTCGGATAGACTTCCATCTCGAGGAACGTGCCGTCTTCCCGGCGTCCGATGACTTCGTAAGGTGTCTGGATGTGGTTGCGGATACGGCGCAAGACGTCGGCGCGGTACCCTTCCGCGATGAACTCGATCGTCTGGCGCCCGACCATCTCTTCAGACGGGATTCGGAAGATCGTCTCGGTGGCTTTGTTGGCGTCAAGGATCGTACCGTCCTCATGAAACAAGACGGCTTCGATAACCGATTCTGCGAACATACGATACCGCTGTTCTTTATGCAACAACTCTCCTTTTAACGCGATCTCTGGACTGACGTCGAAGACAAAGAAGAAGAATCCGATGACGCGTGCCTGTTCATAGACAGGGTGCATAAACAACTTGCCGACGAAGTGGGTCCGGTCTTTTCGTTGGAACTTCCATTCTCGGTCTCCTCGATCGAGCGCGACGCGCAACATTTGCTCGAACGATAAGAGACGTTCGGTCTCGTCTTGGTAGTGGGTGCGTTTTTCGCTCAACTCACGCGATTCGAAAAGCGCGAACGGCGTCATCTCATATAACACTTCATGAGGCGCGTAACCGAACAGTTCGGTGGCGCCTTTATTGAATCGATTGATGAGCAAGTTCGCATCGGTCATGATCATCGCCATGTCGAGTTCGGTGTGCATCATCGCCTCAAAGGCGTTGTGTTGGACGGTGACACGCGTGTCGAGCGGGAGCGGTTCGATCGACAGGATATAGACGTCCCCGTTCGGGATCGCATGGATGCGGATCGTCGGCATCTCATACGTCCATGGAAGCCCTTGCTCCATTCGACTGGACAGCTCCATCGTGATCGGGGACTGGTTGACCATATGAAACACGTTGGAACGTGTCTGTAAGTCCTCAGGGAATTGCTCTAAAAACGGGCGGTTCGCTTGAACGATCGTGCCGTCTGTTTGAATCAAGGCGACACCGTAAGGCAAGGCATGCAACAGGTCGTTCTGGAGATGCACTCTTTTCTCCATCAACGGGTGATCCCTCCTTCTATAAATCAAACGGGTACATCTTCATTACATTCGACAGATGTGCCTTTGTTTTCCTGCCTTCAGACGGTAAAGTAATAGTGAACAAATGATGGAGAGGACGATGGATGTGAAAGGATTGGGGTTTAGTCTAGTACTCGCGTTCGGACTGTGGTGGTGGGACGCACCGTTCTGGACTGTCATCGCTGTCGTCGGGCTCGGGTTCGCTTGGGTCATTTGGCGAAAACGGCTGTCGACGATCGACCGGGTCGATCGGATGGAAGGGCGTGAGTTCGAACTGTTTTTAGAAGACGTGTTCACTGAGCTCGGCTATACGGTCACCGTCACACCGGCGTCCCGCGACTTTGGGGCCGACTTGTTGCTCGAGACGCCGGAAGGGTGGTCGATCGCCGTCCAGGCGAAGCGTTACGAAAAAGTCGTCGGTCTCGAGGCGGTCCAACAAGTGGCGGCGGCTGTCCCGTATTATGGAGTGAACGAAGGATGGGTCGTGACGAATTCGTCCTACACGGACAGCGCGTACGAGTTGGCTGAGCCAAATCAAGTTCGTCTGATTGCAAGATCAGAGCTTGAACAGCTGTTAAAAGAAGCCGGTTTTAAGCGATAACGACGCGTGTTTTCACATGTTTGACAAGATGACGGATTGTGTCGAAGAAAAAGGGGTTGTCTTTTTGTTCAAACGGTGCAATAATCATCTTCGTCATATGAAATATGTAGTAGTTGAACAGAGAGATTCGGCTGCTAGAAACTTTTTGGGGTTTCACAGAATGCCCAACCGGACAAACAGAAAAATCGTGGTTGGAACGTATTAGGAGGAAAAGCGGTGCGCAAATTAATTTATGTAAAAGGTTGCGTCTTTACGCAAGGCGAGGCGACCATTTATGATGAGACAAATGATGCGATCGGATCTGTTCACCGCGACGCGGAAGGCAGTGTCCAAGTGCACAACTTGTCTGGTCGACAAATCGCTCTCGGGAAGTACATCCCGAACTGTCAGAAATGGGTCGTCATGAACCATGACGGGCAAGCGATTGGTCAATTGAAAGACAAATTCTCGTTATTCGGGAAAAAGTGTGAGTACAACGTCTATGAACGCGGACTCTATACGATTCAGTACGATGTCGAACGCTACAAGTTCAGCGTGCGCGACAAGGCTGGGAAGCTTGTGGCGGAACTTCGTCGCCAAGAAGACGACTCTTTCTGTTTGACGAAAGAAGCCGATCAGCTTTCGATGTTCGAACTGTTGTCAGTGTTGAAAACGTTGAGTGTGAAGTCACGGATGCCGCTCGCGGTTTCTGTTTAATCGATATGACGAACACCAGTCACGGGACTGGTGTTTTCTTATACGCAAAAACCGCTCCATCAAATGAAGCGGTTCAAATAATGTTTTGCCTCGAGTTCGAGCGTTGTGACGCGGTGGGCGTATAGACAGAGCTTCAAGACATGGACGATGTTCTGGTGCGTATGGCCCATCTTCTCGATGGAGCGCTTGGCACGCGTGTCGAGCAAATCGATCGGACTCGTCGATTTCGCATATTCCGCGTACAATCGGTAAAAATCGATTGGCGAGATGAGGTCGTCTTCGTCACGGTCCGGGTTGTTGAAGATGAGCGCAAGCAACGAACTCGTCTCCTCAAGAGAGAACAAGTGCTTCAAGTCGTCGAGCAAATAGATGATTGCGGCCTGTTGCAACGAGTATTTTTTGCCGACCCGAGGGACGCCGATAATTTTGCGCACTTCCCGCTTCGTCCAGTTTTGAATCGTCGTCGCCGACAAATGTTCGCCCGTCAACGTGTTCGCCAAAGCGACGATTTGGTTGATGGACAGGCCGTTCTTTTCAATATGAAACAAGTGGATTTTACGAAGTTCTTTTGGGAAGTGTTCACGCACTTCTTCCGGAAACAGGGCGATGGCCCGATCGACGTCGCCAACTTGCATGTAATGCAGGCAGTCCGCCAAAGTTTGAATTGAAGTTGCGTCGCGCATACAGCCACCCTTTCTATAGTCGGCTTCGATCGCCGTCTATACAGTCATTTGACCTCATTCTACCAAATGTTTGAAAAGGAAGCTAGGTTCTGGCCCGATTAAGGTATAATGTAAACGTATAAATTATGTAGCTAAAGGTGGTCTACCGATGAATGAATGGGTCAGCTCCATCCTGTCCATCGTCATAGTCCTAGTGTTCCTCGTCGGGCTCGAACAAGTCGGCAAGCGTCTAGGATGGACGGATGAAACAATTCGTAAAAGTGTACATATCGCGGTCGGACATTGGGCGCTGCTCGCCGTCTGGTTGATTGAGACATGGTACGTCGCAGCCGTTCCGCTCGTCTTCTTCACGTTCGCGAACGCATTCCTTCTTTATAAAAGTCCGTCACCGGTCCATCAAACCGAGCGGAAATCATTTGGCACGGTCTATTATCCGATTGCGCTGCTCGTGATCTTATTCTTCTTCTTTGAGACAGAACCGCTCGCCTTCTTGGCCGGGTCGCTCGTCTTGGCCTGGGGAGACGGATTGGCCGCCCTCGTCGGACGGAAGTATGGGACGGTGACGTACGACTTATACGGGCAGAAACGGTCGTTCCAAGGCAGTATGGCCATGTTCCTCAGCTCGTATGCTGTGCTCTTTTTATTGTTTTTGTGGGATGATGTTCCGCTTTGGCAAGTGGTAACATATGGGTTTATCATTTCCGTCGTTGCCACGCTGACAGAAGCGATTTCCTATCGTGATTGGGATAATTTAACAATTCCTATCGTAGTAGCAGTCGCTACATCATTATTGCTATAAATCTTTTCTTCCATTGTAAAGAAAACGTTGCTTGTCACCTCTGTCAAACATTTGTATACTGTGTTTCGTACTGAAACCATTCAGCGACGTGCCCGGACGAGTCCGAAGCACCGATAAAAATAGAACGTAAAGGATTGAGTGAACGCATGAGCTTTTTAGATCAATTAGTAACAATCATCCCGGCCGATCGCGTCAAACAAGACGAGTCTTTATCGGCACACACGTATACAAAGCTTGGTGGCAACGCCGATTATTTCGTGGCTCCACACACATATGAAGAAGTACAGGCGGTGCTCGAGCTCGCCCACCGCGAGCAAGTCCCGTTCATGATTCTCGGATTCGGCTCGAACTTAATCGTTCGGGACGGGGGTCTCCGAGGGATCGTGTTGAACTTGAACGAGTTGAAGACGATTCGCCGGGAAGGCGATCGAGTCATCGCTCAAGCCGGTGCCGCCATCATTGATGTGTCTCGTCAAGCGCTCACAGAAGAGTTGTCTGGTCTCGAGTTCGCTTGCGGCATTCCTGGAACGGTCGGTGGCGCAGTGTACATGAACGCTGGTGCTTACGGTGGCGAGACGAAAGACGTCATCTTGAGCGCGGTCGTCTTGACGCCGGCAGGGGAGCTGTTGACGCTCACGAAAGACGAGCTCGAGCTTGACTATCGGACGAGCCGGATTGCGACAGAAGGGCTCATCGTGCTCGAAGCGACGTTTGAATTAGAGCCGCTTCCTTACGAAGCGATCAAAGCAGTGATGGACGATTTGACGTACAAACGTGAATCGAAGCAGCCGCTCGAATATCCATCGTGCGGGAGTGTGTTCAAACGACCGCCGGGCTACTTCGCCGGGAAGTTGATTCAAGACTGCGGTCTGCAAGGGAAGCGGATCGGCGGGGCGGAAGTATCGCTCAAACATGCCGGCTTCATCGTCAACATTGCCGACGCGACGGCGACGGAGTATATCTCGCTCATTCGTCACGTCCAAGCGACGGTGAAAGAGAAGTTCCATGTTGAACTTGAGCCGGAAGTAAAGATCATCGGTGAAGACATCGCCGTCGAGAACGCCTAAATAAAACGCCCGAACGGAATCAGCCGTTCGGGCGTTTTACTTATGCTTGCAGTTGTTTCGTGACCGCTTCTGAAGCCGGTACGAACGGATAGTCGAGGTCTCGGGCGACCGCCTCGTACGTGACCGTCCCATCGATGACGTTCAATCCTTTGAGGAGCGCCGCATTTTCACGGAGAGCCGGGAAGACGCCTTTTTGCGCGCACTCGATAATATACGGCATCGTCGCGTTCGTCAAACCGAGCGTCGACGTGCGTGGGACCGCACCTGGCATGTTGGCGACCGCATAATGTTGAACCCCGTAGCGCTCATACGTCGGCGCGTCGTGCGTCGTGATGTGGTCGATCGTCTCGCAAATCCCGCCTTGGTCGATGGCGACGTCGACGATGACCGAACCAGGTGACATTTGTTGAACCATCTCTTTTGTGACGAGCTTTGGCGCTTTGGCACCCGGGATGAGAACAGCACCGATGACGAGGTCGCTCTCGGCGACTTGTTTGGCGATGTTGTAACTGTTCGAGATGAGCGTGTTGATCGTGTTCCCGAACTGATCATCGATTTGACGAAGTCGGGCCGGGCTGATGTCCATGAGTGTCACGTTGGCTCCGAGACCGATGGCGATGCGGGCCGCGTTCGTTCCGACGACACCGCCGCCGATGACCGTCACGTTGGCACGCGGGACACCTGGGAGACCAGACAAGAGGATGCCTTTCCCGCCATGAGGCTTCTCTAAAATTTGAGCACCGATTTGTGCGGCCATCCGTCCGGCCACTTCACTCATCGGCGTGAGGAGCGGAAGCGTCCGGTCGACTTCGACCGTTTCATAGGCGATGGCGGTCATGCCTGACTCGACGAGCGCCTTCGTCAGTTCCGGCTCGGCTGCAAGATGTAAATACGTGAAGAGCGTCAAGTCGCTGCGGAAATAGCGGTATTCCGTAGGTTGCGGCTCTTTCACTTTGAGTGCTAGCTCGACGTGGTTCCAAACGTCTGCGGCCGTATCGACAATTGTCGCACCGGCATCGACATATTCCATGTTCGTGAAGCCGCTCCCGATACCGGCTTCCGTTTCGACGAGCACGTCATGTCCGAGCTCCGTCAACACCGCAGCCCCCATTGGCGTCAACGCGACGCGGTTCTCGTTATTTTTAATCTCTTTCAATACCCCGATTTTCATGATCCGTTCCCCTTTCGATCTGTTGACACAATTTGTTCACACTTCTAGTATAGACCGTTCCGAAAACGCTGTCTTTAGCCTGCATTCTAAAAACGAAGACCCCCACTTTGTGATAATTCACAAAGTGAGAGTCAGTCGTCTTGACGATATTGTCCGGCTTTGATCGCCAAATAGATGGCGGCCCGTTCCGGGAGGGAGACGCGGGTAATTTGCGTCAACTCTTCGATCCGCCGGACCCGGTACAGCACCGTGTTCGGATGAATGTGGAGATGGGCCGCGACTTGCTTCACGTTGCCGTCGAAATAGAAGTACCATTCCAGCGTCGTCACGAGTTCGGTTTGGTGAGCGTGATCGTAAGCGTGCAGCCGTTCGAGCGTCGGGTGCGTCTCGAGCCGGAGGCCGATCAGGCGCGCGAGGTCGGGAACGAGTTGATATATGCCGATCTGTTCGAACGCACGGGCGGTGGCCAGCTCGAGTGGGAATTTCCGTCGCAGTGAGGTCACACGTCTCGCTTCCACGGCCGTGTTATAGATCGTCTCGCTTTCGAAGAAACGGCGGCTGATGCCGAGTCGGGGTTCCGCTTCTGAAAACTTTTCCTGGAGCTGGGTCTCGAACCGTTCCGCCCACTCCACGAGTGTTGTCTCTTCTTCGGACAGCTCTGACTTCATGTAGTGCCAGACGAGCAACTGTTGTCCGTCAATCGCTTGGAGGACGACTTCAATCGCCTGTTGGGTCGCGAGCACATAAAAGAGCCGTTCCGCGAATTGCGGGGTGATCGGTTGCAGGCAATCGATTACCGTCAACCGGCTGGCCACAGCAATCGGCGCGATTTCGTTCAACCGCTCGTGATGGGACAGGCTCAGTGTCGGCGTGGCCAGAATATCCAAAAAGAACCGTTCGAGCTCAGCGTCGATGCGTCGTTCGTGCATCGCGATCGTCATGAGCAGTTTTTTGGCGATGTTTGCACCTTCTTGTAAAACAGTGAGCTCTTGCTCAGAAAAAGGCTGCGAGCGGGCCAAACTCCAAATATAGCCGAGCACCTCGTCTTGTTGTTTAATGACGACGGCGGCACGTTCCCCGAGACCGACTGAAAGGCGCGCTGGAATGACGACCGGTTCATCGCGATCGATCACGTTTTGTAAGATCCCACTCTCCCACAAGTCTTCGATGACCGCTTCCGGGACACGTCGACCGATGATGGTCGCGATTCGCGCCGGGTCCGTCGAGTCGGGATGCGTGCTATAGGCGATGAGTTGATGGTGGCGGTTTTCGATTGTGATGGGGGCGCGAATCGCTTGACCGATCGCTTCGGCGAGCGTGTCTAGAGACTCATAAGACTTCTGCAAAAAAGGCATGTCGATTCCTCCTCATCTTGAGTATACCGTCTTCGTTGTGAAAGTTCACAAAAAGATAGGGGAGGGCGACATGCCTTATATATTCAGATAGGGAAAAACAAACCGACGACGAGACCGAGCAAGGCGCCGACGATGACTTGGAACGGTGTATGACCGACAAGTTCATTTAAGATCGGGGTCTCATGCTTGATGCCTTTGAAATAATCATTCAACAAACGGGCTTGGAAACCGACCGCTTGGCGGACACCGGTCGCATCGTACATGACGATTGTCGCAAAAATCAAGGCGAGGGCAAACATGCTGGAGTCGAGTCCTTCCATTCGGCCGATGACGGTCGCTAAAGCGACGACGGTCGAGGAGTGGGAGCTCGGCATGCCGCCAGAGGCGAACATGATTTGTAGTTCAAAGTCTCTCGTTTTAATCAGTTCTGTCACTAGTTTTGCCGCTTGGGCGATAAACCATGCAAGGAGGGCGGCGAGTAAAGGTTCGTTAAACAACAATCGATTCACTTCCTGTCTGACAATAGTATCTTCACTATACCCGATTCTCGTCGTGAATAGACGTAAAGATTCTGTCAAAAAAAGCGCAAGGGATAAGGTCCCTTGCGCTTTCTGGTCGATTTTTGTTACCCGACGACGCCTTCAGTCTCCTGAAGTTTGTCCGCGATATTCTCGATGATATAGCGGTTGCGTGGATGCTCCTGGCACTCTTTCGAGCATGAACGCATTTGTTTAGGTTCACACTCTTCACAACAGAAGTGCTGGGCATTACACACCGGGTTGGCACAATTCACGTAACGGACCGTCTTCGTGCCGCAGTGCATGCACTCTGAAACGACCGATGGATTGACCGTGTTGACCGGGACGTTGATGCGCTCGTCAAAGACGTAAAGCTCACCTTCCCAATCCTCGCCTTTCGTGGCTTCGTCTTTGCCGTACATGGCGACGCCGCCTTTTAAGTGAAAAATGTTGTCGTGACCTTGGTCACGCATATATGCTGTAAATTTCTCGCAACGGACGCCTCCGGTACAATACGTGAGAAGCGTTTTCCCTTCGTAGAGGTTCTTGTTCTCTTCGAGCCATTCTGGCATGTAACGAGAAGCCTCTACATCGATCTTGATCGCATTTTTAAAGTGACCAAGGTCGTATTCGTAGTTGTTACGAACGTCGAGGATGACGACATCATCGCGATTCATCATCTCTTTCCATTCTGCCGGTTCGAGGTATGCCCCGTGCTGTTTCGGCACGTCAAACTCGCCGTCAAAGCGCCACGTCACGAGTTCTTTCTTATGACGGACAAAAATTTTCGAGAACGCGTGCTCATCGACTTCATCGATTTTGAACTCGATGTCGCTGAAGAGCGGGTTCGCTTTCAAATCAGTCATGTACTGCTCGGTCTGTTCCCAAGTCCCAGAGCACGTCCCGTTGATTCCTTCGGAAGAAATCAAGATCCGTCCTTTGATGCCGAGGTCCTTACAATACTTGAGGTGCTCTTGTGTGAGCGTTTCTGGGTCTTCGATGTTGACGTACTTATAGTACAGCAAGACCCGCATTGATTTTGTTTCCATGGTTATTGCTCCCCTGTGTTCAGTTTTTTGCAGGAAAACGAACGTTGGGTTGTGTCGTTCGACGAATGGGCTTGCCTGCAACCACAAGTCCATTATTATATGATAGATATCACAGCGAAATTTCGCAAATACTTTTTAATTTTTTTTGAACACGGCAGGGGGATGTGTCCTGTGGTACGAATTCGGGTAAAACAGAGTAACGAAAGCCGAAGGTGGAAACTCATATGCTCACATCTCTCGAACAGTGGATCATCCAATTGATTGAATGGCTTCAAGAGTTGCCAGGGGGGCCGTGGGCCGGTCTCGGCGCCCCGTTCTTAGAAGCGATTTTTCCGTTTCTTCCACTTGTCCTCATCATTTCAGCGAATGCGGCAACATATGGATTCCTGCTCGGGGCGTTATTATCATGGGTCGGCAGTTTGCTCGGGACAATTCTTGTCTTCTCAGCTGTCCGCTACGTGTTCCGCAAACCGATGACGCGCTGGCTTGAAAGACATAAGAAAGGTGTCTACTGGCTCGAACGGATCAACCATATGAGCCCGGTTTCACTCGGGTTCTTATATTCGTTGCCGTTCATCCCGGTCAGTCTGATCACGTACTTACTCGCGCTCATTCAAATGCCGCTTCGGACGTTCATCATGGCAGCCGGGTTTGGGAAACTGCTCGTCGTCTTGATTTTTTCAGTGATCGGTGACCAATGGGAAGAATTCATCCAAAGTCCGTTCCGCTTGTCGATGCTCGGCCTGTTGTTGCTCGTCTTATGGGCGATCAGCCGCGGACTTGAAGAACTTCTTAAACGGCGCGCTTTCAAAAAACGCAACGAACAGCTCAAACGTGAACTCGAAGCAAAAAGAACGACCTTGTGAAGTCACGCTTCACAAGGTCGTTTTTGTCAGGCCCGCTTCTTGAAGCGCGGGAAGTTGAAGGCAATCGCCAGTCCGCCACAGATGAACAAGAGGAACGGATAAAACATGTACGGCACGAGAGCCGGTGATGCCGTGTTCGTCAATTCGGCGGCGATGAGCAATTGGGCTCCGTATGGGAGAAGCCCTTGTACGCCACACGAGAAGATATCGAGCACGCTCGCCGACTTCTTCCGTTCGATGTCATACGTGTCGGCGATGTTCGCCGCGAGCGGCCCGGCGACAAGGATGGAAATCGTATTGTTCGCCGTGGCGACGTTTGTCGCACTGACGAGCCCGGCGATGCTCCACTCGGCGCCGGCCCGTTGTTGGATGCGGGCAGTGAGGGCGTCCCGCAAATAAGTGAGCCCTCCGTTATGCGAGATGAGTCCGACGAGCCCGCCCATGAAGAGCGTCAAAATCGAAATCTCTGCCATCCCGATCATCCCGTCGGCCATCGCCGTGACGAACGCTGTCACGGACAAGGTTCCGTCAAGCAGACCGATGATCCCGGTCAACACGATGCCGCCGAGCAAGACGAGGATGACGTTCAACCCAGTCAAGGCGAGGACGATGACGGCGAGATAAGGGATGAGCTTATACCATTCAAAAGCAGCGACTTCAATCGTCGATTCTCCGCTCGACAAGACGGCGAGGAGAACCGTCGTGATGACGGCCGCCGGCAAGACAATCCAAAAGTTCGTGCGGAACTTGTCGCGCATGTTCGTCCGTTGCGTCCGGACCGCCGCGATCGTCGTGTCCGATATGAACGACAAGTTATCTCCGAACATGGCTCCGCCAACAACGGCAGCTGCGGCGATGGCGATATTGACCCCACTCTCTTCATGGATGCCGAGGGCAATCGGGGCGAGCGCCGCGATGGTCCCGGTCGATGTGCCCATCGCCATTGAGATGAAGGCCGCGATGACGAACAGGCCACTCAAAAGCAGCGATGGCGGCAACAACGTGAGCGCCGCGTTGACGGTCGCGTCAATCGCCCCGATCTCACCGGCAACGTTCGAAAACGCCCCGGCGAGCAGGAAAATAAAGATCATAATCAAAATGCCAGGGTTGCCCGCGCCTTGCGCAATGCGCTCGACGGTTTGCGTGACACTTCCTTTCGTCATCATCGCCGCGACGATCAAGGCGATGAGTGCCGCAATCAATACAGGGAATTTGTAAAAATCGCCATAGTAAATCCCGGCCCCGATAAAGAAGACGAGAAAGACGAGTAAGGGCAACAGTGCCCATTTGTTAGCTGTCGGTTGTTCCAATCGTTTCACCTCATTCATAAAAATAAAAAGAGAGCCTTTTGAAAAAAGGCCCTCTTTTACAAGAAACACTTTTTTCATCTTTCGAGCAGAGCGCTCGCTGGATTTGGCACAGGTTCCCCGCTGCCGAGACTTCACAGGGCCAGTCCCTCCGTCTCTCGTGATAAAAAAGTCGTATGATTAAGTTATAAGACACGTTCCCTAACCTATCTGTTTCGAATCGGTTTGTCAATAGAAAATCCCCACGCTCTGTGAGCGTGGGGGCGGATCAAGTCGTCAAATAGTTGTAGTGGGCGACTCGGTTGCGCCCGGCGTACTTGCCGCCGACGTATAACGCCCGGTCGGCGTTGCGAATCGTGTCATCGAGTCGTTTGTCACCGAACGCCTGAATCGTGTCGACCCCGATCGAGGCGGTCACTTGAATCGCGATTCCATCGACATAAAACGGCTTGTCTTCAATCTTTTGGCGAATGCGTTCAGCGATTTCGACGGCCTGGTCGACGTCGCAATGATTGAGCAACAAGATGAACTCTTCTCCGCCATAACGGGCCGCGAAGTCATCGGTCCGCAGCGCCTGACGGATGCGACGGCCAAATTCTTGAAGCACGCCATCGCCGACTTGATGGCCATGCGTGTCGTTAATTTTTTTGAAAAAATCGATATCGAGCATTGCGACCGAGATCGGATACATAGAAGCGTCTGAGATTTGTTGAATCCCATATTCATAAAATGCCCGGGCGTTCGCGAGGAGCGTCAAGCTGTCCGTCCGGCTCTCTGTATAGAGGCGATCCCGTTCGTGGCAACGGCTGATCGTTCGATTGAACGACTTGAGCAGTTTGACGATTTCGCGCTGGATGATCAGCGGATAGCCGTAGACGTGCTCGCCAGCCATGACGATCCACGTGCGAATCCCTTCGATTTCCTCGGAGCGGACAGAGATGAAGCTGTGGTAGTCGTCGTGGAACTCATCTGACATCGGCGCGTCCCACTCGAAACGCATCTCATACTCGACGGACGATTCGTTCGGATACGTCGATTCGAGCAAATCGAAGACGCGGGGACGTTCGATCGGTTGGCGGGTCTTTAAATCGAAATAGAGTGAGCGGTCGAACAACGTGAACTCGACGAAACCGGCGTCGTATTGATTCAACCGTTCGCATTGGCTGAGGAACACTTCGATGGCTTGCGCCTCGCTTTGCGACAGCGACACGGCTTCTTTTGCTTCATCGTACTGTTCGATGAGCGATTTGAACGCGTCTTGTCGTCCTTTTTGAATCAACAGTCGTTTGATGAAGAACGTGAGCGCGGCGGCAATGCTACTGACGACGAGCAAGTTCGTCTCGCGGAAGAAGGACGCCGCGAAGATGAAGACGAGGCTGACGATATACGTATAAAACGCGATGCTCAAGAAGTCGCGGACCGGCACGTCGACCCGGAACCACCAACCGACTTGGTACTTCTGCAGCACCGTGTTCAATACGATGGCGGCAATCAACCCGGCGACGGGGAGGAACGAGTCTTGCGTATAAAAACCGAGTCCCGTCTCACCACCGAGCGCCAAGTAGACGCTCGCCGGAATCGCTAGTTCTAGAAAAGACGTGATAGCATTCCATGGGTACGTGAAACGGAAGCGCCGGAGCGCGACGCGCGGCTTCAAGTTGACGAACTGGAAGACGAGCAACCCGATTTGGTTGACGAACAGAGCTGTCTCAAAGTCGAAGAATAAAAAGATGATCAGGACGATACTTTCAGAAAATGTGAAATAGACGCCTTTGCGCTCGATGGAGTCGAGTTGGAAGATGATGACGAGCAAGGCGATCAAGATGAACGGCAACGGCTCGATGGCCGGCGCGTTCAATACGCCTGTCGCAAACAGTGTGATCGTCAATAGTACAAAAGCACTCCAAATACCCCAGCCGAGGGCAGACAGCTTACGGAAATGGTTCATGGCCCCTCCTATGTGGGAAAAGTCGATTATGTATCGTAAAAAATTCGGCATGATGAGGCGGCAGTCCTGCCTATTCCTCATAATGGCCGAATTCTAGCATTGAGTCTATATGAATTATCCTCTATAATGAAATTGCTTTTCAACCACATAGACGAAAGTCGATGAAAAAGAGAGTAACGATCGTTTAGTCAACAAAGCGACCTAGGGATTGGTGAGAGCCTAGGCTGACAGACGTCGCGAAACGCACTTTTGAGATGCTATCCGAAACGAGTAGGCGTAGCCGGGGGACCCCCGTTATCACCGATAAAGCGGTCTGCGTCAAGCAGGCAAGAAGAGTGGTACCGCGGGCCATCCCGTCTCTTTGCATCTGTGCAAAGGGCGTTTTTTTTATGTAACGATTGATTATTTAAGGAGGAATTGTAATGAGTTATGAACGCAAGTATGCAGAAGCGTTGTCCCGTGTCATCGGCGACGAATTGACGCTCGACCAGATTGAGGCCTTGATTGAAAAACCGAAACACGAAGCGCATGGGGATTTGGCGTTCCCATGCTTCCAACTCGCCAAAGCTTACCGGAAAGCCCCGGTCATGATTGCGACGGATATCGCGGGCGAGCTAAATGATGAACTGTTCACGAAAGTCGAAGCGGCAGGACCTTACGTCAATGTCTTCTTGAGCCGTGACGTCGTCTCGCAAGAAATCATCAATATGGTGCTCGATGAATCGGCGGACTACGCGACGCACGCGACGCGCAACGAGACGATCGTGACAGACTTCTCGTCGCCGAACATCGCCAAACCGTTCTCGATGGGTCACCTTCGCTCGACGGTCATCGGAAATGCGATCAACCAAATCGCTCGCAAGAACGGTTATGACGTCGTCGGCATCAACCACCTCGGCGACTGGGGCACACAGTTCGGAAAACTCATGGTCGCCTACAAAAAATGGGGCGACGAGGAAGCGGTACGCGCCAACCCGATCGCTGAGCTATTGAAACTTTACGTCCACTTCCATGAAGAAGCGAAGACGCAACCGGAACTCGAAGACGAGGGCCGTGCTTGGTTCAAGAAACTTGAAGACGGCAACGAGGAAGCGACTGAACTGTGGACATGGTTCCGCGACGAGTCACTCAAAGAGTTCCAAAAAGTATACGACCTGCTCGGTGTCGAATTCGACAGCTTTAACGGGGAAGCGTTCTACAATGACAAGATGGACCGCATCGTCGCCATGCTCGAAGAGAAGCAGCTTCTCGTCGAAAGCGAAGGGGCGATGGTCGTCTCACTCGAGGACGAGAACTTGCCGCCGTGCTTGATCAAGAAGAAAGACGGCGCGACGCTTTACGCGACGCGTGACTTGGCTGCGGCCGTCTACCGTCACGAGACGTATAACTTTGTCCAGGCGAATTACGTCGTCGGCGGCGAGCAGGCGCTCCACTTCAAGCAACTTTTCTCTGTGCTTCGTAAACTCGGTTATGACTTCGTCGACGGCATGCACCACGTCCCGTTCGGCTTGATTTTGCAAGAAGGAAAGAAGATGTCGACACGTAAAGGCCGCATCGTCCTTCTCGAGGAAGTGCTGAAAGAAGCGATCGAAAAAGCACAGGCGAACATCGCGCAAAAGAACCCGGAACTTGCGAACGCAGACGACGTGGCCCGCATGGTCGGTGTCGGCGCGGTCATCTTCCACGACTTGAAAAACGAGCGCATCAACAACATCGAGTTCGACCTCGACAGCATGCTCAAATTCGAAGGGGAGACAGGTCCTTACGTGCAGTATACGAACGCCCGTGCGAACTCACTCCTTCGTAAAGGCAACTACGACGGTTCGACGTTCGCTGGTGCGGACGACGACCATACGTGGGGCGTCGTGACGATGCTCAACGCGTTCCCGCACGTCATCACGCGTGCCCATGAGCGCCGCGAACCATCGATCATTAGCCGCTATGTTCTCGACTTGGCGCAAGCGTTCAACAAATATTACGGCCACGTACGTGTCCTTGAAGAAGATGCGGGCAAGCAGTCGCGTCTCGCCCTCGTCAAAGCTGTGACGATCGTCTTGACGGAAGGACTCCGTTTGATTGGCGTCCAAGCTCCAGAAGAAATGTAAGCACAACAAAAGGGACCTCGCGGGTCCCTTTTGTCGTGTCATGCCTTCATCCGTGTGACCGTCCGTGCATCCGTGTCGTACAGGCACCATTCACGGTCAAAGATGACGGCGCCGACGTTGATGACGTAGCGTTTCTTCTTCAACTTGAACTGTGTCCCGATTTCCCACGGGATCGAGCGTCCTTTCCGGTAAATACCCGGAATGTGGCTGTGACCGATGAAGACGAGCGGGTACTTGCCTTTCTCGACGAGCGGTTCCCAGTCTTCGTTCCACTTCACTTGATGACCATGTAGGAACAGCGCCTCATCGAGCGTTGTCTGTTCCGGGAGGAGCGCGATGCGCGTCTTGACCGGATGTGAGACGACGAGCACCTCGTCGATTCGTTCTTCTTGATTGCCGCGCAGGCTCGGGAACGTGAGGAGCGCCTCGTAGTCCGGGTCGTACGTCACGACGTCCGTCACATCGCGAAACCTTTCGTTGCGCCGTTTTTTGCCGATATGGCACTCGTACAAGTCGCCGAGGCAAAGGATGTGCTCGGTCTCGCGGCGGACGGACTCGAGCACGGCTTTCAAATCAGCGAACGAGCCGTGCGGGTCACTGATGATGGCGAGTTTCATCGGTAGTTCGTGAACTGGGCGTCAACCGACAACTCGAGCTCGCGGACGAGCTGCATGACAGCTTGCAGGTCATCACGTGACTTGGCCGTCACGCGGATTTGATCGTCTTGAATTTGTGATTTCACTTTCAATTTCGACTCTTTGATGGCGGTGTTGATTTTTTTCGCGTCATCTTTATCGATCCCGCTCTTCAATTTGACGCGTTGACGGACCGTTCCGCCGAGCGCGCGCTCGACTTTTTGATAGTCGAGGTTTTTCGTCGGGACGCCACGCTTGATCAATTTCGTAATCATGACGTCTTTCAACTGTTCGAGCTTATAGTCGTCATCTGAGACGAGGACAAGGTCGCCGTTTTCGAGTGACATCTCGCTTTTCGACCCTTTGAAATCGTAACGGTTCAAGATTTCTTTTTCGGCGATTTGGATCGCGTTCTTCACTTCTTCGAGGTTCATTTCTGACACAATATCAAAAGAATTGTCTTTTGCCATGTTTCATCCATCCTTTATGAGGGTTTTGTTATAATGATAGCAGATTTGAAGTAGTGAAGGAGTGAAAGAATGGAACGTACTATTGATCAACAGACAAATGTAGATTTAGATCATATGGCTTATCACGGAAAAGATCTCGGGGTGACGTTTAAAAGTGACTTCATCCGGTTGCGAGTCTGGTCGCCAGTCGCCACAGAAATGGCTGTCAAACTGTACCGGACGCCACGGGCCCGTAAGTTTGAACGGATGGCGCTCGAGCAGGCAGAGAAAGGAACGTGGGTCATTGAACTCGATCGCTCGTTCGAAGGACAGTTTTACGTGTTCGAGGCGGTCGTTGACGGCAAGCGTGTCGAGTCGCTCGATCCGTATGCGAAAGTCGTCGGTGTCAACGGCAAACGCGGATGTCTTCTCGACCCATCTGCGCTTAATCCTGACCATTGGGTGAAAGAACGTCCGCTCTTCCACTCTTCGCAAGAAGCGGTCATCTATGAGGCACACGTCCGCGACTTGACGAGCCATCCGGACAGCGGCGTCATGCATCGTGGTAAATTCCTCGGCATGACCGAGGTCGGCACGAAGACGCCGAACGGCTATCCGACCGGACTCGACTACATCACCTCGCTCGGCATCACGCATTTGCAACTCATGCCGTTTTTCGACTACGGGTCGGTCAATGAGTCAAAAGAGAGTGAAGACAATTACAATTGGGGCTACGATCCGGTGCATTACTTTGCCGTCGAAGGTTCTTACGCGTCATCCGCGGACGACCCGGCCGCTCGCATCATCGAGTTGAAGGCGATGATTCAAGCGCTCCATGACCGCGGGATCCGTGTCATCATGGACGTCGTCTTCAACCACACATATGATGCCGCGACAACGCCACTTGGTCAGTTCGTGCCGGATTATTATTACCGATTGAACGAAGACGGGACACTCGCTGACGGATCAGCTTGTGGGAACGATACGGCGTCGGAGCGGGCGATGATGCGGAAACTGATCATCGAATGTGTGACGTATTGGGCGAAGGAGTTCATGATTGACGGCTTCCGTTTCGATTTGATGGGGCTGCATGACGTCAAGACGATGAACCAAGTCCGCAAAGCGCTCGACCGCGTCGACCCTTCGATTCTCGTCATCGGAGAAGGATGGGACCTCGACACGCCACTCTCGGTACGAAAGAAAGCGAACCAACATAACGCCCGGAAGATGCCGCGCATCGCCCAATTCAACGATGCCATCCGCGACGGCGTCCGCGGTGACGTGTTCATCGAGGACTTACCAGGCTGGGTGAGCGGCAACCTCGACATGACGGCTGATGTGAAACGCGGCATCGCCGGCGCGGTCACGAGTCAAAGTTTTGCCGACGAACCGAACCAAGTCGTCAACTACGTCGAGTGCCATGACAACTTGACGCTCTGGGACAAGCTCGCCGTGACGAACCCGGACGATGACGAGACGACGCGTCGCCGCCGCCATCGTCTCGCGACGACGATCGTGTTGCTCGGGCAAGGCATCCCGTTCCTCCATAGCGGACAGGAATTCTTCCGGACAAAAGACGGAGACGAGAACAGTTTCAACTCCGGTGAAGTCATCAACCGCTTGGACTGGAGCCGGGCCGAAGTCGAGACGCCGAGCGTCGAGTACGTCAAAGGCTTGATCAGTTTACGAAAGCAGTATCCGTTGTTCCGCCTCGAGAACGCGGAGCAGATCCGGAAACATTTACGCTTCTTTGATGAGGAAGAGGGCGTGATCGCATACGAGCTGCATCGCCACGTCGAAGGGTACGTGGAACGCCACCTCGTCTACCATAACGGTCTTGAGGAGGCGGTCGACGTGAAGCTGCCGTCCGGGAAGTTTGAAGTGAACGTCGAGGATCATACGGTCAACTTGACGGCGCCGCGGCTCGTCGAAGATCGGCACATGACGATCGCCCCGTTATCGACGCTCGTCGTGACCGAACGTCGTCCAGACTACAGCAAATACGCTGTCGCCGGCGGAGCGGCGCTTGCCATCCTCGGTCTCTGGTATGTGGCGAAAAAACGGAAAAACAAGCAAAAGTAAGCAAGAGAAAAGGAGACGTCATTCCGTCTCCTTTTCCTCGTTCGCTTCCGATTGTGAGGCTTCAAGTTGCATCATTTTTTGGACGAGGATATGTTTTGGCATATGCATCAAGTCTTCGAGCGGGACGTTTAGCTTCTTGGCAAGTTCGATAGCTGTCTCGGGTGACAGTTGAAGTGGGCGCATGAGAAACCCTCCTTTCTATAAATGGATTAGCTATCGCCAGTATACAGGAAATCAAGGCGAAATGAGAATGTGTTCGATGAACACATTCAAAATCGTCAAATCGTTCGGGCGTTGCTAAGCTAAAGCTAGGAAGTGATCAAATGTACAAACAAGTCGCAGACTATCAATTTCATCAGACGGTCGAATGGTTAGAGCGTGTCGGTGGAGGATGGATGTTATATTTGGCGCAAACGGGCTTTTTATTCTTTGATGAGACGTTCCACATCCAATGGGAACTCGAATGGGAATGGACCCCATGTGCCCTGTTTATAGAACCACATAGAAAGATTGCCGTCGCACTGTTCCGTGATCGGCAGACGTACGGCATCATCGACCTCGCGAGAGGAACGATGGAAAGTCATCCGCTACCACGCGCGTTTCATGACGATTGGTTCAGCAATTTATACCATTGGCAAGGGGACGACCTGTTCCTGTACTCGGCCGAATCCGATATTGTGGCGCTCAATGTGAGCGACAAGACGTTTCGTTACAGCCGGTACGAGGAAGTCCCGACGTTCGGAGCCATTATCGAGCTGGCGTATCAACCAGACTACGACTTTGAACGTTTCACGGCCCCGGGTCTCGTCACGTTGTATGACGAACGAAATCGCCGATTCCTCGTCGAGGACGTCGGTGCCAAAGAGCGCTGGATCATTCCATACGGGGGGGAACGCGATACCGTCATCGTCGATCAAATCGGTGAGACGACTGCGATCACATCGTCGACAGCGTTCCTGCTGTTTGGACGTGAGCGCGAACTGTTTTCTTCTGAAGTATGTGCTGAAAATGAATTATTGAAAGTCGTTTTGCTAGACGAGGCGGGCGACCGACTCGTCGTCTTATCAACGCCGCGTCGCTTTTGTCACAGTTGGCTTCAAGTGTTCGAGCGTTGATGTTCCTGAACCCGATGAAGGTTCAGGAATTTTTTGTGAAGACTCTAGTGAAAGCCTGAGAAAACGGGAAGAGTCTTCTTAGACGGAGAGGAGTGGGGAAAGTATGGAACGATTAGGACACACGTTAGTCCGATGGCGCTACATAGTCGTCGCGATTTGGACCGTATTATTGGCGGTATCGGTGTATTTTGGATTGCAACTCCCGGGCGAATTGCGAGGCAACGGTTTTGCCATTCAAGACGGACGGTTCGCCCAAGTCGAGGACAAGTTGAATGATCGGTTCGACCGAGCCGGTGCCTCGATGATCGTGTTGCTTGAAGGCGGGGACCTCGATGCCGCGCTCGAAGAGCAACGCGAACAACTCGAAGCGGTAAACGGTGTCGATGGGATCATCACGCCGGATGAGAATCCAGACGCGCGGTCTGGGGACGTCGCATATTTACTCTTGGAGTTTAACGACTATGAGACGGCCGAGGCGTCCATCGAAGACGTCCGCAACGCCCTCATTCAAAACAGTGACACTGAAATCCGTTTGACCGGTGAGCCGGTCTTCGCCGATGACTTGAACGAGGCGTCGAAAAACGATTTGATTCGAGCCGAATTGATTGGGATACCGGTCGCGCTCGTCGTCCTCTTGCTCGTGTTCGGGACGCCGCTCGCGGCGTTCATGCCGCTCTTTGTCGGTGTGATCACGTTCATCGTTGCGGCCGGATCGCTTTTCTTCTTCGCTCAGACGATGGAACTGTCCATTTTCGTCTTGAACGCGGTGGCGATGATTGCGATCGCGCTTGGCATCGACTTCTCGCTCCTGCTCGTCAACCGCTACCGTGAAGAGTTAGCGAAAGGGAAGTCACGGGAAGCGGCCATTGTCCGCACGGTCGCGACCGCGGGCCGATCGATTCTGTTCTCCGGCCTTTGTGTGTTCGTCGGCTTGGCCGGTCTCTTGTTCATTCAAGTGGACGTTTTCCAAGCCATCGCGCTCGGCGCGCTCATCGCCGTCGCCGGTGCCGTCTTATCGGCACTCACGCTCTTGCCGTCAGCGCTTTACATCGTCGGTGACGCGATCAACAAAGGGCGCCTCATCAAGACGAACGAGGTCCGTTCCGAAGTGCGCTGGCAACAGCTCGCCCGTTTCGTCATGAAACGTCCGGTCGTCATGACGCTCGTCGCGCTTCTCCTGTTGTTGCCGAGCCTCTGGTTCGTCCGCGACTTGGAGCTCAATATTCCGGACGCCGATGCGCTCCCGACGTCGTATGAGTCGCGCGCTGCCTTGGAACGTTGGGACGATGTGTTCGGCGCCACCGCGACGGATGCGGTCCTCTTGTTCGAGACGAACGATTTGACCGATTCGATGATTCTCGATGAATTGACGGCGCTCACCGATGAGTTGAACGAAGATCCGATTGTTGACAACGTCACGACGTTCTTGACGGCGTCGGGGCTTGAACCGGAAGCGTTCCAACAACTCGCTGAAGTCGCTCCCGAACAGCTCGAGGCGTTCGACCGTCTCGTCACACTTGATGGCGACACGAACCTCGCTCTCGTCAACGTCAGCTTTGATGTTCCGCCAAGCGACAAGGAAGCGCAGGCGTTCGTCCGCGATTGGCGTGAGAAAGGGTTCGAGGTCGGAGGGCCAGCCGCGTTTAACGAAGAGATTTATGAAGAGATATATGACAGCATCCCGTATGCGGTCATCACGGTCATTTTGGCGACGTTCGTCATCCTCATGTGGGCGTTCCGTTCCATTCTGATTCCGATCAAGGCGATCATCATGAATGTGCTCGGTCTCGGGGCGACGTTTGGACTTCTCGTCATTATCTTCGAGTCGGGTTACGTCTATGACGCCGAGACGATCAGTATTTTGACACCGGTGTTCATCTTCTCGCTCGTCTTTGGCCTCTCGATGGACTACGAGGTGTTCCTCGTTTCGCGGATCGAGGAATATTACCGGGAGACGGGGGATAACGATTACGCGACAGAGATGGGGCTAGCGAAGACGAGTAAAATCATCACGTCGGCCGCCATCATCATGATTGTCGTGACGGGTGCGTTCGCGTTCACCGGTGTCAGTCCGATCAAACAGCTCGGGGTCGGGATCGCGCTCGCCATCTTCATCGATGCGACGATTATTCGGATTCTTCTCGTCCCGTCCTTGATGAAACTGTTCGGGGATTGGAACTGGTGGTGGTTCGGAAAGAAAAATTTACCGAAACGTAACCTTCATTAAATGTACATTTAATGAAACACTCGTCAAAGTATGTTAAAATAGTCTCATGATTACGCGCATTTATGGGAAAGGAAGGTCTTTATGGACACCGAGAGGGCATGGCCTCTGTTTCAATTGCCGGACTTCTAGCGTTGAGTTTTTACAGATGAAATCAATGTAAAAATCAACAAACGGAAGATCGGAGATGGAACAGATGGAACCGCGGCTACGACTGAGGATCCTCCTCTCCGTTGAAAACGGGGAGGACAATCGGAATGAAACGAGTTGCTACCATAGTGCTCGGAACGCTGATCATGGCGTTCGGTTATTATTATTTGAATGAACAGTTTGGTTTGGCTGAAGGGGGCTTTGTCGGGTTAGCATTACTCGGCCGCTATTTATTTGATATCGATCCAGCGATCTCGATGATCGTACTCGACATCCCCTTCTTTTTAATCGCCCTTTGGTGGAAAGGCTGGCGTTTCGTCGGACAAGCGGTGCTTGCGGCGGCGTCGCTCTCGCTCAGCTATGCGATGTGGGACCGGCTCGACCTGTTGACGTTTGACATCCAAGTATGGCCGGCAACGCTCTTTGCCGCGATCGCAAGTGGGATCGTGACCGGTTACGGTCTCGGTCTCGTCTTGAAGTCAGGCGGAGCGACGGGCGGGGACGACTTGTTCGCGCTCGGTTTGTCGAAGTGGACTGGCGTCTCGGTCGGAACGATCCTCATCATATTCGATGTGATCGTCTTGGCGATCTCGCTCATCTACTTGCCATTGTCGAACGCGCTCTATACGCTCGTCGCCGTCGCAATCGCGGGACGTGTCGTCACGAAGATGTTGACGGAAGACGTTGTCGAAATCGTCGTGCCAAGTGTGACCAAACTGAAAACAAAAAACGATCTCGCGTGAGATCGTTTTTTTTAATGCCGTGACCGTATAGGCTTAATTCATCGCTCGATTGAACTCGCAATTTTAACTAACTCTTCTTTTGAAAGGCGATTCCCTGAATAGTCGATTGCGTATTCAACGTTCTCATGTTGCCAACTGACGATCTTTATTTGATCAACCTCTGTATAATATCCGTTCGAGCCATCCAATAACTCGATGGGTTCGTCCCAACGAGTCACGTGATTCCACCCGAGGTCTGTGGTTGCCCATACCGTCAAGGACTCTGCCTCGTTTTTATATACGAGTTTAACTTGTTTTAAATTTACGAGATTGGAGTATTGATCTGTTGCATCGATTGGAAGATAAGCAGGTTCGCTTACTTCGAACGGAACAAACGATGTCGTAAAAGCAAGTGGGAGCTGCAAAGGAATTCGACCAATGATAAGGAGACTAAGAATCATGCCAAAAATAATTTTAAATATGAGACGGTTGTTTCTTCGTTCTGGGTTATGAGTCAAATTTCAATCTCCTCTCATTCAAATCACTTCTAGCATACCGAAATGAAGGTCTACATAGGCTATTATTTTATACGACGGTTTGTCAAATTAAGCGCAACACTTCCTCCGCGAAGGCCTCGTGTGCGGTCTTCCAGCCGAGACATTTCCTCGGTCGGCCGTTGATCTTGGCGAGCGCGTCCACGATCTCTCCTTGGCCGACCGTCGCGAAGTCCGAGCCTTTCGGGAAGAACTCGCGCAGGAGGCCGTTGGCGTTCTCGTTGCTGCCGCGCTGCCACGACGAGTACGGGTCGGCGAAATACATCGGC
>WPCK01014973.1_pt1 | contig 29208 bp, 22 predicted proteins | sample 5399851 | NCBI WGS metagenome assembly WPCK01 (sample SAMN12869471, study PRJNA574797) | sludge metagenome | isolation source: wastewater treatment of pH11 | place: China:Beijing | collected 2019-05-20 | reverse complement strand
TTATTCAGCTACTCCATCCGTCCCCACTTTGCGAACCCAGCTCTTGGTGGATTGGTTGCAGACGCTCAGAATGCCAGCCAGTTCGTGGCTGTCGACCTGCTGTACACGGATGGGACATATCTGAGCGATAGCGGTGTGGTTGCTTCTAATGGGGCGACATTGGACCCGCTGGCCCAAGGTCAAGTTCTGTCTGTAGACCAGTGGACGGACATTACCGTCCTCATCCCTGAAGCAGATCACGGAAAGGTCGTCGATAAGGTTGTAATACGGTTCAGCCCAGGCAACGTAAGTGCTGCTGCATACCCGGATCAAGGGTTTGTGCGAGGTTGGGTTGACGACATTGGGCTCACCCGTGTTACATCCGCACAGTCAATTTCTGTTGATCCCGCAGCAGTGACGGCAGGCGAATCGGTGACGGTGGCGGGATCCAACTTCGGCCCGTATGAGCCGATCTCGGTCGTGATCAACACCAAGCCAGCTCTGACAGTCACCGGAGCAGCGGACAAGAATGGCGCCTTCAGTATTGCAGTGCCGATTCCAGAAAACGCTACGGGTGGAGACTTCACGGTCACTGTAACCGCCGAGGACTCAGGTGAGTCTCTGACAAAGCCACTGAAGATCAAGCCGCTGGTACTTCCACCACCGGTTCTTGACGTGATTCGTGTGTCTGGGTCGACCCGCTTCGATACTTCGCTGCAGTTGCTCAAGTCCGCCACTCCGGGCAAGCCTGTATTCGTAGCAACTGGTAGTGCCTTCGCTGACGCGCTATCTGCGGCACCTGCTGCGGCGAAGGTGGACGGGCGTGTTGTGCTGACTCAGAAGGCTCGGGCTAGCTCTGAGTTGCTCGCGCGATTGCGAGAACTCAAGCCGTCAACCATATACGTCATTGGTGGAGCCAATGCGGTATCCGCAACCGTGTTGGCACAGATGAGCACTGTAGGCGCAGGTGGAGTTCGGCGCATCGCAGGCGCGAATCGATACGACACCTCAATCAAGATCTACGACGTGTTCTTCAAGGACATGGGATTCGAGAGTGCATTCATAGCAACTGGAAGAGACTACCCAGATGCACTTGCTGCCTCGGCAGCTGCGGGTGCGGTTGGGGCGCCGGTTCTGCTGGTGAACGGCAAGTTGACTTCCGTTCCTGCTGCTGTCACTGATCGCCTGGTTGCCGCCAAGGTGGAGTCGACAGCCATTGCCGGTGGTAAGAGTGCTGTAAGCCTCGAAATCGAGACGATTTTGAAGTCGAAGTTGGGGGCTGGCAAAGTCGAACGTCTCTCGGGTGGCACCCGCTACGAGACATCCATCAAGATCGGATCGTGGCTGGATGCAAAATCTGACATTGACCTGGTACGAGACATCTACGTTGCAACGGGGGCTAAGTTCCCGGATGCCCTGTCGGCAGCAGCACCGGCGGGTGATCCGTCGGCTCGACTGGTCTTGTCTATGAAGAGTTGCATGCCAAAGGACGCAGTTACTGCGATCAACTCCTATTCCGGTGGTGAAACCCTCTACCTGGTGGGTGGCGTCAACGCGCTATCTGAAGCGGTCGGCAAGCTGACACCTTGTAAGTAGTAGAAAGAGGAGGCTCTATAAGAAGCCTTGTTTGAGGCGGCGGGTTCCAGGTTTTCTGGGACCCGCCCCTTTTTGTTGGTTGGCTTTGATGTCACCGAACGCGGGGCAGTCTTCTGGCTTACTTTCGTATCTGTGAGTGTTGTAGGCAATAATCCTCGTTTTCGGACCTGTTTTTGCCTACAGGGCACGTAGATGGGACATATAGCCTCGTGAACCGGCCTGGTTTCGGTTCAGTCACATTGGGCCCTATTCGAGGGTGTGAGCCACCAGCGATTCGAGTTCTTCCGAATGCCGCCACGCCAACCCGGTGGCGGGGGAGGCAGCCGGAGCCCTTGACACGACCCGAATTGTCGGCAGATCCGCACTGGCGATACCTGCTCCCAGTCCCGAATCCACAATAGAACTGCCCAACGGCACGTACCCCATCAGCGGGAACATATTGAGCGCAAGGAAGGGCCACGGACCCTGGTTTTCCGGCTCATCTTGGGACCACACCAGTTCTGCGCCGCCGACCAGGGCATCGGCAAACGGGGCCAGTGCTTCGCGCAATTCCTCAATAGCCAGCGGGTACAGGCGTTCGATCCGAATCAGCGCTACGTCTTTGCGACTCTTTTTTGCTGCCCTCGCACGTACAAGGTCGTAGTACAACCGGCCGCTGCACAACACGACACGACGAACGGCGTCGGCATTCTCCAGCACCTCCCGATCCGTTTCACCGATCACCGGCTGGAAGGATCCGCTGGTGAAATCCTCCAAGGGCGAGCTTGCTGCGGAAAGGCGAAGCAATTGCTTCGGGGTGATCTCAATCAGCGGAGTACGAGGACGCCTGTACGCCTGTGTGCGAAGCAAATGGAAGTGGTTTGCCGGAGTGGAAGGCTGGGCTACCCATAAGTTGTTCTCGGCAGCCAATTGGAGGTAGCGCTCCATGCGTGACGAGGAATGATCCGGACCCTGGCCCTCATACCCGTGCGGCAGCATCATGACCAAGGACGATGCCTGTCCCCACTTCTGCTTGGATGAGGAAATGAACTCGTCGACCACGGTTTGTGCGCCATTCGCAAAGTCTCCGAACTGAGCTTCCCAAGCGACGAAAACTTCGGGGCGCTCAACCGAGTAACCGTACTCGAATGCGAGAGGAGCGTATTCCGATAGTGGAGAGTCGTAGATCGAGAACTTCGCTTGGTCCTCGGTCAAGAAGTCCAGAGGAGTGAACTCGCGTCCGTCATTCTGATCGTGGAGTACCGCATGGCGCTGAACGAAGGTGGCGCGGCGGGAATCCTGCCCGGTGACACGAACTGGCGTGCCATCCATAAGCATCGTGCCCCATGCCAGCAGTTCGGCAAATCCCCAGTCAACAGGTGTCTCTCCGCGGGACATTGCGCGGCGCCGTTCTGAGAGCTGACGCACCTTCCTGTGTGGGGTAAAGCCCTCCGGGTACGCCATGTATGAATCACCAATGCGCTCGATTTGGGCCGGAAGCGCGGCAGATTTCCAACCGATCATCATGCCTGAACCGGGCAGCTGAGACTCGGGAACCTCGAGTCCGAAGTGCTGTGGAGCCGGGTAGCCGCCCAGATCACCAATGTCCTTATCGCTACTGTCCTCGTCCATCTCTGAAAGGGTCTTTGGATCAGGACGACCGCCGCGTGAACGGGTCTCGTCCAGGATCTTGTCCAGTTGATTCTCGTAGTCCTGTTGGAATCGCTCCGCCTCTTCTTCCGTGATGTCTCCACGGCCAATCAGGTTCCGTGTATAAACGGCGAGAGTGGATGGGTGATTGTCGATCAACTGGTACATCAATGGTTGGGTCATCGATGGGTCATCACCCTCGTTGTGTCCACGGCGTCGGTAGCAGACCAAGTCGATGATGACGTCCTTGTGGTACTGCTCGCGATAGTCGAAGGCCAGCAATGCCGCGCGCACAACCGCCTCGGGGTCGTCACCGTTCACATGGAAGATCGGGATCTGCATGCCCTTGGCAAGATCGGTGGGGTAGCGGGTGGACCGACCTGCGGTTGGGCCTGTAGTGAACCCGATCTGGTTGTTGATGATGACGTGCAGCGCACCGCCGGTACGAAAACCATGGAGCTGGCTCATGTTGAAGCACTCGTAAACCACACCCTGCCCGATGAACGCCGCATCTCCGTGGATCAAGATCGGTAGCACCGGGAACGTGGGATCGTTCAGAAGGTCCTCTTTTGCGCGGGTGACGCCGAGGAGGACACCATCCACCGCCTCCAGGTGTGATGGGTTGGCCGCCAGGTACACTTTGGTGGCCATACCGTCGTCGGCGGAGTAAACGCCTTCGGTACCCAGGTGGTATTTCACGTCCCCGGAGCGATCCAACCCGCGCATATGCGGGCTGCCCTCGAACTCACTAAACACCTGGGAGTACGACTTGCCTGCAATGTTGGTGAGGACGTTGAGTCGTCCTCGGTGCGCCATACCGATTGTCACTTCGGCAAGGCCGTTTTCAGCGGATGCGTGCAACACGGTATCGAGCAAAGGAATAAGGGATTCGCCGCCCTCTAAAGAGAACCGTTTCTGACCGACGAATTTGGTCTGAAGGAACTCTTCGAAAGCCTCTGCTCGGACCAGTGTGTCCAGGATCTGACGCTGCTCCTCGGCTGTCGGCTTCTGATACGGCGCCTCAATCTGAGACTGAACCCATAGCCGCTGTGCCGGGTCCTGAATGTGCATGTATTCGATGCCGATAGTGCGCGTGTAGGTATCGCGTAGTCGTAGCAGCAGTTCACGAAGCAGCATCTTGGCCTGGCCGCCAAAGCCTCCGGTGGGGAAGGTGCGGTCCAGGTCCCACACAGTCAGTCCGTATCGGCCCAATTCCAAATCGGGGTGGCGGCGCACCCGGTAGGCCAGCGGATCGGTGTCAGCTGCAAGGTGTCCGCGGGAGCGGTAGGCGTGAATCAACTCGACTATGCGAGAGTGCTTGCCCTTTTCAACCTCTGCGTTGTAGACCAGATCCTGTTCCCACCGGTATGGCGGATACGGGACGCGCAAAGCATCGAAGATGCCGTCGTAGAAGTTCGTTTCGCCCTTGATCTTCTGTGCGAAACTGCGTAGGAACTGGCCGGACTCAGCGCCCTGTATGACACGGTGATCATAGGTCGAGGTGGCGTACATGGTTTTTCCGATGCCCAGTTCAGCGAGACGCTGCGAGGGTGCCCCGGCCCATTCCGCAGGGTAATCGGTGGCACCAATGCCGATGATCACTCCCTGGCCCGCCATCAGCCGCGGCACAGAGTGAGTGGTGCCAAGAGTGCCCGGGTTCGTCAAAGAGACACTGGCCCCCTGGAAGTCGGTGGCGGTCAGCTTGCCGTCACGTGCACGTTCAATCAGATCGTCCATTGCTTTTACGAACTGTGTAAACGTCATGGTGTCAGCCTGTTGCAGCACCGGGACCATTAGTGAGCGAGTCCCGTCTGGACGCTTCACATCGACCGCGATCCCTAGGCCAACGTGCGCGAGTTCCTCGACCGCGGGCTTGCCGTCCTTCTCCACGTAGCGAACGTTCATCTTCGGCATCTCAACCAGTGTTTCCACCAGCGCGTAGCCGATCAGGTGCGTGAATGAAACCTTGCCGCCAACGGTGCGCGACAGGTGACGGTTCACGACCGCACGGTTCTCAATGAGAATCTTGGCGGGGATGTCACGAGCAGAGGTGGCAGTAGGAACCGCTAGTGAAGCCTCCATGTTCTTGACGATCGCACGCCCGGTTCCCTTCAGGACTTCGGTGTGGTCCAGTTCGCCGTTGGATTGCCTCCTGGCCGCATGTCGCTCTGCGTGCGACCGAGCGTAAGGAGACGTGGCTTCACCGATGCGGCTCGGTGGAGCGGGCGGAAGGTCGGAGCGGGTAACCACTTCCTCGTTCAAACGGGATGGAGCGATGGACGCAGTCGAGGTGTTGTTCGCAGCGGATGGATCAGTGTCGTCTGGGTCGTGGTCGTCAAGTCCGAAAGCGCGCTCAACTGAAGGATCCACGTCGGTCAGTCTCGGCACCATGCGCGCTGAGCCGGGTGTTGCGGCAGATGTAGGAGGACCCTGCCGGCTGGGATCCAGGAGTCCCTCCTGGTCGAGCGCTGCAACCGCTTGCGGCCCCACCTCCGGGTTGGCTTCGAAGTACGAACTCCACGATTCATCAACTGACTGTGGGTTTTGTGTGAACAGTTCGTACATATGGACGATGTACCAGTCGTTGGGGCCCAGTTCGCGGGCGGTTCCAGTGTCCTGGTTATCTTCGTGCACCGAAGGCTCCTTTGGCTTCAAGCAGTGGCTTTTCATCCCACCCAGATTCATCCCCGGAGTGCTAGTCACTGGTGGACTTCTTCTCCTTGCGACAAGTGTAGATAGGTATAGGGCTTTAGTCTTGATCTGCGGACATTTTGCATGTCGCTGGTCTGCGCTTTACTCTGCAAACTCGTTATAGTTGTCTCCACTATGACCCGAAGTTCGGACGAACCTCCGCCTACCAGCGACAGACCCAGAGCGCCCGCCCACCTGACTCGCAGGTTGCGTTGTAACGCCGATTGGTACGTCAATGCTCTCTGACATATTGCTGCTTGTACTTGGCATTTTCTTAGTTTTCGGTAATGCCGTTTTTGTTGCCGCTGAGTTCTCTCTGGTCGCTCTTGATCAGGCTTCTGTTGAGACCCGCGCCGCTGCTGGAGACAAGGGTGCAGCCCGCGTTCTGAGTGCTTTGCGGCATCTTTCAACCCAGTTGTCGGGTGCCCAAGTGGGCATCACTCTTACCAACATCTTGCTTGGTTACACGACGCAGGTTGCGCTCACGGCAATGCTCACTGTCATGTTCACGAACTGGGGCGTCGCGACTTCTCTGGCCATCACCTTGGGTGCGCTGCTGTCCGCGGTTGTCGTCAACGCGGCATCGATCCTGTTTGGCGAGTTGGTACCGAAGAACTTGGCCCTGTCGGATCCCATACACACCGCTAAGCTCACAGCTCCGCTGCAGATTGGGTTCACGTGGCTTTTCAGCCCGATCATCAAGGTCCTTAACGGCACCGCCAACACAGTGCTTCACGCAATGGGGATTGAGCCGAAGGAAGAGATTTCATCCGCCCGTTCAGCTTCTGAGTTAGCCGCCCTGGTTCGCCACTCTGCTGAAGAAGGGACTCTGGCTGTTGAGACAGCCGATCTTTTCACTCGTTCAATTTTCATGAATGAACTGACAGCAGTCGACGTCATGACTGACCGCGGACGCATGAGGGCGCTAGAGTCAGACGCGACCGCAGTGGACTTGATCCACGAAGCCCGCGACACCGGACACTCCCGATTCCCCGTGCTTGATTCCGCCGGCGAGGACATCATCTTGATTGCTTCGCTGCGCAAGGCCGTGGCAATCCCGTATTCGCGTCGTGCCAGCGTAGTCGTTTCTTCCAAGTCCATGGGTGTCGAACCCATTCGCGTTCCCGAGACGGTTGGTCTTGCCCCGCTGCTGATGGAGTTGCGCCACGGACTGCAAATGGCTGTTGTTGTGGACGAGTACGGTTCCACCGCGGGAATCGTGACCCTGGAAGACGTGGTCGAGGAACTTGTTGGAGAGGTCTCCGACGAGCACGACCGGCGTCGCCTTGGAATCAAGACCTCGCCTTCGGGCGGATACATGGTTCCGGGCACGTTGCGACCGGACGAGTTGCTGTCTCAAACGGGAATCCTCGTCGACGATGGCGGACCATACGAAACCATGGGCGGTTTGGTAATGGATCTGCTGGGTCGCATTCCCCGGGTCGGTGATGAAGTTCAGACGAAGGGTGCAACTCTAGAGGTGGTTGCGATGCGAGGACGAAGAGTCACCCGCCTGCATGTCATACCACCTAAACACGCGGATGAAGGGGAACTCTGATGAGCCCCTACGTTGGAATCCTAATCACAATCGGGTTGCTTGCAATCAATGCATTCTTCGTAGCCGCTGAGTTTGCGGTGACATCCAGTCGACGGTCAGCTGTTGAGCCGCTCTTGGAGCAGGGGCGGCGTGGCGCGAAGCAGGGAATGTACGCGCTGGAGCACGTTTCGGTCATGCTCGCGATCTCCCAGGTTGGAATTACGATTGCTTCCACCACCTTGGGGGTGATCGCAGAACCGGCTATCGCCCACCTGATTGTGTCGCCTCTTGCGCTGATCGGCGCTTCTGAAGCTGTTGCCCACGGTATTGCCTTTGTGATTGCGCTGCTTCTGGTCCTATTCCTTCACGTGGTTTTTGGGGAAATGGTTCCGAAGAATATTTCCATTGCCTCCCCTGAACGCGCGCTGCTTCTGCTTGCGCCACCGCTGGTTGCGATTGGACGTGTGTTGCGGCCCATCGTCATTGGTATGGATCACCTTGCAAACTGGTTCATCCGGCTCTCCGGTCGTGAACCGAGATCGGAGATCGCCGCCACCTACACCGTCGAGGAAGTAGCGAATATCGTTGAACTTTCCCGGGAGGAAGGGAAGCTTCAAGATGAACTGGGGCTGCTAACTGGAACTCTCGAATTCACTGAGGAGACGGCCGGTTCCCTCATGGTGCCGCTAGACGGTCTGACTTCGATTGTGGAACCTGTGACTCCAGAGGCAGTGGAGACACTAGTTGCCAAGACAGGTTTCTCCCGCTTCCCAGTCACGAATGAAGACGGAGAGATTGCGGGGTATGTGCACCTCAAAGACGTCTTGTTTTATACGGACGAGGAAGAGCGTGACCGTCCCATCCCCGACTGGCGAATTCGCAGGCTGGACAGAGTTCCCGCGTTGACCGAGGCTGAGGTCGTCCTGCGATCTATGCAGCACCACGCGACCCACATGGTTGGTGTTGTCGGGGACGGGGAGGAGTTGATCGGCGTCCTCTTCCTCGAAGATCTTTTGGAAGAACTCGTGGGCCAGGTCCACGATGCAGTACAAAGGTCCCCCGAGTCTTGGTGAGTGGTCGTCATGACAGGGTATTTTGCGCCAAAACATGTGACGCCGTTCACTCCGTGACAAACTGCACCCGCATGGCTCGAAAACCCGCGTACAATCATTTCTGGAGTGGATAGGCGTCTCACAGTGTTGATGAGGTCCAGTTCACTGATTATGTCGTTGTCCTGTTGGGGGTCGGATGTCGCTTGGCGAGCAGGTAGTCTGCCCGTTGCCTAAACGGTCGCAGCTACATCGCACGGCACGGACAGTGGAGCAAGCCACTGTTCATGTAACGGTTCCCTTCCCTGCGAATAAGCCAGTTAGGTCGACAGGGCTCTATCCAACCAGGCGTGAAAATGCAGTCGCGATGGCTGCGCTTGCAAAGCGGTCTGCGCACAAACCTTCGGCTCCGAAGTCAGAGCGGTTCCATTCCGGCAGTTCTCGCACTTCTGGAGTTTCCCGCATTGGTGGTTCGGTAATCACTACCGGTGTTCTCGCAGCTGTTCTAGCTGCTCCAGCTGCCGGCTCAACTGTCATTGCGGCATCCAACGCTGATGACGGTATGTCGACAACCGCTGAGATTCCCGTTTCGGGTCCACTCGAGCAGAGCTGGGTCAACTTCAATGCTGACTCGCTGACCGACACGGGAGATCTGGTTGCGAACCCGGCTGCAGCGTCGCGTGCTCGTGTTCGAGTTCCCGTTGAAGTGCGTCCCTGCATGGGTGTTGAGGGCGCCGCTAACGGATCCCGCACGGTCCTTGAACAGCAGATGGTGTACCAACCGCTTCGTGAGGGCACCTACGTGAATTCCTCGCCCTATGGATACCGATTCCACCCAGTTACGGGCGCGTACTCATTACATGAGGGCGATGACTACTCGGCTCCGGCGGGCACCCCCATTTATGCAGTTGCTGACGGTGTGGTCATCGAAGTCACTTATTCCGGGCTTCGTGGTTACTACACGACAATCGAGCACACTATGCAAGATGGATCGGTAGTTCATTCTCTCTACCTACACCAGACTGCCGGAAGTCAGATGGTCTCCGCAGGCGAGCAGGTCAAGGCAGGCCAGCAGATCGGTCAGGTCGGTAGCACGGGACGTTCAACCGGATCCCACTTGCACCTGGAAATTCGCGATACCGCTGACAACTCGATGAGCCCCTCGGCTTGGCTTGCCGCCAATAACGCCGTGTTCATCGGTGAGGGTTGCGAGTGATTCCTGTCGCCGCCAACCCGTACCCCATCGTCATGGCGCACAGGGGCGGGGCTGAAGAAGCTGTCGAGAACTCGATGGCAGCATTCCGTCGCCTGCGAGAAATTGGTATTGGTTACTTGGAAACGGACGTCCATCTGAGTGCGGATGGGGTCGTTGTCGTCTGTCATGATCCGATGCTTGACCGCAACTATGACGGAACCGGATTGGTTTCCGGTTACACGTACGAAGAATTGCTTCAGTTCAAGAACGAAGCTGGCGAGCAGATGCCACGCCTGGCTGATGTCCTAGAGGAGTTTCCCGACCTTCGACTCAACATTGATGCCAAGAACAACGAAGTTGTTGACCCTTTGCTGGATGTGTTGCGGGACCACGACGCGATAGGTCGATGTTTGATCGCCTCCTTCTCCGAGAAGCGCTTGGAGCGGGTCCGTGAGATTGGCGGACCTGAGGTCACGACGTCACTTGGAACTAACGCGATTGTGCGGCTTATGCTCGCAGCCGAGACTGTGTCGAATGCTGATTCCTGGCACGTGCCGGGCCCTCGTCACCATGCGCGAGCCGCTCAGGTCCCATCAAAGTCACGTGGCATCCGAGTTGTCACTCCACGTTTCATCGCGACAGCTCACATGGCGGGTCTTGCCGTACACGTGTGGACTGTGAACGAACGTGAGCAGATGTTCGAGTTGGTCAACATGGGTGTCGATGGTCTGATCACAGACAAGCCTTCCCTGGCGATTGACGTGTTGAAGGACATGAACCTCTGGTCGCCTGAGGTCAATGGAAGCTAGCCGACGCTGGTAGAGTTGATTGCCGCAGCGCCCGGAATCTCCACGTGGGATCGGTTCGCGGCAGATGAGCCCCAATAGCTCAGTGGATAGAGCGTTCGCCTCCGGAGCGAAAGGTCGCAGGTTCGAATCCTGTTTGGGGTACTTTGTGGTGTGGCGGGACATAGTTCCTTTCTATGTCTCACCATTTCGTTGCCTTGGCGCGGGTGTGTTGCGGGGCTTTATGTGTTTTTGAGGCTTGCACTGCCAATTGTCAGTGCTGGTCGACCTACGGGTGGTTCTGCGTGGTTGCGTGTGGCTCAGCCAGTCGATGAAAGCCAATTTCATCAATCAGAAGTTTGAAAAACATAATTCAGATCTGCGTCTCACACCCCACATGAGGCAAATCATCGAAACAATAGTGTTATCGGCACAAGCCAACCGGCCCACGAACTCGCTGAAACCGGCACTTCCAGCCAACTACTAATCCCAACCGGAATACTCCCAGCTCTCGGATCTGTAGTCCTCCTCGTAGTGCCAGGATGTCGGCTACAGGTCAAATAGGGCCAGTTGGCGTACACGGGGGTGGCTAGGTAGGCCGACGGGTTCCTTCATAACCCGCTTTCAGTGCTCTTGTGATGATCTGTGATCTCGTCTTGCAGTTGGTGCGCCTGAGGATCTCCTATGCAGGAATCAACATGCTGGCACAAGAGGAAAATGCTCGAATTATGGCGGCATTTTAATGACTAAGGTATGTGCATTATCGAGAGCGCTAACGGTTGCTGGAAGCATGCTAGTTGCTATACTTCAAGTTTGGTTTGGCAATCACCTTCCAGTGCTAGATGGATCAAAATTGCCTACATTTGTACATGTTGTATCAGGTTGGTTTGGATGCACAATCGATACGTGCCCGACGAGGGGCACAGAATCTAGGTCAACACAGAGGAGCTTTAGGTCATGGATAAGTCAAGCAGACTCAGAATCGGAGCAGCGAGCCTGGCTCTCGCGCTAGGACTTGCATCATTTGGCAGTGGTGCGCTTGCCGACGTTGGTCCCCAAGAAGGCGGGTCAAAAGAGGGAGCATTGTCGTGTTCTCCGGCCAAGGTCACGGTAAAAGGATCCCAGAGGCAGAACTACACAACGATGCGCATCATCGTTGGGAGCACGACGCTATATGAGGGAACCGCGTACACGCGCGTCGTGAGGAGCACGTCGGTGAGCAACCGGTGGGTCGTCTACTCGTCGACACTGGATTCCACTAACACCTACGCCTACTGCTCGTAGCGGGCAGCCGGTGGCTAGCATAGCCACCGGCTTGGGAATCCATAGACAAATAGTCTGTTGAAAAAAAGAGAACGCTGCTGTTGCCCGGAGAATGCTCGGCTCAATGAGGTCTTAGTTCCCAGGAATAAGCGCACGGATTGGAGACGATTGTGACAAAGGGCCGGAGCGGATACCGCATGGTGGTTCGTCATGGACTTATGGGTGTGCTTGTGCTCGCTCTGCTTACGGGTTGCTCTTTGCCAGCCGTGGGCCCGGAGTCTGTTGAGCCCGTGGCGCAGTCGGGTGCGGGGCAGTTTGATGTGTCCAGATGGAAACCGTCCGTCACGGTAACCCCTCCAACCTTCACCGATGAGGAGGCGATGGAACTGCGAGACAAGTATCTCCGGTTCCGCGCAGAAGAGCGGGGCATAGCAGATCTTGTGGATGATATCCCCCTGGTTCGTTGGACGACGAGGGACGAATTCTTCGAAGTGGTGTCGGAGTGTGTCACAGACGCGGGATTCCCGACGGTTGCAGACGAGGAGGGGTGGACCTTTCCTGAGGGTCGGCCCCTAGATCAGGAACAGGCATGGAGTCTTGCGTTCTACGAGTGTGAGGCCAAGTACACCATGGCGCCGAAGTACATCACCATGGACTACTCAGATGACCAGTTGCATGTGTTGTACGAGTTCTGGACGGAGGTGCTGGTGCCCTGTGCGACTGCACACGGCATCTCTGTCCCCGACGATGCTCCAACGGTTGAGACTTACATTTCGAGGTTCCGATCAAACGGAGACCTTTGGATGCCAGACCTGTCGGGAATGGTCGCGCTACACGGTGACGACCTTGACCGCTTTCTTGAGGAATGCCCCCAGAACCCGCCCAGCGGCCCCATGTACGGGGACTGACGAATGTGAAGGGTGTTAGTGCGTGGCCTTGCGGTTGCCTAGCGATTGTCTCCATGGTCGCGGTAGCCGGTTCTCCATGAGTATCGGGCGGATTGCTTTGTTCCCTGCATGCCGGCGGCAATCGATGCCGAATCGCGTCGCAAGTTGACAGTTGCGGATGGCTGCTGACAGGTAGCGTCAGAGTAGATCATGCTTCAACAATGAATGGAGAATGAACGTGGCAGCTTCAAAGAAGAAGCGAAAGGAAAGAGTTCGGCGCCCCCGGCGCTGGCCATTATTCTTGGTCCTCGCCGTGCTGCTTGCGGGCGGCACGTTCTGGGCTGGACTGGTGGTGGGGCGCCAGCAAGCGGTCCCGGAAGAGGCTGCCGACAAACCAGTGTTCGTTACCGTCACCGAGCAGAGCGTTGGAAGGGACATGACGCTGGGGGTGAGCGTTCGCCAAGAGCACCTTCCAGTTGCCGCCAACCTGTTGGCTGGCGTCCTAACAAGCGTTTCATCCAAGGAAGAGTTCGCAGTTGGGGACATGGTCTACGCAGTCGACGGTGCTGAGGTCCGGGTCATCAAAGGCGCAAGCCCGTTCTACCGCGATCTGGGGCTCGACATGACCGGCGCGGATGTGCAGCAACTCAACGATGCTTTGGTTGAGCTTGGCTACATGAGAGAAAGCGGTAACAAGTACACCTGGGTGACCGAGGAAGCCATCAAGCAGTGGCAGTACGACCTGGGTAAGCAGGTGACAGGGATGGTGATGCGCGGCGAGTTGTTGGCTGTGAAGTCGCTTCCCACTCGCCTTGTTATTGACGAGGAAGTAGCATCCGTCGGAACGATTCTGAGCGGAGGAGAAGCTTTTGTCCTGACGCCCTCATCGACTCCGGAGTTCTCAGTTTCGGCTACTCCATCGCAGTTCGCCGCGATTCCACCCGACGCAAAAGTCAGCGTTCAGTTTGGGCAAGAGGCTTGGGATGCCGTTGTCATTGGCTCGGAAGAAGACGTCAACGGCAACCCGTACTTCATCCTGGCTGCCCCGGACGGTGGTGTTGTTTGCGGCAAGCAATGCGAGATGCTTCCGGCGCAAGAGACCCTTCGACTGTTAGCGCATGCCGAGATTGTCGCACCAATCAGCGGTTCAGCCGTACCCATTGCATCGTTGCGGATGGGACCCAACGGTGCCGTTCACGTCCTGGTAAAGCTGGGCGATCAAACCGGGCAAAGTGGTGACGGTGGTCCTGTCCCTAAGGTTGAAAACCGGGAGGTGACCGTACTTGCGACCCAAGACGGAATCGCCATTGTCGAAGGTGTGCAACCGGGTGAGGAAGTCCAACTGTTCGGTCCCGAGCAACCAGGGAATGGGTCCCCGGATTTCCAGCAGAGCACCCAATGAGTAATACCTCCAAAGTCCCAGCTGGTGACACGGCAACGGATACGCAACCGTGCTCCGTTGCTACTGACGCGGCGCGCCACGCGAAGGACACAGAACGCTGGGGTGTCCAAGACCTTCGCTTTCGTTATCGGCGAGAGCTACCGGAGTTGTTCGACGGACTGACCTACCAGTTTCAGCCGGGCGTCCTCACGGGCCTGACGGGCCCCTCCGGCCGGGGAAAGTCGACGCTTTTGTACATCCTCGGCCTGCTGATCCAGCCCACTGCCGGTGCTGTGTTCCGAGGGGACCAGGACGCCTCGGTGCTACGTGACTCAATTCGTTCCTTCCTGCGGGCAGAGCAAATTGGTTTCGTGTTTCAAGACTCCCAACTGGACCCGAACCGCCCGGTTGAGGAGTCGATCGCAGAGCCAGGCCTATATGCAGGGCGCTCGATGAGAGACTGCCTTTCCAGGGCACTGGAACTGCTGGACGAGTTCGGATTGGGTGACGAGGTCGGCCGAATACCCTCGCAAATCTCCGGCGGTCAGGCACAGCGCGTTGCAGTATGTCGAGCGCTCTTTGCATCACCCGACTTGGTACTTGCAGATGAGCCGACCGGTAACCTGGACCGAGGTAACGCTGAGCTAGTACTGGAGACTCTGCGTGTTGCGGCATCTGAAGGGCGGACCGTCATAATCGCAACCCACGATCCGTTCGTGCTAGAACACACCGAGCAGGTGCTAGAGCTATGAAACCTGGAGCACTGATCGCTGAGGCTGGACGCACGGCATGGGCGCAGCAGATTCCATCTGCGTTTACGGTCATCGTTGTCGCTGTAATGTGCTTTACTGCGCTTGCCACGGCAGGACGGGCAACCGCGAATGACCAGGAGTTGGCTGACAGCTTGGAGCAGGCTGGCTCCCGCCTGTTGACGATCACAGATTCCGGCCAAATAAGTGTGGTGACACCAGCGTTGGTTGGTGTGGCAAATGGAATTGATGGCGTGGAGACAGCCGTCGCTCTGGCTCCCGCAACAGACGTGTACCCGGGCAGCATTAAGGGTGGAACGTTGGTGCCTCTATGGGAAGTAAGCGATCTTTCGGCGATTTCCGAACTTGACTTGGGGCGCCGGCCGTGGCCCGGTGAAGCAACCGTGGACCAGCGTGTGCAAGATGCTTTGGGCCTGGAGTACCCGGCCGGCTTCGTGACGGCGCGAAATGGCATGCAGACTCCAATCGTCTCTCGTAGCATCGTTAGTCCCGCGTTTGAGGACCTCGCAGTCGGGGTCTTGGCACAAGCAGTGCCCGATACCTCATTTACACAACTGCGTGTGGTTATCCGTGACGTGTCAGAAGCGGGACAGGTTCAGCGAGCGGTCCTTGGATTGTTCGGGACGGTCGACCCGACGGACTTGTCCGTTGATTCGCCCCGCGCACTCAACACCATCTCAGAGTTGGTCAAGGGACAGTTGGGTCGGTACAACCAGTCTCTGCTCTCAATGATCCTCGGCGTCGGCGCGCTGTTCATCGCGATTGTGGTTCTTGCCGATGTCCTGCTGCACCGAAAGGAACTGGGGCGGCGCAGGGCTCTTGGAGCTACGCGATCCGATCTATCTGTACTGACCGTTGTACGAACGATGATTCCCGGTACTGTCGGAGCACTTGTTGGCTGCGGTGCAGCCTGGGCGTTATACGCCTACGGGGGAACATTGATCTCCGTGTCCTTTACGGTTGCTGTCGGCCTACTGGCGGTCGTTGCCTCCGGATTGGCTGCGGCACTCCCCGCGGCTTGGGCGTCGATGAGGGACCCGGTGTCGGTTCTCAGGACCCCGTAGCACACAAGCTGTCATATGCCCCTGAGTGGCCCGCCAACTTTGGCATGCGATTGGCTGACGGCTAGGCAGCCCCGTCAGCTAGGCCGTGCCGCTGGCTACTCGAATGGCATCGCGGATTAGTGCCGAGATCGACCGTCCGCTCCTTGCAGCCTCAGCGTCGAGGAGTCTCCGATCTTTGTCCTCCAACGAGATCTGTGTTCGCTGCATGATGTAAATACACATCATGCATGTCTCCCTCTGACTATCAAGTTCCTGAACTCCCGGACAAACTGGCCAAATATATGTAGTCATATACAACTGCATATTGGGCCAATGTTGTTCGCATGACTAGCCGCCCCAGGACTCCTCAGTGGGCTGCTTTCATGTCGGAGCTAGGCGATAACTTCTACAGAGCGCGCACCAAGTTGGGCCTGTCTCAAGACCGTGTCGCTGCCGCTGCGGGCATCACCAAACAGACCTATCAGCGGTTGGAGCAGCAGGGAAAGAAACGTGGGGACCCACCCAACCCGACCCTGTTGACTCTGCTCTCGATTGCCTACGTGTTGAGGATCGAGTTGATCGACGTGCTGCCCACGGTCTCCCAGGACATCTTTGGTGATGTACATCGACCCTTTCTATCCGATGAGCGAGCTTCAGTTAAGGCTCCAGTACCCGCGCCAGTGCACGAAGTACACGGCCTGCGCTTTCCTTAGTTATCACCCAACCCGATTCTCCGTCGCCGACGAACACCCATTCTTCGCCGCCCGAGACGTGCTGCAGGCGAGCGACGTCGAAGTAGCTAGAGCGCGCAGCGGACTGGTTTCCTCTACTTCCGGCAACTACAGGTATTGGGGAGAGTTCCGTCGCATGCACGGCATCTTCCGGATGATCGTCCAGCGGGTGGTCGCCGCAGCACCACGGCGGGCAGTCCTCGGCCGACCAGTATCTCTTTTCAGTTTTGCATTCATTGACCATTCGTCATCTTCCTTCCTCGTCCTCCCAGCGATTCCGATGATTCCTGCGCGTCGCCCACAAGTGCCATTGACCCGGTGCGAAGTTGTGGACATGGCCACGGATTCCCACCTGTTCGTGGTCGGGGGAATACCTCCTTGGACGCAGACGACTAATCTTTGAGTGTGACTCCTCAAGAACTAGCTGAACTGGTCCGAACCTGCCTGCTCGAAGCCATCGATGCGGGTGAAGTGAACCTTGCTGTCGAAGATGTTCCCGAAGAGATCGTGGTTGAGCGACCTCGAGTCCGCGAGCACGGTGATTGGTCAACCAACACCGCTATGCGCTTGGGAAGGGCCGCAGGTGTGTCACCCCGCGAACTCGCGGAGATCCTTGCCAGGAGGCTGAGTGACTCCGACGGAATCGTTGACGTTGAGGTGGCAGGGCCCGGCTTCGTGAATATCCGATTGGCAGCTGCCTCAGCAGGGGCTCTTGCGGGCGGAATCTTGGAACAGGGTAAGGAGTACGGCAAGAACCAGGCCTTAGATGGCCAGAACGTCAATCTTGAGTTCGTTTCCGCCAACCCTACGGGTCCCGTTCACCTGGGCGGTGCCCGCTGGGCGGCATTTGGTGACGCACTTGCGCGTCTGCTCGAGGCGTCCGGGGCGAGCGTGGTTCGCGAATACTACTTCAACGACCATGGCTCCCAGATCGATCGTTTCGCACAGTCGCTGCTAGCGCGAGCCCGCGGGCAGGGAGCTCCCGAGGACGGCTACGGTGGCCAGTACATCGAAGACATCGCAGCTGCGGTGACGGAAGCACAAATTGCCGCCGGTAACCCAGATCCTGCCTCGCTTGCGGACGAGGAAGCTGCCGAAGTCTTCCGCTCCGGCGGCGTGGACATCATGTTTGACGAGATCAAGCAGCGACTGCGGGACTTCCGCGTCGAGTTCGATGTCTACTTCCATGAGGATTCCCTTTACAAGTCCGGTGCTGTGGACAAGGCTTTGGATGTTCTGCGTGACCGTGGAGTCATCTTTGAGGCAGATGGAGCCGTGTGGATCAAGTCCACGGACTTCGGTGACGACAAAGACCGTGTCCTCATCAAGTCAAACGGCGAACATGCATACCTTGCTGGTGATGTCGCGTACTACTTGGACAAGCGCCTGCGTGGAGCGGATTCTGCCATCTATCTGCTTGGAGCAGACCATCACGGTTATATCGGTCGAATGATGGCCGTCTGCGCTGCACTTGGGGACATGCCGAACAAGAACATGCAGATCATCATTGGTCAGCTTGTGTCGCTGCTGAAGAATGGCGAGCCCGTGCGAATGTCAAAGCGTGCCGGAACCGTTGTGACCTTGGATGACCTGGTTGATGCGGTCGGCGTTGACGCGGCGCGCTACGCGCTGGTTCGAGTTTCCGCGGACACCCCGCTGACCATCGATCTTGACGTTCTGACGGCTAACTCAAACGACAATCCGGTGTACTACGTGCAGTACGCCCACGCCCGTACGCGCTCGGTTGCGCGTAATGCGAACCAACATGGTGTTGAGATGGGCGATGGATACAAGCCGGAGCTTCTGGATCACCCGGCTGATAAGGAGCTTCTGGGAGCACTCGCGCAGTTCCCGGAGATAGTCGCTCAGGCGGCTTCGCTGCGCGAGGTCCACAGAATCGCACGTTACTTGGAGTCGCTGTCCTCGACATACCACGCCTGGTATGCACAGTGCCGTGTTACGCCCCGTGCGGATGAGCCTGTGACTGACGCGCACGTCGCACGACTTTGGTTGAACGAGGCGACGGCTCAGGTGCTCGGCAACGGTTTGGAGATGTTGGGTGTCACCGCACCCGAACGAATGTAGTTGAGGTGGGTCTGCTCGACTCTGGTCAGGTCTGCTCCGCGCTCAGTCAGCCACGCACCGAGATTAGCGAAGCTTGCTGCGGCTCAGCCGTGTCCGGTCAGTGGCCTGTTCGTCCCGAAGTCGCTATTGAACCGTGGTTCATTCCGACCGTATAGGCGCGCTTGTTCTGATTGCTCGCGGTATTCCTCGGCCCACCGTGAATACGGATGGTTTACCAGCGAATCATTGTTGAAGCGCGAGTCATTGGTGATCTCCTCAATGCAGAATGATGGAATCTCTAGGTCAATGACAGGCGAGGTGCGCTCGCACTCGGCGACGATCAGAGGTTCATCGTCGCCAGCAAACTGGTCTATGACCCAGCCGTCCTGACCCAACCACAGTCCATAGCGACGCTTCGCTAATGTCTTGCCGCCAAGCAGGCACATTTGGGCCCCCACGTTGATATCAATTTCACGCTCGGCCTCGTACCGGGTTCCTCCGACGCTGGGACCCTTGACGGCCAGCATGCACAAGTCAAAACGGTCAAGGAACAGGCCGATGGCAGCCTTCCCGCTGACGTCAAGCGGTAACTCGATGTCCGGGGCAGTCACCTGAAGGCGGATTCGCAGTCCGTAACCCTGAGCGGCGAGGAAATAGGTCTGTACAATCACGTCGGGCTTGCTGCCCGCGACCAGTTCGTGGGGCAAGGACTCAACTAAGAATCGACGTTCGAACTCGAAGTCGGTGTCTGGGCTGCGCATAACATCACCGTAGTGCAGGTAGGACCATGGGGTAACTTCGATTAGTGACCAATCTTGAGCGACTTCAACAGTCGGGTGACTCTTTGCGCCGACACAGGGGTCCGTTCACCATCGTGCTAGCAGCAGGTTTCATGACACTGCTGGATGTCTCTATCGTGAACGTGGCGCTGCCGTCAATCGAGACGGCGTTGCACGCAAATGCCGACGACCTGCAGTGGATAGTGGCGGGATACGCACTGACGTTTGGGCTTCTGCTCGTCGCTGCAGGTCGAGCCGGAGACATTTTCGGGCGCCGTCGACTGTTCATCATTGGTCTCACAGGTTTCGTGCTGGCATCTCTTGGGTGCGGGTTTGCACCCAACGCGACATGGTTGACGATAATGCGTCTGTTGCAGGGAGCTTCGGCGGGAATTCTGAATCCCCAGGTCCTCGGAATCATGCAGGACCTTTACAAGGGTCGGGCACGAGCGCGCGCATTTGGTGTGTTCGGCATTGTTGTTGGGGTTTCAACTGCCTTGGGTCCAGTTATCGGAGGCTTACTCATCTCCCTTTTGGGGGCTGAGCACGGATGGCGCCTTGTCTTCCTCATTAATGTGCCCATCGGTATGATTGTGATCCCCCTGGCGGCGAAGTGGCTGCCAGCACCGCCAGCTGCCTCGGCAACACCGGATACTCCAGCACCGGGAAAGACAACGTCGAATCCCCGCAGATCGCTGGCTGACCAGTTTGACCCCGTCGGTGTCACGGTCTTGGGAGCAATAGTGTTGCTGATCATGTGGCCGTTCCTGGCATCCTCGGGGGAAGTTCGCAATCCGAATGCTTCCGGAGCGCCGTTCTGGATGCTTGGTGTGGCCGCAGGTTTGGCCGTTGCTCTGATTTTCTGGGAACATTACTGGCGAGGGCACGGTGGATCGGCACTGCTGGACCCAGAACTCATGAAGAGCCCTTCATTCATGCTTGGAGCTCTGGCGGGATTCTTCTATTTCGCGGGGTTCACCTCCATATTCCTCGTCGTCACCCTGTATCTGCAGCAGGGTTTGGGATGGACGCCACTTGCGGCAGGTTTGGCGGCCGTCCCATTTGCAGTGATATCCGGGTCGACATCGGGAATCTCGGGCAATCTGGTAAATAGGTTCGGCCGAGTCATTCCCGTTGCCGGTTCTCTGATTGCCGCGACGGGAATGCTTGGAGTCGCCGCTTCCGCACACTGGTTGACGCAGTCATCTGCTCCGTGGGGCGTCATTGGCTTCATGGCTTTTGCGGGAGTCGGCTCTGGATTGTTCATTTCCCCGAATCAGGCTCTTACCCTGGAAGGAGTGCCACGAAGGCTGGCTGGGCTTGCCGCTGCGCTCCTCCAGACGTTCCAGCGCCTGGGTACGGCCATTGGCCTATCGATCGTCACCACCATCTACTTCGTCACCGTCGTGCGTAGTTCCGGTGGTTCCAGACCTGAGGGAGCGGGATCCGCTGCGCACGCCGCAGGCATTTCAGCAGCCGCATTCGCGGTCAGCGGCATTCTGGTTCTAGCTGTGATCGCCAACATTGCGGACTCGCTAAGACGTAAGTCGCCGGACTCCCAGGAAGTCCGGTCTACCATCGAAGGACAGGCTTCTATCTAGGAGTGAGCGATGCAGTTGCGGGCCGACAAAGCGGAAGTCTCTATCCACGCAACTGCTCTTAACTTCGGGCCCGCGTTTGGGGCCGTGGCCATGGCTTTGGGAGCTCGTGATACGGCCACAGTACGCGCTATTGCTGGCCCCACTCGCGTAATGCTGGCCGGTGAAGCTATTCGTGAGGGTGCGGCCGAGGACCATCCGACGATTGTGTCCCTGCGCTACCTACTTGAACGTGTCGGGGCTCCAGAAGTTGGTATCCATTTGCACTACGACGCTCAGATTCCTCCTCATTCTGGACTGGGAAGTTGGACTGCACAGATACTGCTCGGCCTGCTCGCTGGCCGCGAGTTGGTAGGCGCGCCGGATTGGTTGACCAATAGGGACCTTGCCGACTTGGCGGTCGGTCTGGGCACCGACCCGCTGCGAGTGAATGCCTCTTTGTCGGGAACGATGGCTCTCACTCTTCCGTCGTCGACGGTGGGAGAACCGCCGACCTTTCTAAGTGTTCCTGTTGGAGCAGACTTGTCTCCAGTTGGTTTCGTGCCGGGAATGGGTTCACAATTGCCTCTACAGGTTGTCAGGGAACCTCGTGTGGTTGAGTTCCCGCGCGCCTTCGAGGCGATTGCACGGGTCGGTTCCCTGGTCGCGCTTCTGTCAGGCTCTGCGACGGTTCTTTCCGAGGAAGATCTAGCCAAGACGCTCATGGAGGCCACACACGATGAGTTGCGAGAGTCTGAATGTGAAGTTGCCCGACCGGCTTCATGGGCGCTGGTCCAGTGGCTAAGAGGCCTGGGTTTGCCGGCGTTCCTTTCGGGAGCCGGCCCCGCAGTCGTCTGTTTGGTTCCCGTGTCGAGGGAAATCATCGGGGCAGCGGAGCGCTCAGGCTGGAGGGTGTTTGACCTGGGTGTCGCTTAGGGCTTTGGTCATGTGACATCAGCCGCAAACACCACTAACACTTGCTCAAAGGGTGCGTGATTTAGTGTGTGGCTGCTATCCTGACTGAGCCTGAATGCACAGGGCGCAGGAGCGATCATCCGCTTCGATCCAGGTATTTCAATGCGTCCCGATGCGAATACGCATCAAGAACACCCAGTCCATTTCAGGGCGATTCCCTACTATCTGCTCATTGCAGGTTATGCCCAAGTTAGGACCTCACACGGTTATGGAAAACTCAACCGGTCCCAAGACCTCGTCTGACCTCGGAAAGATGAAGCTCGCTGATCTACAGAAGCTCGCCAGTGAGCGCGGACTTCGCGGCGTTTCACGGATGCGAAAGGCCGAACTAGTAGAAGCGCTAAGTTCGGGAACCTCCAGTTCCTCGGCCGCTCCCGAGGCGAAAGCTGAAGGCAAGACTTCGACCCGGAGCAGGTCTGCATCAAAAGCCCAGGGGTCACCGAGGGCCCAGGACTCATCAAAGGTTCAGGGCGTTCCAAAGGTGCAGCAGGACAAGCCAGAATCTGAGCCTTTGCTTCCTATAGACCTCGATTCGACCAATGCTGGTGCCAAGAACTCGGATGCATCACACTTTGTCGATGGCGAACAGGGACGAGAGCCACGGTCTCGTGGCGGACGCACTGACCGCGGCCGCTCAAGTACAGAGACGACCTCAAAGGATGACGCGGTCCTAGCGGTCGCGGAAGAACTTCGCCAGACCCGCTCGAAGAAGAATGTGCAGGCAGAACGTCAGCGCGGCGAGGGCGAGACCATTCAAGTCCTCGGAGAGATTGAGCTCCCCGAAGGCGGAGAGCCCGGACGTGCCCGCAACCGTCGTGATCGAAACTCCCGCCGTCGCGGTCGCGATCGTGATCGTGGAGGTAACCAGCCGCAGGGTAATCGTGCTGACCGTGGCGAGCGACCGCGCAGCCAGAATCAGGGACAAAACCGCGAGGCTGAGGTTGAGCTTGATGAGGAATCATTGATTCCCATTGCGGGTATCGTCGACGTTCAATCGAACCACGCGTTTGTTCGCACGTCTGGCTATCTGCCGGGTGACAATGACGTTTATGTAACCCTTGGTAACGTCCGCCGCTGGGGATTGCGTCCCGGAGACGCTGTTGTTGGCGCTGTGCGCGCAGCCCGCGAAGGGGACCGTCGACAGCAGAAGTACAACGCTTTGGTTCGAGTCGACTCCATCAATGGTCTTAGTGTCGAAGCAGCAGCCCAACGTCGTGAGTTCGCTAAGCTCACTCCCGAGTACCCGCGCGAACCATTGCGCCTCGAGACGACTCCCAAGGCTTTCACACCGCGCATGATTGACCTGGTCGCCCCGATTGGTAAAGGCCAGCGAGGCTTGATCGTTTCGCCTCCGAAGGCCGGCAAGACGATCATCATCCAGCAGATCGCGAAGGCAATCGAGATCAACAACCCTGAGGTTCACCTGATGGTTGTCTTGGTCGACGAACGTCCCGAAGAAGTCACCGACATGCGCTCAATCGTGAAGGGTGAGGTCATCGCCTCCACGTTCGACCGCCCTGCATCCGACCACACGATAGTTGCGGAACTGGCCATCGAACGTGCCAAGCGCCTGGTCGAACTGGGCCAGGATGTCGTAGTTCTTCTGGACTCGATCACCCGCTTGTCGCGCGCATACAACCTGGCAGCCCCGGCCTCCGGCCGAATCCTCTCCGGAGGTGTTGACGCAGCAGCCCTGTACCCGCCGAAGAAGTTCTTCGGTGCTGCACGCAACCTGCGTGAAGGTGGATCGCTCACAATCGTGGCTTCTGCACTGGTTGAGACCGGTTCGAAGATGGACGAAGTCATCTTCGAAGAGTTCAAGGGCACCGGTAATATGGAACTTCGACTGTCTCGCCAGCTCGCAGACCGTCGTATCTTCCCAGCTATCGACATCAATGCTTCAGGCACTCGTCGCGAAGAGATGCTGTTCAAGCCAGAAGAACTCGCGATTATGTGGAAGCTGCGTCGCGTCCTCGGCAACCTGGACCAGCAAGCCGCATTGGAGTCGGTACTTGGCAGGCTAAAGGAAACGCAGAAGAACGCCGAGTTCCTCATGCTCGTTCAGAGGACGACCTCCGCCGACTAGGGAGGTTGCCTTGGTGCACGATCTCACTGGCAAAAGGGGCTTCCTGGGCTAGACCGCAATGCGGTTCAGGTGGCAGACTAGATCGCTGGTTCCGGTTCACCTTGGAATGCGATCAGATCGCAGGACATCAGCCCAAGGACCCGGCGACCTGTTGACCTAATAGGAGAAGAAATGAAGCAGGGTATCCACCCCGAATACGTTGAAACTACCGTAACTTGTACGTGCGGGAACGAGTTTGTCACCCGTTCTACGGTTGTCGACGGCGTCATGCGTGTTGACGTTTGCTCAGAATGCCACCCGTTCTACACGGGCAAGCAGAAGATTCTGGATTCGGGCGGTCGCGTGGCTCGCTTCGAGGCTCGCTACGGCAAGAAGGCCGACAAGAAGTAGCTTTTCACAGGTGGGCACCGGCGACTGGTTCGTCGGTGCCCATTTGTATCTTCACCCAGACTCGCCTCGAACATTCACGGAGATTCCTGTGGCAACCCATTTAGGCCTTGAAGCCGTCATTCCTCTTATGGAGGAATACGCCGATCTGGAGAAGCAATTGGCTGACCCAAGCTTGCATTCCGACCAGGCACGCGCGCGAAAGGTGGGTAGGCGCTACGCGGAATTGGGGCGGATCGTGAAGCTCTCGGCTGCTCTGGACCAGATAGACGATGATCTGGAGGCAGCTAGGGAACTTGCTGCTGAGGACCCCGATTTTGCCGAGGAAGTCGCATCCCTTGAGGAGAGTCGCGAACAGGCATACAGGGACCTAGTGGCTGTGCTAGCCCCGCGCGACCCCGATGATGCGTGCGACGTGATCCTGGAGATTAAGGCAGGTGAGGGCGGCGAGGAATCGGCACTCTTTGCCGCAGACCTCGCCCGCATGTATGAGCGCTACGCCACCAACAGAGGATGGACGACCACCGAGTTGTCCACGACTTACACCGGCCTTGGCGGACTCAAGGAGATCACGATTGCTGTGCGCACCAAGGGGAACCCTACTCCCGAAGAGGGAGTTTGGGCTCATCTGAAGTACGAGGGTGGCGTGCACCGAGTCCAAAGGATCCCTGTGACGGAGTCCCAGGGTCGGGTCCATACCTCCGCAGCCGGCGTCATGGTTATGCCAGAGGTCGAAGTCGACGATTCCATTGAGATCGACCAGAACGACCTGCGTATCGACGTCTATCGTTCGTCTGGCCCCGGCGGACAGTCGGTAAACACGACGGACTCTGCGGTGAGGATCACGCACATTCCCACGGGAATCGTAGTGTCTATGCAAAACGAGAAGTCCCAGTTGCAGAACAAGGAAGCAGCCATGCGCGTGCTGCACACGCGGTTGGTAGCGGAAGCCCGTGCTGCTCGTGAGGCTGAAGCGTCGGCTGCCCGACTCAGTCAGGTCCGAACCGTGGATCGTTCGGAGCGCATTCGTACCTACAACTTTCCGGAGAATCGAATCGCCGATCACCGCACTGGATACAAGTCCTACAACTTGGACCAGGTACTCGAAGGCAACCTCGACGCGGTGATCGAGTCGGCGATCACCGCCGATGAAGCGGCGCGCCTATCCGGCGACGCCTAGATCAGCGAAGAGTCCGCCATGATCGGGGCACCCAAAGCAGCCGAACCGGACAACCAGGCCGACAGCCAGGATCCAGGTTCGGCCAACGAGAGTACCGAGCCACAGCCATCTCTGGTCAACATTCGTCGCAGCCGTACCCGCATGGCAACAGTCCCGCTCATGACCCTGCTGAATTGGGGTAGGGGAGAAGTCGCCCGTGCGGGCCTGTCGGGGGCTGAGGCAGAGTGGTTGCTGCGCTGGGCCACAGGATTCGATTCGTTGGTGATGGCGCCCCAGGATGTGGGAATCCGTGCGGCAGAGACCTACCGCAGTGGCATTGCCCAGCGTCGATCCAGGATCCCTTTGCAGCACATAATGGGTGAAATGGCGTTTCGTCACCTAACTTTGAAAGCGGGACCCGGAGTCTTCAACGTTCGTCCTGAGACCGAGATGCTTGTTGAACTGGCCATCAACGCGTTCAGCGCGTGGAAGCAGGAAACCGGTAATGCTTCCGGAAAACTCGCTGACCTCTGCGCAGGATCCGGTGCGGTTGGGCTATCTATTGCGAAAGAGTCACAGGGCGCCCATGTGACTCTGGTCGAGATCGAGCCGAAGGCAATGACCTACCTGGAAACCAACGTCAGTCAGTGCGAGCCGTACGCGGACGATTCCTCTGTGAGGGCAATACAGGGGGATGCGCTATCAGAGTTGGTGGGCGAGGAAGGTACGTTTGCAGTTGTAGCGTCTAATCCACCATACGTTGCAGCGTCAGACCCCGTGGAACAACCTGAAGCTCTCACCGATCCTGAGATTGCGCTGTATGGCGGAGGCGAGGACGGTCTGGTAGTTCCGCGAGGAATAGTGGGACGAGCCTTTGAGTTGCTGAAAAGCGGCGGGACGCTGGTCCTTGAACATTCGGAAGCCCAGGCGCGGGCATTGGTTGATCACGCCCTAGCGGTCGGCTTCGCTGCTGCCAAGACGTGCGACGATCTGACCGGGCGCCCTCGGTTCCTAGTGGCGCTGAAGGGTGGAGGTCCAAAGGCAGAAGACGTGCGGAAACTGGTTGAAGCGGGCGAACTCATCGTAGTTCCCACAGATACCGTCTACGGAATCGGCGCCGACCCGTTCTCCCATGAGGCGGTCGACAGATTGCTGGCGGCAAAGGGCAGGGGAGAGACCATGCCTCCTCCGGTCCTCGTCGCCGACGTGGAAAGTTTGATCGAACTGGCGAAGTTCGATTCGGATGAGGAACGCCGCAGAGTCAGGGCTCTGGGTGAAGCTTTCCTGCCCGGTCCTCTTACCCTAATCGTGAAGACAAGCCACGTGATGGGATGGGATACCAAGGCTGTGGGCGGGACCATCGCCGTTCGTGTTCCCGATCACCCCGTCACACTGGAGATTCTGCGGCAGATCGGTCCTCTGGCTGTAACATCCGCCAATCGAACGTCGATGCCACCAGCTACAAGTGTTCAGGAAGCGCGCGGCTACTTTGGTGAAGACGTGCGATTCTATGTGGACGGTGGTCCTACGCCCGACTCGATTCCATCGACGATCCTGGATTGCACGGCGACACCGTGGAAGATAGTCCGCCAGGGGGCTCTAGGCTGGGAGACGATAGAGCGTTTCGTCGAAGACGGTAGCTCTGATTGCGCCAACGAATCGACGGCGATCTAGCGAGCGGGAGGTGAACGCGTGCGCGCATATTTGTTACTACTCGTGGTCGCACTTGCGGTAACCCTTCTGCTCACGCCCGTAGTTCGCAGATTTGCACTCGGCTACCAGGTGTTGACTCCGCTTCGTGAGAGGGACGTTCACGCTGTTCCCATCCCTCGACTGGGCGGAATCGCATTGACGGGGGGTCTGGTCGTAGCACTCGTAATCGGTTATGCAATCCCGTACTTACGACCCGTGTATTCCTCCTCAATGGCGCTGTGGTCCGTGTTGGCCGGGGCAGTCGCCATATGCGTACTGGGTGCCATCGATGACATTTGGGAACTTGACTGGATCACGAAGCTTGCCGGCCAGTTCCTGGTGGCAGGAGCCATGGCGATTGGCGGTGTTCAGCTAATCAGCATCCCGCTGTTCGGTGTGACAATCGGCTCTTCGCGACTGTCGATCCTGGTATCAACTTTGATCCTGGTCGCCATCATGAACGCGGTGAACTTCGTCGATGGCCTGGACGGGCTTGCGGCCGGCGTAATCGGGATTGGGTCGCTGAGCTTCTTCGCGTACTCATATCTGCTCACTCGAATGATGGGGGCAACCTCATATGCTACGGGCGCCGCAGTCGTCACGGTTGCCCTTGCTGGTGTGTGCATCGGATTTCTCTGGTTCAACTACCATCCGGCCTCGATCTTTATGGGTGATTCTGGAGCAATGGTACTCGGACTGGTTCTGGGTTCAGCAGCAATCATCGTTACCGGGCAGGTGAATCCGCTGCTGCTTTCCGAGCACTCTGCAATTACGTCGTGGATGCCGCTGATCATCCCGCTGGCGGTGCTCTTGATCCCGCTTGCGGACCTGATTATCACGCCAGTTCTTCGCATGTTCCATGGGATCAGCCCGGTGGCAGCTGACCGGTCTCACCTGCACGATCGGTTACTGTCGCATGGCCACTCGCATCGTGGCGTCGTACTGATCATGTATGGCTGGACCGCCCTTGCCTGTGCGGTTGCGGTGTCGCTGATCGTGTTCTCTGCAGCCTCCGTGATGCTGTGGGCAATTCCGTTGCTGCTCCTGATGATCGTGGCGACCGCGTTCCAGTTCCCGAACCGTAGCGGAGACAAGCATCTGAAGCCGGGCGCGGGAATACCCGGAGGTGCCGTTCTGGTCGACGACGGCGTTGATGTGATATCTCGCACCCAGCATGGCGTACTGTGGTTCCCGCTGTCGGGTGATGAGCAGGACGAAGAATCAACCGAGGAATCAGAAGATGACCCGGCAGACAACCCGGTGCCGGCACCCGCTGTCGCCAAAGAGAATGGGAAACAGAGCTAGTGGTTCAATCGCTGAAGGTTCAACGCAGTCTGGAGCGAATGCGCAAGGGTTTGGTCATCGCCGCAATCGCGCAGGTTGCACTTGCAGCACTACTCGCTGTCGTGGTGCCGGACCACCCCTGGCTCTCCGCAGTTATTGGCGGTACTACGGGTGTGGTCATGCTGCTAATCAGCTATGCAACCACTTTGCAATCCGCCAAGAGCGAGGTGCCCCATGTCGGCTGGATTTCGGTGGACTACGTCGCAAAAATCGCGCTGGTCGGAGGTGCGCTTGCGGCCGCCAAGATTATGGACAGTTTGAACCTGTACGTTGTCGCAGGCCTGGTACTATTTGGAATCCTTGCTTCGATGGTGGTGCAAGGAGCAGCGTTTTTCGATCAGGTGACGCAAACAAGTTCACAACGCGGTATGTGAGCACGAAGTCCTATATGACTGCTACCATAACAATCGCCCAACAGACGTCCCTGAACTAGGTTGGCCGTCTTCACTGGCGAAGATACGCATATTGGAGGTGCACCCTGTCCACAGCGAATGCTCAGGCCGTTGCTAAGGAAGCCTCCAAGATGGTTGAAACCCAATCAGGCAAGAATCCCGCAGACGGCAAGTACAGGAAGCCGCTTTGGTGGTACATCGGACTAGTCGTCCTGAT
>WPCK01202405.1_pt1 | contig 29232 bp, 26 predicted proteins | sample 5399851 | NCBI WGS metagenome assembly WPCK01 (sample SAMN12869471, study PRJNA574797) | sludge metagenome | isolation source: wastewater treatment of pH11 | place: China:Beijing | collected 2019-05-20 | reverse complement strand
TCTTGGCCGGCATGCGTCACCACTCCTTCAATGGAAATCCACTGCACAAAGTATAGGGACTTTGCCGATTCGTTCGAGTAGGTGGATTCTCAACCGATCGGGAGGATACGGATGCGCGGGCTGCTATCATTGCTGCCATGGGCTGCCTGGATGCTCGTCGTCGGTGGCCAGGCCTGGGGCGAGGTTCGCTACTACCAGGACAGCAGCGGCGTGACCTGGAAGGAGGAGACTCGTACCGTACAGCGACCGGTACATGACGTGAAGATGCAGGAACAGCAGCAGACCTACTATCGCGAGCAGGTGAAGACCGACGTCCAGAACTACCAGTACACGGCCTATACCCCAAGTCAGCGGTACGAGTGGGTCCCTCGCTGGCACGGTTGGTGGCGGATCTTTGAGGGTCCGCACGTGGCGTACCACCTGGAGCCACGGGTGGTCTGGAATTCCACGCCCTACCAGGTCAGCGTGCCGGTGACACGCCGCGAGTTCGTGCCCGAGACGCGGACCGTACAGGTTCCGACGTCGGAGCTGCGGATGGAATCGAAGGAAGAAGTGGTTCGAACGGCCGTGGCGGGACCCGCGCCGGCCCTGGCCACCAATCCGTGGCCGCCATCCGGGTACGCCTACGCGAGTCCTCCCGGGTCATCACCCTGGGCCTATGGGCCCGCGGCACCTGTCTACATGCCGGCGCAACCCGTTTATCCCATGTATGGCGGGATTGCTCGGGTCGACACGGAACCTCCCAAGTGGGGTGTTCCCGACGACGGCGGGTGGCACGCCATACGGTAATCGCGGTTGACCCGATTCTGGGTGGAACCGACGCCGGTCAGTTGGCCTCCGTGGGCGCCTTGCGGCGGCGGCGACTGGACTTTCGGTGCGCCAGGTCGGCCGTCCACTCTTTCGTGAGCGTCTCGAAGACCTCGGGCGATTCGTATCGCACGATGTCATCATCGTCGTTCATCGGTCCGATGAGGCCGCGGAAGACGGGCAGACCTCGCAGCGACAAGTTCGTGCTGCAGTCGTCGATACCGATTTGTGGGTGAAGTCGCAGCAGCGAGTTTTCGGAATCATACTGCCGTACCCGGATCTCGCCGTTCTCTCCGCGGGTAACGACACGAAACTGGCGTTGTTTGGTGGCCATGCCTACGTTTCATCCTAGGGTGGCCGCCTCCGTGCGCAGGGGTGGGATTCGGACAGCCGCGTCCGGGTGCTCGATCGCAAAGAGAAGCATCGGCAGACGGCGATGCGTTCGCGATGAAATTGCCCGGCACCTTCCCATTCGGCCCGATCGATCCCCTACAACGAGAAAAGGTGTCAGGAAGCGACTCGAGGCTGCCCGACACCTTGGGGAATTCGAGTGGGGCCGGCTCGAGCCCGTCGTACCCACGTGTGGCGTCTGCCGCGTCGTATTTTCGCGACGCAAGCGACGAAAAACCGCTACGGTGATCTGCGATGCGATCTAAACCGGCAGCCAACTGCCCAGGAGCTGCAGGGCGAAGAGTGGGCTGTTGACGTGCGAAGTGTCACTGCCGACGGAGGCCTGGGCCACCACCAGATCCGCGCCGCGGACCTGGTACCGCGCCCCATCCCGGACCGCCGTAAACTGGTCTCCCTCCGCCGTAATGGAGTCATTGCCGGCCGAATCAAAGAAGTCGACCCGATCCGTATTCGGATCGTTGGAGGTGAAGGTCACCTCGTGATTCTCAAACCCAATGGCCCGATTGTAGTAGCCCGCGCCATACATGCGAGCCCCGTCGTTATCGACGCGGAAGGTGTCTTTTCCCAGCGTGTCCTGGAACACGGCCAGGTCGGTACCCCCGGATGCATAGGCGTAGACGCGATCAAATCCGTGCGCGAAATTGTCAAATCCGAGCCCGTACAGGCGGCTCTCATTGGCCGTCGCGACATAGGTGTCATCGCCGCTCGAGTCGTACAGATACGCGCGATCATCGTCGCCACCCCGGGCCTCCGCGTGGACCACGTCGAAGCCGCGAACGAAGTTGTAGAATCCGTCCCCCTCCATCCGCGAATCGGTGGGGGTGGCCGTCCAGCGATCATCCCCGTCGGATCCCGTACAGGATGCTTCATCGGATCCCGCCGTGGCGTAGGCATAGACTCGGTGAAAATCATAAACGGAGTGGGCAAAGCCCAGACCCGAAAGCGACGCGCCGGACGGATCGGCGGCAAAGTGTTCGTCTCCCGCCGTGTCGTACAGCATGGCGCGATCGTTTCCACCGCCGGATTGCGTCGAGACCGATCGTGTCGAATAGACCAAGACCTGGTAGGTCACACCCGTCAGCTTGACCGACGTTTCTCGCGTCTCCACCTGATCCACGCCAGCGCCGCCGGTCAGTTGAGCCTGATTGCTACCGCCGTGACCGTAAAAGATGATCCTCGTGTTCACGGAGGCATTGACCATCAGCGGGGCGCCGTTCAGCAAGACCGTATGCTCTTTGGTCCCTCCCACGAATTCAAACAGATCGTCGCTCGAGCCACCATGCAACTCGATGGTACTTTCGAATTTCGTGGCCAGAGTGCCCTCCACCACGGTTTCGTCAAACTCACCGAAGTCGTAGTTTCGTCCTTGACGACCTGGTGTCAGGACAATACTGCTAAAGCGGTCATTGAACAGCTGGCCGTTGTCCGGGACCGGGTGTGGATTGTCGTCGAATCGACCCAGGGTGTCCCGTCCGTCGGTGTAACCGCGGGGGGTCGTGCCCCTCAGCTCGTAGGTACCGGGGCGCAAATTCGTGAAGGCATACGATCCCTGTCGGTCGGAGCGGACGCGTTGGCTCACCACTTGCCCGCGGTCGTCGGTCCCACTGAGCTGCACGTCCACCTCGGACAAGGGACGGTCGCCGGAGTCGAAGTTCCCGTCGCGATCGAGGTCCAGGTATGTCCGGCCACGCAGCGAGGCCGCCGAGAATTCGCCAAACAGATAACCGGTGAACGCGTCCCGATTCGAGTCAATCTCGATATCCGAGATGGCGTCATTGTAAACGCGTCCGCCACCGGTCCCGGCGCATTCGTTTCCGTCGAGTAATCCGTCCGGCTGCCCCGCGCGAACCGTGTAGTTCCCCTTCTTGAGATCCTTGAATTCATAATTCCCGTTGCTGTCCGTTTGGGTTGTCCGGTAGATGGGCCAAGAAAAGCCGTTGGTGTGGCCTTTCAAGGTCACCGCGATCCCGGCGATTCCGCGGTCACTCCCGGAGAACTCGTTGTTTCCGTCCACGTCGTGATACACACTGCCGGCGATGGAGGCCAGCGCCAAGCGATTCTCCAACGATTCGAGCGCCAGGCCACTTCCCCTTCGCGAGGACGTTCCAGGGCGGGCCTTGCTTCGATTCCGCGACTTCCAGCCGAACATTGGGATAAGCTCCTCGTTCCTGTTCGCCGCGCCTGGCAAGGACGGATGGCGAAGATCGGTGACACATGGCGTGCGTTGTGGACGGGCTGCCCTGGCCATCGACGGCGGCAGCATCTGCGTCCGATTATCTAACCATAGGTCATGCAACAGGCTCGGTGCGCCCACGAGCCGTGCAACGATTGCATCTTCTTGCAGAGAATTCCGTATCGCTTGCCCGCCACAAGAACGCCCGCAGCATGATCGATACCAGCCCGAAGCGTGGGCGAGGAAACTCTCCCGTCCCTCGCCTACGCTTCGGGTTACGTTGCAGCATAGGATCCTCCGCGGACCTGCTTAGAGTTGATCCGCGCGAAACGGCACATACCGGCCTCGATCTCCGTCCCAAAGGTAGACCGACCAGAGATACGTTCTGTGCATGAGCTGACAATTGCGACGCAGGAATTGATCGACCCGGGCTCCCGGGTAGTCCCAATTCACGTTCTGGCCGCGGCTGCGGAACTTCTCGTGATTGACGGCAATCCAGACGCGATCGTGCTCTTGCAGCGTCGCGGCCAGGTGTGGCAGATCGCCAATGACCTCCGCACCGGCATTCCGATCAATCAGACGCCCCTCCTTCAGCATGGCGTAGTCGTACAGCAGCGGGACGGCGAGATCGTAGTCCGCGCGACCCGTCTCCACCAGCGCGGCGTGCGTATGCGGCTGAGTCACCATGACGCGATCTTCTGGACGCAGATGCGCGCGGACAAACTGCAGGGCGCCGGTGGAATCTCCCAGCAGTTTCATGTCATAGCTGGACGGAAGCCGCCAGGGAGAAAACACCAGCAGGCAGGCGGCAAGGCCGATTGCGGACGTAGCGGCTAGCCACCGGCCGTGCCGATGGGGCTCGGCCGCGGCGTCCAGTCCGAACGCGCAGACACGCTTCAGCAGGGCCCGCATCCCCTCCATCGACAATATGGCCCATACCGGGATCAGCCAATACTGATAGCGAAGGCTGTTGTGCGTCACCCAGAGATTCGTCATGACAATCCCCGAGAACAAGACGACGTACAGTGCCAACGTGCACCGCTGGCGTTCGCGGCAGACGAGTGGCAAACCCAGCAAGAGGAAGACGCTTCCCACGACGTGCAGGCGGGAGTAGCCGATCAATAATGACAAGAAGTTGTACGGGTGCCAGAAATGGGGTCGGACCGCAGCCTCCAGATTGGGGGAAATGCCCGGAAGGCGTGTCATGCAGCGAGTCTGGAAGACGGCATAATCCAGCACAATGATCAGCACCGCACACGCAGCCACGGTCATCAGTTTCAGGCCGGATGCCCAGCCCTTATCGACCGCAAACAGGAGATAGGCCAGCAGCAGCGAAAACCCCATGACGCAACTGGCTTCCTGGCAAAGGACCATGGACAAGAAGGCCAAGATGGTCAAGTATCGATACCGCTCCGACTGATCGCGGACAAATCCTCGGCAGAAGCAATAGAGCGTTGCCAGGGCCAGCAGCTGCTGCAATTGATAAAATCGGATGACGTGGCCGGTGTACACTTCGTAGGGATGCAGGGCCACCAGCAACATGGCACCGAGCCCCACCCAGGGGCTTTTCAGCAAGCGGCTGCCAAACATGTAGGTCAAGCCGCAGGTCAGAACTCCGAACACGGCGCAGGGAAGTCGCAACGTCCAGAGATTGGGGCCCAGCAGGGCCACCAGCGCCCCCATCCCATAGTGGAAGAGAGGACTGCGCGTGTACCACACTCCGTCGGCGGCAAACTGCGGTACACCAATTTCGGCAATCGCCATGATTGCCTGTGCCGAGGCGTACTCATCATCGTCCAGCGGTTGAAAGTCCAGGCGATAGACACGCAGGAACAAACCGAGCGCCATGACGGCAGACACCAGCAGCGGCCAGGCACGGGTCTTGGGCAGTCCCCGCCAGGAGAACCAAGGAGATTCGCTGCCAGGTATTGCCGTGCGACCAGGCTGCCGTACCCAGCCATCGACGGCCGTGACGAACACGGCCAGAAGGGCTGCGACGAACAGCAGGTCGCGCCACAAGTTCGGTTGACTGAACCAAAGGGCCTCATGGCGTTCGGCCAGACCGCAGCAGAGCAGGATCCCCCCGGCGAGTACCGCGGCGAACACCAGCTGCAGCCCACCCAGGCAGCGGCCGATCTCGATCACCGCCTGGCGGCGTCGACTCGCGCTGACGGAACGTCCCGCGAACCACAGCAGACCGACGGTGCCCGCCAGCGAGATCCCTACAGCCAGGAGCTGCGATCGGGCACATCGCGTCATCATTCCGGACCGAAACTCCGCGGCACCTCGGTACTGCAGCCTCGGCCGCGTCGCAACGCGCTGCAGACTGAGGCGTTCGATCATGGGGTTCTCCCAGGTGCCCGTCCTGATTCGCGTCTGCCAGTCGTTGCCGCTGCCAAGGTGGATCCGGCCGGAATGGGCCAGGCGCGCGCCACCATCGAGCGCGATCGATGGCACGCGACGCAGGGAATCCAACGATTCTGGCTCCGACAACCGGATTTCCAGACGATTGTCCCCTGCATGGAGCAATCGCGTTACGTCGTAGCCGACCAAACACTCCTGATGACGATCATGTCGGTGTGACTGCGGCCGCACAGGATCGGGGAAGCTCCAACCCTCACGATGTCCCTGCGCCGCCAGTTCCACCCCCTGGACCTGCGCGTATCGGTCGGTAAAGGTAACCGGCCGCCGACTCGGCCTCATTCTCAGTTCCGCCACATGGTTCGGCAGCCAGCGAAAATCGGTACGTGTCGGATCACCCGCCGGTGGCGTTTCGAAGTCGTCGCCTGCGAATGGTGAGCCGAGTTCGTCGGGATCGAGCAGTGTGGGTCGATCCTGCGGGTCCAGGCCCCGCTGCCGCTCCATGATCCATTGCCCAGAATCGAGTTCGGGGACGACCGGCCGCCGCGCTGCCACCCGGATCCCGTTGATAAACAGGTCGAAGGGGCGATCTGTCCAGACCCGCAGCCAGGCTTCCTCAGGCCGGTCGGGAATTCGCCACATCCCTTGGAACCACAGTTCCGACCCAGCGGGTGCCGCCGGATGCCGGAGGCGATCCCCGCGAAACGGCTCCGAAAACACTTCTCGAGCAAAACTGCGCCAGAGCGGCCCGGCCGGCGGCTCGGCAGCGTGCGCGTTGCTCCAACCTCGGTCGTCATAGTCGGGATCGGTCCATTCGTGCGTCGGCGGGACTGGCTCTGCCTTCCACTGACTCGTCGACGTCAGGTCCAAACGCTGCTCGGTCGCCAGCGTGATTTCACCTCCCAGGCAGAACTTGGCTGGAGCTCGGCGCGATTCGACCTGTACGCAGATCACATTCCGTCCGGGCCTCAGTTCCCGCCGAATATCGACGAGAACTGGCAACCGATAGGAATCGTGCCCCGACCATTGATATTCGCGAGGAAAGACCAGGCCCAGCGCGGTTTCCGCGTGATGAAATCTCTGACCTGCCTCGCTGAGACCATTCTGGAAGGGCCGAGTCGGACGCCACAGGTAATGGCGCGCGACCGGATTGCCATTGACGGTGATCTCGAACGAGTCGCACGCCGCGATCGCGACCCAGGCATTCGTGACCGTCGCGGAGAGCTCGACGGGGCAGCGAAAAGAACCGGTGTAGCTCTCCCCCGACGCAGCCTGGATCCAGGTGCCCGCCAGCTCGGCTTCCCTCAAGGGGTGAGCGCCCGTGGCCCGCCAGCGGAAGGCGACGTACCCTCCCAGCAAGCCGCAGACGATGGCCATCACCAAGGCCCCACGGACGGCCCTTCGTCCATGCCGACGACGGTCGGCCACCATCACACGGGAATCGGTGGCGATCATGGCTGCGCCCGTCCTGCGCCCGGTTGCTGCGCCAACAGCCGGGCCTTCGTCGCCAATTCGTTGGACTTTCCCAGTACGATCTGCTTGTCAGGGTAGTTCAAATACGCGTAAACCCTCGCCAATTGCATCGACACATCGCGGAGCGCTGCCCCATCGCCCACGTGGACATAGCAAAGGTGTAGGGCGTACAGCGCCTTGATGTTGTACGGCTCGACCTCCAATACCAGGCGGACACCTCGCACCGCCTGTTCCCAGTTCCCTGCGTTGACTGCTCGCACGGCGTGTCGCAGCACGCCTCGGCATGCCTCCCGACGAATGGGGGACGGCACGCGTCGATTCTGGGCCAGGTCGCGATAGGCGTCGACCGCCACCTCAAACTGCCGGGCCTCTTCGCAGGCTCGAGCGGCATGGTACTTCGCGTACGGTGAGCCGGTCCCCAACCGAAATTCCGTGAGGCCGCGCTGCACGATGTACCAGGTATCCTCTCGCAGGGGATGCCACGTCTGACCGGCCGCGATGAGGCATCGTCTCGCCTGGTCGTGGTCCCCCCGCTGCGTGGACGCGGCGGCGCGGGACAATATGGTGCTCGCCCGCAAGGGCGGAATCCATGCCACCACGGCCGCCAGACAGCCCGCCCAGAGCATGGTGCGGACCGCCCAACGCATGCGCAGCATACTCGCCCGACCGTTCTCGAAGAGGGTGTACAGCAAGAGGCAGCTCATGCCGAGCAGTGCCAGCCACCAGCCACGCCGGACGAACTGACAGAACGTGTTCGTGAACCCCAGCCACTCCACCAGACTCGGCAACGAGTGCAGTCCCGCGTCCCACGGAGACCAGGATGGCAAGTCCAATACGGCGACTTGCCGCGGCGTGTCGCTGAGGTACAAGTCCATCTGCGACGGTGCCCGCTCGAGTTCCTGGTTGCGAAATATGTCCCCTCCCAGCCAGGTCAGGTTTTCGTGCTGCACTTGCAGCCAGGCTGCCCTGGCCGTCAGGGAAGGTTGGGACACCATCTGGCAGTACGGGAAGCAGAGTACACTGCAGAAGCCTAGCGACGCACTGACAACCGCCGCCCGATCCCACGGTCGCCAGTAACTGCCAGCGATCGCCGCCAGGCAATAGCACCCACAGATGACTTGAAAGAATACCTGGCAATCAGGGTGCTCACCGTCTGTGACAGGTGGGACGCTCGATGTAGCACCAGGCACGAGCAGCCATGGCCACACCCAGCTGGCGAGCAGCCCGGCGATACCGACAACCAGCACGGCGAATAAGGCGAAACGATGCATATCGCAAGTCTTGCCACCGACAAGAGCCCCTCATGTAGGGAGTGCCGGTAGACCGATGAGTGCCACCCTGTTGGTAATGTTTCGTTTCCGCGAGCTGCTGCCACCGGCATGCGCCGGTGGATCATGGCAAGGCCTAACCGGAAGAGGCCTGCGGATGTTCCTTCCCAATTGCCTCGATGGAATCGCCCGGCTTCAGCACGTGATGCCCCTCGATCAACACTTCCTCTGTTGGCTGCAAACCGCCTTGAATTTCCGTCCATCCGTCCGCTGCGACACCAACGGCGACGTCTCGCGTCTGGAACGAGCCTTCGTCGCGCACGAGGACCCGGGCTTCACCCGAGATTGCCGAGAGAATCGCCGAGGAAGGGATCGCCATGGCCTTCCGATTCCGGACCACCTTGGCAAACCCTGACAACCCGCTGTAAACGGGGAGCTGGTGGGGATCGAGGGTGATGCGCACGGAGAAGGTAGAGGGCCATTCGGGCGATCCAGTACCCGAGGGACGGATCGGCCGCGTCGTTTCCGGCCCCTCGGCGCAGAACGCCACGAAGGGATGGACGGCCGAAATGGTGCCCTGAATCTCCTGGCCGGCAAAGGCTTCCAGTCGCACCTGACATCGGTCGCCCACCGCCAGTTGTCCCGATACGGTCTGGTCGAAGTAGGCCTCGAACCACTGGCCCGCGGCCAGCAGAAACGCCGGTTTGCCAGGATCTTGATTGTATTCCCCTTCGTGAATGAGGCGCCGTTCGATAATCCCCTCCGCAGGCGCAAAGACGTCGTGTTCGGCCAGTTCCAGTTCCCGCTGGTGCACGGCCAATTCAGCCTCTCGCACCGACGCTTCCGCGATGCGAACGCTCTGCCCGCGACCGCGTTGCGACTGCTGCAATGACACTTCCGCCTGTCTGAGATTGGCGAGCACTTGGATCAGCGAAAGTCGTTGCTGCAGCAGTTCACTGCGGCTGACCACACCTTGTTCGTGGAGCTCCTGGGCCATGCGATTGAGCTCGTCCTGGACCTTGGCCTGATCTTCCGCGGCGCGTACGCGAATCGAGTCCTGTTCAGGACGTTCCTTCTCCAGGAGGTAGGCGGAGCCAATCCGCGCGCGTTCCAGTTCGGCTCGAGCGACTTCCAACATGGTTCGAGCCGCCTCCAGTCGCAGACGGGCCTGGGCGGAATCGAGCTGGGCCAGCAGCTGGCCCTTTTCCACGGGGTCTCCCTCGTTCACGAGAACTCGCTGAATTCTGGCCGTCGGGATCACCGGCACCAGAATCGGCGCGCTGCGAACAAATCCTTCCCCGACGTAGTGCTGAGTCAGGCCGCGATGCTCGGGACGGCAGTACTTCACCGGAAACGGTCGGTGCTGCTGCCGCAAAAGGGCCGCGTATCCGAGCCGCGACGAGTACATCCGGCTGTTGGGGTCGATATAGCCCGGCCAGATGACAAATCGAGCGACTGCCAGGCCGACTAGAATTGTCAGGGACACGAGCCACGGCCAGGGAGACCAGGACAAGTATCCTTTGATTCCAGCCGCCAAACGCGGAAGACGCCACCACCAGGCCAGTCCCAGTTGGTTACGCGCGGGCGCTGCCATGATTCATTACTCCAGGACAGAAACAGGCGATGGAAAACAAGGTCGCTTCACCGGCAATCTGCAATAAGCGCCACGTCACGGCCACGGTCAGGGCTTCGGCCGGAGACATCCAGGCGGCGAGCATGGTCGCCAATGCGGCTTCACGGACGACGAGCCCCCCAGGCGCAAAGAAGGCAAAAAACCCGACCAGCCACGCCATCACATTCACGGTCACGACCAGCCCCAGCGGCAGTTGCACCGCAGGTACGATCCCGACCAACACGCACCATAGCCCCACCCCATGCAAGACTCGCATGGTCACGTAGCTGGACACGAAGGACGCCAGAAGGGACGGTCGCATGCGTACGGAACCCAGGGCCTGGTACCATTCCCGCCAGCGGCCTTTCGACAGCCGGCTTCCGAAGTGCCTTTTCAGCAGTGGCAGCCCGATGATACCGATCCCCACGAGCATGCCGGCGATCCCCAGGACGGTTTGCCAGCGCCAGCCGGCGATCACCGACGACAGTTCCGAGGCGTATACGGTGGCAGCGATCGACAGGATCAAGAGCCTGCTGGCGATCGACAGGGACAGATCCATGGCAATACTCGATACAGTCGTGAGCATGGGAACACCGTGATTCGCGGCCTCCCAGGAACGCGCGCCAAAGTTCCAGACGCTGCCGGGCAGCCAACGGAACGCTTCGCACCGAATCCAGATGCGTATCCCGTGTGCCAGTGGAAGCGGGTGGCCCAGCGCGCGCACGATCAGTGTCCAGGCCGCCGCGTTGGCCAGGCCATACGCGAGGCATAGCGCCCAGGCGATGACCAGGGGCTGGCGATTCACACCGGCCCACGGGAGTGAACCGGCTGCCAGGCAGGGCGTCACTGCGGACATCATGCCCCACAGGATCAGGACGAGCGTCAGGATCCGCAGCAACCGCCGGACGCGTGTGGTGGAGAATTCGCTCACCATCCGCCCACCCCCGTTGATTCCATTGCGTCTGTGACCGGTGGATACGGCTTGAGCGCGGCGCCGTGCGACGCCGGATTGGCAGCCGACCATGGATCGACTGGACCCTCCTGCGCGGGACTGCGAAGCAAGACCGACCAGTAGAGCGATTCCAGTTCGTCGGTAATGGTCCGCCAATCAAATCGCTGCCGGGCAAACTCCTGGCCCGCGGCCCCCAATCGGCGTCCCTTGGCCGGATTGGCCAGCAGGTCCAGGATGGCAGATGCCAGGGCGTTGGGGTCCTTCTCGGGAATCAGCAGCCCGGTTCGCTCATGGAGCACCGCGTCGGGAATCCCGCCGACACGCGAGGCGATCACAGGCTTGCCATGTGCGTAGGCTTCGATCGCGCCGACTCCCAGCCCCTCCGTATCTCCGCGATCGTCCACGATCGCCGGGTTCACCCAGACATCACACTGCGCATATTCCTCATTCAGTTGTTCGTTCGTGACGAATCCCAGAAAGTTCACTCGGGATCCCAACCCCAGTTCGCGGCTCAGGGCCTCCAGCCGGACGCGCTCGTCCCCGTCTCCGGTAATGACGAACTGGGCCTGGGTATGATGCGTTACGATCTGCGCCGCTCGCAGCAGGTAGTCCACTCCTTTCCGCTGGATGAGTCGACCGGTGAAGAGTATCCGCGGTGGACCTGGGCGGCGGGGAATCTGGACCTGGGGAGCGACGGTCGAACCGAACGGCAGAACGACGGCCTGACAACCCGACAGTTCGCGAATGCGCTCCGCGGTGTCGCAACTGTTGGCGATCAGCAGGTTCGCCTTTCGCAGGGAGCGCTTCAAGCAGGCGGCCACCCACGGTTTCCGCCGGGCCAGCGCGAACTCTGCGCCATGAGCGGTCATCACGAGCGGCACTCCGTTCACCCGGGCGGCTGCGGTGCCTATCGGCTCATGGGGAAACGGCCAGTGGACGTGAATCAGGTCAAAGGGCTGGCGACCTGCCAATCGTCGCGCGGCGCGCCGACCCATCCAGACATAGGGAGCCCCCAAGAGCTGGTACCAGGGATTGCGGATCCGATTCGGTGCGCCTTGCTCGTGCGTCAGCCGCTCCCAACACTTGGGGCTATACCGAAATCGCACCACGGGAATTCCATCAATCGTGTGGTCTCGCAGCCCTTCGTAGGCCGGCGCGAGCACGGTGATCTGGTGGCCACGGATCGCCAACTGCCGCACCGATTCCCGCAGCCACGGCACCGCATAGTCGTGCTCGTGCCGTGGATACGTCGATGCAATCACACAGATCCGCAGCTGCTCCAAATCCTGGGGAATGACCCAGGACCCTGTCCGCGACCGGTCTCGCTTGCTCCACATAAAAGGCCTGCGTCGAATCAAGGTGCCACACCCTTTTCAGGCAAATCGTTCCAAGGACGACGAGACGCGATAGGCGGCGGTAACACGGGTCGCATCCATCATGGGTATGAACTCGGCATGCGGTTCCAGCGTGGCGAAAGGGGAAGCGCCCCTCAACATGGGCTGGCCCTGCCGCGAGGGAATGCCCGTGTCCGCAACGATCGGCGTCTCGCCGTCCAGCGGCAGGGGACCCCGAATCGTCAGTTCGGCGAGCAGGCCATTCAAGAAGGTCGACATGGCCAGCGCCGCCAAGAGTACACTGGCACAGAGTCCGACCGCTCGAACCGAACCTTCGCTCTCTCCCCGCAGAACGGCCAGCGCCCAGATCGCGGCGAGGCCAAAATAAATGCAGGCCACGGTGTTAAAGGCATGGGCAGGTCGCTGGCGGAAACGTCGCATGAATCCGACGGTCAGGATGTCGGACGTGCCGCGCAGGAACCGCCGCCAACCATACTTGCTCTTCCCGGCCCGCCGCGGATGATGCCGCACTTCGACTTCACCGCATCGAAAACCATATCCTGCCGCCAGCGACGGGATCATGCGATGGAGATCCCCGTGCAGAGACAACTTCCGGGTCACATCCGCGCGATAACACTTGAAACCGCAGTTGTGATCGTGGAGCCGAACCCCCGCGACGAGGGAAGCCATCCAATTGAACACTCGACTGGGCAGTACCTTGTGCCACGGATCATGCCGGACCCGCTTCCAGCCGCTGACCAGGTCGAATCCTTCGTCGAGCTTGGCCAGGAATCGGGGGATTTCCTGGGGATCGTCCTGAAGATCGCCATCCATCGTCAGGATGACGTCTCCTCGCGCCGCGCGAAAACCTGCGGCGAGTGCCGAGGCCTTTCCCGCGCCGTACCCCAGCCGCAACCCGCGGATGTGGTCGGACCGTTCGCGAGCCAGCGATTCCATCACGGCCCAGGAAGCATCGCGACTGCCGTCATCGATCAAGAGGATTTCCAGCTCCATGCAGGAACCCACATGCTTCAGGATCCCACTGCACAGGGGCCGGATCGTTTCTTGTTCATCACGGATCGGGACAATCACCGTGATCCGTCGGGGAGTCATGGAATCCGGAAGCATCGTGTGCTCGCCATCCCACTGCGCTACGAGTTGCTGCAGCTGGTGCAATGACGACATGGGTCGAGATAGATCGCGATCAGTCATGATGTGGGCTGCCATCAGGTGGGCTTTGTCGATCTCGAAGTTCCTTGTTGACGACCAGGCCGTGCCGCCGCATCTTGTTGTAAATGCTGCGAAGGCTGATCCCCAGCGCGCGCGCGGTCTTGGCCTTGTTGCCTTGATTGCTCTTCAACGTCGCGACGATGGCCATCTTTTCCAGTTCCGCCAGGGTCCATCCCAAGTACGGCCACGCAGAGGCCTGCCCCACCTCCCGCGGCGATCGAGTCAAATCGGTTCGCGGGTCGAGTCCAGGAGCCTCCCGCGCGTTGTCGCGGTGGCCGCCCGTCCGTGGGTTGAAGCTGGGTTCGGACTCGGATATCGGCTTCGAGGGGGGAATGCGAAACATGGTGGTCGACCGTTTCGGGTGGGCAACATGGCTGCGTGAATGTGGAAACGTAGGTCGGAAATTCCTGCACGGATGCAGGACTTTCACGTGCAAACAACGCCCCGAGCGCGTGGTGATGCCGACCACGCGGGTTGGCGTGGATTCTCCGGCGCGGGCGAATCGAGCGGTTCTGACGAGTACAGCCGGCCAAAACGCCCTGCATCGGGCGATCGGTGGAGACCCCCACGGCCGGCATCCCGAGTGGGCCTTGCCGCGCGGCGGGCCGGCGCCACGCTGCTACGCCACGGCCGAAAGAACGGCCACCAAATGTCCGTCGCGAATTGCAACGACGGCAATGCCGTGCTCGTCCGCGAATCGTGCCACCGCGGGGGGATCGAGCACGATGGTGCGCCCCGCTTCAATGGCGAGCGCACTGGCACCCGATTGCCACAGTGTCTGTACCGTGCCCAGGCCGATCGTGGGAACGTCGAAACGCATATCCTGCTGCGGCTTCGCCACCTTCACCACGGTGAATCCACCAGCCGAACAGAGTCGACCGGCTCGGCGAATGCACTCGTCCGTCCCCTCCAGTGCCTCCAGAGCCAGGACGGCCCGCCGTTTCACGGCGACCGTTTGCCCGATATCGAAGTGCCCGAGTTCCTTGGCCACGCCCCAGCCGAATTCGATATCGAGCCGTTGGACCTGCGTCAAGCCGATGCGGCCCAGTAGCCCGTCGCGCGCCAGCATGTCAGGGACCAGGTCGGTCGCGGGTACCATCGCGATCCCACTCCTCGCAAATTCCCGCACCACCACCGACAACAGCGAATCGTCCGACGTGCGCTGCTGACAGAGCACAAAGTGTGAAAAATAGGCCCGGAAACATCGCCAATCGGGCAGGTTCCGCAAGAAGTATCCTCGCTGAAAGAGGAGCGCCTTATGAATCTTGCCCGCCATGGTGACGCGGTCGATCCCGTGCTTCTTGAAGTAGCCAACCAGCGCCCCCAATCGCGTCAGCCCAATCGAGCGAAAGGCATGGCATTCGTCGGGCAGCGCCTCGTGGGAGTGCCCTCGGATCCCCGCGCAAAAAACGCGATGACCCGCTTGGCGCAGCGTTACCGCCACCTGGCGCGGGTAGTTCCCCCAGCCCGCAATGAGTCCCACGCGCGAAGTCTCTTTCGGACGGCTGGAAGGAGGGGCGGCGGGCGCCGACCGCTCGGATGTAGGAATGTGCCTCGACATCGTTGAGACCGTGTCAGGCGGCCTCCCTTTCCGTTGTGTTCGAACCACCGGCCAGGGCCTTTCGCCATTCGGCCGCTTCCTTCAACAGGCCTGGCAGTCGCTGCTGGGCAAAGAGGACCTGCAGCGCCTTCCGCACGGGCAGGGCCGGCGTTCCCAGGTACCTCCCCGCCTCCGGCACCGATTCTCCAACCCCCGATTGCGCGCCGATGATCACGCCATCCGCCAGGGTGACATGGTCCCGCAGTCCCACCTGGCCCGCCAAGACCACAAAGTCTCCCGTGGTACAACTGCCCGCGACACCGACCTGGGCGCACAGCATGTTGTGGCGTCCGATCTGGCAGTTGTGCCCGATCATGACCAGGTTATCGATCTTGGTTCCCTGACCAATGCGCGTCGCCCCAAATGTGCCTCGGTCAATGGTGGTCCCGGCCCCGATCTCGACGTCGTCTTCGACCTCGACATGCCCCAACTGATGCGACGGCCGGTGACCGGATGGAGTCGACTCATAACCGAATCCATACGCCCCCAGGACCGCGCTGGCGTGAATGATCACTCGATCACCCACCACGGTGTTTTCGTAAAGCACCGACCGAGGATAGATGACCGTATTCGATCCGATGCGGCAGCCATCCAGCAAGGTCACTCCGGCATGGACGATTGTGCCGGCCCCAATGGCCACGTGATGGCCAAGGTACGCGTGGGGAGCGATGGAAACGCCCTCGGCAATCGTCGCCGTGGGACTGACATAGGCCAGCGGGCTGATACCAGGCTCAAGTACCTCGGCATTGGGCCGAAAGTAACCCACGATACGGGCAAACGCCGGACGAACCTGGTCCACGATGATGTGCGGTCTCGCGACCGGAGCGAGCGCGCGCGGGACCACGACTGCAGTGGCCAGTGACCGCATCAAGTCGTCGAGCCGCTGGGTGGAATCGACAAAGGTGATTTGTCCCTCACGGGCGCAGTCCAGGACTTCGGTGCCCGTGATTTCCAGATCGCCATCGCCGGAAAGGACCCCGCCCACCAGGTCGGCCAGCTCGGAGAGACGTGCGGTCATGCCGGAGTCCTTTCCGACGTGCGTTATCAGGGCTCGACTGCTCGTAGTACGGCGCGGATGATAGCGTGAGGCCCGACCGACGACAAGAGATCCCTTCCCAGATTCGCCTTGCTAGCCCGGACAACGCGTGGTGTCCACCTCGATTCCCGCCAATCTCACGTCGGAGAGGCGATCACGCCGGAACCTCCAGCCGCCGGCAGGCCTCTTCATAGCCTGGTGCCCGATGCCCCTTTCGGTCCTCGCGATCGTAGCCATAGGCACTGGCAGTGACCCGGGCCAGTGCCACGAGGTATCGCCACCGGAACGGTGGTCTCGCCGTCGCGAACTCCTCCACGGCGGTGCGATAGAACTTTTCGGCGTGCAGGCGGCCATCCTCGCTGATGGCGTACTTTCGCAGGAGGTCAAAGGCGACACGTCCGTCTCCCCCCGACTCGGAATACTTCTGCATTGCCGCCGTGGCGATTCCTTGGTCGTTGCCGCGAATTGCCTCCTCGCAAACGCCCAGCAATTCCTGGGGCTCGGTGGCGGAAACCTGGGATCGATGCTCCTTTCGGGGATACGGTTCCGTGCGGAAGCCATTGTATTGCGCCGTGTGAAAGGCCGAGACGATCAGTCCCGTCAGTAGATTGGGCTCCGAGCTGACCTTGATCATTTGTCGCCATGCGTTGGCGGCATCCGAGGCGTGCACCCCCTGCGCATCACCGTGCGTCCGCCAGGGGTCCGATCCTTGTCGCAGGGTCAAGGCGATGGCCGCCAGAGAAATCGCCTGGGCGACCACGTCGGGCTGAATGCCGTCGGCCAGTGCGGCCGCAACCATTTCGCAAGCATGGTACGGCTCGGCCTCGTAAATGCGTTGGGCCGTCTGATCGATCCATGGGTCCCCCGGGTCGCGCTGCCCGGGTGTGAACCCTGCCAGGTGGTATTGGTCAACCAGCTGAGGCAGTTGGCGGCGAATTTCTGGCTCCGCACCACCTCGATCCACCCGCCCGCGTTCGTCATGGATACAGTATCGCACGCACTGACGCAGCACCGTGTGCGCCTGATCCGCCCCCACCAGATCGGCCAATTCATAGGCCCGATGCGCGAGCACAAAGCGGTGCACGTTGATGTCGTCGGCAATGGTCGGAAGGAGCAAATTGAACTGGTCGCCAAAGGGAATATCTGACAAGGAGGCAAACAGCCTTTCGGCGTCCTTAAGCTGGACCTGGCGACAGGCAGATCGCAACTGGGCCGCCGAGGAAGGGCTGCCCGTAGGCGCGACCTGACGGAGCGTCTTTTTCTTGGCGCCACCCACGTTTTGTATCTGCTGGGCGTTCCGATAGAGAACCTTCAGAACGGGGAGCGCACCCCGCCTTCCCGGGATCTCCTGGGCCATTTCCCACGCCGGGATCAGCGCCATCTCGGTGTGGAATCCGACGTAATCTTCGCCACCGAAGGTCTCGGCATTGGCCAGTGCGGCCGCCGCGGTCAGCTCCTTCAGGGAGGTGCTCCCCTGGTCAAGTCGATCGATGAGTTCGATCTGCAGCCGGTCCGCCGGCAGTTCCCGCATCCGATCGACCAGTGGCCGCAGTCCACCGAAGTTCAGGACGGTTTCGTCCGCGTAGGCGAACCGAGTTCCGAACCCCAATTCTTCCGCCAGCATCGAGCCGACGCCGGCGATCAACATTCCACTTCCAACATTCTGCAGAAATTCTCGTCGAGTGCGGTGGGACATGGTTCAGGCTCCTGTGCGGCAAAGTGGGCCACCGGAAACTGTGTCACCGCCGAGGGACGACCCCGGGGTGAATTGCCATTGCTCGTATCGATTATAGCGGGCATCCGTTTCACGCGCATCGGAATCCAAGGACATCATGCCACGTAACGCCATCGGAAAGCAGCAGGGGCAGCTCGCTGGGTGGAGCAACAAGTCGACGTTGCCGTTTGGTTACGCGACAGGAACGGTCAGCGTATCGGCGGGCCTGATCACGAAGTGGAAGGGAGTCATGATCGAACCCCCGCGGATCGTGAGCCCGTCTCGTCCGTTCCACATCGCCAGGACATGGCTACGGGTAGAGCCACGACTTGCGCCAGGTTCCGTCCAGCAGCTGATACTGCGTGCGTTCGTGCATGCGACCCTCTCGACCAATCCAGAATTCGATGCGCGTGGGGGCCAGGCGATAGCCACGCCAATGGGAGGGGCGTGGGACCGGCTGTCCTGAGAACTGGCGATCGAGCGCCGCGACGCGGTCTTCCAGCTCCGTACGATCGTTCAGCACACTGGATTGATCCGATGCAACCGACGCCAGTTGACTGAGCCGCGGCCGTCCCACCCAATAGTCATCGCACATCGCCTCGTCAACGAATTCCGTGCGGCCCTCGATGCGCACCTGCTCTTGCAGCGCGTCCCAATACAGGCAAAGCGCCCCCTGGGGATTTTTCGCGAGCTGCCGCCCTTTCTCGCTCCGGCTGTTCGTGTAGAAGACGAACCCCTGCGGATCCCATCCTCGCAACAGAACGATACGAACCGACGGCTGACCATGATCGTCCACCGTGGCGAGCGCCGCGGCGGTCGGGTCCCTCAGGCCCAAAGCGACCGCTCGTTCCAACAGTCTTTGGAAGCGCTCGAGCGCCTCTCCATACAGGGGATCACGGGTCATACGGACCACTCAATTCAGGGCGCGTTGGCAGGCGGTTTCGCCAAGAGCCTATCCGCAAACCTGGCTCGTACCCTCTCCCCCGTCTTCGGGGGAGAGGGCAGGGTGAGGGGGTCTTTAGCTACCCGGATAGGCTCTATGTCTTGTCAACCTGCCTGTAGCTTGGCATGCACGTCGCGTCGCCGCAAGCCGACGGCGTCGGAGGTGGTCCGGCAAGGTAGACCTGGCGAAACGTGGCTTCCTCCAGGAGGACGCCCGAGCCATGCACCTGGAAGATGACGCGGTCCGCGGGCCAGTTCAGGACGTTCAGCACCTGATCGAGCTCCCCCGCGCGGCAGTGCCCTTGAAGTTCCAGGAACGCTACCGCGTGACCCGCATCGGTGACTTGCCCTTCGAGCCGCCAAGGCCATGTGCCACCGTGGAACGTACCGACCCATACAAAGGACCCGTCCGGTTCCCAATAGAGCCCGGGGAGTTGCCGCAGTCCATCCGCGACTTCGTCAAACGACACACGAAATGGTAGGGTCCTGTCGACTTCGTCGAGTGCCAGCGTGGGGACGCAACGACCTTCCACTGTCGCGGTGGGACCCCTTCTGGCGATCTCCGCCCGGGACTGAATAAAGCAGTGGAAACGGCGCGGGGCGCTGTCAGTCGTCACGGATCGATATTCTCGAGCATCCAATTTCGGTAGTCGTGGGACACATCGTCCAGCACCACGGATACAATTTCGGGAGTCTGATACGGATGAGCCTGGCGGAGATGCGCTTCCAGACGGGGCAATACCGAGTGGAACGTCTTGGCAATACAGCGCCACTCAATGCTCGATTCGAGTTTTCCCTGCCAGTGGTAAAAGCTCTCGATGGGTCCGTCGATCTGCACACAGGCCGCCAGGCGAGCCAGCACCAGTTCCCGGGCCAACGAGACGGCCGCGTCACGACTGCCCATCGTGGTGACGACTTGGACGCAATCCGTCATGCAGTGAGTCCTTCAATTCCCGGACGACGTGCTTCACATGAAAGGGGAGCCAGCGGGATAGCGTATAGACGCCATGTCCGGCGAGCAGCTGGGCTCCCCAGGGATCGCTTTCATGATAATCCACCAGCAGGGTCTTGCCTTCGTCGGGGACGCAGAGGCCATACTTCCAGCGGCGCCATGTCTCACGGCGTGGAAGGCCTCGCTGCAGCAGCCTCTGAAGATTGGCTTCGACGACCCTCGCCCGCCAGGACAGGAACCCCACAGGGAAATTTGTCCCTGCAATGCCAATCTGCTGCAAGAAATCCCCTTTGGACCCATACCGGATCTGTTCCAGTGTCGGCGGAAATGCCGCCTGGTAAAGGGGCAATCCGGTTTCAGGACGATGGTAGACAAAGTGGGTGAGCGATCGGTATCCGGCGGTCTCCCAGCCGTACCGAATGGGCGTACCAAAGGTCACGATATCTGGCCGGATCGGCAGGGGACCCTGTTGCACCCGGCGTTCGGCGGACGCCCACAGGGGCAGGTCCACTTTACCCGTCACGGGGCGCTGATAATGCATTCGCGCCGCGCGAAAGAACTGGTTCTTTACCTCCTGGGATGCACCGATCAAATGGCTCAAGAGTGCGAACAGGTTTCCGGCATGGCTATGTCCCCAGAGCAACACCCTTTCCCCTTCTCCCAAGGATAAGTCCGCCAATTCGACGAACAGACGCACGGCCCCGTCGGCCCGACCCAAGTGGTGATTTTCGCTGGACCAGGGAAAACGTCGAACCTGGATGGGGGTGGCGCTCTCCGGGTTGATTCCCGTCGCCAAGAGGCGCGCGTAGTGTTCGGTATAGTTGGCGACTTCACCTGTGAGAGAATCGACAATGGACTTCTGTTGCTCCTGCAGCCGTCGAGCCAGATCCTGCGAGAATCTCTGGATCTGTCCCAGCCATCCGGTAAAATCCGTCCCGGTAAATGTGCCGTGAACCAGGTAGATGATCCGTACGCCGGTCGCGCGAAGCTCGCTGCCGATGCCTTTCAATCGCGATGTGATCTCCGCCGCGTCTTCGGGGACCGATTGGCCGGGCGCGATCACCTCATAGGATGATGGATCCGGTTGCGCGTCATAGGCTTGGTGGCGAAAGGCGTTGTGATAGGGCATAACGGGTCATATTATGGGCGGCGACATGGCCAACAAGCCAGGGCGACGTACGGGTGCCCGGCGATTTGAGCTCCCGGTTTCGAGTACCGGGGTATCGCAAGAGCGCCGCGGTGTAGCGCGGCTGCGACTTTCTCACGCCACAGGGGATGACTGATCATGAAGCTCGCAGACGTGATGACGGAACTGAAACGGCTCGGAAGCGAACAGACCCGCAAGACATTTGCCCGTCACGGCGCGCCCAAGGGCATGTTGGGCGTCAAAGTGGCCGACTTGAAGAACATCGCCAAGAAGATCAAAGGGGACCAGGCCCTGGCCCTGGAACTGTACCAGTCCGCGAACCCCGATGCACAGTACCTGGCGGGCATCGTGGCGGATGGCGGGAAGATGTCACGCAAGGAACTGGATGCCTGGGCCAAGGGGGCCTCCTGGCAAATGGTGGCGGAGTATTCGGTACCGGGAGTGGCCGCCGAGAGCCCCCATGCACGAGCCTGTGCCCTGGCCTGGATCAAGTCGCCCAATCCCAGCATTGCCAGTACCGGCTGGAATACATACGGCGGCTACCTGGCCACGCGGCCCGATCAGGACCTGTCGCTCCCCGAGATCGAAGGTCTCTTACTGCAGGTGGCCGAGGAAATCCACGAGGCGCCCAATCGCGTCCGCTATTGCATGAACGGCTTCGTGATCGGCGTCGGCACTTACATCAAACCCCTACTGGCCAAGGCCAAGGCCATCGCCAAGAAGATTGGCATCGTGGAGGTCGACATGGGGGGTACCTGCTGCAAAGTTCCAGTGGCACTGGAAACCATTCAAAAAGTCGAAGCGATGAAGCGCGTGGGAAAGAAGCGCACGTCTGCCAAGTGCTGATCCGTCGGGACGCGCACGCGGCCCCTCGTGCTTTGCTGCGATCGACGGGCGATCTACTTGCGAGCCGTGGCCGGCCCAAGCAACTTCTCGACCTGCCGGTTCAACTCCTCGCCACGTGCATTCAACGATACGACCCGCCCTTGCTGGTCGACAAGGATCGACGTCGGCAGTGCGCTGATACCGTAGTAGTCGGCCGTGGGACTGGCACCGTCGGTATCATGCAGGGTTATCCACGGGAACTTGTTGGTTTGCAGAAAGGTGTCCAGCTTCTCGCGCTCCTCGTCCAGGCAGATGCCCACGACTTCGAAGCCCCGGCTGTGAAACGCATCGTGGACCTTTTGCAAATTGGGGAATTCGGCGCGGCAGGGACCACACCACGTCGCCCAAAAATCAATCAGCACCACCTTGCCGCGGAACGCATTCCAATCGAAGGCCTGACCATCCAAGGTCGTCCCCTTCACCTCCATCGTATTGCCCTTCAGACCCAGGCGTCGGGCGGAACCGGCCATCAACTGCGCCAGCTCGGCCACCAGCGGGTCCTTGTGCTGCGTCAATACCTTGGCAAACGTGTCGTAGGCGAGTCGGGCCGTCGGGACGTCACCCGACATCTCCAGCCCCTCCGCAAAGGCCACGGCGATGTCAATATCGTCCGCATCCATCTTTGGGTTCGTCAGGCTTTCCGCCACAATCTCCATCAGCTGACGCTTCTCTTCCGGGTTGGCATTCTGGACCGACATGACGTCCACCGCCAACAGGTATTTCTGAGCCAATAGGTAGTTGTCGGATTTGGTGTCCGTTTCCAGTTCCAGGATACGCTGGGCGGCGCTGGTCATCGCCTCGGGGGCGCTCTTCTGGTATTCCGCCCCCTCCTGCGGCGACTTGGGTTGGAACGCCAGCATGTCGGACAGGTACTTCACCAGCGCGGTGACGTCGTCCGTCTTGGGTGCGGCAAAGCGGGCATCGCCTGCCGGTGCCTGATCGGCCTGCGCTTTCGCCTTCTCGCCGTCAAAACGGACCTGGGCGCCAACCATGGGGCAATGGCCAAGGCTTACGCCCAAGGCTGCCGCGATGGTAATGAACGACCTATTCCAGACGCTTCCAAGATTCATGAGGATGCTCCAAGCCGGGAAACGACCACCCATGAGAATCTTCGGAAGGAATCCGCTGGATTCTTGACGGGCAGTCGGGGATTCGCAACGCCGCCAGTTCCACACACCAGGATACACGAAGCTAGCGCCGCAAGCTCAAGGGAGGGGCGGTTCGCGAGGCGCGGTGGGGCTAGCATCCAGCACAGAGCGACCGGCGGCCAGCACCGGCCGATCGGCAAAGGGGCAGGTCCGCAGTCGGGAGGATGGGGATCGCCCAATGACGCGGAACAACTGGTCCGCTCGCACGGTACCCAGGACGGCCTCATTTCGCGAATCCAAGGAAACGGGACTATTGTCCCCCAGCAGGACATACGGCCCGGCGATCCGCCCTGCGGCGCCACTGGAAATACGTCGAGGACAGGTCGCGGAAACGTAGTGCACATCCCGCAGGATGCGGGGGGGAGCCAACCGAATTGTCCCCGGACCTTGGCCCGCGATGGAAAACGACCGCACCGCACTGCGGTTCGCCACACCGGGTGGGTCGATGTCCATGGCCGCGATCTGGCGCTCGTCCAGTCCCACGAGCAACCGGCCATCGACCAGTCCGATTCGCCAAAGGTGCCAGTCCCTGGGTTCCTCCCAGAAAAATGAGTTCATCCGCAAAGAATCACCTGGGTGTAACGGATGCCAAACGATATCGGCGCGCCGTAGGTCCGGCAGAATCCGGAGCTCCGAACGGCCCGAAGTCCCCTGCAATCGGAGGATCACTTCCACGTGATCCGAAGCTCGGAGCCTGGCCTCCAGCATCAGATCGTTGACAACGTTCAGCTCGCGCGAAGTTCCCGGGTTGAACGGATCCTCATCCAGGACCGATGCGCTGGGGACGGATCCGCCGTAGGGAAGATGGCGATATATCAGTGCGCACTCCCGCAATTCGCGGGGGATATTCCAAGGGCCGGACCGAGGTGGAAGGACACCGCGGTAAACGTAGGCGTGGGGATACTTCGTCCAGCCCGAGTCCTTTCCCGGCAGCCAGCGATGGCGTTGCGGGTCGCTCGGTCGGAATCGATCATCGTGCACGAGCAGTGCCATATTCTGGAACTGGCGCAAGGTCTTCGCCGCGCGCTGCCCGTCCACCAGGATGTCGCCTTGGTCGATTTCGATCGTCTCCCCGGGCAGCCCGACGAGGCGCTTGAGGACCGAGCGGTCAGGGAAACTAGCAACCACGACGTCCCACCGGCGCAGCCTCCTCGCGCGGCCGTCCCATTCCGATACCGCGACCAGGTCGCCGGGAACCATCGACATCGGGGGCGCCACTACGTGTTCACGGCAATTGGGGCATTCCAACTCGGGACGGTTTGTCCCTGGCCAGATCTGACTGGCCCAGCGGAACCCGCATGCCGGACAGTCCGTGAGACAATGGTCTCCCAGAAAGCCAGGGGCCATGGATGGTCCCACAACGCGGAAGTGACGTACCGCGGGGGAATAAGCAACGAATCCGATGGTCAGGGCGGCCAGCAGCAGCCACGACAGGTTCCAGCGAGCATGGCGGGTCAGCGGTACCATCGAGCGCGGCATGATGCAACGTATCATGCCGCAGCACGGCCCGGGCTACCAGACATGTGCCTTTTCGCGGGCGGTGCCCACTGGCACTGCCTGCAATGGCTCGGTTGTCAGACGAAAACACGTCTACGGTGATGCGAAACTCGCCCTAATGCGAGTCGCACACACGCGTTGCGTGTGCCACGTCGTGTTTTCCAGACGCAAACGACGAAAACACCGTTGCGGTGATGCGAAACTCGCTCTAATAATCCCAGTTGTCCTGCGCTTCCGTGGCGGAATCCTCCAGGAACTCGGCCCTGCGAGGGGCCCTGCTCTTTCGGGCCGGTGTCCGCTTCAGGGCCGGCGTGGGCTCCCCTTCTTCGTGGGAAACGGTACGCATGGGGGGACGGCGTTTGCGCTGGGTGACGACCCGCCGGCCTTCCGGCTGACGCGCGATCGGCTGCAGGGATGCCTGCTGGTGCCTGGACGTCCGGTAGCTGGTGCTGGCTGAGCCACCACAGTTGCACGGGGCGCTGCCCGAGCCTTCTGGCATCGCGCCTTCCATGATCACTTCGGATCCATCGCCCGACCAGGTTTCTCCCATGGGAACGTCTCCGCCCTCTGAGCCGCAGGGGCCATACGCGCCCGGGCACGGATCATGACAATCGGGCGGATCGCTGGTCCATTCGCCAAAGTACATGCCGCCGCACCCGCAGCAGCCCATGGCCATTGCATTGCGAATGCCGGCGAAGAAGTTGATGATGGGGCCTTGGCAGGGAATCCAGCCAGCCGCCATCGCAGGATAATCGGGGCACCAGCCAGAGGCTGCGGCCCAGGCGGAATGCAGTCGGCAGTGACCCGAACCACACGTACAGCCGCAGCGGCCCGATCCGCCGGAACAACTGCCGGAACACCCACCTTGCCACATCACGCCATGCGCTTCGCCGCCGAGTTTGCACCCGCCCGATCCACAGCCTCCCCCGCAGGGGTTGAGGGAGCAGCAGCAGCCCATGGCGAGCAGTGCCAATAAGCCTGTGACAGCGAGGAAATGCAGGCCATACTTGCAGGTCATGACGCGCGCCTTAAAGAATGGTCGAAATGAGCCAGCGCCCCTGGGAGCGCCTGTTTCCAAAGACTATCGTCCGCAAACTCCGCCAAATCGAGAAAATCCCCCCAAACCGGATAACCGGATATCGCTCGAGGTGGCTCGCCCGTAAGTTGGCGAACTTGACCCCGAGCGTCCGCCATTGCATTCCGAACCCAGGGACCACGGGTAGGAACCCCGTGCCGTAACCATGCCGATCGAACCCGGTGCCAGCGATCGCTTGCCGGCTGAGGATGCGGGCGCCAGAAGGCGGCTGGCGGAGGAGCTGGCACGGTGCCAGCTGGACCTCGATTCCCAGACGCAGCATCGCGTGCGGCGCTACTGCCAGCTGCTGTGGTCGTGGAACGAAAAGTTGAACCTCACGCGCCACGTCGATTTTGGCTCGTTTGTGCGGCGTGACCTGCTGGATACGGTGAACCTCGCCGGCTGCATCGGTCTGCGGGAACGGATCCTGGATATCGGTTCGGGTGGAGGCGTTCCGGGATTGTTGCTGGCACTGCTCCGTCCCGATTTGCGCGTGGCGCTCAGCGAGTCCGTGTCCAAGAAGGCAACGGCCCTTCGCGCCATGGTTCAGGACTTGGACGTGCCCGTTCAGGTTCACCCACGGCGGGCGGAGTGCGTCTTGCAGGAGGAATCGTTTGACACCTTGACCGCTCGGGCGGTGGGGCCCCTGTGGCGAATCTTGAAGTCCCTGGAACCGTTTTGGCAGCAGGGTCATCGCCTTCTTCTGATCAAGGGGCCTCGCTGGGTAGCGGAACGGGGTGAGGCGCGTCACCGTGGCTTCCTGAAGCCTCTGGAACTGCGGCGACTTCGGGATTATCGGGCGGAGCCCGACGGCCCCGTGAGTGTCATTCTGCAGCTGCGAGCCTCCCCATGATCGCCTCCCACGAGAGCCACATGTATCGGGCCTTGGCCGAGGCCCGCCGGGCCGCCGACGAAGGGGAAGTCCCCGTGGGCGCGCTGATCGTCCGTGGCGAACAGATCATCGCCTCGGCCCACAACCAGCGCGAGCAACTGAAAGATCCTACCGCGCACGCCGAAATGATTGCCATTACGCAAGCCGCCGAATCGCTCGGCGACTGGCGTTTGCACGATTGCACCCTCTACGTCACACTGGAACCTTGCCCCATGTGTGCGGGTGCCATCGTGCAAGCCCGCATTGCCACCGTGGTGTTCGGCGCCTACGATCCCAAGGCGGGGGCCGTGGCCACGCTGTTTTCGCTGCTAAGCGACCGCCGGCTCAACCATCAGGCGGCAGTAGTCGGCGGGATCCTGAACGCTGAATGCGCGCAGCTGCTCTCCGAGTTCTTTCAATCGCAACGGCGCATGGGAAAGAAATAGGGAACCGAACGCGCAGCCCACCGCTCAGGTTGGAATGTGACCCTCAAACCGGTATCCTACCAGCAACCGATTCCACCGTTTCCTGCACCGGAAGGTCCGCCTTGCAAACGATCAAGCGAATCCTGGTCACGGGGGGTGCCGGCTTCCTCGGCTCTCACCTGTGCGAACGACTCGTCGATCAAGGGCACGATGTCATCTGCCTGGATAACTTTTTTACCAGCCAGAAGACAAATGTCACCCACCTGCTGAATCGGCCGAACTTTGATTTGATCCGGCACGACGTGACCGTGCCGATCGTGCTGGAAGTGGATCAGATCTACAACCTGGCCTGCCCCGCGGCGCCGGGCCATTATCAATTCAATCCCATCAAGACGGTCAAGACCTCCGTCATGGGGGCCATTAATACCCTGGGCATGGCCAAACGGTGCAAAGCGCGAGTCCTTCAGGCCTCGACCAGCGAAGTCTACGGCGATCCCGAGGTGCACCCGCAGCCCGAAACCTATCGAGGCAGCGTCAACCCCATCGGAATTCGCGCCTGCTACGACGAAGGGAAGCGCGCGGCGGAAACCCTCTTCATGGACTACCACCGCATCCACAAGACAGATATCCGCATCGTCCGGATCTTCAATACCTATGGGCCCCGGATGCATCCCTACGACGGGCGTGTGGTCTCGAACTTCATCCGGCAGGCCATGTTGGGGCAGGATATTACGCTGCATGGAGATGGTTCCCAGACCCGCTCGTTCTGCTACCGGGATGACCTGGTGGAGGGGGTGATCCGCATGATGAATGGCCCCAGCGACTTCATCGGACCCGTGAACCTGGGGAACCCGACCGAGTTCACGATCCGCGAACTGGCGGAGCTGGCGATCGAATTGACCGGTTCGAAATCGCGCATGGTGACGCGTCCGTTGCCCCCGGACGATCCCCATCGACGGCAGCCCGACATTACGCTGGCCCGAACGATGCTGGGCTGGGAGCCGGCAGTGACATTGCGTGACGGACTGAAAAAGACGGTGGAGTGGTTTCAGTCGATTGACTTGTCCCAGTTTCGGCCCCCCACGCCGAACTACGAGATTGTCTGAGCGCGCGCCAGTTCGACCAGGGTTCGGACGAAGGCACCCGTGCCGCCGGCGTCTTGCCAGGGCTTGGGACTTTCCAGGAAGGCGGGCCCGGCAATGTCGAGGTGGACCCAGGGTCTTTGACCTACGAATCGCTGCAGCAATTTGGCGGCCGAGATCGCGCCGGCCCAGCGGCCATCCCCGATGTTCTTGATATCGGCCACATCGCTCTTGATGTGCTCGTCGTATTCCTCGAACATCGGCAGTTGCCAGGCCCTTTCGCCGCAGCGATCGGCCGCCTGTTCCACCTGCCGCAGGAAATCGGCGTGGTTGGTCATCAGGCCCGCCACTTCGGTCCCCAGGGCAACGACGCAGGCGCCGGTGAGCGTGGCGAGGTCGACGATCCTTCGCGCGCCGCGTTCGACCGCCACATCCAGGGCGTCGGCCAGGACCAGGCGTCCCTCGGCGTCGGTATTCAGTACCTCGATGGTGGTCCCCTGGCGTGACAACAATATGTCACCCAGTTTGAAGGCACGACTGCCTGGCATGTTCTCGACCAGGCCCATGACCCCCAGGACATCCACCGGCAGTTGCAGGGCGGCAATCGCCTGCATGGCAGCCAGCACCGTGGCCGCGCCGGCCATGTCGCACTTCATGGTCTTCATGCTGTCGGTGGGCTTGAGCGAGAGTCCACCCGAATCGAAGGTAACGCCCTTCCCCACCAAGGCCAGGTCATATCCGCCAGACGACGGGAGGCGGCCTCGACCGTGGTAGGTGAGCAGTACCAGGCGCGGCGGACGCTGGGAACCGCGTCCCACGGCCAGCAGGGCGCCGCAGCGTTCCTGTTCCAGGCGCGACTCATCCCACACCTCGATTTCCAGCCGATCCTTCCCCGCGACCTGTTCGGCCCGAGCCGCGAAGGCGGCCGGATCGAGAATCTGGGGGGGCTCATTCACCAGCTGCCGGGCCAGTTGCACCGCCTCGGCCACCTTGGACGCGGATGCCAGATGGGGTCCGAAATGCGACGGCCACAGACATGACTCGAACGGATACCGCGACTTCGCTTCCTTATACCGGTCTTGGCCATGGCAGCCGGTGGTGGATCCTGCGATGAGGCTTTCCGCCACATGAGGTTCCACAGGGGCGTCCCACCAGAAGGCCACGCGGGATCGCTTCTTGTCGGACAGGAACCTGGCGGCGGCCCCGGCCGAACGATAGGCGGCCGCGGCGTCGAGCC
>WPCK01421087.1_pt1 | contig 29244 bp, 35 predicted proteins | sample 5399851 | NCBI WGS metagenome assembly WPCK01 (sample SAMN12869471, study PRJNA574797) | sludge metagenome | isolation source: wastewater treatment of pH11 | place: China:Beijing | collected 2019-05-20 | reverse complement strand
GGTCCCATGCTTGTCTGCCAGAATCTGAACTTCAATATGCTTAGCCTTAGTGAACAGTTTTTCAATATATACCGTATCATCAGAGAAATTATTTTTCGCTTCCTGTTTGAGTGGACTGAAGACTTTCATTAGTTCTTCCTGGGAATTCACCATTCGAATCCCCCGACCACCACCACCTGCCGCAGCCTTAATCATGACAGGATAACCAATGGCATTGGCAATGGATACGGCTTCTACCTCATCCTTCACCGCTCCGATCGAACCGGGAATCACTTGAACACCTGCTTCAATCATGCGCTTACGAGCATTAATCTTGTTTCCCATAAGTTCAATCACATCACTGGATGGACCAATGAAAATAAGACCGCATTGACTTACTAATGAGGCAAACATTGAGTTCTCTGATAAGAATCCAAATCCGGGGTGGATGGCATCACATCCCGTTAAGATCGCTGCCTCAATGATATTATGCATATGAAGATAACTATCTTTGCTTTGTGGTCCACCCACACATACAGATTCATCTGCCAGCTGAACATGCAACGCATCTTTATCGGCCGTTGAATAGATGGCAACGGTTGCAATATTTAGGTCTTTGCAACTGCGAATGATGCGAACGGCGATTTCTCCACGGTTAGCAATCAGACACTTCTTAATCATGAAGCTTCCCCAATAAGAATCAGTGGCTGATCATAGGAAACCATCATTGAGTTGCTTGCGACAATATCCAAAATCACTCCATCACGTGGTGCTTTAAGTTCATTCATAACCTTCATCGCTTCAATTAGACAAAGAGTGTCCCCTTTGTTTACCTTGCAACCCACCGTTATATAGGGCGCATTTTCAGGAGAGCTGCTCGCATAGTAGGTTCCTACCAAAGGGGCTTTTACCCATGTTCCTTTAACTTCCTCTTTAACCTCTTCAACCACAGGCGTATTCATCGTTGCTACAGGACTCATCACGTTGACTGTTGGTTGTGTATATGAAAGAGAAGGTGTTTTCTCCAATTTAATTTTAATCTCATCGACTTCCAGTTCCATGGTTGCGACTGATGACTTTTCGAATAGTTGTAGAATTTGTTCTATCTTTTTGATGTCCATCATTTATACCTCCTTATGAAAAAAACCAAGGCAACCCTTGGTTTACGCTGCTTGTTTTGCGCTTAAAATCTCGATGATATCATTGACTGTGACAAGTTTAAGCAACTCCTCATCTTCAATGCGAACGTCAAATACGGATTCTAGTTCCAACGCAAGTTCAACTGCTGAAAGTGAGTCAATTCCTAGATCTTCTTTCAATGTTGCTTCTGGTTTTACAAGAGCCTCATCCACTCCAATTGCATCAACTAAAACTTGTTTAATTTGTTCAAGCATGTTCTTACCTCCAATTGCTTTGATATTCAAAGTACATGTAACAATATACTTCCTTTGACAATCAAAGTAAATACCTTTTGTGTGAAAACAACGTGAAAAAACCAAAAAAAGTTTATGTAATCGCTTTCTAAGTAACTATGATTTGCATTTAAGACACTTTATGATAAAGTTAGGACATGAAACGGAGGGATTCTTTTGTCTAAAACCATCCTCGAAATCGAACAGTTTCAGCATCAATTACACTCATTTTATACAGATATTCAACTGGTCGATACGACCGGTAGTACCAACGATGATTTAAAGAAAATTGCATCCGAAGCAAACGAAGGCACTGTAATCATTGCTAAAGAACAAACAGCCGGAAAAGGGCAAAAAGGAAGGTCATTTATTTCCAATAAGAATCAGGGAATCTATGTCTCCATCTTGTTAAAGCCGACATTTCATCTAAAGCATTCTTCATTACTTCCCTTACTCACGGCCAACGCGGTGATTGAGGCCATAAAAACAGGTTGCAAAATCGATGCCAAGAGCAAATGGGTGAATGATGTTATGATTAACGAGCGGAAAGTGGCAGGAATTCTTTGTGAAAGTTCCTTTACGGAACATCATAAACTTGACTGGATGGTCGTAGGTATTGGATTAAACGTGTACAAACAGGATTTTCCTGAGGACATTTCCACCATCGCAACAACACTTGAGGAATATGCCCCTTTTGTATCCATTTCTGATATACTTGTATCACTGCTAAATGAGTTCGCCCTTCGCATAACCTCCTTTGAGCCAGCACAAGTTCTTGAGGAGTATCGAGGCAACTGCCTTCATCTAAACAAAACCATCGGGGTGATCAGTCAGGGAAAGGTTTTTGAAGCCACTTGCCTGGATATCGACGATGAGGGGTGCCTAGTGGTATCTACCGATTTACATACCCATTTACATTTAAGCAGTGTCGAAGTCATGCTCATAAAAGGAGATCACTCATGAAACGTACCATTCTTCATTCAGGGAATATTTTTATCAAGAAAAACACCTTTGCCTCTGCCATGGTCATTGAAGGCAGCCACATTATTTATGTGGGTGACGATAACAAAGCTTTCAGTTACATGGAAGAAGATTCAGAGATCATTGATCTTCTTTTTAGAACCGTTGTTCCCGGATTCAACGATTCTCATTTACATCTATATTATACCGGTGTGGCTCTTCAGTCTGTGGATTGTTATCAGGCTGCTTCCATCGCTGAAATCATCCAACGTGGAAAATTATTTCTACAGGATCACCCTCATCTAACCTACATCTGGGGACGTGGTTGGAATCAGGATTACTTTACGGATGAGCAACGGCTTTTGACCAAAGACGATTTGGATCAGATTTCTACTGAAGTTCCCATTGTCTTTTCACGCGCCTGTGGACATGTGAGCAGTTGCAACAGCGCTGCTTTAACCTTACTCAATCTAACGGAAGATGCTTTCGTTGAAGGTGGGGTCATCGGAAAAGACTCACAAGGTGTGTTCAATGGTATTTTCTATGAAAATGCGATTCAACTATTGGAATCACTAAAACCGGAGTTAACCATTGATTCTGTCATTGACACTTTGGAGTTTGTCAGTAAGAAAGCCAACGAGATGGGAATTACCTCTGTTGGAACCAACGATTTGATTATCGGAAGTGAGGATACGTCAATCATTGAACAAGCTTATATTGAGTGGGCACAGAAGAATCCTACCGTTCGTGTCAATCATCAGGTTCGCTTTTTAACTCCACAACTTCTGTCACAACGTATCCAAGAGGGATACTCTCCTTTTTCCAATGACTTTTTGTCCTATGGTCCTGTCAAACTGTTTGTGGATGGGTCGCTCGGTGCTCGTACAGCGCTATTAAGCCAACCCTACCAGGATGATCCAACGACCCAGGGTGTAGAATGCTTGAGCAGAGAACAACTCGCAGAATTCGCGAATATCGCCCATAGCAACCATATCCAATTGGCCATTCATGCCATTGGAGATTTAGCCAATCAATACGTTTTAGATACCTACAAACTTTTGGATAATCCATACAATTCAGCACGTCATGGAATTATCCATAGTCAAATTACAAGTCAAGAACAGTTAGATCAATACCTGAAATTGCAGATTCTTTCCTATGCCCAACCCATCTTTCTTCACTATGATCTTCATATGGTTGAAGACCGTGTTGGCAAAGAGCTTGCCAGTACTTCCTATGCCTTTAACACACTTGCCAATTTACATGGCCGTTTAAGTTTCGGAAGTGATGCTCCAGTAGAACCGTTTAATGTCATTGATGGGATTCACAGTGCCGTAAATCGGCAGGACAAAGATTACTTCCCTGAGGGAGGATGGAATCCGAAGCAGAAAGTTGATCTTGCCACTGCTATCGAAGCCTTTACTTACTGTGGAGCGATTGCTACTTTTGAGGAAAAGAAAAAGGGGCGTCTGGCACCTGGATATCTTGCGGATTTTGTGATCTTATCTGATGATATTTTCTCAATGAAACCTTCTGAGATTCGCTCTGTGTCTATTGATAAAACTATGGTGAATGGCATATTTGTTTTTGAGCAGTAATCGTTGTATACTATAGATATCTTATCTATGGGGAGGGTTAAGCTATGCTGGAATTTCTCGTCGAAATCTTCTTTGATATTTTCCTTGAGGCTGCTGGTCAGTCAAAGAATAAAAAAGTACGATGGATAGTCACAATTACTGTAACGCTGATTTATGTAAGTGCTATGGCTATGTTATCTATTTTATCCGTATACCTTCAAAGACAAGGTCATTATCTTGCCAGTGCACTCATTTTTGTTCTTAATCTGTTTCTAATCATAGCAATGATCACTCATTTTTACCGAAAGTATCAGTTTAAAGATACAGGACTCAGTGATATTTATGACTAACTTAGAGATGCCTACCATCTCTTTTTTATTTTCGCAAATTTGAATTTTATCAAAAAATATGTTAGGGTGAGGGTACAAGGAGGTACAATCATATGGAAGCTGTATTTGAGCTCGTCCTTGATTCTTTGTTTCAAACTGCAACTCGAAGCAAGAATCGGCCCTTGCGTCTATTCGCATCCATTGTATCTGGCCTAATATCGATTGGATTTGTTTCGTTTATATTTATTTTTTCCATGTACATGTTAAGTCAAGGCAATATGTTTGCGGGTTCTCTCCTCATGTTTCTAATTCTACTGTTTGGTATGGGTTCTTTGATTCATATCTATCGGTATCTGAACTATCGTGAAATCAAACGAAGTGAGGTTTACAATTAAATGATAAGCAAAGCCTCTGGTTAATCGAACCAGAGGCTTGTTTCTTTTATGACGCTTTCAGGTGAATCTGAAGCATGGATTAAATTCCGGACTGGGCGATCTTCTTGCGATGATTTCACATAAGAATCATCCGAGTATTTTCCGCGAATCGTATGACTACTCGCTTGAATCGGTTCAGTAGGGCCCACCAACTCACGAACACGCTCAATGATACCTTCACTACCACTGAGAACATAAATGGCTACGGTCTCACCTACGAACTCACGAAGCAGTCTTTCTTTAAAACCCACAATCGTTACTTTTTCGATTACTTCTTTGTAATGGTTCAAAATGAGTTCTTCATTCACTAGCACATGATTGCTTTTCTCAATGGTCATGCCATCATCTGTAAAATGTTTAATAATTTCCTGTTCTAAACCCCGTTTCATCGCATCAGGTTTTAGCATAATAAATGTCTTGTTCATAATTCCTCCTCTACCTAATCATTATAGCATATCCAGAAACCGTTGAAACTCGCATGTGTAACCATTTGGATCTTTCACAAAGAAATGTTCAATGTTAAATGTAGGGTTGATGGTAACATCCATAAGGTTTGAGTCATATGATTGAAATTTCCGATGTACCTTGGTCACATCCTTAACTACAAAGGTAACAATGGGACTTTTGTGCTCAGTGACTATTGGCAAATGAGTACAGAAACCTATAAAGGAAGAATCTGTCAGTTGATAAATATGGCAAGCACCCTGATCCTTATAGAGCGTTGCCTGGCAGTGATTCAAATAGAAATCATCGGTAGCGTTTAAATCTATTGTTCCATAAAAATGAATCATAGACTCAAGTCCCAGTTCATCTTCGATAAGCATCTGATATGCCTGTTGATATTTTTCAAGACGTTTTAAATCACTTGTTTTTACTTGTTCAATTCGACTGATATCCATATTGTGTGTCAGATCAGCCAATTTCACCATTTTAGCCAATGGATCCGATTTAATTTTTTGTATGTACTCCTCATAAGATTCGTCACATCGAGTTAAACACGACAATGCATCCAAGATCGAATCACTAAATCCCGCATGTTTCAGATCCTGAACTGTGATGTCACTATCCTCTAGTACATCATGCAATAGTGCTACAATCTGCGCTTGTGGGTCTTTGCACATTAACGCGACTGTGATGGGATGAAAAAAGTAGTCGATTCCACCTTTGTCTTTTTGATGACGATGAGCTTTTTGAGCTAGTTGCAATGCTTTTTGCAAGTTCATGGTTTACCTCCAAAAAATAGGGAAGAAAATTCTTCCCTACAACAAATCCTGTTCTCTCGTTACTCTTCAATTTTTTCCCAAGGAATATTTGCAGCTTTCGCAACGCCTAACCCATAGTCTTTGTGCGCTTTGTAACAATTGCGAATATGACGAATCTTGATAAATTCAGGAGCAGCATCAAAGTCAGCTGCAGTATTTTTAAACAGGACCTCTTTCTGTTCATCACTCATTAACTCAAACAATTTTCCTGGTTGTGTATAGTAATCCGAATCATCTTCTCTGAAATCCCAGTTATACGCATCCCCATACAGTTTAAGTGGTGGTTCTTTGAATTCAGGTTGCTCAGTCCATGCTCCGAAACTGTTCGGTTCATACCCAATTGTACTTCCCGCATTCGCATCGACTCGCATCTGACCATCACGATGATAACTGTTGGTTGCACTCTTAGGAGCATTTACCGGAATCTGATGATGGTTGACCCCTAAACGGTAACGTTGCGCATCACCATAGGAGAATAGACGACCTTGAAGCATCTTATCTGGGGAGAAGCCAATGCCAGGGACGATACTTGCCGGATTAAACGCTGCCTGTTCCACGTCTCTGAAGTAATTATCTGGATTGCGGTTGAGTTCAAAGTACCCAACATCAATCAGTGGAAACTCTGATTTGTACCATACTTTTGTCAAATCAAATGGATTGTATGGCATGTTTAGTGCTTCTTCTTCGGTCATGACCTGAATTTGCATTTTCCATCGTGGTAACTCACCACGTTCAATGGCTTCATATAAATCACGCTGATGACTTTCCCGATCCTTCGCAACAATCGCAGCCGCTTCGTCGTTGGTCAAGTTTTTGATGCCCTGTTCTGTTTTTAGATGGAACTTAACCCATACACGTTCATTTTTGGCGTTAATCATACTAAAGGTATGACTACCATATCCATTCATATGACGATATGAAACTGGAATCCCGCGATCACTCATTGTAATGGTCACTTGATGTAAAGCCTCAGGTAAGTTGGACCAGAAGTCCCAGTTGTTTTTGGCACTGCGCATGTTTGTGCGCGGATCACGTTTTACTGCATGATTCAGATCCGGAAACTTTAATGGATCACGCAGGAAGAAGACAGGCGTATTGTTTCCTACAAGGTCCCAGTTTCCTTCATCAGTATAAAACTTCATGGCAAATCCACGGATATCGCGCTCAGCATCCGCAGCTCCGCGTTCACCCGCAACTGTCGAGAATCTAACAAACATTTCTGTTTTCTTCCCTACTTCACTAAAGATCTTCGCTTTGGTGTACTTGGTAATATCATGGGTTACGGTAAATGTACCAAATGCACCCGAACCTTTTGCATGCATCCGACGCTCAGGAATGACCTCACGGTCAAAATGAGCCAACTTCTCGAGATACCATACATCCTGTAAAAGCATAGGTCCTCTTGGACCTGCTGTCATCGAGTTCTGATTGTCCGCAACCGGTGCCCCCGTGACATGCGTCAACTTCTTCTCATCTTTTTTGTCCATCGTGTTACCTCCTGTTTCTGATGGTATAAAAAAGAACGCTCAACAAAAGCGTTCCTGTACTACCTGAATGTTTGTTTTGCTACACCATGATACCTTAAATGTTTCATTTGAGTTCCTCTTTCATTCATTATACCATAGTTTACGGATGCACATAAATGATCTTTAGAAAAACCGCTAGACAAAAATACCGCTCATCCATAAGGTACTAACAACTAAAAATAATAATGATACCAAACCATATACTTTAAGAGTATGATTTCTTCCTTGGTTTTGACCGTCAATGCGAGTTAACACGAATGTAACTACCGCAGATGAAAGAAGCGTGTTTGCAAGGATAACTGCATGGTCATAAGATACATTGATAGCCACAAGTAACTGTGGAATGAATATATTTATGAGAAATGTTCCCGCAAATAGGATAAGTGCTCCTTTGAATGTAAATTTAATGTTCATCATAGTCCTTTCTTGGTTTAGGAGTAATGTTACCTAAAATAACCGAGCGACTTGCACCGGTAGCACCTGGAACATTCCCATAATCACCATGGATTGTTTGATTCCCTAAAACTGCAAAAGCTATCGCTTCTTTTGCTTGACTTGAATAACCTAAATCTTCCTGAGTTAAGATTTCAACATCAATAAGGTGTTCTTGAAGATGTTTAAGTATTATTGGATTCAATGCTCCACCGCCACCAACCACGATGCGTTTCAAGGTTACTTTCGGTTTAATGAACCGGCGATACGCATCAGCAACAGACTTTGCCGTAAAACACGTCGCTGTTGCAACCAAGTCTTCTTTCGAAAGAAGTCCGTGATCTCGAATGAGTTGATGAGTATATTCGATTCCAAACATTTCTCTTCCTGTACTTTTTGGTACTGGTTTTTCAAAGTATGGGTGCTTCATCATATCAACCAGCAACTCTTCTGACACTATTCCCTGAGCGGCAGTTCGACCATATTCATCATATGATTTCTGATACAAAACATTCATTAGTTCATCAATAATCATATTGCCTGGACCAGTATCAAAAGCAAACACTTCAGACTCTTTATCTGATAGCACTGTAATGTTACCGATTCCACCTAAATTCAAGAGCCCAGTTGCACCTTCCAAATGTCCATACAATACAAACTCACTGTAGGGAACTAGCGGTGCACCTTCTCCACCAGCAGCTATATCCATCGTTCTGAAATTTGAGACAACCAACGTGTTTGTTTCAAAGGCAATGACCGCCGGTTCACCAATTTGCAATGTGCTCTTTGGGATCTGGTGCACTGAATGATACACTGTTTGTCCATGACTGGCGATAAAATCAAGTTTATCCAATGGAAAACTAGCTTCAAAACAGACTTTCTTGACTGCGTTGGCAAAAATGTACCCCAACTCAGCATTCAACTCACACACAAGCTGAACATTGGATTGTTGAACAGAAATGACCTTTTTAATCTTATCCACCTGTTGTTTTGTGAACGGCTCAACGGAAAAATGAATGAGTTTTAATCTTGTATTTTTTCCATGGCCTTCGATTTCGACCAATGCAGCATCAACACCATCAAGGGATGTACCGCTCATCAGACCAACTGCATATTTCTTCATGTTACATTAACTCCTTATCCAGATAATACCCACCTATCGTTACTTGTGTTGAAGAAATATTCTCAATGACTGAATATCCTTCTTGCATAAGCGCTTCCACAAATGAATCTTTGAATAGAACCGATGATTCAAGCAAACTCCCCATAAATTTCACGGGAACCTGACGGTCAAATCCTAGACGACGAACTAAATGATTTACCTGATTCGCAAAACTTCTTGCTTCATCAATAAAGATATTTTTTACTTCTTCGTGAATCAAATGTTCAGATAGTTTCTTACTTATGGATGCCACTCGATCTTTGCTTCCACTATAGACAACTTGCTTTAGAGACTGGACATCGGATATTCCCAAAAATTGGATAATATCAGTATCCGTCTGTGTTAATTTAAGACCAGCATCGTAACGTTGAATTAATTGTTTCAGGTACCGAATACTCAGTGAATAAGCACTTCCCTCATCTCCAAGGATATGCCCCCACCCGCCAACAGACAGCGTTTGACCAAGTCGTTTGCCAATGGCAACCGACCCTGTTCCAGCAATGACCAATAGGCCATCTTCATGTAAGTATGCATATTTTGCCAGTTCTAAATCGGTTATAATTGAAACCGATGTGGAGTATGTTTCGGTAAGCTGCTGCTTAAGTGAATCAATCGAAGGATACGTCTGAATTCCGGAAACTCCTAAAACAATGCGTTTCCACATAACGGAAGGAATGTTTTGGTTAGCCTGATCAAGTAGCTGTTCTAAATGGGTCCTGGATGTACTGGCATCCACTGAAAAATTCGCGAACAATCCCTTGATACTACATTCAACTTCCATGGATTCATTATAGATGTCCAGTTGGCTTTTTGTTCCACCGCCGTCAATAACAACCACATATCTCTTCTCATTCATCCCATTCACCTACACTTTTTTAAATCCAAATTTTTGCCAAGCTTTTAAACGATCAAGCAAAAAGATTTCCTCTTCTCGGATCCGACCGACCACATTGCTTTTACCGGAATTTTTCATATCTTTTAAAGCAATCTGCACTTCACCGGCATAGTGACCATAATCACTACTTTCGATGATTATATCACCTTTTTTGATGTCAGGAGTATGATAGATATCAAATTGATGGCCTTTATACTTCACACGAGTCTGGGTTGAGCGAATCACATATTCATTGGAATCACCACGACGAACATGTAGTTCTTCAAACAAAATTTTATTTTCAATTTCTGGAAGTTCGACGGATGGGATGACGGTAAACTCAAGATAATCCTTGTTTAGTTTTCCAAGTACACTCAACTCTTCATCACTCGCATAACAATTTGAAATGATGACATCATCAATTAATCCATTCAACTGAATAAAGTACTTTGCCTGTACATCTACCGGTAGGTTTCGAAGAATTTCTACTGTAGGTAAGCCTTCCATAATTTGCCATGGACCAAAGGAAGCTTCGTTGGAGCTGACAAACGCAGCTGTACGAAGTCCGTATTGTTTAAACTTCTTGGTTGTCTTCAGGAAAAACTCTTCTGATAACCCTGTATATCTATGAGGATAGAAGTTGTGACATCCAACGAGATTTTTTGTATTTGGCATATAATCCATGATGGTGTCAATCGCATGGGTATCAATGCTCATATTGATTTCAATTTGAAGGTTTTCCTTATTGAAGGTCATGAGAGCTTCTTCTGCTCCAGTAAAACCAATATCCAATCGAATACCATCAGCACCTGTTTCTTTAAAGAAAGTTAAATCATTGTAACCGATGTTTAAGTCTTTAAATACTCTTGGGCTTACATCCAGGATAACTTCCATCCCTTTTGACTTTGCATACTCATTGATTTCTCTTAGCTCACTTACCACTTTATCCTTCTCGGAAACATCGACACTTAGAAGACACGAGAAAATTCGAGAGAAACCATACTGACTTGCGCGTTCAATATAATCTTTATTCTCTTCAAATGTTGATTTATCGGGATAAATGGATATTCCTAATTTTTTCATGTAACCTCCTACTTAAGCTTTTGCTCGATATCATAGATGCGTTTATTTTGCTTAATCATACGTTCAATCAGTGCTTTTTCAGACAAGGTTGTCATCAGATGATCTTGAGCATGCACGAAAATGACACCTACGTCAATTTTCTCTCCTGCTGCTTCTTTATGAATAATCGATGTTTGAATCTTATGAGCTTCACGAATGTCGTTTTCTGCTTCATTCATTAATTTCTCAGATGTTTCAAAATCGCCTTCTTCGGATGCAGCCAATGCCTCATAACATAGTCCTTTCGCATTTCCAGAATAAGATATGATACCAAAAATTACACTTTCTAACTCTTCCATAATTTTCCTCCTATGAAACACGAGTTGCTAGGAATTCTAGCAACTCGTGTTAAGCTTTATTCGTTTTCTAATTCCAATTGCTTGTTATCGTAGATTTTAAAGAAAGGATAGTAAATAACAATAGATACTAGGATTAAGATGACATTTAGCACTAAGGCTCTCCAGTCCCCACCCGTAGCAATGTAAGCACCGATTGGTCCAGGCAATGTCCATGGAGCCAATACAGAAACACGATTTACTAATCCTAAGCTTGTTGCTACAAATGCGATGGTACCCATCACCATTGGCGCAATTACAAATGGAATAATAAGAATTGGGTTTAATACAATTGGGGCACCAAACACAAGTGGTTCATTAATGTTGAAGATACCTGGTACAAGTGCTGTACGACCCAATGATTTTGAATATTTTGCTTTCGCAAAGACTGCTAGTAAGATAACAAGACCAATCGTAGCCCCTGATCCACCAATCCAGATAAACCATTGATAGAAAGGTTCTGGAGCGATATGAGGTAAGGATGTCCCAACAACACCATCAGCAACAGCAGCTGTATTCGCATCAAGCATAACGGTCCAGATAGGACGTGCAACTGCACCAACGACGGAAACACCGTGAATCCCTGCAGACCAGAAAAGAGTAATCAGGAATACTGGAACCATGACACCTAACCATGTGTCACTTGTCGAAACAAGTGGAGCAACAATCTTCCCGACTGTTCCATGCCAGTCGAATCCGAATACAAAAGAAATAAAGGTCATCGCAACAACAACTACTGCCATTGGAGTTAAGTTTTCAAATGAACGAGCAACTGAAGCAGGCACTTGTTCAGGCATAGAAATCTTAAATTTACTTCTTAATAATAGACGTTGAATTTCAACAGCTGCCAAAGAAACAATAATGGCAACAAACATTCCGCCGCCGCCAAGCAATCCCATTGGAAGTGCCCAACCTAATCCTTCAGCAACACGAGGTGTTGTTGTCATTAAAAAAGCAACAACGGCAATTTGACCACCGGACAAACCATCCACATCATAGGATCTAGCTAAGCTATACCCAATACCAAATGATGCGTATAAAGACATAATAAACATCGTTAAGCGATAGGGCAACAGAATGGTTACAATATTCTCAGCAGCCCATTTTGCTATAAATGTATCTGCTGGAAGTGGTGGGAATGCCAAAATCAAGAAGAATGAACCTACAATGATGATTGGCAATGTTGATACGATACCATCGCGAACGGCTCTTAAGTGGCGCTGCTCAGAGAGTTTTGCCATTGGTTCTGCCAGATGTGCATCGACAAAGTTTAGAATTTTATCCATTTTTTCCTCCTATAGAATTACTTCATAACATCCATAATAAAATCAAATAGTTTTTTCACTGCGGGATCCATTGGAGCGTACATCTGAGGTGGAATTTTCTCACACTTCGTGTTTTCATACTTTGCCACAACTTTCTTAACAGTGTCAAATCGATGACGAATCTGTGGAGCCACAAGAACAATATCAAATGATTCAGCTTGCAATGCTGTTTCATAGTCTGAAGTTCCATAAGCCACAACAGACATAGGATAATCGTTCTTTGCACTAATCTCCTCAAGTTTCTTTGCGGTCATCGCTGTGGACATACCGCCAGCACATATAAACATTACTTTCATGCGTATCCTCCTTTCTTACTTAATAGCTCTCCCTACAAAACCATTTGAAACTTCCAATCTATTCTTCGCTTCCTCGTACGAGAAACCGGTTAGAATCATGACTATGGCAACTTTCACATTGCCTTCAGATTGTGTTAAATACTCAACAGCTTCTTCTTTAAAACAACCTGTTGCTTCCATGACAATCTTTTGTGCTCGGGCAACCAGTTTTTGGTTTGTCTGCATCACATCTACCATAAGATTCTGATATACTTTACCATTAAGAATCATACTACCCGTGGATATCATATTCAAAGCCATTTTTTGAGCCGTTCCTGCTTTTAAGCGGGTCGACCCAGTAAGTACCTCAGGACCAGTCACAAGTTCAATAGCTAAATCAGCTACACTTGACATGACAGAGTTTGGGTTGTTTGTAATTGAAATGGTTTTACACCCCTTACTCTTCGCATAATTTAATCCAGAAATACAGTAAGGTGTTCTTCCGCTTGCTGCAATCCCTATCACGACATCCTCTTGTTTTAAATTAATTTTTTTCAGATCATCAATGGCAAACTGCTCGTTATCCTCTGCACCTTCAATGGCTTTAACGAATGCATTTTCACCACCTGCGATAATACCTATCACTGTTTCACTTGAAACACCAAATGTGGGCGGACACTCAACCGCATCCAATAACCCTAATCGACCGCTGGTACCTGCACCAATGTAGATCATTCTTGCTCCCTTGAAAAGTGCTTGGCTACACCATTCAATGGCTGTAGCTATCTGGGGCAAAACATCATTGACAGCACTTAACACATACGAATCTTCTGAATTGAGGAGCGTGGCTATCTCAAGTGCACTCATCTGATCTAAATCACGCGATTTAAGATTTCGCATTTCAGTCACTAATTGTTCTAACTCAACCATTTGTTCACCTCAATTCTACTTAATTTTTGATTCAAATAAATTCTCTTCTTCTTTACTAATATGTGTCTTCTTGAACTGAATCAGGCTTTCATCATAATGCTGATTCACAAACGCCGTATACAGAATATCGATGACGTTGAGCTGTGCGATCCGTGATGACATCGCGCCACTTCGGAAGATAAACTCCGTAGCCGCAACACTCAGATTGAAATCTGCCAACTTTGCCAACGGATTATCCTCAAATCGAGTAATGGCTATCACTGTTGCCTTGTTCTCTTTAGCCACCGCAATACAACGCAACACTTCCTCGGTTAATCCTGAGTAGCTTATGGCGATGGCCACATCCTGCTCTGTCGTATTCTTTGCCTGAATCATCTGTAAATGCCAGTCCTCATTGAAGATCACTGGTTTATTTACTCTTAGAAACTTCAGATAGGCATCCCTAGCCACAAGCAATGAAGCACCCATCCCAAAGAGATAAATGTTTTTCGCCTGAGTAATGTGATGAACACTTTGACCAAGAATATCCAAATCCATCAGTTTGGCTGTATTTTCCAATGAAAGGATATTCTTCACGGTCACTTTTTCCACAATGTCCTTCAGCGAATCCTCACGGGTAATGTCTTTACTCTTCTCTTTGTAATCCGACTCAACCAATGCAAGTTCATAGACAAGGGACTGATGAAACTCTCTAAATCCACTAAACCCAAGTTTGCGACACAAGCGAACCACCGTCGAAGCGGAGGTGTAGGTATTTGCGGCTAAGGTATGAATCGTCATCTGTGTAATAGCTTCCGGATTGCTTAACAGAAAACTGACAATTCCCTTCTCTGCACCACTGGCCTGTTTTTGATGTTCCTGTAATCGTACAATGACACTTTTCATAGATACTCCTTCCGTATCAATGATACCGCTTACTTGTTACCTGAAGTATAGCGATTTGATACATTTATTTCAAGGTTATTATATCATGATGAAATTTAGTTTCATACATTGAACAATCTTCACATGATTTTCCCACAATGCACCTCATTTTTGACAAAAGAAAAGGACATCACTTTGAATGACATCCCAGAATTCTTCGTATGATTTCACGGTTATACATATAGTACTTCATGGATTCCTCATCCTCAATCACATCATCGATACCTTTAAAGAAAGTATCAATCTCTTTGAGAAGTCCATTGAGATAACGATCAGCCAAGGTCCATTTTTTGCGTTGTGCCAATGATTTAAGATAATGAAAAATGAGTGAGGGCATAATTTCAAGACACGAATCTTCGATCCAGAAATCCACTTTTTCAAACGGAGGCATGTAGGAAGAGAGCATCTGACGCATCACATCCAAACCATCATCGTTGGACTTATGAATATCCACAAACACATAATCATACCCTTGGATAAATTTTTGATTGAAGTACTCATAGGCGTCCCCCTGAATGATGTTCAAAGGAATGTGTGTTGGAAACTGTGGTAACAGAAAGGTTTTAAACATCTCGATTACTTCAGTTGATTGTTCCACCACTGTAATAGAAGTAACGTTTGGATTTCGCATGGCCATAAAGATAAAGTAACCAATTCCCAGTCCAAAAGTAAGTACCTTCCCAGATGCCTTCACCGCATAAGGATCGATGGTATTGGCTTCCGATGGCGCATCCAACATCCATACATCCTCATCCTGCCATAATACCGCAGCCTCAATCGGTTCATCCAATGCCCGTAGTTTCATCCATTCGTTGAGCTCCTGTCGCTCATCCATCTGAATCACATCCGCATTAAACAACTGATGAGCCGGTAGCACTTCCTTTTTATAGACAAATCGGTCATCCTGAATCTTCTCTAGTTGAATCGCTTTGTGATAGGGACTTTCCATAAACTCCATTGACGAAAGATAGAGTGAAGGCCACAAACTTTCATCCCTACCAAACTCTTGAAATCCTGCCTTGCTCATCTTACGTTGAACCGACTTCTCCGATGTCTTACTAATGGTAAGACCCAGGAATCTGTTTTTATCTGTTCTACGTAAATTCACATCACAGCGCTTAAAAAACTTAGCCAACGCCTCATTTTGCACTACCTTAACCATAAGCCACTCTCCTTAGATTCAATCATACGTCAATCCCTCTGATATGCCAAGGGAATCACGGATAATACTTGTTCAAATTGCAATAATCGCTCGCTGTAAACCGCACTGGCCCAACCATCCAAAACTTCATCCATCCATAAGATGACATGTATGGGTTGTTCAAACACATCCTGAACATGTTTACTGTTTCCCAACGCATACCGCACTTGCATATACGGATTATGGAAATCCCGTTCAACTGTTTTTTGGTTGCTCTTTTCAAACGGAAAGAACACGGGAATTCCTATCTTCTCTGCAATTTTGTCAATCAACATCACTTGCTTTGACTCCGGCGACACCACAATCCCAAAAGGTTCTAACGAACTTTTCAATCGTATGCTTTCAATATGATTTGAAATGACAGTAACAGCTTCATCTGTGCTTTTAAACGGATAGCAAAAACATATCCCCTCTTGGTGCTGATATTGCGGCTGAATGATTGATGATGGATATGTGGTACGTGGAAACATTTTCTTGGATCGAATCGTCCACACACTCTGCTTCACATGATCTAACCACATGGATGAAACTGAGATAGGACTATCTGTCTTTCTTCTTAGTAATTCATCTTTCAGCAACAAGTACATTTCCTTCATCACTTGTCTACGCTGAAGTTCCTGCTGGGCATCATGTTGAAAGTTCTGAATCACCCGATAGGCTAACCCATTGCGTTCAAGCACATCATAGGCTTTTAACACTTTAAACATCTTTTCCATCGTGTAGGACGCAATATTCATTGTATGCTCACAATCGCGAAGCATCATGCCTTCAGATCGACTGGACATCAACTCAACCAACTGGTCCAACCGCTCATCAAGTGGTGTTAATGTCTCGTACATGGCATCAAACAAATCCTCAGATGAGTCCAACACATAATAAACCTTACCGTTTTTGATTAATCGGGACGTAAAAACATCTGCCAATGTTTTGCTTATTGGAACAAATGTAAACAGCATCGAAGTGATGGACGGATGGTCATAGCCAATTTCACTATCAAAACTTGTCACCATCACATCCAATTGACCTTGATCAAACCGCTCCATCATAGCCACTTTGCTTATCTCTTCGACTTTACGATGATAGCAACCCACCTTAAATCCTGCATGGGATAAAAGGGATGCCCAACGGTCCGCCTCAGAAAAACTTGGTGTCACCATCATCTGTGTGCTCTGCCCCTGATGTAGCAATGAAATCACCGTGCTGAGCCGATTTTCTGCACTTTCAATAACAAACACTTGCTCATCAATTGAAGGTTTTTGCATGCTCACCTGAGCCTTCAGTGACCACAAAGATTCCAGATAGTGAATATCATGATCCGATGCAAAATGACTTAGAAACAGCCAGGTAAACTTCGTTGCTTTGCGATACCCTTCAATACGATGATAATCCACTTGAAACTGCGGATGATAGACACTTGCCATATGCGCATGATCCACAATGATTAATGTTTTTTCTGGCAATACATCCAACACTTTTTGAAACTTCGGCGGATTAGCCAGCTGTTCGATTGTCATAAATAATAAATCCAGTTGATTGTGTTGGAGTTGATTCATCATGTCATCAAACAGATTGTGATTGGAACCTGATATAAAACCACAGGTTAATGAGTAAGAATCTACGACACACTGAAAATCCCTGACAATGGATGTCATGGGCGTCAGTAAGACGGTAGGCCCAAAGCCTCGCTCTCTTTGTTCTTTTGTGATTTGAGCAATCAGATCCTTCTTGTGAAACCCACGGGGATACACATGCAAACTATCCCGAGTTTCATGTACACTTTGTATGATGGCTTGTCTATATTGATTCATAAAACCCTCGATTCATATGTTTTAGTATATCAAAGCTCAATGCTTTTTAGAATCCTTATACTCAAAGAAAAAGCTCCAAATAGGAGCTAAGAATGTCTTATTTCTGTAAAGTTGCGGATCGTGAAAGACGGTCTGCCTGCACAAAGGTTTCCTTCAGTTCATCAATCATAGGCAAGATGTCTTCAAGAAATTTCTTTTCCTTTTTAACATTCGCATCCACAATCTGATTGATGAAAAACTCATACATTGCCAACAGATTCTGACTGATAGGCATTGCCGGGTTCAGTGTTGAAATGAAGTATTGAAGAATATCCTGAGACTTCATCAGACACGTGTGTGTCTTCGCATAGTCCTGATGATCCATGTGAGCCATCGCAAAGTTCAAGTTTTTCTGCAAACCCTCAAACAAAGCATTAATCATTTCGCCCTGTGTCATGGTCGCAATTGACTGTGTTTTATAACTAGCATACGGATTGTTCATTTTCTTACCCGAGTTGTTGCTGCAGCCAGGAGCTTTGAGAGTTCATCTTACTGATGACAGACTCAAGTCGACTAAACTGCTTCCAATACCTTTCCTTTTGTGATTCATACGTTCTACGTAAATTCTCAATCATCCGATCAATGGAAACCATTCGTTCGGACAACTGATTCTTCACGGCACTTGATGTATTGGCTACTCCTGCCAAACGAACCAAACTTCCCGGTTGGGAAAGACTTGGACGTATGGCACTGTTGAGCGCCTGATTAAACCGCACCGCAACCCCTGAGTTACGATCGGTGAAGAGTTGTGCGACCGATTGTGGATCTTCTTCAAGCTTTTGACGCAGCTTGGTTTCATCGATGGATAAGCGTCCACGCTGCGTGTGGTTCCCCGTGGTGATACCCAAATCCGCAAGTGAGATTAAGGATCCAGCTGGCGTTTCAAATAGAATCTGACGCATCGATGAAGCAAGAGCTACCAAGGTAGCATCGTTGCGAACCAGACCGGTCTTCGCCTTGCTTTCCCACAACTCAACTTCTTTCTCACTCATATCCTTTTTCTGAGCTTCGGATAATGGTGGATAATCTCTAAACTCTGTTTTTTCCTGTGTTAATCGGTGAATCTCCTCAATGAGTTCATTATATTCATCAATAAATCCCTTAATTCCCGAGATCACATCATCAAGATTACTCTTGGACGACAGTGTCACCGGCTGTTCTGTCAGTTCATTAAGTGATAGTCGATAATGCTCAAGTTCAAACTGATTAGAATTACGTTCAATCGTTATTCCGTTAACTTCAAGGATGGCATTCTGCCCATCAGTTAGTTTAGGTAACTCACTGGTTCCATTCAGTTCAATCATGGAATTTCCAAACAAAGAACGAAGCATGTTCCCCACATCAGTTATTGTCACAGACTCTGTTGAAGCAAGATGGATTCTTCCTTCATCAAAGCTTGCAGTCATACCGTTATCTTCCAAAAATGTGATCAGATCCTGAATCGTACTTGTTTCATCGAACGTACTCATCACACCATTGACATTAAGTTGACCTTCAAGTGATACATCACTTAGACGTGAGTTGACGGACAGTTCATGGGTGATGTCACTAAAGCCAAAGCTCTTGTGTAGTCCTTCCGTATCGTCAAACTCCACCTTTTTTCCAAAAGATTGAAGTTCAAACTGGTTTTCACTTTTAGCACTCAGAACCATGGCGTTTTTGCCAAACGCTTTCTCAAACTCTTTGTTCAAGGCTATGATAGCTGACTCCGTGGTATACACTTCCTCTTCCTCAAGCGAAGGAAGGGTAAAGGTGTGGGTCGTTCCATTGACACTCATGGTCCACGATGAACCAAAGTCCATACTGCTTGGATCAATCATCGTTGATTCAATGGCTGATGTTAGACTTAAACTCTTACCTGACACCGACGAGGTTGTTCCGGTTTGAAATAGAACTTGCCCTAGATTTCCCTTAACATCATCGATCGTCATTGGTACACCCTGCCCCATGGTTTTGGATGTTAAGGTAAAAGTATCGGTAACTGTCGAATAGGAAGCGATGACTCCCGCCTGACTTTGATTGATACGATTGATCATGGTCGATACCGTATCCGTCGATGACAGCGTGATTTCAATGCCATTAATCGCAATGACCTGCTCTTCACCAATCAGTGGTTTGGTGAAGTTTACCTGATGCAAGGATGCATTCATGGAAACAAAGTTGGACTGCGCGGACGATAATCCAAATCCCTGCAGACTCTCAGCTTTGCCACCAACCGTCAGTTGACGCTGATGGTTTGTTTTAAGTGTTCCGTCAGATTCAACCACAATTCCGTTACCAAAAGCCAGGTTCAGTTTTTCCTGAAGCTGATGGAGCACATCATTTGGAGTCCCTTTAGTGAGACTTATCGTTTTACTCACTCCATCCAACGTAAAGGTGAGTTCACTTTCTTCTAAAAGTACGTCTTCCTGGATGTTGAATCGAATGTTCTGACTCACGGCCTGATGGCTAGAAATGGTTGTTCCTTTTGCCAGTTGACTAACTCGTTGGATTGTTAAGGATGGTGGAGCAAACTGGGATGCAGTCGCACTCACGGCTGAAGATGAACTTGAAACGCTTTTCGATGAATAGAAGGAGGATGCTGTTAGATTTGTCTTCGGATTCAGTGCATCAAAGTAGTTGCGTTGCAAGGTGGTCATACGTGTCATAAGTGAGCGATAGATATCTTGCTTCCATTGCATCTGCTGTTTAATACCCAGCTGCTTATCGATTTTATACTGAGTCGGCTGAAGCATCCCTTCGATGACCGATTCGGTATCCATCCCTGTGGCTAAGCCAAGCATCCCGCTGCGACCATAACTCCGTAAATTCTGACTGTTTGAAATCGTGACCATTCTGACACCTCCACGTTACATATCTTGATTAAATAAACTTCCTGTATCCAATTGTGGATCACTCACAGAAACATAGGCCTGTATCTTTGGTGAGTTATTATTTTCCCTCATACTGAGTAATAACTCCTGTTGTTCTTTATCGAGTCGCTGATAGAATTGCTCTTCCAGTTTTTGCGTTGCAAGTACAACACATCGAATGGCTTCCTTTATAATCACAACTTCATCCAAGGAACTTTCTTCGAAGGTTACTCCTTGATCCAGCTCAGTGATCTTACCAATCAGTTGCTCTCGTGAATCCAGGATGGACTCCCATGATGCATCGGACTCATGAAACAGTTTTTCAGTTAACTGATGGTATTGCTTCATAAGTTCCAATTTCTGCTTATATATAGTAACCATACTATTTTTCATGATGGTCTCCACGTTGTTTCAATAAGTTGACAAGTGAAGCGCGGTCAATGGTGATGATGGCTTGTTTGTTTTCCTCTTTGACAGATTCTACCAGTTCTTTGCGAAACACCTTCACTTCCTTTGGTGCCACAATCGCAATCTTGACTGAGTCTTTATCGATCGATTGAATGATGATTTCGATATTATCTCCGATGAGAATTGATTCTTTCTCTTTTCTTGCCAAAACTAACATGAGGCAAACAACCTCTCTCTTAATGGAAGATCTTCATTTAAAATGATTTGAGCTCCTTGCCGGGTATGTGGGTTAAACACAATCGGACTTTTTAGATTCACCGTAGCCTGTTCCAATGTGTCTGTCACACTGAGCAAATATGCCACATCCAAATCTTCTTTAGAAGGTACTGAAAGCATGGTGAGTACTTCCTGGGAAAATGCTTCTGGCTTGCGTAAAGCAAATGCCTCTGGATTTGCTAATATAAAGCAGATTTCCGGATGATGAATGGATTGAAACCACATGATATCACTTCCCAACTCACTGTCTGTGAGAATGGTGTAGGCATCCGCCTGTTCAAACCCATACACCGGTTGAATCATTGTGATGATGGTTTCTTCAGAAATTTCTGTTTTCCCAAAGTATTTACTTAATATTTCCATAGGGTACCTCATTTTTTCTTATCTGGATTGGCACTGGCAGGAGTATAGATCGGCTCTCCTGTGTATTCGAAGTGAATGTCATTGTATTGCTCCACTTTGTAACTTAAGACACTTGGCTGATAGGATACAGGCTCAAACTTTGTCTCACTGGACGAAGGAATATACGCCTGAGTCCGCGAATGATTTGAGTTTAACTTCTGTGTGATGTAGTTACTGCGATTCAACGTAATTTTCTTTGTATTCAGTTTGGTATATTTAGGGTGAATGGCAGGCTCTACGATTCGATCCGGCTCATTGACACGCATGTCTTTGGTTTCTTTCGGTTGAACGGATGATTTCAATGGGGTGTTGGCTACAGAACTTGGCTTTGGTGTAGCAACTATCTGACCATCCTTGTCCTTGACCACAGAAATCCTGATCGGTGTGGTCGTGATTTTAAGTAGTGGTTTCATATTATCGCATGAAATCGAAGATGGATTGAGGCAACACCTTGCTTCCAAGTTGCAAACTGATTTGCCATGCCATTTCGAAGGACTTATTGAAGATAACCTCTTCCTCAAAATCAATCGATTCGAGATGATTCTGCTGAGTGGTTAAGGATAGATTTTCATCTTGCAAACGGGACAGGGTTCGTTCGAGGTAGCTGTTTCGAGCACCAATATCCGTGACTTTCATAAGCATCTGATTTGACGCATCGTCCAACTGTGACATATATGCTTGTCGATGTGTAGATTCATTTTGCGTAAGCTCCTGTTCAATGCTGCTAAGCAAGCGCAGAATGTTTTTTGGAGTTCCTTCCGGTGTCGTTCCATGACCCAAAATATCCAGTGCTGATGTACTTAGATCCATCTGTGTTCCAACATTCATCGAGATGCGTTGATTCAGAAAAGCAGAGGCGTCATTTTGATCTACGGATGCACCATAGAAGAAGACTTCATTGTGTTCATTGACTGTCATTGGTGATTCATTTCTGACAGTAGCAAAGGTATGACGATCAGTGGTTTTACTGTTTATGATCTGAAGCATCGACTCTCTGATTGAGGCAATTTCATTCGCAATAATCTTTTTGTCTGTTGCACTGTTGGTATCTGAATACCCTTTGACGACCAATTCTTTGACATCCTGAAGAAGGTCATGGATTTGCATCGTTTTGGTTTCCTGTGCGTGAAGTTCTACCTGAATGTTAGAGACATTAGTGGCATATTGCTCATTTCTGCGTAACTGATCACGAACCTTAAGTGCCCGTTGGGCATCAGTGACATTCTGACTCACACGAGAAAATCTACGTCCGGTATTAAGACGTTCGTTTGACTCAGATAATTGCTTCAGATTACGATTCAATCCACTGAGGTAAGTTCGTTGTAGGTTTTTCTGTGTAATTCTCATGTTCTACTCCTATCGGCCGACTAAGCCTGTACGATTAATAATAATATCCAATGCTTCGTCCATCGTGGTCATCAGTCTTGCGGCGGCTTTATATGCTTTGTCATACATCATCAGCTGTGCACCCTCTTCGTCCAATGATACTCCACTGATGGAATCACGGCGATGTTCGATGTCATTGACAATGGCCATACTGACGTCGTAGCGTGAACTGTAGAATGAAATGTCCTGACCCAAGGTGGTGACATAACTATCCACAAAGTCTGCAAGGGTTCCGTTAAATTGACTTAGGCTGACTGGGTGTTCCAGTCGATGGATTAAAGATAAGATTTCTTTGTTATCAAGTGAGTTGGTTGTGGATAGAATGTACCCTGGATTTTGTTCAAAATCACTTGTTAGTTTCATGGTGTTTCCCTGAAATTCAATCAGTTGTTTAAAACTTCCGTCCTCATTGGTGAAAGTTGAGTTCATCAAATCACTTAGGGCAAAGGTAAACTGATTCAGTTGAACCTGATAGTATGGAACTCCCTTGGTAATGCCTGCGGTTCCATTGATAAAGTCATTGCTTGCCTTGATGGTTCCTGAAGAGAGAATGACTGGTTGACCATTGGTTTGCCATGTTAGATTGACGGTACCATTCGGTTGTTTTAATAAGTTGATTTGCTCACTTTGATTCCCGAACACAACGGGGTGGTCATTCATACTTACCGTAGCTGTCCCATCGAGTTCCATGGTGATACGAATATTGCCATATTGGGAAAGCTGATCGAGAATCATGTTTCGCTGATCCAAGAGTTCATTGACATTGGTGGTATCGGTTGGTGTATCCGAGGTGAGCATCTGCTGAGCAACAGACTCATTGAGTAAACTCACTTCTTTTAGCTGATTATTTAGGTTTGTAATGTCTACGTGCAAGTCTGAGGTATACTGCTGTTGAAGTTGACTTAGCTGTGATTGTATATGATTAACTAAATCTGCCATGCTTTTGGTCGTTGATCTGACGATATTGGCATTGGTAATCTGATCCGGTTTACCACTAAAGTCATGAAGTGAGTTAATTACATCGGATAACGCCGGTTTAAGTCCTGTGTTGACTTCGTTTAACACAGCTTCAATACCATCAAGCATGGATACAGCTTTATCGTAGTAACCGGTTTGAGCAAACTCATTGCGGAATCTGGCATCAAGAAACTCGTTGCGAATCTGTGATACACCGCTGAAGGCCACTCCCTGTCCTGCATTACCGACTCCGATGCGACGAATCCGATCGTTGGTACTGCCTGAGACACTGATGAAGTCGACACGTTGGCGGGTATAGCCTGGTGTGTTGATATTGGTAATGTTTTGACCGGTGATATCCAATCCTTTTTGATTGGCCTGGATCCCACGTTTGGCTGTTTCAAAGCCTAGAAATGTTGAGCGCATTGTGTTACCTGCTTCCTTGATGAGCTGAATATTCGTTTGAAACGATCTTTTCAGATGGTTCAAACAGGCGAAGGTTCATCTTGATTAAGTCCATGCTTTTACGGTTGTAATATTGAATGTTTTGCAACACATCAGATAGTGACTGATACATGTCAGATAACTGTTGTTTCTGATTTCCCTCAAACTGAAGAATGATCTGATTAAAAGTAAGATTTGAAAGACCAAGTGAGGTAACAACGGCTTCCCTTCGTTGCTCCATGGCTTCCATTTTTTTTGCTTGTACTTGCTGGGCTAGGATATTAGCTTCGATTTGTGATAGTTCATTTGAAAGTAACGCATTGAGCTTTTCGATTTCAAAGGCTTCCTGTTTTTGATAAAACTGTAGATAATCGATAAAGAATGCTTTGAGTATGTCAAATTTATTCATCGTTCTCACCTTGAGTGTCTGTGGCAAAGTCAATCATGGCTTGTGCCAAGGCGTGTTTGTTTACAGTATATGTGCCTGAAGCAATATCCGCTTTGACACGTTCAATGGAAGGCTTTGAGTAGGATGTTTCGATTTGACTTGTTACCTGCTGTTTAATTTCCTGTAGGGATATCTGTTCCTTGGCTTTTTGGCTAACTTCAATTTTATCTACGTTAGCTGTTGCATTGGTTTCGGTCTTATGTTTCACCACGGATTTGGTTTGTGGGGTTACATAGGCACTGACGATCTGTTTTGGGTTGATTTTCATCTTAGAACACTTCCTTCCATAATAAAAGTTCTTCTTATTTATCTATCGGCAGATAACAGAAGAACTTAAGTATTTTTATTTGATTTCAAACACTTCTTTTTGACGTTTAAAAAGATACTGGCAGATAGCATTGGCCCATTGATCCTCAACACTAACGAAATGGATGCCATATCCATAATAACCCTCTTCAATTGCTTTGGTTCGAACCACGGTTCCATCAAGAATCAGTTCCTTACCATCGATTGAAAATGTCAATTCAACTTTAGTTTTAAGAGATAAAATCGTTTTAGCACGAATAAATGCTCCACTTAAGCTCAAGTCCTGAATGACGACATTGTATCGTTTGCTTGGACCACCCCCTCTTGGCCCAACACCGGCAGAAGCATTCAAATGTACATTGACACGGAAGAAGTTTCGTTGCTCCTTTTGTGCCAGTGTTTTCATATCGATAACGCGGAAGAACTCCATGGTTGGAATGTACAATCTACCCTCCACAATCAGCGGTTCATTGTAGGAATGATTAATCACAACCTTGATATTCTTTTCATAGCGCACAAGGCTTTCCACACCAAGATCATTGCTAATTTCCAAAAAGTCACTTCCGATTTTTATGATTTTCCCCTTCGTTAATAAATCATTGTCCATCGTGCGTAACTCACACATGGCAAAGCGATATCCCTCATCAATCATCATACATGTTTCCCCTTCTAGTGTCGTGGATGGTTTTTAACTATAACGATGGCATTTACGAGTGCTGTCACAACGTCCCTATCATATTTCTGCAGTTCTTTCTCAACTTCTTCTTCATAAACAACCACATATTTGGGTGGTAAATTGTTTACTGCCAATGCCGTCACATCTTTGATGCACCGATCACAGGTGCAGCACTTGAACTTTTTCATCGCCTCTTCACGACGCGCTCGAACCGCTACCTCCGCAATATTCACCAGCACTTTAGGTTTAAAGTACTGTTGTGGTATCGACTGTTGGTCAAGTGTCTCAACCAAAGCACGTCCGGCCACATTGACTTCACTGTTCTCACTGTTTTCATGGATTGCACTGTGCTCGTTACTTCTTACGGCTTCGATAGTCTTGCTGTTTTTTTCTTTGTTTGCGGCAGAAGGCATCAGTTTTTTGTACATTGCCTCTTTATCGATGGAACGGTTATTTGACATGGTGATCACCTTTCAGGATTTCCTTGGAAAAGCGCTCATAATCCAATGTAGCTCCGTTGTTTTTTGCATACGCAAATAAATCCTTTTGGCTGGATTGAGCCTCCGCAACCGCAACACTTGAACGAATCGTCGATTTGAACAGACGAACATTCAAGTCTTTAAGAATCAGCTCAGCTGCTCCTTTAACCTCTTTGTTCAGATGAATCCGAGGGTTGTATTTGTTTAAAACGACACCTTCAATGACAAGATTCGGATTTGAGTATTTCTTGACCTGTTCCACAGTTTCGTTCAGCTGAGTGATTCCTTGCAAACTGAAGATATCCGCGACCATCGGAATGATAACACCATCACTGGCTGTCATGGAGTTTATGGTCAATATCCCAAGCCCTGGAGGAGTATCTATCAAAATAATGTCATAATAGTCCTTGATGGATGCCAAGACATCACGTAGCAAATATTCACGTCCTGCCTTAGTGTATTCTAGTTCAATACCACTGAGCAGAATATTTGAAGCAATAATATCCACCATGGGTGTACGCTGAATTGCGTACTGAATTTTCACTTCTTTTCGAAGAGCTTCATAAATCGTTGCGCTTAGTACGGTATCCGCATTGACACAAAAAGATAAGTTCCCTTGTGGGTCCATATCAATGACTAAGACTTTGTATCCACGATATTTTAGTGCACATGCCAAATTAATGGTTGTGGTAGTTTTTCCCACACCACCCTTTTGGTTTGTCACTGTTAGAATCTTTACCATATTCACTACCTCACTGAAATCACGTATCCTTATTTTACTATATTTCAGTGGTTTTTTAAACAAGTGTTTAAGGTATTAAAGCGTTATTCAACAGAATGTTGAACAAACTTCACGATTTCCACATACACTTTGGCAATGAGCTCATATAACTCTTCATCAATCGCTTCCCCAACCTTGAGCATACTCATCATACTGACTAGCTGATCATCCCGATAAACCGGAATTCCCTGCTGCTCTGCAATCTGAATCATCCTTCGTGCAATATCCCCATAACCACTAGCCACAATCATCGGAGCCACATGTTTCTTGGGATTGTAGGCTAAAGCAATGGCACTTTCTTTTTTAGACATATAGATTCACCCCCATATGATGGGCTGGCAGCTGATCAAACACTTCAAACAGCGTTCGAGGCTCACGTATTTCCTGCGTACGGATGGTTTGCAATCGATACGATGAATCATAGAAAATCATAGCCACTTTATCTTCAAATTTCTTTATCAGTGGAACCAAAGGTTGTGGTACATAAAGGATGACATTGATGCCTTCTTTACTTCCTTTAAGTTCCAGTTCCATATGTCCCAGTTTATCCACTTCCATCGAAAGCAGCACATGCAATCTACGTTTCTTCTCAGCCACATCACTACTTCCTTCATCACTTTGGACCCAGAGTTCCCCATAGGCTTTCATATCCCCAAATTGCAACGGAAGAATCATGTGCAATAGTGGAATAAAATGACTTGGTGAGGCAAGCATGGAATAGATGATGGATTGAATCTTCTCTTTAGATAATCCAAGGGCCGTTGCATGATCAATCTGCGTTTTCAGTAAATGAATGAGTGTGTCCATGACCTTGGATTCTGATGAAGCACCTTCTCTTTGAGCTAAAAACTGATGAATCAGCTGAGTCAACGTTTCAACATCCACACCTTCCATCTCGCTGAACCCTGCCAACCACACATCCATACTTCCAGTCGATTCAAGACGCGATAGATTGTATTGCATCATCGAGCGGATGGACTGAGTATTCGCTGAGAAGCGGATACTTGATTCAAGACTCATAAACAACTCTTTTAAGGCTTCCTGAAGTTGATGAAGTTGTTCAGACACTTTCATTCTTTCCATGAGTTGTTGAATGTCAGGTTCAAACTTGCTTCCTGCAAACTCATCCAGTATTTCCTGCATCTGAAACAATAAGCTTTCCTTAATCTGATCTTTAGATAGATGAGCAACCAATCCTTTTAAAAGCTGATGAACCTGATCTTTAACATCCTCATTCGACGTTAACACCAGATTCCTCAGATAATCAAACAATTCTCCCTGAAACAATGAACTATATTTTTCCTGTAACATCATCTCATTACTTAACTCATCCGGTTGAAGTAACATCGATGAAAACAGTCTCATTAACTCCTCATTTAGCATCTCATCGGGTAGAGGTAGCAGTGACATCACTTCCTGCAGTAGATAGATGCTCTGAATATAACGAATGGAACCCAATGGATCCTTAAGCAAACTCTGAAGCACACTGGCTCCACCACCACTTAGAATCGTCTGATTCTGTTTCATCATCTCCTTGGACGTCGTTAAATTATTAACCTTAACGGTATCCGTAATTTGAAACGGAGTCTGTGGCTGAGGAATATTGCGTGAAATTGTATGTGTCGTCTTTACCTGTGGCGGACTGACCTTCAATATATCTGCCATCATACTCACCTTCTTCCGATAGTCTATATTATTATATCGGATAATTCACCATTTACTTAAGAAAAAAAAGCCACAGTTTCCTGTGACTTAATTCAGCGATTAACGAAGTAATTGTAATACGCTTTGAGGTTGTTGGTTAGCTTGAGCAATCATCGCTTGTGCAGCTTGAGCAAGGATGTTGTTCTTTGTCATTTCCATCATTTCACTAGCCATATCAACATCACGGATACGAGACTCAGCAGCAACCAAGTTCTCTGT
>WPCK01046525.1_pt1 | contig 29258 bp, 25 predicted proteins | sample 5399851 | NCBI WGS metagenome assembly WPCK01 (sample SAMN12869471, study PRJNA574797) | sludge metagenome | isolation source: wastewater treatment of pH11 | place: China:Beijing | collected 2019-05-20 | reverse complement strand
CGTGAGGACGATTTCACCCAAGCGAAAGCGCACGGGTTCCCCCGAGGCCTCTGGCAGGAGATCGCGGATCCCGGGGAGTGCGAATGCTGGGCGATCCCCTGAGATGCCCTCGCAGGATTCCGATTCGGAACGCGGAGGGGGGACGCCTCGGCCGGGCAGGCGCGGAAGTAATGGATCGCCGCCCTCAGGGGAGGAACCGGCCATAGCCACTCCGTCCAAATGAGAATGCCCAATAGACGCGTATTCCCATTGTTGCGGAACCTGCGAACCGGTCAGCCCAATCGAGAATACTCGCTGAAAGTGCGATGTCCCGACACTTTGAGACTTGACTCGTCCCTCTAACCCAAACTCGACTTAATAAGTTTGGTCTAGGGTGACGACGGCCTGACCGCTGGCTCGATGTTTGCGGTACTTGGGATTCGCGGTGACGAGACGTGGCATTTGTGCAGCTCCCGTAACTTGCCCAAATCGCAAAACGGTAAGTGCCGTTTTGCGCCTTGAAAAACGGGCCGCACTGCCAACCACTGGCAGGTATCGTAAACGCGATTCGGCAAAGGCTTTAGAACGGAGTGGGCGATACAGGACTCGAACCTGTGACCCCCTGCTTGTAAGGCAGGTGCTCTAACCAACTGAGCTAATCGCCCCGGCTGCGGAATGCGTTTTGGCGAATCGCGGAATGTAGCCCGCGCACGGACCCGCTGTCAACGATTGCCCATCGGGCGACGGGGTCCGTCGGATAACGGGACGCCGAGGTTTGAGACGGTCCGGGCGGCCCGGTCACAGGGCGGGGTACGACACGTTGTTGGCACGCGATCTATTTGCGGTCCGCGTCTGCGAGTTTCTGCTGCCAAAATCGGACGGCCGCGCGGCAATAGCGGTCGGCGCCACGCCCCGTGGATTCCCCGTTGCTCGCTTTGGACGAAGCCAGTTCCACTGCCCAATCCGAGAAGAACTGACAGGCGGAACGGCTCACACCTGGCCCTCCGCCGACTTCGACGTAATACGGGCCGGTCGTGACGCAACGACGCGTCTGGCGATTGGCCGTGACGGCACGGATCAACATCCAACCACTTTTCTCAAATTTCACCCCGGGCAATCGGCCCTGGGACTCGACGAAACGATCCAGGGGGATGTTGTGTCGGACTCGTCCATCCTGGACGAGCTCCAGGTAGTCGATCGTCTCTCGCGTGTAGAGAGTCAGCGCCGTTTGCAGGGTAATGGACTGGCCTTGGGGGACCCGGAAGACGTAGCCGGGGAGTTGACCATTGACGGAGGGGAGCAGCAGCGGACCGTTCGTCACCACGACTTGGCCTTTGTGGATCGCGTCCCACCAGGCGTCGACGGAAGGAGGTCCTTCCAAGTGGGCGTAGACGCGGTTATATCCGACGGGGTTGGGCACCAGGCCGCTTCCGCTGCCTGCGGTGGGTGGAATTCTCAGGCCGCAGTTCAAGACCTGGTAATAGATCCATTCGGCCCAATCGGCGTCCCCGGTGGAATCGGGGAACCGTTCGCGATCGCGGGCCTGCCAGCCTCGATTGGGAGCGGCCACGCGATGTCGCTGGCAGGATGGTCCCAGCAACTGGACCGACTGGAGTCGGCGGCTGGCCAGCCAGAGAGGCAGGTCTCGTGCCGCCGCGTCGATCGCCGCGATGTGCCGTGTCCCGGCGCGGTCGGCTGCCATCAGTACGGCGCTTGTCGGGGGCCCTTCCGAACGATCCAGGACGGGCAAGCGGGCCGCGTCCACGTCATAGAGGCCCAATCGTCCCCCCTGCCGCCCGTCCAGGACATTGTTGGCCAGCAGCCAGCGGCCGCCATCGGCCTCGGGTTCGGTCTGGTGTTCGGCGGGTGGCGGGGCCCGCCCGTCGGCTGGGAAGAGCGCCGCGAAGTGGAGGTCGTCGGCGGCCATGACGAGCGGTACCTGCCGCGGATCGCGGGCCACGCACAGGTCGCCCGACCACCAACCGTGCTTGGACATGTCGACGATCCGCTCGAGTTGAATCGTTCGCGAATCGGTTGCACCGCCTTGAATCGTGAAGTTTCCGGAGATCTCCCGATATTCCGGGCCCCGCTCGACTTCAAACTGGTAATTGCCGGGTGTCAGCGTCAAGACGGCCTTCCCATCGACTGCAAAGTGGTCGTGCCAGAAGGGCAGCCCTCGGGGCCTCTGCGTTCGATCCTTCGCGTTTCGCAAGTGCATGCGGACGGAAACGAGGCGGGCCGACTCGCCGTCGGCAAAGGACAGTTCATACTGCCCATATTCCGCCCTACCGGCGGCAATTGGCAAAATCCATGCCAGGATCCACCCCATGCATGGCGGACCAAGGTGTGCCCCGCAGCACCTGCCGATAGAATGAAAAAGCGGCCCCATCACCATGACACGACCATCGAAAATGGACGACGATTACTATCAGATCCTGGGTGTGAATCGTTCCGCCTCCACGGCGGACATTCAGAAAGCCTATCGGGAAATGGCGCGGAAGCACCATCCCGACTTGAATCCCGACGACAAGAAGGCCAAGGAAAAGTTTCAGACGGTCCAGCGCGCGTACGAGGTCCTGAGTGATCCGCAAAAACGCGAGCTGTACGATCGGTATGGCAGTTCGTTCGAATCGGCCGCTGCGGGCCCTCAGGCATCGTGGCATCAGGCCGGACGTCCTGGTGGTCCCGGCATGGAGGATGTCGACTTGAACGATCTGTTCGGCGGCCGATTCGAAGGGGACGGCGGGGGCTTCGCCGATTTGTTCAAGCAGTTCTCTCGTGCCAGCCGGCGCCAGGAGCGACCGAAGGACCGTGGCCGGGACTTGGAACACGAACTGGAAATCCCATTTCAGACATCGATCAAGGGGGGCGAGGCGCGGATCCATGTACGGCGGAGCCACGATCAGACAGAATCGATTACCGTGAAGATACCGCCGGGTATCGAGGATGGCCGCCGCATCCGGTTGCGTGGACAGGGGGAATCCGCCCGGAGAGGTGGCATGCGTGGCGACATCTACATCGTGGTTCGCGTGGCAGCTCACCCCTACTTTCAGAGGAAGGGGAACCACCTGGAGGTCCAGGTGCCCGTCACGCTGTTGGAGGCCGCTCAGGGTGCCTCGATCGATGTCCCCACACCCGAAGGAACGGTTACCTTGAAGGTGCCTCCTGCGACATCCAGCGGCAAACGTTTGCGAATTCGCGGCCATGGTATCGTGAACCCGGATGGCACCAAGGGCGACCTGTTCGTCGAGGTCCAGATTGTGCTGCCCGACGCCCGGAAGATTACCCCGCAGGTGGTCGAATCGATCCGTCAACTGGAACTGGGACCGGACAACCCGCGGGCCGGACTGACGTGGTGAAGGCGCGGCATGAATGCAGCGAAGCCCGACAAGCATCACTGTTTCGGCCGCGATCAGCGGTTACGGACATCGCTCGAATTTGCGAAGGTCTTTCGACTGCGACGCTGTGTCGCGGATCCGGTGCTGCTCGTATTCGGGCAGCGCAATGGTCGGTCCGTCTGCCGATTGGGCCTGCAGGTCTCCCGAAAAATGGGGACGGCCGTCCGGCGAAACCTCTGGAAGCGATTGATTCGCGAGGCGTTTCGACTCAGCGAGCGACCGATCCAATATGGCATGGACCTGGTGGTGATTCCTCGACCGTCCGCCGTGCCCACGTGGGAGCGGGTGCGGGAATCGCTGGCATGCCTGACCGAGCGGCTCGATCGGCAGCTCCCCAGGCCGTAGTGTAATGGAAAACAAGAACCTCGGACCATTCAGCTTGGCGCATTCCATGAACCACGGAGCCACGATTCGCAACCGCAAAGGGATGGGCTCCCGTGGATCGTCCGGGCGCATCGGCGAAGCGGGGATCCCTCGGTGCGGAACATGACTCGCGTTTGGAACGGGATCGTGGGTCTGCCATGCTGGTTCGTGGTGGCCTTGGTGCGGTTGTACCAGCGGCTAATCAGTCCCTTGCTCGGTCCCCATTGCCGGTTCACACCGACTTGTTCGGAGTACTTCATCCTGTCGGTGCGCAAATATGGCTGCCTGAAGGGTTCGCTGCGCGGTTTGCGGCGGATCAGTCGCTGTCACCCTTGGCATACCGGGGGATGGGATCCGCCGTAGCTGCCGAGGTGGCCGTCGCGCGGTGGGGGCAGCCATCTTGACCCGGGAAAACGTGGGGCGTTAGCCTATCGTCCGTTCCAACCTATTTGGAGGAGAACCCATGCCCCACGGACGTACTTACGACGACGCGGCCGCCGTCATCGGCAACACGCCCATGATCCGCATCAACAAGCTCGTACCCAAGGACCATGCCACCGTCTTCGCGAAGTGCGAGTTCTTTCAACCGCTCAACAGCGTGAAGGATCGCATCGGTGTTGCCATGATTCAGGCCGGGGAACGCGACAAGGTCATCAATCCGGAATCGCACATCATCGAGCCGACCAGTGGCAACACGGGAATTGCGCTCGCCTTTGTCTGCGCTGCCAAGGGGTATCGCCTGACATTGACCATGCCGGAGTCGATGTCGGTTGAGCGGCGTGCACTGCTGCGGGCCCTGGGGGCCAACCTGGTTTTGACTCCCGCCGCGGAAGGGATGCCTGGCGCGATTCGCAGGGCTCAGGAAATGGTGGCGCAGGAAACCAATGCCTGGATGCCCCAGCAGTTCGACAATCCCGCCAATCCCGCCATCCACGAAGCCACGACGGGACCCGAGATCTGGAGTGACTCGGGAGGAAAGATCGATGCCATCGTGGCGGGTGTTGGTACCGGCGGAACGATCACCGGTGTGGCGAGGTTCATCAAAAGTCGCAATCCCGATTTCAAGGCGATTGCCGTGGAGCCAAAGCACTCGGCTGTAATCTCTGGCGGCAAACCGGGAAAGCACCGCATCCAGGGGCTCGGCGCCGGTTTTGTTCCGAAGAACCTCGATACGTCTCTGGTGGATGAGGTCATCCAGGTCGAAGATGATGCGGCTTTTGAATGGGGGCGAGCCTTGGCGAAGCAGGAGGGCATCATGGCGGGTATCAGCAGCGGAGCCAATATGTGGGCCGCGGCTCAGGTTGCTGCCCGGCCGGAATACCGAGGCAAGCGCATCGTCACGATCATGTGCAGCCTGGGCGAACGATACCTTTCCACCCCCCTGTTCGAAGGACTCATGTCCTGATCGGGTATTCCATGGCTGACATCCTCGAATGGCGGATGAGTCCGCCATTCGTTGCTTCGCTTTTTGGCGTGTACCTAGGGAATGCCTGGCCAGTCGCCGCTCCCCATGGTTTCGGGCGGTCCGCGAATGTGCGGGTTGGCAGGCCTCTGTCCGGCGGCATCGTACCGACCCGGTCCTGTGAATCTTAATTCTCATAAGGAAACTCACCATGGCATGGGCACCAATACGCCGCGGGGCGCACTGGCTCTTGGCCGGCATGACCGCGAGCTACCTCTGTTCCGGCTTTATCCTACCGGCACAGGAGGCAAAGCCCGCGCCGGAGGCTGCCGCATCCGAGAAGTGGTTTGGGACGCTTAAGGCATCTGGCGCGGAGCTACGGCTGGTATTCGAGCTGAAGCGGGACGCAGTGGGCCAGTACACGGGGACGTTGACGAGTCTCGACCAAACCCCCAAGCCCATTGCCCTGGACAGCGTCACGCGGGCCGACGGTGCCTTGGTCATGAAAGTGGCCGCCATTCGAGGAGAGTTCGAAGGGAAGCTCAGCGACGAAGACAGGGTCGCGAAAGGCACCTGGCGTCAGGCAGGCAGCGAATTTCCACTCGACTTGAAGCGAGTGGCAGATGTGCCCGAGGAGAAACTCAGGGAAGCATGGGCCGGCGACCTGAAAGTTGCTGGCACGTCACTCAAGCTGCAGCTTCGCGTCCTGGAGACCGAGGGTGGCATCAAGGCGAAGTTTGACAGTATTTCCCAATCGGCCATGGGGCTTGCCGCAACGCTGCAGCCTGTGAAAGGCGAACTCGTTTTCGAAGTCCCTCTGGTGCACGGGCGCTTCAAGGGAAAGCTGAACGCGGCGGGGGACACGGCCACGGGCGAATGGGTGCAATTGGGGATAGCCCATCCCTTGGAACTCAAACGGACCGAGGATCCCGTCACCCAGCTCAAGCGCCCCAAGCGATCCCAGATACCCCAGGAACCGTTTCCCTACGTCGTCGAGAAGGTGACCTTTGAAAACCGTGACGCCGGGATCAAGCTGGCGGGGACCTTGACGATTCCATCGGGGACGGGACCTTTTCCCGCGGTCGTCCTGGTGAGCGGCTCGGGGCCCCAAGACCGCGATGAATCGCTGCTGGGGCACAAGCCGTTTTGGATCCTGGCCGACCACCTTTCGCGAAATGGCGTGGCTGTGTTGCGCTACGATGACCGCGGTGTCGGGGAATCGACGGGCGCCTTTGACGCGGCGACGACTCAGGACTTTGCCGGGGATGCGCGGGCGGCGATCGAGTTCCTTCCCCAGGATCACCGCATCGATCGCGATCGCGTCGGCCTGATCGGACACAGTGAGGGTGGTCTCGTCGCCGCCATGCTGGCCGCGTCCGATGCCAACCTGGCGTTTGCCGTGATGTTGGCCGGCCCCGGTGTTCCCGGAAGCGAGATCATCGCCACTCAGTCGAAGGCCATTATGGAAGCGAGTGGGCTGCAGGGGCCCGCTATGGAAGAGCAGTTGCACGCCATGCAGGAGATTGTGAACAAGATCACTTCCGGCGCGACGATGGATGACGTCAAGTCGATGATCGAAAAGGTGGCCAACCAACAGGCGCAAGAGGGGCTCGAGACCGAGGAGGCTCGCGAACAGGCAAAGTCGGCCTTGTCGGTGGCTTTGGGACAGTTCACGGGGCCCTGGTTCGCCTTTTTCCTCAGCTATGATCCCCGAATCGACCTGCGGCGCGTAAAGTGCCCCGTCTTGGCGCTGATCGGTGAAAAGGACTTGCAGGTCCTGGTTGACGTGAACATGCCGGAAATTGAAAAGGCGCTCAAGGCTTCAGGCCGAACCGACTGGCGCTGCATGCGACTGCCGGGTCTGAACCACTTGTTCCAACATGCCAAGACGGGTTCTCCCATGGAGTACCGCGATATTGAAGAAACGATGTCGCCCGATGCGCTGAAGATCATCAGTGACTGGATCCGGGAGCAGACGGGGAAGTAATTGCGATGGTGGAACTCGGGGTCAATATCGATCATGTGGCGACCGTCCGTCAGGCCCGTCGTGGCCAGGAACCGGATCCGGTCTGGGCAGCTGCGCTGGCGGAGCTGGGAGGGGCGGATGCCATTACGATTCATCTTCGAGAAGATCGCCGGCACATTCAGGATCGCGACGTGCGCATCTTGCGCGAAACAGTCACCGTCCGATTGAACCTGGAGCTCGCCTGCGTCGACGAGATCATCGGGCTTGCCTGCTCGGTACGTCCCGACCAGGCCACGCTGGTGCCCGAACGGCGAGAGGAAGTCACCACCGAAGGTGGGCTCGACGTCATTCACCATCAGGCGTCCATCGCCGCCTGCGTCCGGAGGTTACAGGACGCAGGCATCTTCGTGAGCCTGTTTCTGGATCCCCTGGAGCACATGATCGAAGCGGCTGCCGAGATCCAGGTCGACGCCATGGAACTCCATACGGGCCAGTATGCCCTGGCACGTGGTGCCGCCCAACAGCAGGAGCTGGCACGGCTGGTCGCGTCCGCGCGACGAATTCACGGGGAGGGAATTCAGCTCCACGCCGGCCACGGATTGAACTACCACAACACGCCTCCCGTGGCCACGATTCCCGAAATGCGGGAGCTGAATATCGGGCATGCTATCGTTTCCCGGGCGATCCTGGTGGGGATGCCGACCGCCGTGCGGGAGATGAAGGCCCTGATTTCCCAGTCGCTGCCGTGACCGAAACCGGCGAATCCCAGGTGCCGCGTTTCACATTGCGTCAAGTTTGCCAGGGTCCTTAGAATCCTGCGCCCAAGAAAGCCAATCGTTCACAGCGTCCGTCGCCCGGTGCGCGCCGGGGAGCCGACGACCATGGCTCGGTAGCAGAGGGAAGTGTCGTGTTGCGCATCCGCGGAATGGATTCCGCTTTCCCCATCGTGTTGGCGCTGGTTCTCTTCGGTACCCGGCTGGGTGACGCACCGCTATGGGACCGGGACGAGCCGCGCAACGCGGGCTGTGCCCGAGAAATGCGGGCACGGGGTGACTGGGTCGTTCCCGTATTCAATGACGAATTGAGGACTCACAAGCCGGCCCTGCTGTATTGGCTGATCATGGCCGCCACCGCGCTGTTCGGTGACAACGAGTTTGCAGCGAGACTGCCGTCGGCGCTCCTCTCCACGGGAACCGTGGCCCTGACGTATGGGCTTGCCAGGAGGTTGGCAGACGCCAGAACGGCATGGTGGTCGGCCGTTGCGATTGCCAGCTCACTGCTCTTCACCATGTCGTCCCGCGCGGCCACGCCCGACGCGGCCCTGGTATTCTTTTCGACACTTTCCATTTCCTGCTTCGTCCTCGGGTGGGAGATCGATCGTCCGCACAGCATTTCGCTGCGTTATGCCGTGGCCGCCTATGGCGCCATGGGATTCGCCGTATTGGCAAAAGGGCCCGTTGGTCTCTTGCTACCTGGCGCGGTGCTATGGCTCTTCGTGGCGTCGACCGATCGATTTCCGTCCTCAGCCGCTGGCAGTCGCTGGATCCAGGATTGGTATACCATCGTCCCTCGGGTGACGCGCCGATGCCTCGGTGCCATGTGGCAGATGCGTTCAATGACGGGGCTGCTTGTGGTGCTGCTCGTCGCGGGGCCGTGGTATAGCTGGGTTGGGCTGAGAACCCAAGGAACGTGGCTGGCCGAATTCCTGGGCGAACACAATTGGCAGCGGGCCGTCCGACCGATGGAAGGACATGAGGGCTTTCCCTTCTTTTATATCGTGACCATGCTGGTGGGCATGTTTCCCTGGTCAGTGCTCAGCTGGCCCATCCTGGTCGACCTGTGGGGCCAGCGACGCGATCCGGATCGGTTCCCGCCCCTGCTGCGACTGGCAGGTTGCTGGCTGGCGGTGTATGTCCTGGCGTTTTCGCTAGCGGGCACACAGCTTCCGAGTTACGTTCTGCCCGCGTATCCTGCCGCGGCCATTCTGGTTGGTTCGTTCGTCTCCCGTTGGCAGGCGGGGCGTGCCTCCAGCGGCGTTCGGTGGGTCCCTTGGGGGTTTGCCGCCATGCTCGCCGTGGGTGCGGTCACCATGGCAGGCCTGAAGTTAGCCGCGGCACGATACGTACCAGAGGATCGGTGGATCTACGGGGTAGGACTGGCACCCCTGTTGGCAGGGTTTGTCGGCCTGATCATGTGCTGGAATGGAACGCGGCCCTGGCACGGGTTTATCGTGCTGCTGGCCGCCGTGGCAATGAACCTGTCGATCTTTGCGGGAGCCGCGGTGCGGGTCGGCAGCCGGCAAGAATACCGGACACTGTTGGCTCAAATGGCGACTCGCGCGCCGTCGAGTACACTCGTGGCCTATGGCAACCTCGAACCGAGCTGGGTCTACTATGCGGGCCGGCCGATCAAGTTCTATCCTTCGGATCAACTCGATCGCCTGTCGGGCTTCGTGGCTCGCCTACCGGAGGTGACCATCCTGGTCAGCGACGCGGAATTACCCGTCTTGCAGGAGCAATTGGGAGTCGGCATGGAGCTGGCTCGTGCCGAGTACTTCCTCCGGGACCGTCAACTTGTTGCGTATCATATCGCGGCAGGTATGGCGAGGTCGGACGTCGATCCTCGGCGTTGATGGTTCGCGGATACCGCGCACAACGCACCTGCGTTGAGTCCTGCACCATGCCCCGACGTTCGCCGCGAAATCCTCGATGTCCACCTTTGGGTGCGCACATGTCGATTGCCGGCGGCTATTACCTGGCCGTCGAGCGTGCCTATCAGGCTGGTTGTGACTGTGTCCAGCTATTCACGAAGAACAACAATCAGTGGCGCGCGAAACCAATGGACAAGGAGGACGTGGAACGCTTCCAAGAGGCGCTGTCGAAGTACGCGATCTCTTCTCCCCTGTCCCACTCGTCCTACTTGATCAACGTTGCCAGCCCGGATCCGGACCTGTGGCGGCGTTCCGTCGAGGCACTTGCGGAAGAGCTCCGCAGGGCCGAAGCACTCGGTATCTTTGGCGTCGTGCTCCATCCCGGCGCTGCGATGGGTGCCACGGAATCGGCAGCCATTGCCCGAGTTGTCCGTGGACTCAATCAGGCCATCCGCGAAACGAAGCGGCACGACGTGCTGTGCCTGCTCGAGACCACGGCAGGTCAGGGCAGCTGCCTCGGACACCGCTTCGAACAGCTAGCCCGCATCCTGGACAAGGTTGCCCGTCCTGAACGATTTGCCGTGTGTGTGGACACGTGCCATCTCTTCGCTGCCGGACATTCCCTGGCCACGTGGGACCAGTACCAGGCAACGATGTCGGAGCTGGACCGGCAGATTGGTATCGATCGCATCCGCGCGTTTCACTTGAACGACAGTAAGGCGATGTTCGGTTCTCGCGTGGATCGGCACGAGCATATTGGTCGTGGGCAATTGGGGATCGCGCCGTTTCGATTCCTGCTGAATGACGAGCGATTTCGGTCCGTGCCCATGTACTTGGAGACTCCCAAAGGGGAGGAACACGGTCGCGACCTCGACCGCATCAACCTGGCTCGGTTACGACGGCTAGTGAAGCGGGCTGGGTAGGCTGGACCGCCTGCCGGCAGACCTCCGCCCTGGAGGACTTTGGGGAATCGTAAACGGTCCGCACGACCGTTGCCCGCTCGGAAGGAAGCGGTCGGAATGTCCGCCTGAATCGCCGCGTGCACGAATCCGCGAGGTATATTTGCACGGCGTTCTGCGCCAAATCGTTGACGATTGCCCGCTTCGGGGTTACATTCAACGGCTCGGACGGGCTGAATTCTCGAGGCAACGTCCATGGACCGTCGCTACTACAAGCGCTATCGCATGGAGATTGGCCTGCGGCAACTGCCGTTTGCCCCGCCGCCACCGCCCGGCTACGACTACATTGGATGGTCTCCGCATTTGCTGGAGGGGCATGCCGAAGTAAAGTGGCGAAGCTTTGCCGACGAACTGGATGCCATCGTCTTTCCCTGTCTGGCGGACTATGACGGCTGCCTGCGGTTGATGCACGACATTGCCGCGTCCGAGGACTTTGTGCCGGAGGCCACCTGGCTGGCCGTCCATTACCACGAGTCGGGACCTCGATTTTGCGGCACCATTCAGGGCATTCGCGGTCGGCTCGGCGTCGGGAACGTCCAAAACGTGGGGACACTGCTTGAGCATCGCGGGCAGGGAATCGGCCGAGGCCTCTTGTTGCGGGCCCTGTCTGGGTTTCGCTCGGCCGGCCTTCGGACCGCCTCGCTGGAAGTGACTTCCGAAAACGTTCGCGCCCTGACGCTTTATCGGCGAATCGGCTTTCGCCATGCGCGGACGGTCTATAAGAGCGTCGAGTCCGCTGACAGGCACGAGACGATTCGCTAAGATCGTTGGGCAACCTGAGGAGGTACAGTGGCCCAACAGATTTTTGTGGAGTCATTTCGCAACGGGCTCGTGCTGGTGGCAGAGCGGATGGACTGGCTCGAGTCCGCCGCGTTCACGCTGGCCATCCCTGCCGGGACCATTCACGATCCAGGCGCGCAACTGGGCCTGGCAAACTTCACGTGTGAGATGCTGTTGCGCGGCAGTGGCGAGCTCGATAGCCGAGCTTATATCGCCGCGCTGGACCGGTTGGGGGCCGACCGTTCGGCGGCGGTCTCCGCCATGCACGCTTCGTTCTCTGCGTCGACGCTGACCGAGAACCTCTGCCCGGTCCTGGCCATCCATGCGGATCTGGTGCGGCGACCTCATTTGCCAGCCGAGCAATTGGAAGATGGCCGCCTGGTGTGCCTGCAGGAGATCCAGGCCATCGACGATGACCTGGCTCAAAAGACCATGATCCGCCTGCGGAAAGAGACGTACGGCGAGCCCTGGGGGCGATCCAGCCAGGGGGAGGTCGCCATGATCGAGCAGGTGGAGCTCCGCGACATCGCCCAGTTCCACCGCCGCTACTACTCCCCCGTGGGTGCCATCCTATCGGTCGCGGGCAAGTTCGATTGGGACGCGCTGCGCGGCGCGACCGAACAGAGTTTTGGCGACTGGGCCGGTGACGCCATTGGAAGCCCGCCCGTGGCGCAAACGTCGTCGGTCAATGTGCACCTGCCGCACGATTCCAGCCAAACACAGATTGGTGTCGCGTATCCGACGGTCCCTTTTCGGGATACGGATTACATCCAGGCCCGGGCGGCAGTGGGGGTGTTGAGCGACGGGATGAGTTCCCGCCTGTTCACCCACGTGCGAGAGGAACGTGGTCTTTGCTATTCCGTCTACGGCTATCACCATTCGCTGCGCGACGCCGCGCGCGTCCTCTGTTATGCCGGTACGAGCACCGAGCGGGCCCAGGAAACGCTCGATGTCCTGCTCGCGGAACTGCAGCGGCTGTCGGATGGCATCGAACCGGAGGAACTGGTGCGGCTGAAGGCACGCACCAAGAGTGCCATGATCATGCAGCAGGAATCGTCGGCCGCTCGCGCCGCATCGCTGGTCGGCGACTGGTATCACCTGGGGCGCATTCGAACGCTCCAGGAAATCCATCAGCTGATCGACGCCCTAACCTGCGAAACCGTGGGCCGATTTCTGGCGGACCATCCGCCCGGCAATTACACCGTCGTCACGTTGGGAAAGGACCCGCTGGAGGTGCACGTTGGAGTTTCGGAAGCAAGTCTTGGATAACGGCCTGGAGATCGTGGTCGAACACAACCCCAGGGCCTATTCCCTGGCCATGGGCTTTTTCGTGCGGGCTGGCGCGCGGGATGAATCGTCGGAATTGGCTGGAGTCAGCCACTTTCTCGAGCACATGGCCTTCAAGGGGACGTCGCGGCGGTCCGCCGCGGAAATCAATCGCGGCCTGGACGATATCGGTTCCCACGCCAATGCCTACACCTCCGAGGAGCAGACCGTCTACTACGCTGCGCTTGTTCCCGACTATCAGGATCAGGCCATCGACCTGCTCTGTGACATGATGCGGCCGGCCCTGCGGAAGGATGACTTCGAGGTGGAAAAGAAGGTCATCGTTGAGGAGATTCACAAGTACGACGATCAACCCCCCTTCGGCGCCCACGAAAAATGCCTGGCGGCGTTCTTTGGCCAGCATCCGCTGGGGAATAATGTCCTGGGCAGCGTCGCCAGTGTATCGGCACTGACGCCCGACGCCATGCGAGCCTACTTTGATCAAAGGTACAGCGCCTCGAACATGACGCTGGTGGCCACCGGCAACTTGAATTACGACCGGCTGGTCCGTGAAATGGATCGGGCGACACGCGGCTGGAAGTCCCGATCCGTGACACGCGATCGGTTGCCGGCGCAGGGGCAACGCGAGCGGCGAGTGATCCACCGCGAATCGGCGACGCAAGAATATGTGATTCAGATCTCGAGTGGCCCCGACGCCCTGGACGACTCCCGGTTTGCCCATCGGCTGATGACCGTCGTTTTTGGCGACGACAGCGGCAGCCGGCTCTACTGGAAATTTGTCGACACGGGACTGGCGGAATTCGCGTCCTGCGGCGCGTTCGAATACGAAGGTGCCGGGATCACCATGGTCTACCTCGGCTGCGATCCCGAGGATGTGGCAGAACTCTTGCAGGAGCTGTCCGAAATGCAAGACGCTCTGGAATCCGACGGGGTTACGGAGGAAGAGCTGGAACTGGCCAAGTGCAAGACGTGTTCACAGATCGTTCGGCGGAGCGAAAAACCGTCGAACCGGCTCTTTTCCGTGGGGAACAACTGGGTCCAGCGTCGCACCTACCGCAATGTACAGGATTCCCTGGCCTCCTACCGCCGCGTGACGACATCGGATGTCCAGGCTGCCCTCTCGCAATTTCACATGTCCCAGCATGCCATGGTCCTGGCAGGACCCCTGACGGAATCTCTGGCACGATCGCTGTAACCGGTCCAACGGTCGTGCTGTGCCTACCTGGCAGCTTCGACACGTTTGATTCGTCCGCCTCGACTCCTACCTGGACCCGCGTGTTCTGCCGATGGCAACGGATCTGCAGTGTTCCCCACGACCTGTCGAGGCCGATATCCCAATCCTAGCGGTCGTATGGCCCCCATCGGACGGGGGGCCGGGCCAAGGGACTGGCCCCGGTTTTCTGCCGAACGAACGCCGGCAATCGCGCTGAGCTGACGCCGGGTCGACCGAAAGTCGCTCGGGCCGCAAGCGCCGTGCCGGTCACGAGTAGGATCCAGCGTCGACCTGGGGAACTCTTGCGATCCACGGAAACCTGACCATGGTATCCTTCGGGCGGATGGCCGCGTTTGCCGGAATTTTGCTGCTCATTCAAGGACGCGGATTATGGGCGGGCTACGATTTTGGGCCTGCCGGACTGCGTTCCGCCGCACGGTACGTGGGGATTGGGCCAGGACCGGGATACCATGGCGTGCCATGCCGGTGGTACCTCGATCGCTTCCAGTCCCGCGTTACCGACAACTACGCACCGTATCCGGTGGAGCCCGACTACCGACCATCTCTGTACCACGAGCAGGCGCAATGGTTGCCATCAAGTGCTCCGGACGTGATGGTTTCGGCTCCCGTCGTACCTGACGACTTCCTGGCGAATCCACGGACCGGGACGGGCGAATCGATTCGACTCGTCCCCGCGGAACGGCCGCCGATCGCGACGGCTCCCGCACCGAAGGAGCAGGCCCCGAGGAGGAGGTCATCCGATCCCCTTTTGCATCAGCCACATTCAGGTCCTGGCGACGACCGCGAGACTCTGTTTCATCGTTTGCAGCCACCCGAGGCCAGTGACCCGAATGCGGCCAGTTCGCCCGCCACGGCGGCCCGGTTCGGGTCCAATTGGTGGTAGCCGGGTCGAGCCGTTCTGCCGTTCGTGTTCGTATCGGCGCGTTTCCACGTTTTCCGCCGACACTCCTTCCGCTACAATGCCGCCTACAACGACCGAGTGGGAGTCGCTCGACTCCTCACGTTGGATGGGCGTGGGTCCGTCGGCCCGTTCCCAGCCGCAGAGCCAAGGCGAAAGGAGCTGGCCCTCGACCATGGAACAGACGCTGGTATTACTGAAGCCCGACGCGGTGGAACGGCGGTTGATCGGACGCCTGATCTCGCGATTTGAGGACAAGGGCCTGAACATCGTGGCCATGAAGATGATGCGAGTCGACAAGGCACTTGCGCGGGCTCACTACGCCGAGCATGTGCAGAAGCCCTTTTACCCGGGCCTCGAGGCATTCATTACCGGGTCGCCCGTTGTCGCCATGGTGATCGCGGGACTGGAGGCCATTCGTGTCGTGCGGGAGATGCTGGGCGCGACAAGCGGTCTGAAGGCCCTGGCTGGTACCATCCGCGGAGATTTCAGTTGCAGCCGGCAGATGAACCTTGTCCACGCTTCCGATGGGCCAGAAGCCGCTGCCCGCGAGCTGGAACTTTACTTTCGGCCCTCGGAACTGTGTGCGTACTCGCCGACGCTCACACCCTGGCTGAAGGCGGCGGATGAGTAGCTCGCGGCATGCATCTTCAAATCCTCATGGACGCCCAATGCGACGTGCCGTGGGCTCCGCAGGCGGATCGTGATGGCGGCCCACCCGAGTGCCCTGCCCATCGAGAAACTGCTGGAAGCGTGTGAGTTCCGACAGCAGCGGCGAAGCGGCCCGGGCGGACAACATCGCAACAAGGTGTCGACCGGCATCTTCCTCAAACACCTGCCCAGTGGCCTGGAAGTCTCTGCATCCGAACGGCGACGCCCAGCGGACAATCGTCGCATGGCGATCCAGAGGTTACGCGTGCGGCTGGCCTGCCTGGTCCGACGGCCAACCCCCGAGGGTGCCGGGGCGTCGAACCTGTGGTCGTCGCGACGAATGGGCAACCGGATCGTAGTGAGCGCTCGCCATGTGGCGTTTCCGGCCTTGCTGGCCGAGGCTTTGGATATGTTGGCTGCCAGCGATTACGACATGGCGGCGGCGGCCGTGCGGCTGGAGTGCTCACGCTCCAGCCTGACGAGCTTGATTCGGCAAGAATCTCGAGCCTGGGAACTTCTGAACGCGGAGCGGCTACAACGGGGCTTCAGACCATTGAAGTAGGGTTCGAGCGATTTGGCCGGATGTGAGCCACCGATCATCCCGTCGTTGTACGACGCTTGCGGCCTGGCGATACATTGGGGGAGCGGGAGCAGGACTCTGGAAACTGCGGTAGAAGATCGGTCATCGCGTTGGGCCTCACCCCAACTCTCTCCCTCCAACCAGCAACCGTCGATACAGCCGCCCAATTCCACGAGGTATGTCGATTCAAGCGCGACACGGCCTCCCGACCCCAGGGAGCAGGGAGCCAGGGTTCATGTTCTGGCCTTGGCCGCACCAATGTACGGATGAAAAGTTCGAGAAAACCGGTGAATTGAATTGCAAGTTCCATTGCGGCAAGGTACAGTCTCCGATGCTATTGTCGATCGAAGCGGATCTTATCCAGATTCCAGTTCCATGAATCACACTTTTGAAGGGTGCCGCCGATGTTACGATTCGCCACTCGAAGTGTCGCGATGCTCGCGATGATTGGATTTGCCAGTCTTGGCTCCGCACAGACGTTTACGTTTTCTTTGGATGGATTGCAAGAAGTTCCCCCGAATGCAAGTCCGGGAACTGGCAACTGCATGGTGATCGTGGATGACGTGGTGGATACCGTCAGTACGACCTGTTCGTATGCTGGACTCCTTGGGAATGCAACCGCCGCCCACATTCATGCCCCTGCCCCACCTGGAATGAATGCGGGGGTCATTATTCCACTGTCGCCGACCGGAGGCACTTCCGGAACGATCAACAATTTGGGAGTCGGAACATCCCAAGCGAATATCGACCATATCCTTGCGGGAAACGCCTATGTGAATATTCACACCCAGACGTTCCCGGGTGGCGAAATTCGCGGGCAGATTGTACCGGAACCAGGCATCCTGGGATGGGTCCTGGTGGTATGCCTGGCGGCGCTGCGGCGGAGAAAGTAGCCCGGACCCAAGTAGTCCGGACAACCTATCCTACTTTTTCGAATCCGGTACCGGAACGTTCCAGGTTCAATTGTTTGACCGCGATCCCAGTGCGGCCCGTCAACTGTCGGCGCGCTTCGTGTACGCGGACATGGATTTCGGCAATCCACTTTACAACAACGGAATGGATGCCACGGTCGGCGTCCAACTGGATCGAGCGACGGCGGAATTGGTGAGCTTCGACACCCCTTCGATCATGGACGGGGATGTGATTGATGTGTACATCGAACTCGGCGATCGTTTTCCCGTGGCGTTGCAGCCAGGGGAAACGGTGACCCTTCACACGTTGACACCGCTGGACGGTACGAATATCGTTCCGCCCAATCTTCTCGACCCGGCGATCGTCATTCTGGACAACGCCGGCAATATCCTGGCCTCCGATTCGAATTCTGTGGATGGCAAGAACGCCGGCCTCGAGTTTACCGCGACGGTCGCTGGCAACTATCGGATTGCCATCAACGCCGAGGACGGTCAGGGGGAATATGTGATCCAGACCACTCCCGGTGAATCGCTCCGGGACGGTGACTTCAACAACAATGGTCAATACACCGTGGACGACATCGATCAGTTGGCGCAACGGATCCGCGGCCACTCCCAAGATCCGGTCTTCGACTTGACGGGCGATCGGCGCGTGAATGCGGCCGACCTGGCAATCTGACTGCAGGAAGCGGGTGCCCACAATCTTCCGTCGCACATGACCTACCTGCCGGGGGACGCCAATCTGGACGGGTTCGTCGATGGCTCTGACTTCAACATCTGGAACGCCAACAAGTTCCAGGCCACAGGGGGATGGAGTCGCGGCGACTTTAACGTGGACAGAGTCATCGACGGCAGCGATTTCAATATCTGGAACAGCTACAAGTTTCAGTCGGCCGATCTCCGTCCACGCCGGAGGTCCGGGAGTGACCTGGCTCCACCCGTCGATACGGTATTCGCTGCCTACGCCGACGATCGCATTCGGCGCCACGAACCCCTGTTGGGCACTCTGGCCAGGCACCGAACGCGACGCGCGTACTGAGAGGACGACGCGCAGCAGGAAGCTGTCGGTAGGTCGGCCGGTGGTGCCCCTTCTCGGGCCGTATCGTGGCACGACCCGGGCAATGGTAGGATGCCTGGTATGGGAAGGTGTTCGCCATGACGCGCCGTCGCTGGTCTTCGGCGGACACCGTCCATCGATGCAAGCCAAGATCACTTACGGGAACATCCGACATGCGTTTACGTCTATGTTGTGTCGTTTGCCTGGCGATATCGAGTGCCGTCACCGCAGAGGACGTGCGGCCCGATTGGCACACGGGCGAATACCCCGGTCGCAACGAGACGATGTGGAAGGTCATCTCGGAAGACCTGAAGACGTCGTTCCCGCGCGGAGGTGCGCCGGTCAAGGTCGAGCAGTTTCTGCAGGATGACCGGCTGATCCTCGCGTTGCCGGATTCGGCATCCCAAGCACCGATGCGACTTGCGGTCGCGAGCAGCCAGCCGGGCGTGATCCTGCAGACACGCGACGGCCAATTCCATTGCGACGGCAAGTCGTTGAAACCGATCTCCACCCCAAGGCCACCTGGTGGGAACGAAGTCACGTGCAACGGTGCTATCTATGCGCTGAAGGACGGTCACCTTACGGTGCAGTCCGAAGGATCGAAGTCGCTGCGCCGGGTGCTTGAGTATGGCCGCGATGGTCTGCCCGACGATGAGATCCGCGCAATCGCATGCAGCCCCGGCGGGGAGCTGTATGTCGCCACGGCGTCGGGGATTGGCATCCTGTCCCAGGAGGGCAAGTGGCGGCATCTCACCGGCCGGGACGGCGGACTGCCGGTCAACGATGTGACGTGCCTGTCGTTCGCCGCCGATGGCACGCTGTGGGTCGGCACACGCGTCGGCGCGGCACGCCGCTGGCCCAGCGGGGAATGGAACTATCGCATGGGCCCGCGCTGGATGATCGGAGACGACGTCCTCGACATCGTGGCGGAGAACAATGGCAGCGCTTACATCCTCACCGCCAACAGCCTGACGCATCTCTTCACTCGAAAGATGTCGCTCCGTGAAAAAGCGGCGCACTACGATGCCATGGTTCGATCGCGGCATACTCGCCACGGCGCCGTGACCGGCTGCCACCTCCGCGACCCCAACAACTTCGATTCGTGGTACATGACCGACAACGACAACGACGGACTGTGGACTTCCATCTATCTGGGCGCGAAATGCTTTGAATTTGCGGTGACGAAGAACCCCGAAGCCAAGCGAATCGCCAGGCAACATTTTGACTTCTTGCACCGGCTGGAGACGATCGACGGGATTCCCGGGTTCGTCGCACGTAGCCTGCGGCCGAGTCGCGATACGCCGGGCGGCCATGAAGAATACTCCTATGGCGGAGATGGCGAGTGGCACGAATCGACGGTCGAGCCGGGCTGGCAATGGAAGGCGGATACCAGTTCGGACGAACTCGCGGGCCACTTCTTTGCATGGGGCGTGTATTACGACTACGTCGCCAAGGGCGACCCAGCGGAAGAGAAACGCGTCGAAGAACTCGTGCGACGCGTGGCGAACCATCTCATCGATCATGACTTTACACTGACGGATGTGGACGGCCATCCCACGCGCTGGGCGATCTATTCCCCGCGGCTGCTGCAAGGTGACCTGTTGTGGAGCGATCAGGTGAGCTTCAACGCGCTCGGCATCCTGGCCCACCTGAAAGTCGCCATCCACATTTGCGGCGACCAGAAGTTCCAAGACGCCTATCGGATGCTCATCGACAAATGGGGCTACAACGTCAAAGCCATGTTCGCCAAGCAGATGCTCCCCAATACCCCGGGTGCCGGTGTCAATCACTCGGACGACGAAATGGCCTGGCTCGCCTATTACCATTTGCTGCTTTACCCGGATAACGACGACGACTTGCGCTGGCAGTATCGCTATTCGGCCACGCGCTCGATGCGGCCGGAGATTCCCGAGCGCTCGCCGCTGTTCAATTTCGTCTTCGCAATCGATTCACCGCAGTGGGCCCATGTGGCCGACGGTGTGGATACCTTGAAGCGCTGGCCGCTCGATCTGCGCCAGTACGAAGCCCGCAATAGCCACCGGGACGACGTGATGGTCGACGTTCGGAGCAGCCGCTTCGGGCATCGTACGCTGCTGGAACCGGTTCCGATCGACGAACGCGTACCGCAAAAGTGGAACCACGATCCCTACGTGGCCGATGGCGGCGGCGATGGGCGCCAGGAGGAATCCGGCGCGGAGTGGCTTCTCCCCTATTGGATGGGTGTGTACCACAAGTTGATTGTGGAAGGTGAATGACGCAGGGTCGGACCGATGTCCGGGCTGTGCGAGGCGAAGTTGCGGATCGTGCCCTCCCCACCTTCGGATGCGGCGCTTCGGCCCCCTCACCCCGGCCCTCTCCCCCATCCCAGCGGACTGGGACGGGGGAGAGGGGGCAAGATTTCGGAATTCGCGGCAATCGAAAATCGGTCACGGCGTTTCCCTCTAAGAGCCTATCCGCAAACTCCGCTCGTACCCTCTCCCCCGACTGCGGGGGAGAGGGGGCAGAGTGAGGGGGTCCTTAGGTACTCGGATAGGCTCTAAATGCCGGCCCTCTCCCCCATCCCAGCGGACTGGGACGGGGGAGAAGGGGCAGGATTTCGGAATTCGCGACCGTGGGCTGGCCCTCGGTTACGCGGTACCCACGGCACGCCGTCCGGCAGCGAGCACTTACGGCGGGTACCGAGCCGGTCGGGAATGCGTCAGCACGGAGCTTCCCTCGTTGATCCCTCACAGGTATCCTGGGGGGGCGACGTCGGGGCTCCCGGTCCTCGCGTGAGGGCGCGTCGCAGTCACTTTCAGAAAGGAATGGGTATGCACGTTCGATCCCCATCGCCGTGGCTCGCCTTGGCGGCCGCGTGCTGCTTCGGCTGCCAGAAGGCTGCCGAATCGACGACGGTGGAAGCGCACGACGCAACCGCCGTAACCTGGGAATCTCCCTCTGCGATCACTCTCGTGACGCTCAAGCTGCCCAACATGACTTGAGGCGGCTGCGCCGCCTCGGTTCGAGGCGATCTGACCAAGATCAAAGGCGTCTCCGAAATTGAAACGGATATCGCCAAGCGGTCGTGCAAGTTCAAGCTCGCGAATCCCGATCTTGTCGTGGAGGATACGCTGAAGGAGCTCAGCGAATCGAACCCGCACATCGAGGGATTCGAGATTGAGGAAATAACAACTCCCTAAAGTGGGCCTCTGCCCTGCGCATCTCACCCGTTCGGCGCGGGCTCTCAGGCCCCGCCGAGCGGTTGTGTCACCGGCCCCCACCAATGCGCCGTGCTCGAATTTGGCCATGCACGCGCCGGTTGCATTTCGATTCCTGGCCACCTTCCACTGCATGCCAGCACGCTAAACACGTACTCCGGTTCCGGCGCGTGCCACCCAGCATCCCGAGTGGCGAAGCCGACCTAGTCCCTCGACCCGGGTACTACGTCGAACGTCTTCGATTCTCCGTCACGTTGCACGGTGATCGTCACGGGTTGGCCGACTTTCAGGGCCTCGATCGCGTAGGTGTAGTCGTAGATGTTCGCGATCTTCTTTCCGGCAAGTTCCACGATGGTATCACCCGATTTCACGCCGGCCTTACTGGCTGGTCCATCGGCTGCCACCCCACTCAATTTGACACCGGGTGTGTCGGTTTCCGCGTAGTCCGGAATGGTCCCTAAGTAGGCCCGCAAGAAGGCTCGAGGCTGTTCCTGCTGTGCCTGTTGAGGCGGTAGAAAGTCGGGTGGATCGTCTCGAACGAGCAGCGACCGGGTAATCAGGGCCATCAATTGCGTAATTCGGGCAGTCGATTCGTAATCCAGCCGATCGGGTGTATCCCGCGGAGTGTGGTACTCGCTATGGGAACCCGTGAAGGCGGAGAGAATGGGGACGCCGCGGGCATAAAAGCTGCTGGCGTCCGTGGGCAAATAGCAATCTTGCTGAAGCGTCAAGGGAATGCCCAAGGGGGCATTGCGCTGTTCAATCTCACCGGTCCAGGCGCCCGACGAGCCAATGCCCTGCAGGATGAGCTTCTTTTGGAATCGTCCGACCATGTCGAGGTTTACGCAGGCGGCAATGGCTGGGTAGATGGTACCGTGGGACTGGTCCGCGAGCTCCTTCACGAAGTGGGCCGATCCCAGCAACCCGAGTTCCTCGCCCGACCAGGCGGCGACCAGCAGGTCGCGCTGGCCCTGCAGCTGTCCGGATTCCACCTGGGCCTTCAGGGCCTGAGTGATTTCAAGGATCGAGGATACGCCCGAGGCGTTGTCATCCGCACCGAAGTGGATCTGCGAATGTTCTTCCTCTCGGGCCAGGGAATTGCCGCCGGCACCGCGGCCCAGGTGGTCCACATGGGCGCCGAGCACCACAAGGCCGCGCGTGCCTGGAATGTCTTGGGCCTTCGGATTGGTGTTCAGACGCCCCAGGACGTTATGTCCCACCTTGCGGACCTTGTCGATGTCAATGGAGCCGCCCAGCCGGACGGACGCGAGTTCTCGACCCATAACGGGTTCTCCCGCGTCCAATTCGGATTGGAGCTTCGCCAGGTCGAGCCCCTCGGTTGTCAACCATGGGGCGGCCACGTCATTCGTGACACAGATCACGGGCAGATCGGAGTTCCCCAGTGAACCGTCGAACTGCAGGGGAATGAGCTGCTGTTTGACTTGCGTTTGCGGGCCGGTGACCAGAATCAGACCTCGCGCGCCCCGCTCTCGGGCGGTCATGGCCTTGTAGCGAAGGCTGGAATAGCGGGCCAGGTGCTGACGTCGCTCGGGGGTCACGTCCTCTGGCAGGTAACGCAGGGCCAGAACCCACTTGTCCTTCACATCGAGATGGACGAACGAGTCATATCCTTCCTGGTCGTCGTCTTGGGGTGCCACGATTCCGTAGCCGCAAAAAACGACGGGGGCTTCGTCGATGGGACCCGTAGAGGAAAAGGCCACGGGACGCCAATCGCGGTCGACCTGCAGCTCCTTTTCACCCTGGCGCAGGTGATTCTCCGACCCCAGCGCCACGCCGGCGGTGAATTCGAACGCTTGCAGAAACGTACCATGGTCGCCGGCTGGTTCCAGGCCCAGGCTATCGAGGTAGGCGGCGACGTAGCCGGTGGCCAGTGCTTCGCCGGGCGTTCCGGTCAAACGGCCTTCCAGCTCGGGTCGGCACAGATAGTCGACGTGGCGAATGAGATCCACTTCGCGAATCTGTTCCGCCGAAGCTGCCAACGCCTCGCCCGCAGCGGCTTGCGGATCGGCGGCCTGCTCGTCGGACCTCTCTGCCGTTTCCCCGGTGAGGCCGAGCAGGGCCAAGGCCTGTTCGTGGTCCCAATTCGCCAGAAAGATCTGGGACTGTTTGGATGCGGTGCGATTCGACGTCCACGTCAACTGCTTGCCATCGGGGGAGAACGAGGCCAGGCCGTCGAATCCCTCGGTATGGGTGACTCGCTGCGGCGTCGATTTTCCCTGTGTGTCGACGAGGTACAGTTCAAAGTTTCCAAACCCATGAAGATTCGTGGTGAAGATCAGGTACTTTCCGGAAGGGTGATAGAACGGCGCCCAGGACATGGCGCCCAGTCGAGTCAGCTGCTGCTCGTCAGGGCCCTCCACGTCCATGGTGAAGATCTCGGCCGTGGCGCCATTTTCACTGAACCGGCGAAAACAGATTCGCGATCCGTCAGGGTTGAAGAAGGGACCACCATCGTAGCCCTTGACATGCGTCAAGCGCGTGACCTCGGAGCCATCGCCGCGCATGCGATAGAGTTCGACAAAGAGCGAAGGATCGGTCTCGAGCTGTTTCTGCTCTGGCACGCTGAGCTTGTCGGCATAGGCGTGCCGGTTGGAGGCAAATGCGATCCATTCGCCAGTGGGAGAAATCGAAGCCTCTGCGTCATAGCCCAGTGCTTGGGTCAATCGAGTCGTTGCATTCGAGCTGCGGTCCCAGCGGTAAAGTTCGTACTGATCGTCGTAGTCCCATGAGTACCGCCGCTCCTTACCCTGAGCTCGCAGTTCGAACTCGGATTTTTGCTTCGCCTTCGCCCCGGGATCGTCGTGCGTCGAAGCGAAGAGGATGCTCTTCCCGTCCGGGTCAATCCAGCCACAGGTCGTCTTGCCCACGCCGGGGGAGATGCGCTGGATATCCCCGAGTTGCATATCCAGCAGGTAGATTTGGAAGAACGGATTGTCTGGTTCGCGTTCGCTTTGGAAAACGAGGAAGTTCCCGTCCTGTCCGAAATACCCCTCCCCTGCCCGACGACCTTCCCATGTGAGTTGACGCACTTGGGACAACAGCGACTCCTTCGCGCTCTCTGGGGATGATGCTTCTTCCGCCAGGATGGGTCCTGTGCTGAGGACGAAAGCGAGTGCGACGACGGTGCGCCGGAAATGGCCGAGTGAGTCAGGGAATCGCGGAATCATCGGTGGGAGGTGGTCCGTAAGAATGGAAGGTGCCGAGTGGAATCGGGGGTAACCCTCGCACGAGGGTGAGTTACCGTAACAATCTTAGGGGGACCTCTGCCGAATGCAACGTGACATGCGATTCGTGGCGGGTTTTGGGGCCAAAGGGGTGCCAACCGCGTGGCGGCCCGGCGAGCGGGCTCCCCCTTACGCCTTCTCCCGCGTCATGACTCGGACGAGTCCCTTCCCGCGACGGTGTCACGTGACTCCGTGCATCATCCGCTTCAAGAGGGGCGAAATCAGGAAGAGGCCCAAGCCAATCCCGATGGCCCAGATTCCAATGGTCTGGAAGACTCGAACGTAGGTCGTCAGGGCGAGTTCCGGATTCGTCACTTCGCCCCCGATGGCCTCCACGGAGGCAAGTTGCGCCACGACGCCACCGACATATTGAGCCATGGACGAAGACAGGAACCAGAGCCCCATCATCAGTCCCACCACGCGGACCATCGACAGTTTCGTGATCATGGACAGACCGACCGGCGAAAGACACAGTTCCCCCACGGAATGGAAGAAATAGGCCAAGGCAAGCCAAATCAAGCCGACTCGAAAGGATTCGTTGGCAAAGCGAGCGCCGTACACCAGCGTCAGGAATCCCACGCCCACCAGGACCAAGGCCATGGCGAACTTGACCGGAATGGAAGGCTCCAGGTTTCGCTTGGCCAGCCAGATCCACAGCCACGAAAAGACCGGCGCCAGTAAGACGATGAAGAGTGGATTGAAGATCTGCGCCTGACCCGCTGGCATGACGTACGAACCGATGTTGCGGTTCGTATTGCGATCGGCGAAGAAGGTCAGGGACGAGCCAGCCTGTTCAAACAGGGTCCAGAACACCACGGAGAAGACGATCAAGATCACGGCCACGATCATCTTTTCCGCTTCTTCGCGGGTGCCGACCATCAGGGACCAAATGGGAATGCCGATCACGGCAACCAGGAAGACGGCGAACAGAATCTGGCCCAGGACGGGTAGATTCCTCAGATAGCCGACCACCCCGGTTCCCTCTTTGACGGCAGCTGCTGCGGCCTCTGCGCTGTGCATCGTGTTGTGCAGGAGAAACCAGATCAGGGGAATGACCAGGAGGGCGCCGAAGTAGATCAGGAACTTCCGATCGCGAGCGGCAGCGGGTGGTTCTCCGTAGCCGGCGAGCCGTCCGCCATCGAACTGGAATAAGGCCCAGGCTGCCAACATGCCGACGGCCGCCAGGGCAAACCCTGCCCACCAGCCGTAGCGATCCGCAAGGAGCGGGCAAAGAAACTGTGAAATCAGCGAGCCAAGATTAATGCCCATGTAAAAGATGGTGAACCCGGCATCTCGCCGCCGATCGCCGGGTGCATAGAGCGATCCCACGATCGTCGAGATATTGGGCTTGAAGAAACCGTTCCCCACAATGACCGCGGCCAGTGAAAGAAACATGACGTGGACCCAGAACATGTTTCGCTCTCCGTCAAAGCGAAACGTGCCCTTGGCCAGTACGCGTTCCGGACCACCGGAACCGTCGTTGGGGATCAATGCGACGGATCCGTCGGCACGTCCGTCAACGCGGTACGTAATGTCATCCATGATGACGGTCTGTGATACGGTTTCTCCGTCGCGTTCGACCCTGGCCTCGAAGACCCTCTCCTCCAGCATCATCTTGGGCCTGGCCTTTTCCCCGCTGAAGCACAGTCCCAAGTAGCCCAACGCCATCAAGATGGCGCCCAGCTTCACGGCAGGCTTGTACCCGAGGTACCGATCAGCCAGCAGTCCGCCGAAAAGCGGGGTCAAATAGACCAGCGATGTAAATGCCCCGTACAGGCCGTTCGCAACTTCATCCCGAAACAAGAAATGCTGCGCCAGGTAGAGCGCCAGGATGGCGCGCATGCCATAGTAGCCAAACCGTTCCCACATCTCCGTGGTGAACAGCCGCGCCAGCTGCCTGGGATGGCCAAACCAAGTTGCATCGGGCTGCGGCGATTGAGTGTTCTTCATCAAGCTTTTTTTAAGAAAGTTTCTGCCTTGACGCAAGCTGAGATCGCTTGACACATCACATTGAGCGGATTCTCATGAGTCCACACAATTCAAATCTCGGAGGGAAGTCCATGAATCGCTTGTTTCGCAGCTCCTTGGTGGTGTGGGCCATCTTGGGAGTGGCCGTGCCGAATCTACGGGGAATGACTGAATTCAAGAAGGCGTTTACGGAGCGCTACGCACCCAAGACGGCCCCGGCCGATTTTCAAAAGCTGGTCCGCAAGACCGGCTGCTATGTTTGCCATGTACGCGGTCAGAAGCGGGATGTGCGCAATGCCTATGGGGAAGAACTGGCCACGTTGATACCGGGCGATGCGGCCGACCGCAAGGCAGAGGCCAAGAAGAAGGGGCAGATGAAGCAGGAGGTCGACAAGATGCTGGCGGAACTCGAGGATGCCTTCGGAAAAGTCGAAGCCATCAAGTCCGCGGACGGCACCACGTACGGCGAGCGGATCAAGGCGGGCAAGCTGCCAACGGAATGAATGCCGTCATCACCATGGGCCGAGAGGGCGATCGTGAGGGGACGCGACGGCAGCCGATAGGGCACGCTCGACGTACTTCGCCAGGATGTCGGTTTCAATGTTCACGGAATCGCCAGGTTGGCTCAGACCCAGGGTCGTATTCTTGAGCGTGTGCGGGATGAGCGCCACGCTGAACTCGTCGCCGTTCACCTCCACCACAGTCAGGCTGACGCCGTCAACGGCCACGGATCCCTTGGGAGCGAGATGCCGGTGCCACGGATGAGGTATTTTCACCCAGAGGTCGGACCAGTCCCCTTGGTTCTCTCGGCGAGATACCTGGCCCCGGCAGTCGATATGGCCGGTCACAAAGTGGCCACCGAGTCGTCCACCAAGACAGAGCGAGCCTTCCAGATTGACGTGATCACCGAGGGAAAGGGCTTCGAGATTGGTGCGGGCCAGTGTCTCTCGGCCCGCTTCGACGCTGAATCGATGCGAACCACATTCGACCACCGTCAAGCAACAACCATTCACGCAGACGCTATCCCCGATGTGACAGTCCGCCGCAACCAGTTCATCGGTCAGCGTCAGCCGAACGCCGGCTTCCCGAGGCTGCAGTTCAATCACCTCACCAATCGATTCGACAAGGCCGGTGAACATGGTGTGACTCGGAGTCTGCCAGGGAAGATGCTCCGAGTCTAACATCCGCGGCCCGGTTGAACACCTGGGCAAGGGGTTGGGTTACGGGCACAATGGAAGCCGGGAATTGGCAGCGTCATTCGGCAGGCCGAGGTTGCAAAGGCGGCTCGAAATGCAGGCCCTCCCAGATTGACATGGAATGGTCAGTCTCAGTCCATCCCTATGCCCTACCGGTGGAATCCACCAGGAGAATTGAGGTCCCATGATGTCAGCCATCATCAGCGTCCATGGCCGCCAGATACTCGATAGCCGTGGCAATCCCACGGTGGAGGTGGATGTCCTGCTGGACGATGAATCGTTTGGACGGGCTGCGGTGCCGAGTGGGGCGAGCACCGGAGCGCATGAGGCGTGGGAACTTCGCGACGGGGGCCAGGAGTTCCTCGGCAAGGGGGTGTCGCAAGCGGTCGGGCACATTAACGAGATCATCGCCTCCGAGATCGTGGGTTGGGATGCCACCGATCAGTCGGGCATCGATCGCCACCTTCGCGAGCTGGATGGCACTCCCAACAAGAAGCGCTTGGGTGCCAATGCCATTCTGGGTGTTTCCCTGGCCGTGGCCAAGGCCGCTGCGGAATCGACCAACCAGCCGCTCTTCCGCTACCTGGGAGGTTCCAACGCGCGCATCCTTCCCGTCCCCATGCTCAACATCATCAATGGCGGACAGCATGCCGACAATTCACTCGACGTCCAGGAATTCATGGTCGTCCCCTTCGGGTTTGAGTCGTTCTCCGAAGCCCTCCGCTGCGGCGTCGAGGTCTTTCATCAACTGAAGCGAGTCCTGCAATCACGGAAGCTCAATACAGCGGTGGGGGACGAGGGGGGCTTTGCCCCCCATCTCGGCAAGAATTCCGATGCCCTGGATCTGATCATGGAATCGGTGGAAAAGGCCGGCTACCGGCCCCGCGAGCAGGTTGCCATCGCCTTGGACGTCGCGGCCTCGGAGTTCTATGACGCGGCCAAGAAGTCGTACACGATGGACGGCAAGCAGGTCCCTGCCTCGGGCATGGTGGAATTGCTGTCGGCCTGGACCGACAAGTACCCCATCACCTCCATCGAAGACGGATGTGCCGAGGACGATTGGGACGGCTGGAAGTTGTTGACGAGGCAGCTATCGCCCCGTATCCAGTTGGTGGGAGATGACCTGTTTGTCACCAATACCGATCGGTTGCAGCGGGGCATTGACGCGGACATTGCCAACAGCATCCTGATCAAAGTCAATCAGATCGGGACGTTGACCGAGACCATGGATGCGATTTCGCTGGCGCGACGAAATGGCTATTCCGCCATTACGAGTCATCGCAGCGGCGAGACAGAAGACGCCATGATCGCCGATATTGCGGTGGCCACGGGTACGGGGCAGATCAAGACGGGCTCGGCGTCCCGTTCGGACCGCGTGGCGAAGTACAACCAGCTGCTGCGGATCGAAGAGGAGCTGGGGGATTCGGCCATATTTGGCGGGGCTTGGTGGCGTCGCCAGGAGGCGCCGTCGAGGTCGTAATCGGCGAATGCCGCGGCAGACTTGCTCCGAGCCGATCCGAGTACGGAAGCACCCCCT
>WPCK01315309.1_pt1 | contig 29285 bp, 24 predicted proteins | sample 5399851 | NCBI WGS metagenome assembly WPCK01 (sample SAMN12869471, study PRJNA574797) | sludge metagenome | isolation source: wastewater treatment of pH11 | place: China:Beijing | collected 2019-05-20 | reverse complement strand
TGACATGCCGACGCAAAGCCGTTGTCGCCATGACCGCTGAAATTCCTGGTTCTCTGAAAGCCAATCCGTATGAAGTTTCAAGATTTTCTGTCCCACCATGGCATCCAGCGAAATCCGTTTTCCGTGGAGGACGCTCAGACCGACGCGGTATTCAAAGAGCACTGCATTGAAAGCACGTTTCACCCGGCGTGGGACAAAGTTTTCGGAAACCCGGCCGATCCCTCCACTTCCGTGGTCTTTGGAGAGAAAGGCGCCGGTAAGACCGCCTTGCGGCTACAGACGGAAGCCCACATCGGGCGCTACAACCGAGAACATCCGGACGCGATGTGCTTCGTCATCGCCTACGATGACTTCAATCCCTTCCTCGATCAGTTTCAGCAGCATGTCAATCGCAGAGCTCGACCTGAAAAGCTTCTGCGAGAGTTCCATCTTTGGGATCACATCGACAGCATTCTGACTTTGGGAGTGACACGGTTACTGGACGGCATGTTCCAGGCCGGAAGTGGGGGCGGTCAGCGCCATGTCCACAACGTGCTGCCCTTGCCTCGTGATTACCGGCGCAAACTGAGATCGCACCATCGCCGCGATCTGCTGCTTTTGGCTGCCTGCTATGATCACTCCACGGAGGTGTCGCATGCGACGCGGTGGCACCGACTTCGCCGCAAATTGCGGGCGTGGAGTCCTGGGGACTGGAATCTCGGGATCTGGTGGCCGTTCGCCGTCGGAATCTCGGGGGCCATTGCGGTCCTGGCGATCCTGGTCCTACTGGCCCGCAATGGCGAAGCGAGCGTCTGGAAGAATGCCGAACAGGCCATCATCCGCTATCACTGGTGGTTCCTTGGGCTCGTGTTGCTCGCGTGGATTCCCTGGTTGCAGCGGTGCTTCTCGCGATGGTGGCAAGCGCGAGGGATCGTACGCAATGTCCGGGTCACTCCTCGCCGGACCGTTCCCTTGACTCGCATCTTGATGAACCTTTCGAATGCCCAATTGGACGATCAGCCGCTGCCAGACAAACAGAGAACCGACGACCGCTATTCCCTGCTGGCTAAGTTCCAAGGGATCATTTCTGCGTTCGGCTTCTCGAGTGTCGTGGTCCTGGTTGACCGAATCGACGAGCCTCACCTGGTGAATGGCTCACCCGAAGTGATGAAGGCCTTTCTCTGGCCCATGTTGGATAACAAGTTTCTCAAACTCCCGGGACTTGGTATCAAGTTCCTCTTGCCGAGGGAGTTGTCTCATTTTGTGGACCGAGAGAGCCAGGAGTTTTATCAGCGGGCGCGGCTTGACAAGCAGAATGTGGTTCCGTCGTTGCAGTGGACCGGGCAGGCACTCTACGACGTGGCGAACACCCGAATCGCAGCCTGTTCGGATCGAGAGCCTCCTGCCCGGCTCGTGGACTTGCTGGACCCGACCCTTCCGGAGCGAAGGCTCTTTGATGCGCTGCAGTCGCTGAGGGTACCAAGGCACGTCTTTCGTTTTCTCTACCGACTCATTTCCACGCACTGCAATTTGCATACGCAGGATGCACCCAGTTATCGTATCGCCATCGACACATTTGAGTCGGAACTGGCAGTCTTTCGACGAGAGCTCGAGGCGGCCGAACGAGGATTGGCCGCCGGATGAGGCGGATCCAAGAGGGGATGTCAAACGCGGAGAGCGCGGAGGTCGCGGAGAGAGTCGGTGGATCGAGAGTTGCGATCGCCCTGGTTGCTCTTGCCTCAGCGGTCTCAGCGTCCTCTGCGTTTCCTTGAACTTGGAGGAGAATATTGTAAACGCAGAGAACGCGGAGTGAGGTGCCGAGGTCGATCGATTACGCCGAGCCAGTTGTCTTCTCCTCCCTTGCGACCGTCTATTCGAGCCTCACGTTGGCAGATCGCCGCCAGCGATCGAGGCATTCCATGTTCCCGAGACTATCGTCCCAGGAGACGCCCGGCGCGCGGGCCTGGCCCTGCGCGAGCGTCTGCGCAAAATAGTCGGCCTCGATCTCATACAGGTCACGCGGGTCACTCGTATCGATGACCCGGTGAGTCCCCTGGCCCGTGGATTCCACCCGGATCCGTGCGGTACTCGGCCCGGGAAGCCAAGGGCACGGAACGATCAGCTTTCCCGCCGTGCCCGTCACCGTCAGTGTGGTATCGAGCTCCATCCGCATCCCGCAGGTTAAGCTGGCGGTAATCCCCGGCGGCAGGTCATCCTTCGCGCCTGGCGCACTGGCACGTTTCTCACCCTCTTTCGCAGACCGTTCTGGCAGGAATAGGGCAGAGCCAACGGCCCATAGATCGACGCCACGCCGATCCACGGCGGCCTGTCCGCAGATCGATACAGGCTCCATGATGTCCGTCCCAACTGCGGCGCCGGCGATCAGTCGCGACATGGAAAGACAATAGCAGCCGACATCCATGATCCCGCCTCCGCCGTATTGCGGATGACTTCGGTAGTCATCCGGCTGCAAACCGTCGTCGAAGGAGAACTTCGCGTCGATATGCTGGACCTGTCCGATGGCCCCCTCGCGGATGACTTGTACGATCCGTTCCGTTTGGGGATGCATGCGGTACATGAAGGCCTCCATGAGAAACACCTTACATCGCCGTGCGGCCGCAATGATCGTCTCGGCCTCGAGGACGTTCATGGCCAGCGGCTTTTCGCACAGAACGTGCTTGCCAGCCTCCGCCGCGCGAATCGACCAGGGGGCGTGCAGGTGGTTCGGCAATCCAAGGTAGACCGCGCCAACCTCCGACTGCTGAAGCACGCTGTCGTAATCACCCGCGTGTGCGGAAACGCCGAGTCGGGCCAACCAGTCGCTTCCCTGTTCGGCACGCCGGCTTCCCACGGCCACCAGGCGACCGGTCGAGGACTGGAGGACCCCCTGGGCGAACTTGGTGGAAATGCGACCCGTGCCCAGGATTCCCCAACCGAGCCGATGCGACATGATTCATGTTTTCCATGGAACCGCGAAGCCAGCCTCTGGCGCTAGATCCGCAAGAAAATACGCCGACGGTACATCCAATAGGCGATGAGCCAGATCACGAACAACGTCGCCAGGCCAAGCACCAGAGGCTCATAGGCCGTACCGAACATACGAAATGGGGTCGTTCCCAAATGGGTGACGAGTTGTTCGGAAATGAAGGACTTCAGGGTCCAGCTCATCACGTAGACCGCAATCGAATTCATGCCAACGACGATCAGCGGGAAAGCCCAGCGACGATGCCCTCCCACATCGAGCACGGCGTAGAACCAAGCCAGGATCCAGCAGCACCATCCGCCACTGTACAGGGCGAACGAAGGGGTCCAGATGCGTTTGACGAGTGGACAGAGCCCCAACCGGTGGAGCAGCCAGCCGCCCAGGATCACGAGGCATCCCACGGTCACAAGCCACCGAAGTTGACGCCACGACTCGTCGGGCCTCCGCAGGGTCTCGCCCGCCAGCAGTCCCAGCAGCATCGTCGCCAGCGTGGGAATGAAGCTCAGCGTGGCGTAGCCGCCTCCATTGAATTGAAAGGGAGACTCACGGGGAAAGAGATTGAGAAACCACGTGTCGAAGTCCCAGGCGAGGTTACTGTTCTTGTTCCAATGCGAGGCAAAGCCGTCCGCCAGGTGTCCCCAGTCCGCAGGCACCCCCACGTCTCGGTACGAGAAGTCTGGCGCGGGCAGTGGATAGAGTACAAACGCCAGCCAATACAGTCCCAGGATCAATCCGAATGCCAGCCACTGCTGATACCTTGGACGGAATGCCAACAGAAAAAGGAACGAGTAGCCGAGTCCAATCTGCGTCAGCGTATCTTCAAACGTGAAGTTGGTGCGAGACCTTCCCATACTGCGAAGGAAGATCCCCAAGCCGATCAAAACGATGGACCGCCATAGGGCGTGGCACCCCATCGCAAGCGTCGACTGCCCCTTGGCCATGCGGCTGGCGATCGAGAAGGGCAGGGCGACGCCCACCAGAAAGGAAAACGAAGGTTGGATGAGATCGTGGATCGAGCAGCCCACCCATTCCACGTGGCTCTGCTGGGAACAAAGGAATCTCCACAGGGGACTGTTCGGCAGCTGTTCGGCCACGTGGCAGAACTCGAGCACTTCCGCCAACATCAGCACCATGACCAGCCCGCGGTACGCGTCCACGGAAGCCAATCGCGGCGAGTTGTGAGCCGTATTCACTCGGATTCCTCTGGCATCGACCCGGAGGCCGAATCGCCCGTCTAACGGTGAACGAAGCCCCTGGCGGCAAGTGGGCCGACGTGACCGTCGGCATCTTTGCCCCAAAGGCCGTCGCCATCAATGGCCCTTCCGATGACGTGACAGTCAAGAATGCCCGATTCGTCCTCGAGGACAAGGCGGGCCACATCGGGGCTGACCGCAAAGACCAGTTCAAAGTCCTCCCCGTCCTCCAGCGCGGCCTGCAGTGGGGGCCTCGGATGGGTCTGCCCGACCGTTGGCCGGATCGGAATGGCCGCCAGGTCCAGTTCCATGCCGCAGCCACTTTCCTGGGCCAGTCGCCAGACGTCCAAGGCCAATCCATCGCTGACGTCAATCGCTGCATGGATGTCGTAATGGTCCGCCAGGTACAGGGCCTCGGCGACGCGTGGCGTGAAGGTGAGGTGATGCCCTGCCAGACTGCCACCGAAGGGCCCGGTCGAAATCAGGAGATCGTCTGGTTGTACGCCGCTGCGCTTCCAGGCCCTGCCAGGGCGTGCCGTGCCGAGGGCGGCCACGTTGACGACCAGGGGACCATCCCAGACATTCGTATCGCCACCCGCAATGGATACCTGGAACTGGTCCGCCAGCGGGAACATGCCTCGCATCACGCCCTGCGCCAGCGTGATCGGTTGATCGCGCGGCAACAGCAGCGATACGAAGACGGCCATGGGTCGGGCCGCCATGGCGGCCAGGTCACTGAGATTGACCGCCAGGGCCTTTCGGCCGCAAAGCTCTGGTCCGGCGTCCGTCAGTTGGAAGTGGACGCGGTCCGCCAGGAGATCCGTGGTCACGATGCAGTCCTGTTCCTTCGGCCACGGCAGGATGGCGGCATCATCGCCAATCCGCGCTGGTCCCGAGGGGGAATCTGCCAGTTGTTCGCGGAGCCACGCGATCAGCGCGAGTTCCATGAGCGGAATCCCCCCGAGAGGTGTGGGTCGCGGGCCAGCGGCAACGTGACTGCGCGGCCGGTCTGCGCGGCCTGGTAGATGGCCAAGACGAGTTCCACTGCCGCGCGCCCCTGCCTGCCATCGATCAGTGGCTCCCTCTTCTGCCGGATGGCCCGCAGCACGTCCCGAAACTGGGCGGCATGGCCATGGTGCCCAATGTCGGCCGGGTGGGCCGCGCCCCCGGTCGTGTGCGGCGCATCCCCCGCACCCCGCAGCATCGCCCGGTCACTCCGACGAGTCTTGGCGAACCGCCAGTCCAGAAATGGTTAGTCTTCCAGTACCGCGGGCCCTTGGTCCCCCAGAATCTCGATCTTCTTAGGGGAACCCGGATAGGAGGCCGTGGTGGCAAGGATCGAGCCGAGCGCCCCCGACCGAAATTGCAGAGTGGCCGCGACGACGTCCTCGACCTCGATCCGCAAATGGGCCCGTGTGGCCGCGTGGGCCGTAACGGACTCGACCGGCCCCATCAGCCAGAGCAGTAGATCCAGGGTGTGAATGGCCTGGTTCATCAGCGCGCCGCCGCCGTCGAGTTGCCAGGTGCCTCGCCACGCGCCGCCGTCGTAATACGACTGGGGGCGATACCATTTCACATGAGCATCCCCCAGGACGAGCCGGCCAAACCGGCCCTGATCGACGGCACGCTTTAAGAGTTGGGTACTCGGGTGAAACCGCGATTGAAACACGGTGGATACCACGACACCGTGGCGCGTGGCTGCGTCCAAGATCCGATCGCAACGGCGAAGCGTGACTTCCAGTGGCTTCTCGATAATGATGTGCTTCCCTGCGCGGGCCGCTGCCAGGGCCGGCTCGGCATGGCCGCCACTGGGCGTGCAAATGCAGGCCACCTGGATCTGAGGATGCTCAACCAATTGGCGTAAGTCCGACATCGCCTGACAGGAGTGACTTTCCGCGAACGATCGTGCCACGGCGTCCCGGCGACTGAAACAGGCCACGAGCTTTGCGCCCCGAATGTCCGCGATGGCTCGGGCATGGAAATCCGCGATCAATCCGCAACCCACAATACCGAATCCGACCATGCACTCTCCGGGACAATCAGCCAACCGCCGATGGGGAATTGAGCCACAAGATCAGGAGTGAAACACTGTTGAAGCAGGCGTGCATGATGACACAGGGGGTCACGCGGTGCGTTTGCCGGTAGAGGTATCCGAGGCCCAATGCCAGGACAAACAGCGGCAACGGGTCGGGTCCATTTCCCGCATGCATCATGGCAAAGACCAGAGCGGAAACCAGGATTGGCCAATAGGCGGGCCGTATGTATGGCCGCTGCAGGATCGACCCCGGTAGGGGTGTTTCGCCTTGGTCCCTACGAGCGCTGCTCGAAATCTGCTCCAGCCAGCCTTGCAGCAACACGCGGAAGATGAATTCCTCGACCAGGGGCGCCACAATCACTGCCGTGAAGAACGCGATCAGAAACGGCCGGGAGTCCGAAGCATGGGTCAGCAGCTTGACCAGCGGGTGGCCCGGCGATTCCCACACGTAGACAAGAATCCGCTGGATCGCATAGACGGGCACGGCGAAGGCTGCCAATCCTGCCAGGCCCAAGAGCGTATCGTACGCGCATCGGCGGGGAAACCAGCCAAAATCTCGCAGTCGGCCCTGAGACCGCCTCACGATCACTCCTCCGCCGACGAGCACTGCCACCACTTGGATCACCGAGAGGACCAGCACGTCTTCCATTCGTACAGCCCCTTTCTCCGAGCTGTTCGCGCCACGATCAGCGCCGAACGCGTCCAGAACCTCATTTCCCAGGACAAGAATTCCAAGGAACATGCAGGCAAATAGCAACACGTCCGTACCGTTCCATGGGATCGCATGTCGCGGAAAGAACCGCACGGGCTCCTTGTCTTGGAAATAGCAGACCGCCACGTGCCACCAGGCAAACGCGGATGCCAATACGATGGGGACGATCAACATCAGCTCGAGTGGCTTGGCGGAATTCACGTGCGTCGGTACCTCATCCCGCGACGTATCGCACGCCTCGGGGCCGAGTCCTTTGGAGACTCACATCTGCTGGATGTTCCGATCTGCCAGCGACGCAATGACGTGGTGGCTGACCCCATCCGATCATCCTTGGGATTCACGTCGCTATTCTGATTCCGCACCATCGGAGGACAACCCCTGGAACAGCCGCTGAGCGGCCGGCCAGTAGATGACTCCGGAATAGATGGTCGTAGCCACGGAAAGCCAGGCAAGTCCATTGGCCAGCAGTGGCAGTCGACGCCCCACCGCAATTCCCGCAGCATAACGGTGCAGCAACCACATGCAAGCCGCAGCGGCTGCCGACTGAAGCACCATCTTGAGCTTCCCCGACCAACGGGCCGAAAAGTCCTTCCCATGCTGTTCCAGAAAGCCGCGGATCACCGTGATCGCCAGCTCGCGCACCAGTACGACCACCGCCATCCAGGGGCGGATCGGTGATTCGGCGACCGCCGCCAGGAAGACAAACGTTCCGCAAATCACCACTTTGTCCGCCACAGGGTCCACAATCCGGCCGAACTGGGTGATTTGATTCCAGCGCCTCGCCAGAAATCCATCCAACCAATCGGTACCTACCGTGATAAGAAACAGGAAGAAAGCCCACGCATAGGCCTCTCGATACAGCGCAAAAAACACAACCACCGACAGGACCAGACGGGCCACCGTGATCCGATTGGGGATATTCCAAACCACGTCAGGATTCCTTCCGCAGGACCACGCCTTGGTCCACTTCACGAAACCCCAGCTTGGCATACAGTGCCAGGGCTGCCTCGTTGTGGCGCATCGTCTGCACTTCCACCAGATTGACTCCGCTCACACGCAATTGCCGCAAGGACTCGGCAACGAGATACGTTCCCAACCCAATGCGTCGGTGTGTTTCGTCGATTTCGAGATGGATGAGACCCGCGGCCACGCTTCCCCAGCCACGAGCCAGCGGATCAAGAAACCAATACTGGACTCTTCCCACGGTCGCTGCCGCCGAACCGGGGAACAGATCGAATTGCATGGCATCGTTTGGTGGCGAAGTACAGGCATCCCACCAGTTCGACGCGGCCGGAGCGGCTACCGGCGTAATGCGATAATTCCGCTTGTGCATCAACTGTTGGCGATCGATGGGGATGCGAAACGTGCTCAAGTCACAATGCAGTACGGCGCATTCGTCCACGATGCGATAGGAGGCCGACTGAAACAAGCGTAGTGTCGCGGCATCCGACCTCAAAATACCCGGTAGTTCACTCCCCCCATAGAGTCCCAGATAGAAGGGATCCAGAGGCCGGATGGCCCCCCCATACAGGGTTTTCGCGCCACGGGCCCTCAGGTACCCTTCGGCAGCCGCCAACAGCTCTCTTCCAATGCGATCATGATCCTGCGACCCGTGCACCAGCAACAAACACGTCACACCCATTTCCGTGCAAATTCGATTCCGTGACTCGTCGCAGCCGAATCCGGCATGGACGAATCCCAGCGGGCGGTGGTTGTCGAGGCCGATCAGGAGACCCGCAGGGTCGAAATACGGCTTGGCAAAGACCAGGGCCTCCAACAGATTCGCGTCGATGAACTGCGCCAACCCCCGTTGCGGAGGCTGTGACCTCCATACCTCAATCAACAAGGGCGGGTCCGAATTACGAAATGGTCGAATCTCCACGGACGACACCCAACCTTCATGCTGGCAGAGACCGGCAGGTTGCCCTGAACCGGCATCTTCCCAGGTTTAACCGCGATTGACAAGGCGACCGCGGTTGGGCGCGTGGAGCTAGCAAGCGAGCGGAGCAACTGGTGACAATCGAACTTGGTTCAGGGTCGGTGCGCCAGTAAGATGGCATTGCCGCCAAGACGCCACATGGAGGTGACGATGTCGGGGCCAGGTTTTCGCTTCTTGCATGCCAGTGATCTTCACGTCGATCAGCCACTGGAGGGGGTTGCCGATGTACCGGAACACCTGGTGACGTTGTTCCTTCACGCCCGGCGACAGGCGGCCGAAGCCGTTTTTGAAGCGGCCATTCAAGAAGCCGTGACCGTGGTGATCCTGAGTGGCCACGTCGCGCATATTCCTGACGCCGACGCGACGACCCTCGATTTTCTCTATCGGCAATTGTACCGCATGGATGCGGCAGGCATCGATGTCTACTGGCTGGACACGCCGCAGGACGAAGTGATCCGCTGGCCCGCCGCGCTTCCTCTTCCTGCCTGCACGAGAATTGTGGACGCCAAGGACTTCACCAGGCAGCCCCTGCGTCAAGGGGGCCAGGTCCTGGCAAACTTGCTGACGCTTCCCACTTCCGACCAGGGAGTCCTCACTGCTCCGACTCTTGCTGCGGACCCGCATCGCATCACCATCGCCGTGGCACATGGGGAACTCCCTGCCGGCAAGGGCTGGAGTACCGGCGTGGATTACTGGGCACTCGGTGGATTGCATGCGTGCAACGGCCTCGGCGCGACTCCGCGAGGAGGGACCTACTGTGGCAGTCCGCAGGGTGCGAGTCCGTCGGAGCCGGGCCCCCATGGCTGCCTGATCGTAGAGGTCGATTCGCACGGTGAATTTCATCGGCGGTTCGTGGAAACCGATGTCGCGCGCTGGGTGACCGTTACTCAGGAACTCCCGGGCGGAACCGACCAGGCAGGCCTGCTGCGTGTACTGCGAGAACGAGCCGCGCAGCTCAACAGCGGCAGCCGCCCCCTGCTCGTCTCCTGGCAATTGTCCGATGGCGACTTGCAACGGAACGGCAGCAATGACGGTCTGGCGCGTCATATCCGCCAAGGGGGTGGGGATGTCGAACTCCTGGCGGCGTTGCGTGGCGAATTCGGCGGAGGGAAGCCCCCGGTCTGGTCCAACTCACTTCGCGTGAAGCGACCGGTCGATCTGCGCCTGAATTGCCAAGAGGAAGAAACGGTCCTCAGCGACCTGCTGCAGTGCGTTCAACAGTACGATGCAGATCCCGAACGGCCGCTGGACGTCGTTCTGCCCTGGAACGGTGCCGGGGGGGATGAGTGGCCCGAACTGGCCCGCATGCGCGAAGTGCACGACCGCGGCGGGCTGCTTCGGTCCGTGGCCACGATGGCAACCGACATCCTTCGCGGTGACGCGGTTCTCGCTCTCCCTGATTCGATCGGCGCCTTGGACCGAAAGCGGCCCCAATGAGAATCACCAACCTGCACATTGATCGATTCGGCGCGTGGACAGGGCTGGACCTGAATCACCTCACCCCGGGGATCACCGTTCTCTTCGGCCCGAATGAGGCTGGCAAGACAACGCTGCTGCAGTTCCTGAAGTCGATGTTCTACGGCTATGACGGAGAAGAGATGGCCCGCTACTTGGAGCCGCCTGATCTTCCGTTGGACGGAGCGACGCATGCGGACGCACGTCTGGGAGGGAGGCTGACACTGGTTTCGGGCGGTCGTGAGTTCGAACTGCGTCGAACGCGGGAGCTCTTGGATTCGGGAGATACCCAGGGCAATGTCCGGCTGACGACGCCGGATGGCGATCGCCTGGGCAGCCACCGTTTGCAAACACTGTTGGCCGGCACCGATGCGACGATCTTCCAGCATGTGTTCGCAGTTGGCCTGAAGGAGCTGCAACAGCTTGCCACGTTGGATGAGACCGAGGCCGCCGGTCAGCTCTATGCCCTGTCGACCGGGCCCGACCGTGTGTCGCTGGTGGAGGTGATACGACACCTTCAGGATGCTCAACGTCAATGGGTGGGCGGGCCTGGAGCCTTCGACGATTCGACCCTCGCGCGACTGGTGACGCGCAGGAGACGACTCAGGGAACTCGTGGCCGATGAGGTACGACGCCGTGACCAATGGGTCCAGCTGACGGTCCAACAGAGGGAATTGAACGAGGAACAGCAGCGGTTCGAAGATAACCTCCAGGAACTTAAACGGTCGGCGCGATTGACCGAGGCCGTTCAGACGTCGATGACACCCTGGAAACGGCGGCAAGCGATCTTGGATGAACTTCGCTCCCTGGGCTCGCCGAGGAAAGTCGCCGAAGAGACGCTGCGACAGCTGGAACAATGCGAGCGAGAGTTGTCACAGCGCCAGACACAGCTCCGGCAATACGAGGACCAAGAGGAGGAGTTGCTCAAACGCCGTGAGCAGCTGGACCTCGCCGCTCCGCCCCTCCGCGGACTCGGTCGCATCGATAGTATTTGGGAACAACGCGCCTCCTTACAGCAGCTGAGTGAGCAACGGGCCGCTTGCCAACGCCGTCTCGAAGAAATCGAGCTCGAGCTCATGGCCGAACACGAGGCCATGGGATTCCGCCCCGCGGGAAAAACGCACGAAAAGGGTGGAATGGGACTCGATCTCTCGCAGTTCCGGCTGCTCATCGAGCCAGCTCGCCAGTTGGATCGGCAAAATGAACTTCTCGAAGATGCCCGGCAATCGCGCACGCGACACCAAGAATCGCTCAAGCGGATCGAAAGTGACGTCCGGTCGGCGCTGGACAAGGAACCCGATCTTTTCGACCGGGAGGACGCCGCCGACCTGGTGGAGGCGGTTAAGAAGACAGGTGTCGCGGCGGGAAAACTGCGAGAACAGGTGACCGTCGCTCGGCAGATCCAGCGATTGCAATCCGAACTGCAACGGCTGGATTCGAGTGAAGCCGACCATTGGCGCAACCAGCTCCTTCCCTGGGACGTGACCCTCGGTGTTGGCGTGGTGTTTTCGCTGGGTGCCTTCCTGCTGCTGCTGGCGTTTTTTGGCGATTGGTTTGCCCTGTTACGGTCCACTCGCCAGGTGATCGCTTTGATCGGTGTCGTCTTTGGACTTGCGGCGGCGGCCCTGAAACATGTGTTGGAATGGACCACGCGACGGGGCGCGTCGGAAACACGGACCGCCGCCACGGGCCTGGAACAAAAGTTGCGCACCGCGCAACGACGCCTGGAATCCCTGCGACAGTCGACCCCGCGTAAACGGTCAGGTCCCTTGGGAGTCGAAGACGCCGAATCCCGTCTGAGCCACCTCGAGTCGCTCATGCCCCTGGAGTCACGCCGCCGCTCCGCCAGGCAGACCGCATGGCAAGGGGAGCAGCAAGTCAACCACCTGGCCGACCAACTCGAATCGATGACGCTGGCCTGGCAGGACGCACTGCGGCAACTGGGCCTTCCTCCGGACCTTACCACGGAGCAGGTCCGGAAGCTGGTGGGGGACTCTGGGACCCTTTCGACGTTACGGCGACAACAAGCCGCCGCCATGACGGAAGCCATGGAACTGGATCGCGATTGGGAGGCCTGGCAGCGACGCCTGACCGCCGCGCTCGAAGATGCCACTCCCGCAGGCGTTCGCGAACAGGACCCGCTGAAACAGATGGCACACCTGGGACAACGACGCGAGCAGGATCATGCGCATAAAGTGCAGCGCGAAGAATGGGCGGGCCAGCGGCGCAAGATCCGCGAGGCGATGAGCCCATTGGCATCAGAGATCCGGACCGGGCAGGCACGCTGCGATCGCTTGCTGCGCGAAGCAGGCTCCGCCGATATCGAGGCGTTACGGGCGCGATATGATGCCTGGTCGCAAGTCTGCCGACTGAAGGAACAACTGTCGGAGGCTGAACGGGACCTGGACGCCGCCCGCGGTGAATTCGAACGTGAGCTGATCGAACAGCAATTGGTGGGAGAGACCGCGGAGAATCGCGCGGCGCGATCCCGATCCGTCCCGAGCGAACTGGAACGGTGCCAGTCGCGACTCCAGGAGATCGCAGGGAAGCAGGGCGCCCTGGCGGAAAAGATCCGAACGCTTGCGACGGATCCGACCGCAGCACAACGGCGTCTCGAAGAGGCCCGGATCCAGCAACAACTGCAGGAGGCCATGGAACAGTGGCAAATCGTGGCGGCCCTTTCCCTCCTGCTCCAATCGGTCCACCAAAAGTACGAAAGAGAACATCAGCCCGAAACGCTCCGCGATGCGACGGAATTCTTCCGCACGATCAGCAGCGGTCGCTATACGCGGGTGTGGACACCCTTGGCAGAGGACATCCTGCTGGTCGATACCGCGGACGGTCGCACGTTACCCATTCCACAGCTCAGCAGTGGGACCCGGGAACAGTTGTACCTATGCCTGCGACTGGCGCTCGTTGCCGGTTGTGCTCGCCGTGGCGTCCAGATGCCCATGATCCTCGATGACGTGTTCGTGAACTTCGATGTCGAACGTACGGGCGCTGCGGCGGACCTGTTACTGACCTTTTCGCAACAGGGACATCAAGTAGTGGTGCTGACGTGCCATGAGCATGTAAGGGACATCTTTCGTAAGCTGCAGGTCGATGTACGATCGTTGCCGGGACGGTCGTCCGATGCACCAGGGCCCGAAATCACCGATTCACCTGATATCCCGCGCGCAGCGGGAAGGGATGCTCCGCCACAACCCCGTGCTCGCACCACGCCCGTGCTGGGTTGGTTGGATCCGTCCCTGACCGTGTCAGCCGCCGTAAACCGATCCGAGGTGCACTGTGTCACGACGCCTTGACCTGGACATGCGCGGCCTGCCCTTGCCGATCCCTCATGCCCTCTGGCGTCATCCATTGCCAGGACGGGGACGGCTATCGCTTTGCATCATCACACTCGTGGTTCTCTTCCTGGCCCGATTTGAGGGCCGGCATCATCACAACTCACACCAACATCGTGTCGCGCGAATCGGCGATCGGCTCATGCTGGGGCTTCCAGCTCAACTTCGCGCTGGGGTCCAGTTTCATGTGGTTGCCGATGAGCCCGTGCTGCGGTCCTATTCCCGGGACGCAAGGGAGATTATGGTCACGCGAAGCCTGGTGGATGCCCTGGATCAGGATGCGTGGCTGGCGACGGTCCTTGCCTATGAACTGGGAATTGTCGTGCAACAGCGAACGGGCAAGGATGCGGCTTCCGTCGATTCCCTGGCCGCAAATCTACTTTCCACCGCCGGGTACCATCCGTCAGTCATTCCCGGCATGGGGGAGTGGATTCTGGGCCGCACGAGTCTGGCCCGCGAGCAGGTCACGCCCGACGATGTACTGCGCTTCGCCTCGGCCACCCAGGCCATGGTCGAACGGCAGTTTCCGCGACGGTAACGGGCCTTCCGCGCGGCATTCTCCGTCGCAGCCCGTCCAACTCCGATCTCACTGGGGATCCGGTGGGGCAGGGGCCTATCCCACTTTCTACGGCAGATCCCGGAGCCTTGCCCCCTCTCCCCCACGTTTCGTGGGGGAGAGGGCCGGGGTGAGGGGGCTCTTGTTTCTCAGACAGGATCGTAGACGATTACAATCAAGGCCACACACTTCGACGGGGGATAACCCATGAACGGCCAATGGCGATGGGCATGGTGGTTGGCAAGCGTGATCGCCCTTCTGGAATCGCCGCCGCCAGCCACTGGGGCACCGATCGCATTTGCATTTCATGGAACCGTGGAGTCGGTGTTTGACGGGTTGCAAACACTCAGTCCTCGCATCGAGCCCGGGGCGCCCTTTCGCGGTCTATACGTTTTCGATTCGGACACGCACAACACGGCGCCACCAGGCGGGGAGGGCGAATTCGGCCTTTACCACCATGGCCGCCCGCCCGCGGGCCTCGCCGTTCGTGTGGTCGACACGCTCGATACCCTGAATGCATCGCTTGGGGATTTCGATTCGTCGGTGGCCGTACCCGAACCCTGTGCAGCGTTCGTCATCATCTTCCTGGGAATCCAGCTGCTTCCGATCCTTACCGTCCGGGGTGGCCAGCTCGACGATGCGTCGCGCTTAGCCAATGGCCCTCGGTACGAGGCCTTCATCTTGAAATATCGAGCAGGGCAACCGAATGAGGTGATCGATTGCATCCCCAGCTCGCGCGAACGGTTCCTCAACTGAGCCCTGTTTCAATGCCCCCTCTTGCTTGCACGGGCTGGTCGGATCCAGGGGCGACCACGATCATGCAGGGAATAGGAAATGGACCGATGACCTTTGAGGTGTGCGTCGACTCGCTGGAAAGTGCCCTGGCGGCCGCTCAAGGTGGGGCCAGTCGCCTGGAACTGTGCAGCTCCCTGGAATCGGGCGGTTTGACGCCCAGCCCCGGACTGTGGCGAGTCGTTCGCGAGCAGGTTTCCTTACCCACAATGGTGCTGATTCGTCCACGGAACGGAGATTTTTGCTACCGCTCGGCGGAACTGAAAGTGATGTGTCGTGATATCGAGTACTTTCTGGCGGAAGGTGCGAAAGGGACAGTCTTCGGGGCCCTTCGCCCAGACGCGCGCATCGACGGTTCCGCCATGCGATCCCTGGTTGCCGTGGCGCAAGGCGGCGAGATGACATTTCACCGAGCATTCGACGTGGTGGCGAACCCCTGGGCGTCACTGGAGACCGTGATCGAGCTGGGATTGCAACGGATCTTGACGTCCGGGCAGGCGATGACGGCACTTGACGGCATTGCAACGCTGAAGGAATTCGTGTCGCAAGCCCGAGGGCGAATTCAGATCATGCCGGGCGGCGGCATTCACGAGGGCAACGTGCGATCCATTCTTCAGGGGACTGGCGCACGCGAGTTGCACTTCAGCGGAACGGCGAAAGATCCGACCAAGAGCCTATCCGCAAACTCGGCTCGTACCCTCTCCGCCGTCTTCGGGGGAGAGGGCAGGGTGAGGGGGTCTTTAGGTACTCGCATTGGCTCTAAGGACTCGACGGAGACCCCACGGCCGCCGGATATCCAGGTACTCTTCGGAGGCGTGTCGAGGGATCGGCAGGGGACGAGTGCGGAGCGAGTGCGAGCCATCATTGCGGCTGCCCAATCCCATCGGGTCGACGACCGGCCGTCGTAACGCCGGTCTGCTGCGCTCGCGTGCGCCGGGGCCGTATCGACGGGCGATTTGATACGGTGCGTGCCCTGCCGCAGGTCACGCGGCCGCGGCATGCCCTGTCCCAGCGCCCGGTACCCCTGCTGGAATGGACTCGCGCATCCCCTACCGTCGGCACGAACGGATCCACGAGGCACGAGCGGCGACCCTGCCAACGTGGCGGATCATCGTCTCGACCGGCATTTTTCCGGGGTCCCCCGACTTTCCGGCAGGGTAACCCGTCCCCCTTCTTCGATCGTCAATCTTTTCGAACTCGTCGCATTTGACTCCCTGTGAATCTGAACTAGGTTTCCGATGTGGGGAGAAAGTCGGCACGGAAGTTTGCAATGCGGCGAATTGGGTTCGACGCGCGGCAAACACCGGAGCTGGACGTGGTTGTCGGCCTGCGCGCTTCTCATCCTCGATAAAGGCAATCTATCCGCAAGGCATAGAGCGCAAAGCCAAGGGCCTGCCGCAAGGCGGGAACGCCTGGCTGCCGAAAGGATGACCGTTTCCACGGGATCCTTGGCACAAAGATGGGAGAAGCACAAACCGGTGTGTACAGGTCGGCTGGGTGCCGCGCGAAGGCAGGCCGTCTCGAGCCCAAACTCGAGCCGCGCGGTGGCTTGGCCAGTGTTTCAATTCCCTGGTGGGTGCGACGACGTTGTGCCCGCTACTTGGAGGTCCATCATGAAGTGTTTTGCGTCGAAGGTCCTGCGTTTCTTGGCGTCGGAAGATGGCCCCACCGCGGTCGAATATGCCGTGATGCTGGCCCTGATTATCATCGTCTGCCTGGCCTCGGTCACGTCGATTGGTAAGAACGCCAATTCCACGTTTGACTCGGTCGCCCAGCAGCTGAGTGGATCATAGTGGCTTAGGCCATTACGACCCGCCCCTGCGGGATTCGCTCAAATTCGAATCTTCGCCCTTCGATCCCGATACGTCGGGATCGAAGGGTCTTTCACAAGGTACATCCAATGTATCCCACCGTTTCTCAGGAAATGTTGTCGGGGGCCGTGGAGTTAATCTGCCTGGCCTCGACCGCCATGGTTGCAATCGTGAGCTATCTGCTGACGCTTCGCATGTAACCTTTGACCGCTGGACTCTCAACTTGCATGGGGTGAGCACGCGTTATGGAACCACTACATCAGGTCGGAACAGGAACCGGGCTCGATTGGCACGTCTGGTTCGTTTCGGCGGTCCTGATCGGGGCTGCCATCATTGACGGCATAAAACTCAAGGTCCCGAACTGGATCACGTTCCCCTTTATCCTGGGGGGATGGATCTACAGCGGCTGGGCCTTTGGTTGGGAAGGGCTCGGCTACAGCCTCTTCGGCACCTTGATCGGATTGGCGCTCCTGCTACCGGCATATGCCATCGGCGGTATGGGGGCCGGTGACGTAAAGCTCCTGGCTGGCGTCGGCGCCTGGATGCACGCCAGCCATACGTTCTGGGCCTTTGCCTTTTCGGCCATCGTGGGGGCCCTGCTGGCGATCGCCATGGTCCTGTACCGCCGCGCCTTCCGCAAGCATTTGGATCAATTCTGGCTGATCGCCAGTGAAATCATGACGATCCGCGATCCGAATCAGCTGTCGCAAATCGCCGCCGACCGCAAACCCTCCATGATGCTCCTTCCCTACGGAATTCCGATTGCCGTCGGATCCATCATGTATTTCGCCTGGAATGGCATGCTGAGCTAGTCGTGAGGCGAACCCTGGGCCGGAGAATGGGTAGTTCGGGCAAACTCGACCGGCGGTAACGAAATCGATCAAGAGGGATGTCCCTTTTCGCCAATCTTACAGTTGATTCCTGGTGGTGTCGCCACGTCACTTGGGCTGGTCCGTGCGCCACGGGATGTGACTCGCCGCCGGAATGACCCGGCGGATGAGAGTAAGCGAGGAACGAGATGCGTCCCAAATCGATGGTCTTGATCCTGATTGCCCTGGGCTGCGGCCTGATTGCCTCGATTGGTATCAGCCAGGTCATGGAGCGCAAAGCGGGCGACAATGCGTCCGTCAAGATGTCACCCATCTACGTGGCAGTGATGGACATCTCTGCCGGGGAAGAGCTGACATCCCAGAAGATCAAATTCGAGGAGTGGCCCGTCGACAAGATTCCCGAAGGCGCCGTCACTTCTCCAGAACAGCTCGATGGTAAGAGTCCCGTGCAGCCCTTGTACGATGGCGAGCCGCTGTTGCTGGCAAAACTGGCGGACCGCGACAGCCTGACGGGTACCGCACAGCGGATCCGGCCCGGGTATCGCGTCATGTCCGTGAATGTCGACGCGGCCAGCGCCGTGGCGGGCCTCGTGATGCCCGGTGATCACGTGGACGTCATGGTCTTCACCAAGGGATCCAACTCCGGTGGGGACCGCGCGGAGGCCATCCTGCAAGATATTGAAGTCTTCGCCGTCAACGATCAGATTCATCGTGACACCGACAGTGAAGGGCGGAAGATCGAGGCGCGCACCGTGTCGCTGCTGGTCACTCCCGATCAGGCAGAGACGCTGATGCTCTTCACGAACACCGGTCTGATGAGCCTCTCGTTGCGGCATCCGGATGAGAAAGAAGTCGCCTCGACGGAGCCCAAGAGTGCCAACCAAGGCGCCGCTTCGATCGACGCACTGAAGGCACTGCTGCCCCCCTTTGCGGCAAGCTCGAGTCCGCCCAATGCGACGGCGGAACCGCCCGTCGTGGACAATACACCCGAGTTCACCATGGAAGTCATCGAAGGGGGAAGCGGCAACGTCCGAAGCTACAATTGGGACTCGCGCGACAGCCTCCCTCGTGAATTGAGTACACCCTCGGAGATCCCGAACCAGGATGTACTGCCACCCACGGTCAATATTGACGAGCTGGGCACCAAGCCGACAACGCCCGACGAGGAGACGACCTCGTCGGGAGATCAATCGCCGCCGAAATCCAGTTCGAACGACAATGATACCGACGGCCAGGATCGCGACCAAGATTCCGACGAATGAGGCGGCCCGCCGCATTCGTACCTTTTCGTTTGCATAGCTTATCCCAAACCTCGAGTCGCCGGCTCCTTGTGAGCCGAACGACGGTCACCACCCAGGAAGTACACGGATGTACGCCATGGTCTCCTCGCTCTTTTCTCGCTGCCGTTCGCTCCACCTTGCGCTGGCGTGCCTACTGCCAACCGTTCCCTGCGGCTGGGTTCTGGCACAAGAGGTCGATTACAAAGTGGAACTTCCCACGCAACGGCTGGAGATGGTGGTGCAATCCAGCCGTATCTTGACGCTGGAAAGTGATATTCCTCGCATCATGAACAACAACCCCGACTTTGTGCGGGTTGTGCCACTCTCCCCCAATCAGGTGCAGCTCTCTGCCCTGAAACCTGGAGTTACCCAGGTGAATCTATGGGATTCCCACGGCAAAGCGCATACGGTGGATGTCATCGTCTTCCGTGATCCGAGACCACTCGAAATGATCTTGCAGACCGAGTTCCCCAAGTCGGCCATCCGGGTTCGCCCTATCGAGAACAGTGTCATTCTATCGGGATACGTCGATCGACCCGACATCATTGACAACGTAGTACAGATCGCCAGTGATTATTATCCCAACGTGATCAACAACATCAATGTGGGTGGCGTACAGCAGGTCAATCTCACGGTGAAGGTCATGGAGGTCTCACGTACCAAGCTGCGCGATCTGGGGTTTGACTGGGCAGCCATCTTTGACAACGATTTTATCATTCATGGCAGCTCCGGGCTTGTGAATCCTAGAACGTCAGGACCTGGCGGCATCATCAGTACGGGCCAGGAGACGATCCGCTTTGGCATCGTCAACAACAACGATGCGTTCTATGGCTACATTCGCGCACTCGGCGAGCACCAATTGTTGAAGATCCTGGCGGAACCGAATCTGGTGACGGTCAGTGGCCGCCCCGCGAGTTTCAACGAAGGGGGTGAGTTCCCCATTCTGGTTCCCAGTGGATTGGGCACCACGGCCGTCGAGTTCAAGGAATTTGGGACTCGCGTCGACTTCGTCCCCATTGTCCAAGGCAACGGGAATATCCGCCTGGAGGTTCGGCCCCAGATCAGCGAAATCGATGCGTCGCGTGGCGTGGAACTCAATGGGATCACCGTCCCCGGCCTTCGGAAACGGTTTGTGGACACGGCCGTGGAAATGCGATCCGGTCAAACCTTGGCCCTGGCGGGATTGATCCAGAATCGAGTGGAAGTCAAGAAGCGAGGGACCCCCGGCCTGATGGATCTGCCGTGGGCCGGCAGTTTGTTTCGGAATATGAACGAGAACGTGAACGAAATCGAACTGCTGGTCGTGGTCACTCCCCGGCTGGTTTCGGCCATGGACGCCAGCCAGGTACCTCCCTTGGGGCCGGGTGAATTCACCGCAACCCCCAACGATAAGCAGTACTATGGCCTCGGACACATCGAGGTCCCCCGCTGCTGCAACGATGTGAAATGCCAATACCCCGATGCCCCGCAAGCAGGCGCGTCGGGTCTGCCTTATGGCCCTATGGGCCCACAGGGCATGCCGGTGATGCCGGGTAACTACCCCAGTACGGATGGGAGCGTTGGACCCATGAACGCCATTCCACCTACCGCGGGGGAAGGACAGGCCCTGCCCGGAGATTCGTACCAGGAAATCCCAGCGGCGGATGCGGGGACCAATGCCACGACACCTCCTGCCGCCGAAGTGACGGAACAATCCGGAACGTCGCTGCAACCGGAGTTATTCGGGCCGACCGGTTATGACGACCTCAATTGACCAAGGCAGACCCCACCGTTACGCGGACCGATACCAGTTTAAATGAGCCAAGTGCTTCGACTCGCCATCGTCGATCCGCGCGATCGGTCTCGCGAAGAGCTGAAGACGATGCTCTTGGGCATGGATACCGTCTGGCTCGAGGCGGAATGTTCGCGGTATGAGTTCTTTCCGGATGTCGTGGCACAGACGGAGCCGGATGTCGGCGTGATCCACCTGGACGCCGATCAAGACAGGGCGCTCAGCCTGGTCCAGCAGCTGGGCGAATCGTGCCCCAAGTGCAGTGTGGTCGCCGTCAGCAGTTCCACGGATGGCACGGTGATCCTGCGTGCGATGCGGTCCGGCGTGAAGGAGTTTGTCCCGTGGCCTCTTCGGGCCGAGGAATTGGTTTCCGCCTTTGATCGCGTGGCCTCCCTCCGCAATGGGCCAGGAGGAAACAAGGCTCGCGGCTGCCGCATAATCGCCGTCGCTGGATCGAGCGGTGGCGTCGGATCGACCAGTATCGCGGTCAACATCGGCTGTGTCCTCGCCGCCGATGTCTCGAACTCCGTCGCGCTCCTGGACCTCGACCTGGCCCTGGGGGATGCCGACGTCTTTCTGGACACAATCCCCGACTATAGCCTGTCGGACGTTGCCCAGAACATCTCACGGCTCGACTTCGCGCTGCTGAAGCGCTCGCTCACCAAGCATAACTCGGGGCTCTATCTGCTGCCACGGCCCGTTCAATTGCAGGACAGCGAGTACATTACGCCGGCCGACTTGCAGCGCGTCATCGGAATGCTGAAGGCGACGTTCACGCATCTAGTGCTGGACCTTTCCAAGAGCTACACCGAACTCGACGTGATGGCACTCAAGGAGGCCGAATCGATCCTGCTCGTCACGCAGCTCGATCTGCCGTGCCTCCGCAATGTGGTCCGTCTGATGATGTCCTTTGGCGAAATCGATGGCATCAAGGATAAGACACGCATCGTCGTCAATCGGGTCGGCCTGGATTCAGGCCAAATCAGCTTGAAGAAGGCCAAGGAAACGATCGGCGGCGAAATCTTCTGGCAGATTCCAAATGACTACCGCGTGATGAGCGAAGTCCGCAACAATGGCATTCCCTTGGCGGAACAGGCCCCCAAAGCGGCCATCACCCATTCCATTGTCGGCCTGGCCGCAGCCCTCAGCGAAAATATGGAACTCTGCCTTGCAGGGGACAAGGGGAAACTCGGGCGATGGTTGAATTTCTGGCCGGGCAAGCCCAAGGTACCGGTGGCGAAGGAATAAGCCGATCCACGGGCCCGCACCCGTCCCCATTCAATTGGGGACTTCTCATCCTGCCCCCCGGTTCGATACGCTCGGACTGCACATGGGCAGATACGGATTCCTGGTGTAGACTCACGAGGGTCCCACGATTCAGGTCCCCGCCGATGCTGCGAGTCCGTTCCTTGATCCCGCTGTTCGGCCCGTCACGGCGCATTGCCTGGCTGCCGGCAGCGTTCCTTGTGCTCGCTTGCGGTTGCTCCCAATCCGCACCCGAGGATCGCGTGGCGGCATTTTCATCGGACCACGCCCCCCAGGGATCGATGCCTAAGAACCGATCCGCAGACTCACTTCGTTCTCTCTCCCCCGTCTTCGGGGGAGAGGGCAGGGTTAAGAACCGATCCGCAGACTCGCTTCGTACCCTCTCCCCCGTCTTCGGGGGAGAGGGCAGGGTTAAGAACCGATCCGCAAACTCACTTCTTACCCTCTCCCCCGTCTTCGTGGGAGAGGGCAGGGTTAAGAACCGATCCGCAGACTCGCTTCGTACCCTCTCCCCCGTCTTCGGGGGAGAGGGCAGGGTGAGGGGGTCGTTAGGTACTCAGGTAGGCTCTCAGTCGACGAACGGCTCGGTCAAGGATCCAGATCGATCTCGGCTTGTGATCCACAGTGACCCGGCTCCACCGGCCCCGGGAACGCTGCGAATCGCCACGTACAATGCGGCCATGTATCGATCTCAGTCGGGGGAACTGGCCCGGGAATTGGCCAAGGGGGATTCCCAACAGGCCCGCGGGGTCGCGGAAGTGGTGCAGCGGGTTCAGCCCGACGTCCTGCTCGTCAATGAAATCGACGATGACCCGCAAGGCCAGGTGGCAGAGCTCTTCTGGCAAAACTTTCTGGAACAGCCGCTCGAGGGGCTGTCACCCTGCCACTTTGTGGAGTACTTCACGGCCCCCGTCAACACCGGCGTGCCCAGCGGGCACGATCTGGACCAGGACGGCCAGACCGACGGCCCGGGTGACGGTTTCGGCTATGGGGCCTACCCCGGTGAGTACGGCATGGTGGTCTATTCGCGGTTGCCCATCGACCGCGCTCGCGCCCGGACCTTTCAGAAGTTCGTCTGGTACGCAATGCCCGATGCAGTACTCCCGCAAGACCCAGGCACCGGCCGGGCTTATTACAGTGACAATATTCTGTCAGTTATGCGATTGTCGTCGAAAAGCCATTGGGACGTGCCGCTGACGTGGCAAGGCCGGTCGTTGCATTTTCTGGTCAGCCATCCCACGCCTCCGGTTTTTGACGGCGAGGAGGACCGCAACGGTCGACGGAACCACGACGAGATCCGCTTCTGGGCAGACTACGTCGATCCGCAGCGGAGTGGGTACCTGGAAGACGACCAGGGGACTTGCGGAGGATTGCCGGAGGGAGCCCGTTTCGTGATTGCAGGGGACCTCAACGCGGATCCTCAGGATGGTCAAACGTATGGCGGGGCCATCGAGCAATTGCTCAATCACCCTCGGATTGCCAGCAGTTTCCGTCCTGCGAGTGCCGGCGGACTGGACGCCGCGCGTCGGCAAGGCCAGGCGAATGATGCACACAAGGGTCCGCCCGAGGCAGATACCGGCGACTTTGCCGATGAAGCCGTCGGCAATTTGCGACTCGACTACGTCCTGCCGAGCCGCGATTTGCAAATCGTGGGGGGCGGCGTGTACTGGCCCTTGCCCGATGAGCCGGGTGCCAGGGCCGCAAGTCAGTCGGATCATCATTTGGTATGGATTGACGTCACGTTGCCCTCGAGTGCATCCACTCCATAGCGCTTCGCAGGGTTCACCCTAAATGGCCCTGCGGCTGATTCATGCTGGGGTGAGGGGGCAGAAGCGCCGGATATTGTCGAGGACCATGATTCGGGACACCGGGTCCGCGCCCAGGACCAGGATGCCTTGCGTCACACGCGGCCGGCTGAGCTGCCTGGAGACTGCCATCCATGGCGGGTCTTGGGAGCGGGTCCCGAATGGGTCAGGGGTCGAAACCCGAGTTCCAGGCAGCCGGGCTCGAGCAGCTCGGTAACCTGCCGCTTGAACTCCGCACCCCCGTCGACGCGGAGCGAATTGGATCGCAGCGAGACCCGTTGACCATCTCGTAACTGAAGCTCCAGCTGCAATTCGCAGGTTCCCGGATGGCGTCGCGCGATTTCGCAGAGGAGTTTCAGCTGATCCGCAGGGTTCCGCGCCTCATCGAATCGAATGCGGACGCTTTGAGTACATTGGCCCTCCAGCGATTCCAATGGCATGACGTCGCGAATGATGAGATTGACTTCGTCCGATCCGCCGCGCCGGTCGACGACACCCCGGACAACCCGAATGGCATCCGGTTGAATCAGGGGACCGAATCGCTCGAATTCGTTCGGCCAGAGGATGCACCGCACAGCGCCCTGAGTATCTTCCAGATCGAAATTGGCGAAACGCGTCGGTTCTCCACTGGTTCGAGCTTTCTTGACGTGGCTGATCTTGATGGACGAAATGAGGCCGCACAAGGAAACTTCACTGCGGTCCTTGAGACTTTGCAGATCACTGATCGTGCCGGGGCAATACCTGGCAATCAGCTCCTGATATTCTGCCAGCGGGTGGCAGGAGAGGTAGTATCCCAGGACCTCCTTTTCCAGCGACAGACACTGGGGTCGATCCCACTCAGGGATATCAGGAAACGGGATGGCTTCGGGTCGATCGTCGGTGGGCAGCTCATCAAAAAGGCTCCGCTGCCCGATCCGTCGGTCGTTGGCGGCCGCCGCGCCGGATTGCAGTGCCCGGTCCAGTACGGCCATACATTGGGCGCGTCGGGCGCCGAGGGAGTCGAATGCGCCGGCCTTGATCAGAGTCTCCAGCGTAGCGCGATTGCATTTGGAGGCATCGACGCGTTCGCTGAAATCGAAGAGATTGCGGAATGGTCCCCCCTTGTCCCGTGCGGCGACGATGGCTTGCATGGCCTCGACGCCACAGCCCTTGATGGCCGACAACGCGAAGCGAATTTCCCCTTGGACCACGCGGAAGTCGACATGGGAGTCGTTCACATCCGGTGGATGTACCTTGACTCCCATTCGTTGGCAATCTTCCAAGTGTTCGACGAGCGAATCCTTGCGCTTGAAATTCCGGGCGTCAATATCGCCGGACAACAGCGCGGCCATGAACTCCACGGGGTAATGGGCCTTCAAGTAGGCCGTCATGTAGGCAATCAGTGCGTAGGCCGTGGAGTGGCTCTTGTTGAAGCCATAGCCCGCAAACTTCTGGATCAGTTCCCACAGCTCTTGGGATTGCTTCTTGGCAAGGCCACGTGCCATGGCTCCTGCCAGGAACTGATCATGGAAGGCGTTGATTGTACTGGCCTTCTTCTTGCTGATCGCTTTGATGCAGGCGTACGCATTGGCGAGCTCAATATCCCCCAGGCGATTGAGGATTCGCATGACCTGTTCTTGGTAAACCATCACCCCGTGCGTTTCCGACAAGACCTCTTCGAGCACGGGATGCAGGTAGCGGGGTGCCTTGCGACCGTTCTTCACTGCCACATAATCGTCGACCATGCCTCCTTCCAAGGGACCTGGCCGATAGAGGGCATTCGTGGCGATGATATCGCCAAAGCAATCGGGCTTCATCCGCTGCAGCAAGTCGCGAATGCCGCCGCTTTCGAGTTGGAAGATTCCCTTGGTCTCACCGCGGGCCAGCAATTCAAACGTCGGCTTGTCGTCCAGCGGCAACTGATACGGATCGATGGTGGCCCCGGTCGATTCCCGAATGCGCTCGACGGCCTTGGCCAGCACGGTCAGGTTTCGCAGGCCAAGGAAGTCCATCTTCAACAGGCCGGCTGCTTCCACATCATTCATCGACCACTGGGTGATGATGTCGGACTTGCCGGTGACGCGGCCGAGCGGCACGTATTCGGTCAGAGGGCGATCGGCGATTACGACTGCTGCGGCATGGGTGCCGACATTCTTGGCGAGCCCCTCGATGTTCCTCGCCAGGTCCAGCAACTGCCGCACTTCCGGGTCCTGCTCGTAGTGCTGCCGCAGTTCACTGCTCTGTTCCAGGGCCTGATCGAGGGTAACTTTCAGCTGATCGGGCACGAGTTGTACGATTTGGTTGACGCGAGCCAGCGGCATCCCCAGCGCCCTCGCCACGTCGCGGATGGCGGCCTTGGCCGCCAGCGTTCCAAACGTGCCGATCTGCGCGACGTTCGCTTCGCCGTACTTCTCCTTGACATAGCGGATGATCTCTCCTCGCCGATCCTTGCAGAAATCGATGTCAATATCGGGGGCCTCTTTGCGGCTGGGGTCGAGGAATCGTTCGAAGAGCAAATCGAACTTGATGGGACAGACGTGGCTGAGGTACAGCGCATAGCTGACCAGCGCGCCCACGCCGCTGCCGCGGGCCGTCGCGGGGATATCAAGTTCGCGGGCCTTCCGCACAAAGTCCCAAACGATCAGGAAGTAATTCGAAAAGCCCAGCTGGCCGATGACGTCGAGTTCCCGATCCAGCCGCTCCCGCACCGCGGGCGCCAGTTGCCTCTCGTGACACATGTCCGGACTATGGGCGTAGCGTTCCTGGAGCCCGGCTTCACACAGCGCGCGCAACGTGCCCTCGGGAGTTTCCCCGGCAGGCAATCGATACGTGGGAAAATGGCGCCTTCCCAGTTCCAGGTCGATCTCCACCGAATCGGCAATTTCCTGGCTGCGGGCCACGGCCGATGGATGATCTCGAAAGACCTCGTACATTTCGGACGGGCTGCGCAGATAGTATTGCTTCGTATCCATGCGAAGCCGATTCGGATCCGACCGAAATCGGCCCGTGTTGATGCACAGCAGGATGTCCTGCATCTCGGAGTCTTCCGGGTCGACATAGTGAGCGTCGCTGGTGGCGACCGTCGGGATCCCCAATCGGCGTGAAACCTCCAGTGAGCCCTCCAGCGCCGCCCGCTGCAACTCGGACCCGTTGTTCTGAATCTCAATGAAATAGCGATTTTCGAAGAGCGCATGGAACCAGCGAGCGATTTCCAGGGGCTCCTCCAATGCAAAATCGCCCGTGCCGTGGCGAAGCAGCGAGTTGCTCAATTCCCCCGATACGCAGCCACTCAGGCAGATCAACCCCTGCGAATACTCGGTCAGGCATTCCTTGTCGATGCGGGGCTTGCGATAGAACCCTTCCAGGAAGGCCAGCGACGCGAGACGGACCAGGTTTTGGAAGCCGATCCGATCCTTGGCCAACAGCGTCAAATGGTAGCTGCTCTCCTTTCCCATGCCTCGGCCCGAATGCGTGCGATGCCCGGGCGCAATATAGGCCTCGTACCCCAGGATAGGATTGATGCCCGCCTCCTTGGCCTTGCGATAGAACTCCAGTGCCCCGTGCAGGTTGCCGTGGTCGGTGAGCGCCAGGGCATTCATGCCGTGGTCTTTGGTCCGTGCGATGAGTTTGTCGATCGGCGCGGCGCCATCGAGCAGGCTGTAATGGCTGTGGCAATGCAGGTGGGCAAAGGGTCCCGTCGTCATGGGGAATTTCGATCCTGTTCTCCGATGGCGTGCAGGTACTCGGCCAGGCGGGCCTGCAGGTCCACAAGGTTCTGCCACTGCCGCAGTTCCAGCGTGATCCGGTCGTCATCCGATTCCGCCGCCACGGTCGCGATCAGGTACCGAATGCGAATATGGAAGTACTCGACCAATTCGGAGAGCTGGGCTGCCTGGATGGCATCCAAACGTTCCGGCAGCACCGGAGGTTCGAGCGTGTGGAGCGTCGACTGCAGTTCGGGATTCTTGCTCCAGCTGAGCTCAAAATCGAGGGAGACGCCGTTTTCAAGCTCATCCAGCAGCTGCGATTTTTCCTGGCCACCTTCCTTGGGGATCTTGTCACGAAGTTCGGCCAGCCGCTCGGCAATCTCGTCCCGCGAACCGAAGACGATCACCGTTCGACCGATGGTGATCATATCGCCGAACTTCAGCAGCCGGATCTGGGTTTCTTCTCCGTTGACCAGAGTGCCATTGGTGCTTTCCAGGTCCACCAGCACGAATTTCTCACGATCCTCCTGAATCTTGACGTGGTATCGGCTGACGCGGTCGTCATTAAGCTGGATCGTGTTTCCCTCTTCACGACCGATGGTGACGGGAGGCGCGAGCCCGTCAAATACGCGGCCGCGATCGGCCCCATCGATGATTCGCAAGGTGATTTGAGAAATGTCCATGCACGCGCCGCGACTGCTCCGCCGGTGATCCTACAATCAGTTTACCCGAAATCCCAGGGGCGGCAGTGGACGGGAAAATAGGTCGGAGACGCAGAGGGTGGAAAGTCTGGAAATTGTCGCGATTTACCCCACCGCTGCGCTCGGTCCCGCGCTCGGGGAACGGGCCGCGCCGATTGATTCCGCACCGGAAAGTCTCTATGCTCAACCTCCACGCGCCCGTGGCGCAACTGGATAGCGCATCGGTCTTCGGAACCGAGGGTTACAGGTTCGAATCCTGTCGGGCGTACTGAATCGAAATCGGCAGCCAAGGGAACGGTGAGGGATGGACACACCGGGATTGGTAAGGCCGGAACGTGCAGGGGACGCAAGGACAATTCACGCAGCCTATCCGAGCACTTCCGCTTTGGGGGAGAGGGTTGCGTTCGGGGGGCTTTTGGATCCTGGATACGTTCTTATTGAACTCGCCTCAATGGGGCCACGATCGCCCGATCCGTGAGCGTTTCGGGTACAGGTACGAGCATCGAGCGTCACCGCCGCCTTTTAGGGCGGCGGGGCAATGACTGACCAGCTACCGGATCGAATCGCCAGAATTCTCGGCCGAGCGCTCGTGTGTCCATCTTGTGCCCACGACATCGAGGCCGAAATAGTGGGCGCCGAGTCGCGAACTCGACTGACCGCATGTACCTCGTTCGGCAAGGCGCACGATCCGATTGATCTAGTGACGCGGGACTCGTACATCGATCACGGAAACCCAAACACCTTGACCGAGACCAACCGCGAGGCGTCCCGCTTCAATGGGGCCGTGATCGATCGATCACGGAAACAGCGACGATGGCCAGGAAGTCGCACGGCTCGCCAGGTGGCTTCAATGGGGCCGTGATCGATCGATCACGGAAACGATGCGGTTCATGGCGATGGGGCAAGCGACGGCTACGGGCTTCAATGGGGCCGTGATCGATCGATCACGGAAACTGCCTCGCGGCCTGCGGACTCCGTCCGAAACCGTCTCGATTCAATGGGGCCTTGATCGATCGATCACGGAAACGGGGACTCTGTGTGCCCTTGAGGGGCGGGCGGAGTCGCTTCAATGGGGCCGTGATCGATCGATCACCGAAACGCTTTTGCAGGGCTGCGGACCAGGCCAAAAACAATACGCTTCAATGGG
>WPCK01416455.1_pt1 | contig 29289 bp, 27 predicted proteins | sample 5399851 | NCBI WGS metagenome assembly WPCK01 (sample SAMN12869471, study PRJNA574797) | sludge metagenome | isolation source: wastewater treatment of pH11 | place: China:Beijing | collected 2019-05-20 | reverse complement strand
AAACTGTTGGGACAAAGCGAAAACTCCAATCGTGGTTTGTCTAAGCAACAATTACGATACCGGGGTTTTCGCTTTTTTTCTATGTTCAATTCAAAATCCGATGGATTTTATGTGTCAACCACACCTTATGGTGATGAGCCATTTATTATTATAAATCCACTCCATTCGTAAATGAATTTAAATTTTATAAACATTCAATATATTTTATCTTGTCATCGGTCCACTGTCTTCTCATTTTACCTATTCATGAGTCAATCAAAAATAATCCATTGCTACATCGTAATGATTACGTTAAGATGTAATTCGTAATCATTACAACTTGAAAGAAGGATGTCATCTCTATGAAATATGTAGTTCCCTTTTTATGTACGCTCGCCCTGTTGTTTTTAACGGCGTGCAACGCTTCGGACGAAGACAATCAACATTTACATTTCGTCTACAACTTCTCGACACAATCGCTAGATCCACACCGCGACTAAAGTTACGTACCGCTCCGTGCCGGTGTGACGGAGACGCTCTTTAAATTAAATGACGAGACATTATCGGTCGACCCTTGGCTCGCAACTTCTTTCGAGCAAGTGAGCGAAACGACGTGGCGCATCTACATACGAGAAGACGTATTGTTCCATAACGGGAAACCGCTCGACGCTCAGGCGGTCAAACGTTCACTCGACCGTTCACTCGAAGAAAATACCGGTCTTCGAAGCGCGTTGCGCATCGATTCGATTACAGCAGACGCCTCGAGCCTCCTCATCGAGACGACGGTCCCGTATCCAGAACTCGTCAATGAACTCGTCCATCCGAACACATCCATCATCGATGTCACGGCGGATGAAGCCATCGATCAAAAACCTGTCGGCACCGGCCCTTATCACGTGACGTCGTTCCAACCTGGCTCGAATATTCAACTCGAACGAAATGACGCCTACTGGCACGGACAACCGAAACTCGATACGGTGACGTTCACGTTCAATGAAGATCCGGGATCACGGACGATGGCGCTCCAGTCAGGCGAAGCAGATATCGTCTATCGCCCCGAAATCGAGATGATCGAGACGCTCGAACGAGATGGGCATGTCGTCGACAAGGCGGAGACGTTCCGTGTCCATCAGTTGACGATGAACCTTGAACGTGAACATATGCAGTCGCTCGCGAGCAAATCGTCGACGGCATCTTGAACGGCTATGCGACTCCTGCTGTCGGGCCCTTCTTACCATCATTCCCGTTCGCCCCGTCTTACCCTGATAAAAAAGGACAAGACATCCTCGACCTGGTCAAACAAGACGGGTACGAGCAAGTTGACGGCGTATTGATGAAAGACGGTGAGCCGGTCCGGCTCAATCTGTTGACGTATAGTTCTCGACCTGACTTACCGCTCATCGCACAGTTGATTCAATCCGATGCGAAACAAGTCGGGATTCAAATCGACATTCAAATGATTGACACACCGGAAGAATATATGGCCGCTGAACGAGACTGGGACCTCGCGACGTATAGCAACTTGACCGCGCCGCGCGGCGATGGCGGCTACTATTTGAACGCCACGTTCCATCCGGACGGTGCCTTGAACTTTAGCGGTGTGGAGGATACCGCGTTGACAGAAAAAATCGATCGCTTGAATCAGACGGTCGACCGTGAAGCGCGTGACCGGATGACCGAAGAGATTGCACGCTATGTCGATGAACGTGTCATCAACTCGTTCTTGGTCCACCCGTCGACGAATGTCGCCTTGAAAGACAACGTTCGTGGTTGGATTACAGAAAAGAGCGAATACTACATGATCACAAAAGATTTGGAAGTGTTGTGACATGACGCGATTCGTGGCACGTAAATTGCTTGAGTGGGGACTAGCTTTTTTAGTCTTCACTTTTTTCAGTTTTTTGCTCCTTCGACTTGTCCCCGGCGACCCTGTCCTCTATTTATTGAAGGTCGACGAACTGCAAGTCGACGTCGCCGAGATTGATCGTCTTCGTGAGGAACTCGGTTTCACGGATCCAGTGTGGGTCCAATACATCCAATGGCTGTCCGAAGTCGTCCGATTCAACCTAGGCGACTCACTCATCACCGGACAGCCCGTGACGCAACTGTTCAAAAATAACTATGCCGCGACGTTCGAACTCGCCATCGGCGGTATCCTCGTCGCCATCGCGCTTGCTGTCCCGCTTGGGGCAATTAGTGCGTTTCGACCGAATTCTGCCCTCGCCACACTCGCTTCCGGGTTGTCGATTCTCGGCTCATCGGTCCCGAGTTTTTTGATTGGATTGTTTATGATGTATGTGTTCGCCGTGACGCTCCAATGGTTTCCCGTGATGGGGCGCACCGGTTGGGAGAGCCTCATTTTGCCGTCTTTGACGTTAGGGATTGCCGTAGGTGGTGTCTACATCCGACTCATCCGTTCAACCTTGCTTGAGGTGATGTCAACGGATTATATCGTGATGGCGAAAATTCGGGGAATTCGTTCCAAAACGTTACTGACACGCTATATCGCCAGGGCGGCCTTGCCTCCGGTCATCTCGATGTTCGGGGTGAGCGTGGCGAGCCTTATGGGCGGGGTCGTCGTCCTCGAAGTGTTGTTCGCCTATCCCGGGGTCGGCAAACTGATGGTGGATTCTGTATTACGTCGTGATTTCCCGGTCTTACAGGGTTATCTCGTCTTTACGACTTGTCTCGTCGTGACCGTCAACCTCGTGACCGGTTCGCTGTTACGCCTGCTCCAGCCCCACCTTTACCGAAAGAAGGTGTCCCGATGAAAAAGTGGTCGCTTCTATTTATCCTCTTCGTACTTTGTGCAACTGCTTATTGGTTCATCGCTGGCGACCCGTTCGTGACAGATGTGACGAATCGACTTGCCGCGCCATCTGTGGAGCACCCGCTCGGAACCGACCATCTCGGGCGGGATGTGTTGTCACGTCTCTTGCTTGCTGGAGGGATCACGGTCGGACTAAGTATCGCCATCGTTCTGACGACAGCGACGATCGGTGTCGCGCTTGGCACGTTGAGCGGGTTCGTCAATCGAAAAATTGAACCGATCGTCACAAAAGTGACGGACGCGACGATCATCTTTCCCGATACAGTACTCGCCATCGTACTCGCGGGCGTCATGGGGCCTAGCATCCAAAGTCTCGTGCTCGCCATCAGTTTGATTAAGTGGACGTCTTACACCCGGCTTGTCCATACGCTCGTTATGCAGGAGAGCACGAAAGGACATATCCTCGCTGCGCACGTGAACGGACTTTCGAAATCAAAGATTGCATATCGGCACGTCCTCCCTGCCGTCTGCCCGCATATTATTGTCGTCATGAGTCTCGACCTTGGAAAAGTGATTCTGCTCATCTCGGCGTTCTCGTTCATCGGATTGGGCGTCCAATTGCCATTACCCGAATGGGGGGGTATGATCAGTGAGGGACGTCATTACCTTGGAACGAATCCAACGCTCGTGTTCTGGCCGGCCGTCTGTATCGTATTGACCATCGTCGGGTCGACCCGATTATCAACAAAATTGTCCCGTCACTTTCAAGTTTAACCGTTAGGAGGAAACGTCATGCTACGTATCGATCACCTCTCCATCAAGCACGAGGAACGCCTCCTTTTACAGGACGTCTCGCTCGCCATCGAACAAAACAAATGGGTGTGTCTTGTCGGTGCGAGCGGAAGCGGAAAGTCCCTTCTCGTCAAATCGATTTTACAAATGCTACCGAACACACTGCAAACAACCGGTACGATCTCGTGGAACGACGAAACGATTCAATCAGCCAGTAACGCGTGTTCCATTTACGGGTGTGAAATCGGCTATATCCCTCAACAGTATACGACGTCGTTCGCACCGTTTTTGACGATGGAGGCGCACCTTCGGGATTTGCTCGCGAGTCACGAGCAGACGTACGACGTGACCCGTATCCGCTCGATCATGGCCGAAGTCCACCTGCCGGAAACATTGCTCTCCCGCTATCCGGGCGAACTGAGCGGCGGACAGTTGCAGCGATTTTCTCTCGTACTCGCAATCGTCCTCAAGCCAAGGCTTCTCATCGCGGATGAGATCACGAATGCGCTCGACGTGTTGACGGCTCGGCAGGTGACCGAATGGTTGAAGGCGATGATCGGGCAGACATCGAGCATGCTCTGGGTGACCCACGATTTAGCCGAGGCGATGATGTATGCCGACCACATTCTCGTCATGAAAGCGGGACGCATCGTCGACGCGGGAGACCGCGATCACTTGCTCGCCTCGAGCAACCCGTATACCAACTCCTTGCTCAGGGCGGCACCGATTATAAAACGAGAGGATCGACTCGACCATGTTACTACGCGTTAACAACGTCCAAAAATCTTATAATGGCCAGCCGGTGCTACGCGACGTGACGTTCACGATTCAGGCTGGCGAATCGGTCGGTCTGATCGGCACGAGTGGTAGCGGAAAAAGTACGTTGTCCCGCTGCATCCTTGGGCTTGAGACGATTGACAGTGGAACGCTTCATTTAGGTGGCTCGTCTTGGCAAACCGCGTCGCGTAAAGAAACGTCATCGATGAAACGACGTGTCCAAGCCGTGTTTCAAGATAGCTCTGACTCGTTTAATCCGAGATGGAGACTAGCCGATTCCATTTTAGAGCCGCTTCGTCATTTCCGAATGATTGAACCGAGTGAGGAACCGACCAAGTTGGCCCATTTGTGTGAGATCGTGCAACTTCCGTACACATGTATGAGCTCGTATCCTCGGGCGTTAAGCGGCGCGGGCCGCCATCGCCAGGTCGCTCAGCATCAATCCTCAACTCGTCGTGTTAGACGAAGCGACCACCGCGCTCGACACGCTCACCCAACATCATATCGTCGAGATGCTACAGTCTTATCGTCACGACCAATCCATGGCGTTCCTATTCATCTCTCATGATTTATCGATCGTATCGAGACTGTGCGATCGGATTCTCGTCTTGTCCGAAGGAACGATCGTGGACGCATTCCGTACCGATGAACTGTTTGATGAGGCACGCCATCCGTATACGATCGCGTTGCGTGACGCTTTCGTCGAGAAAGGACGTTCCTTGAATGGTCTCGGCTAAATCGTTCTGGCTCATCGCCTATCCGCTCGTGCTCGCCGGCTTCTCGACACCGCTCCTCGGTGTTGTCGATACAATCGTCATTGCGAACACGGGACAATTGACCGCGATTGGTGCGGTCGCCATCGGGGCGGTCGTGTTCAATACGTTGTATTGGCTGTTCGGCTTCTTGAAAATCAGCACGAGCGGTTTCACGGCGCAAGCGCTCGGTCAAAACAATTTAAACCTTGCTCAAATGAGTCTGTTCCGGCCACTCGTCATCGCTTTTGTCGTCGGAACCAATTTTATCTTGTTCTTGATCCCGATTCGGGAAACGGCCATCCATTTACTCGTGACCGATGCGTCGATGGCCGGTTCCGTTCGAACGTACATCACGACGCGACTTTACGCCGCTCCCTTCGCACTCGGCACATACGTTGTCCTTGGCTGGTTAATCGGTCATGGCCGTGTCCGGACCGCTCTAGCGATTCAAGTCGGGGGAAATGTGCTGAACATCTTCTTAGACGTTTGGTTCATCCGTCTGTTTGATGACCCGGTCGCCGGGATTGCTCTCGCGACGAGTTTGTCAGAAGTGATGACGTTCGGGTTCGGTTGGTTGTTCGTTCACGGCCATCTTACGTACTCCGTACAGCGCGTCCACGAGTTGATGAACGTCCGCGCCTACCTCACCTACTTGACCGTCAACCGTGACTTGTTCATCCGGACTGTCTTTTTACTTCTCATGACAGGCTGGTTCACTTCACTCGGTGCGAGACAAGGCGTCGAGACGTTGAGTGCGAACGCCATCTTGTTTCAATTGCAATACTTAATCGCCTATTGGTTCAGCGGAATCGGGCAAGCTTCCACCGTCTTGATTGGTCGCGCGATTGGTCAGAAATCGAAAGCGGCGTATCGGCGCACGGTTCAAATCGGGTTACGTTTTCTTCTCTGGTCAACGATTGGGATCACCTTGTTGTTGTCGGTCGCACATGGAGGGATTATTCGCCTCTTCACAGAAGATCTAGCACTCCGCTCAACGATTGAGACGTACTATATGTGGATTCTTGTCTATCCGCTCGTCGGAAGCTTGGCCATGTTGTATGAAGGAGTCTTTGCTGGACTCGGGGACGCACGGCCCGTTCGTAACTCACTCATCTATGCGTTCATCGTCTTTACGATCGTCGTCGTCTTGCTCGTCCCATTAATCGGGAACCATGGGATTTGGATTGCGTTTCTTTGCTTCAGCTTCACTCGATCCATCGCATTGGTGATGAGTGAACGAAGAAAACGACTCCGGCTGTTTTCTTCGTCTCGTCTGTCCGGAAGATGGTATGATGATGAAAGAATCAACATCAAGTTTAAATAAACAGTTGGTGCTCCTGATGAAGCCTCATTATTCGAATCAACAACGAAAGAAAAAACGTTACCTGTACGCGTTCATCTTCCTCGCTATACTCAATACGGTGCAACATGCATATGACATCGGTTCTGACGCGTCTTCCCCATACCGACTCGTCGGCGGTCTCGTTTTTTTTGCGACCCTGCTCTATTTTCTGTTAAAAGAAAAAAGGTGGGCCGAGATCGCGATCAAGTTTGTCGTCTGGTTCAACGTCATCGCTTTATTCGTCATATTCCTGTTCATCGGACTCTTCCTGATCGTATGAAAAAAAGGCGGCCACTCGTTTGAGTGGTCGCCTTTCGTTCGTTATACGCCTTCGTACGCTGCGTACATGATTTCTTTCAATTCTTCAACGAGCGGCATTTTCGGGTTGGCCGTCGTACATTGGTCTTCGAATGCGTCGACTGCCATCTTGTCGACTTTCGCGTCGAGGTCCGCTTTCTTGATGCCTTGTGCTTTGAACGAGAGCTTGATGTTCAAGCGCTGACCGAGCTCGATGACCGCTTGGATGAGTGACTCGACACCTTCTTCCGTCGTGCTCGCTGGAAGTCCGAGGTAGCGCGCGATTTCCGCGTAACGCTCGTCGGCGATGAATGACTCATATTTTGGGAACGCCGCGAGTTTCGATGGGCGTGTCGCGTTGTAGCGGATGACGTGTGGCATGAGGATCGCGTTCGTCCGTCCGTGTGGGACGTGGAACTCACCACCGATTTTGTGTGCGATCGAGTGGTTGATGCCGAGGAACGCGTTCGCGAACGCCATACCAGCCATTGTCGATGCGTTGTGGACTTTCTGACGAGCTTCGGCGTCACTACCGTTTTCATACGCTTTCGGGAGGTAGTCGAAGATCATCTTCATCGAACGGAGCGCAAGTCCGTCCGTATAGTCGTTTGCCATGACCGATACGTACGCTTCGATGGCGTGCGTCAACACGTCCATTCCTGTATCAGCCGTGATGGACGCTGGGACCGTCATGACGAACTCAGGGTCGACGATGGCGACGTCCGGTGTGATCGCGTAGTCGGCGATCGGGTACTTCACGTTTTTCTTCTTATCTGTGATGACCGTGAACGGCGTCACTTCAGAACCCGTACCAGATGTTGTCGGGATGGCGACGAACATCGACTTGTTGCCGAGCGTCGGGAATTTGTACGTCCGTTTGCGGATATCCATGAATTTTTGACGAAGGTTCGAGAACTTCTCTTCTGGGCGTTCGTAGAAGAGCCACATGCCTTTCGCGGCATCCATCGGCGAACCGCCGCCGAGTGCGATGATCATATCCGGTTGGAAGTGACGCATTGCTTCAGCACCACGCATGACCGTTTCAACAGATGGATCTGGCTCGACTTGGTCGAAGATGCGGTACTCGACGCCAGCCGGCAAGTTTTTGATGACTTTATCGGCAAAACCGAGTTTGACCATCATTTCATCCGTGACGATCATCGCCCGTTTCTTCGATGTGAGCGACTGAAGGTATTGGACCGAGTTTTTCTCGAAGTAAATCTTTTCAGGGACTTTAAACCATTGCATGTTCACGCGACGTCTCGCCACCTTTTTCACGTTGAGTAGATGTTTCGCCGTCACGTTCTCAGAGACGGAGTTTTTACCGTATGACCCACAACCGAGTGTGAGCGACGGTGTCATTTCGTTATAGAGGTCACCGATCCCGCCGTGTGCCGTTGGCGAGTTGACGATGATACGGCAAGCTTTCATCCGGAGACCGAAGGCGAGGATCGCGTCGTCGTCTGTCGAGTGAATCGCAGCCGTATGTCCGAGACCGCCGATTTCAAGCATCTTCTCAGCGATGGCGAACCCTTCTTCACGCGATTGAACTTTGTACGCACCGAGCACCGGGCTGAGCTTCTCATGTGAGAGAAGTTCTGTCGCGCCGACCGTCTCGAGTTCAGCGATCAAAATCTTCGTGTCGGCCGGGACAGTGAGTCCAGCTTTCTCGGCGATCCACGCTGCCGGTTTCCCGACGATTTCCGGGTTGACTGCACATGAGTCTGTTTTGATGACGAGTGTCTCGAGTTTCGCTTTCTCTTCTGGCGAGCAGAAGTAGCATCCGAGTGCCGTCATTTCCGCTTTCACTTCTTCATATACTTCCTGGTCGACGATGATCGCTTGTTCAGACGCACAGATCATACCGTTATCGAACGTTTTCGACAAGATGACGTCCGAGATGGCGCGTTTCACTTTTGCCGTCTTATCGATGTAGGCTGGGACGTTACCAGGACCGACGCCGAGTGCCGGTTTACCAGTCGAGTACGCCGATTTGACCATCGCCGCTCCACCTGTCGCGAGTACCATGGCAACACCTGGGTGGTTCATGAGCGCTTTCGTCGCGTCGAGTGACGGTTTTTCGACCCATTGAATCAAATGTTCCGGTGCCCCGGCTTCGATGGCTGCGTCACGAAGGATACGGGCCGCTTCGCTTGAACACTGTTGTGCTGACGGGTGGAAGCCGAAGATGATTGGGTTACGTGTTTTAATGGCGATGATCGCTTTGAACATCGTCGTTGATGTCGGGTTCGTGACCGGTGTGACCCCGGCGACGACACCGACTGGCTCCGCGATGTACGTGATGCCGTTTTGCTCGTCGTCTTCGATGACGCCGACCGTCTTCTCGCCACGGAGTGAGTTGTAAATATATTCTGTCGCGAAGATGTTTTTGATCATCTTGTCTTCAAATACACCGCGACCAGTTTCTTCATATGCATGTTTCGCGAGTGCGACGTGTTGTTCGAGGCCGGCTAGCGCCATCGCTTGAACGATCGCATCGATCTTTTCTTGGTCAAACGTCATCAACGTGTCGAGCGCTTTGTGCGCTTGCGTGACGAGCGTGTCGACCATTTGTTCTGCTGATGTTTCTACTACTGCTTTCTCTTTAACTGCCATGTTGGTTTCCTCCTCATGAATGAGAGCTGATAAGTTTGACTTGATGGAGAGCACGGGGCAATCAGTTAGTTCAAGAAGAGTTTGTGCTTTCCTTCACATTCATAGAATACACCGTTTTCAGGATTTTGTGCGTGACAACAATGTGAACTCTTTCACAATATTTTTTTGAAGAATGAGGATAGGTCTTGCATTTTACTCCGTACCTTCGTAAAATCGAATGCGTTTTCATGAAAATGCTACGCCCGCTTTATGTAAACGCTTACATTGTTTATGGCGTCTGGATGTCGAAATACGTGTGTATTTCCTCACATCACGAGGATTGGTCGTCCAAGCCCTCTTCACTCGTGTATAATGTAAGATAGAACCTAATTAGGAAGTGAATAGACTTATGCCTAGACAAGATGCAGCCGATCAGTTCGTCAAACTGATCCCATTGATTCGTAGAAAATTGCTACGTCGCTCTGACCTCCCGCAAATCCCGAACTTGAACTTCTCCCACTTTCATCTATTGATGTTAATCGAGGACGAAGGTGCGGTGACGAACGGGCACATTAGCGAGACGTTGTCGATCGCCCCACCGAACGTGACGCCACTCATCACGAAACTCGTCGATGAAGGATACATCACGCGTGTGCCGGATGAGCGGGACCGCCGTGTCATCTGGAATCAATTGACCGAGAAAGGCGAACAAGTACTCCGGGAACGACGCGATTCGTTCCGCCGCCTGTTCGAAGATCGCCTCGCCTTTTTAGACGATGACGAGACCGAACGATTGATTGATAGCTTGAAAACGCTGACGGAAATCGTCGAGAAGATGGACAAGAGCGAGGGATGAATTTTTCTCGTCAATGCTCCGTTCTTCTTATATAATCGACAGTGAATCAATCGAACTATGGAAAGAGAGATGACATGTAATGGGTCGTAAATGGAACAACATCAAAGAAAAAAAGGCGTCAAAAGACGCCAATACGAGTCGGATTTATGCGAAGTTCGGTCGGGAGATTTATATCGTCGCCCGCCAAGGGGAGCCAGACCCTGAACTGAACCAAGCGCTCAAATTCGTCGTCGAGCGGGCGAAGACGTACAACGTCCCGAAAGCGATCATCGACCGGGCCATCGACAAGGCGAAAGGCGGCGACGAAGAAAACTTTGACGAGTTACGTTATGAAGGGTTCGGACCGAGCGGATCGATGGTGATCGTCGACACGCTCACGAACAACGTCAACCGGACGGCGTCCGAAGTGCGCGCCGCGTTCGGGAAGAACGGCGGCAACATGGGCGTGAGCGGCTCGGTCGCCTACATGTTCGACGCGACGGCCGTCATCGGCGTCTCCGGTATGAATTCGGACGAAGTGCTCGAACTCATGATGGAGCATGACCTAGACGTGCGCGACATTCTTGAAGAAGAAGACACGGTCATCGTCTACGCGGAGCCAGAGGCGTTCCACGCCGTCCAAACCGCATTCAAATCAGCCGGCATCGAATCGTTCGAAATCGCCGAGTTGACGATGCTTCCACAAAATGAAATCACCCTCGACGACGCGTCGAAAGAACAGTTCGAGAAGCTTCTCGACGTGCTCGAAGACCTCGAGGATGTGCGTCAGGTATACCATAACGTCGAATGATGACGAGCAAGCGATAACTTTTCGGAGTTATCGCTTTTTTTCAATACTTGATTTGACAAGCATGATTTCATATGTTAAATTTCAAAAGTCTTTATCATATTAAAGTGATAATAAGAGAAAGAGTTTTAAGGAAAGGTGTTGGATTACTATGAACGCTGTCTTATTAGCCGTTATTGTCTTATTCGCTCTCGCCATCAGTCGAGTGCACATCGTGTTGTCGCTCATCCTCGCGGCCATCGTCGGCGGCCTCGTCGGCGGTCTCGGGTTTAACGATACGCTCGCCGCGTTTAGCGACGGTCTGGGCGGAGGCGCGTCCATCGCCTTAAGCTACGCGCTCCTCGGCGCGTTCGCCGTCGGTTTGTCGAAGACGGGACTCCCGGACGTCCTCGCTGAGAAATTGATCAGCATGTCAGGACGCGACGTCACCGGAAAGAACGTCCGCTTCGTGAAAGCGATGCTGTTGTCGTTATTACTATTACTCGCGATCAGCTCGCAAAACGCGTTGCCGATTCACATCGCTTTCATCCCGATCGTCGTACCGCCGCTCCTCGTCTTGTTCAACGAGTTGAAGCTTGACCGTCGCCTCGTGGCGACGATTCTCACGTTCGGTCTCGTCACCCCGTACATGCTCCTGCCGGTCGGGTTTGGCGGCATCTACTTGAACGAGATTTTACTCCCAAACGTCGAGACGAACGGCATGGCCGTCGGCGACGTCAACATCGTCAGCATCATGGCCATTCCAGCTCTCGGAATGCTCGTCGGGCTCATCGCCGCGTTCATCCACTATCGGAAACCGCGAACGTATGAGACGATCGCCCTTGGCCCTAAAGACTACGAACTTCGGCAGTTGAGCCCACTGAAAATCGGGTTGACGCTTGCCGTCGTCATCGTCGTCCTCATCGTTCAGTTGCAGACCGATTCGATGATCGCCTCGGCCGTCACCGGCTTGATTTTATTGACCGTGCTTCGACTCATCCCATGGTCTGAAGCGGACGACATCTTCACGAGCGGGATGCGCATGATGGCGTTCATCGGTTTCGTCATGATCGCGGCGAGCGGCTTTGCCGCCGTCATTCGCGAGACGGGCGCCATCGAACCGCTCGTCAACGGCGCGTCCGGTCTCATGGGCGATTCGCAGTTCCTCGCCGCGCTCATCATGTTGCTCGTCGGTCTCGTCATCACGCTCGGAATCGGCTCGAGTTTCTCGACGATCCCGATCATCGCGGCCATCTTCGTCCCGCTCTGCATCCAGTATGGATTCTCGGTCGAGGCGACAATCGCCATCATCGGGACGGCCGGCGCGCTCGGTGACGCCGGTAGCCCGGCAAGTGACTCGACACTCGGTCCGACGAGCGGATTGAACGCTGACGGTCAGCACGATCACTTGCGTGAAACGGTGTGGCCGACGTTCCTCCACTACAACATCCCGCTCATCGTGTTCGGTTTGATCGCCGCGATGGTGCTGTGATCACTTTCGATTGCGACGCGCGTAGATCGTCCCGAGCAAGACAAGAACGAGTAAGAACCAAATTCCTGTATACATGAGGATCTCGGTAATCATCATATTCCTCCTGTGACAAAAAGATAAGGAGCGACGAAATCGTCGCTCCTTTTCATGATGAAGTTTTTAACTCCGTTTGACAAGCGTTCAAGTAAGCATCGACCTTCTCTGCCACTTCACGTCCTTCTCGAATCGCCCAGACAATCAAACTTTGGCCCCTGCGCGCGTCACCGGCAACAAACACCCCATCGAGGTTCGTCACATAGTCCCGCTTCGATTCGACGCCCAATTTTCTCAATTCTGGTTCCGGTCGTTCAAAGCCGATGGCGACGAGCACGAGGTCGGCCGCATACGTCTCTTTTGAACCTTCAACGACGAAGAAGGTGGCTTGACCGTCGGGTTTCACGACCTTCTCCATCCGTTCCGTTTCAATTCCTACAACCCGGTCCCCTTGTTTTACGATTCGGTTTGAGCGAATCAAGTACGTGCGCGGGTCGATATCCAAATGCTCGATTGCTTCCGCATACGCATAGTCCGTCGACAACGTGTCCGGTTGTAGCGGCCACGGACGATCTGGTGCTCGGAACAATCCTTTCTCAGGATGCTTACCGAATTGCGTCACCGATTTGGCGCCTTGCCGAATCGCTGTCGCGACACAGTCGGCACCGGTGTCGCCCCCACCGATGACGATGACTTCTTTACCGGCAGCTTCAAAGCGCGCCTCGACCGCTGTCCCGCCGAGTTCTCGTGTCGAAGCCGTCAAGTAGTCCATCGCCGCCTCGACTCCGGCCGCGTCATCCCCTTCGATACCGAGCGTCCGTTGTTTTTGAGCACCTGTCGCCAGGATGACGGCGTCGTATTTATCTCGCAACGACTCGACCGTCACGTCTGTGCCGACGTTCACACCGGTCTTGAAGCGAATGCCTTCTGCCTCGAGCAACTGCACCCGGCGACGGACGACATCTTTATCGAGTTTCATGTTAGGGATGCCATAAAACAGAAGGCCGCCTATCTCATCCGCCTTTTCAAACACGGTGACGACATGTCCGGCTTGATTCAACTGGTCGGCCGCGGCAAGACCGGCCGGCCCGCTACCGATAATGGCGACGTGGTAACCGGTGCGCATGCGGACATGCCTCGGTTCGACCCACCCTTGTTCGAAGGCACGGTCGATGATCGTTCGCTCGATCGACTTGATCGCAACCGGATCTTCACTAATGCCGAGCGTGCACGACCCCTCACAAGGGGCCGGACAGACCCGACCGGTAAATTCCGGGAAGTTATTCGTTTCCATCAACCGCTCGTAAGCACGTCGGAAATCTTGTTCACTGACGAGTTTGTTCCATTCGGGAATCAAGTTATGAATCGGACAGCCAATCGTCTCTTGTCCAATCATGTCACCGACGTGGCAAAACGGGGTCCCGCAGTCCATACAGCGCTCGGCCTGCTTGACGATCGGACCATCTTCCATCCGTGAAGCATACTCTTTATAATCATGGATCCGCTCGATTACCGTCCGCTCTGGGAGCGTCTCACGCGGAATGCTTAAAAATTTGTGTCTCATACTCCCCCTCCTTCTGTCACAACCCGGAACAGTTCGAGTGCCCGGTCCGCCTCACTCAACTCGGGCCGAGATGCCTCGAGCTGACGCATGACGTCAAGCACGTTCGCGTAATCACGCGGCACGACTTTGACGAAACGATGGCGCTCTTCTTCAAATGAATCTAGGATGAGCCTTGCTTTCACACTATCCGTGTGGAACTGGTGCAACTCGAGGAGCGCGTAAATTTGTTCCGCATCCTCATCGTTCAAGCCGTCGACGGCGACGAGTTCGTTGTTGACGAGTTCACTATAGTCCTGGTCCCCATACAAGTAGGCGACCCCTCCTGACATGCCGGCCCCGAAGTTGCGACCGATCTCACCGAGGACGACGACCGTCCCCCCGGTCATGTATTCGCACCCGTGGTCACCGACCCCTTCTGTGACAGCGACGGCACCGGAGTTACGAACGGCGAACCGTTCCCCTACATGGCCGTTGAAAAATGCCAAGCCATCTGTCGCTCCATACAGACAGACGTTTCCGGCGATGACTTGTTGCGATTCGTCGAACGGGGCATGTTTCTCGGCGATGACGGAAACTTTCCCGCCGCTCAAGCCTTTCCCGACGTAATCGTTCGCGTCGCCGATGACAGACAAGGTGATCCCTTTCGGAAGGAACGCCCCAAGACTTTGACCCGCCGAACCGCTGAGTCGAATCGAGATTGTATCTTCGGCGAGCCCGACTTTGCCATGCACTTTCGTCAATTCATAACCGAGCATCGTCCCGACGGCCCGATCGGTGTTGCGAATCCGACCGACGAAGAACGTCGGCTGCAGTGATTTGATCGAACGGGAGACGGCCGGCATGAGTTTCCGATGGTCATATGATTTGAACGCCGGATGTGGCAACTCTTCTTTTGCCGGCAAAGGTGTCGGCATACCGAGCATCGGGTTCAAGTCGAGTGTTTTTGCTTTGACGTGTTGTTGCTTCCAGGCACTTTCTTCTAACAGGTCGGTCCGTCCGATCACTTCTTCGAGCGACCTCGCACCGAGAGACGCCAAAATCTCGCGCACTTCTTCGGCGAGGAACGTCATCAAATTGACGACGTGCTCTGGTTTCCCCATGAATTTCTCACGAAGCGCCGGATCTTGTGTGGCGACGCCGACCGGACACGTATCAAGATGACAAGCGCGCATCATGATGCAACCGAGGACGACGAGCGGTGCCGTCGCGAACGCGTACTCTTCCGCCCCAAAAATCGCGGCCATGACGATGTCTCGGCCTGTCATGAGCTTGCCGTCCGTCTCGAGCGTGACGCGTCCACGGAGACCGTTCAAGGCTAGCGTCTGGTGGCTTTCAAGGAGTCCGAGTTCCCACGGGAGCCCGGTATGTTTGATCGACGTCCGTGGCGACGCACCGGTTCCTCCGTCATAGCCGGAGATGACGATCGTATCCGCGTTCGCTTTGGCGACACCGGCCGCAATCGTCCCGACACCCGATTTTGAGACGAGCTTGACGCTGATTTTCGCGTTCGGGTTCACGTGTTTCAAATCGAATATGAGCTGTGCCAAATCTTCGATCGAATAAATGTCGTGGTGTGGCGGCGGAGAAATGAGTCCGACACCCGGTACCGAACCACGGACCTCGGCCACCCAAGGGTAAACTTTGTTGCCCGGTAGTTGCCCGCCTTCGCCCGGTTTCGCGCCTTGAGCCATCTTGATTTGGATTTCGTCAGCGTGATACAAGTATTCAGCCGTCACACCGAAGCGTCCGCTCGCGACTTGTTTGATGCGGCTGATCCGTTCCGATCCGTCTTCATCTGGCACGAACCGGTTGCGGTCTTCGCCACCTTCGCCCGAGTTGCTCTTTCCACCGATTTGGTTCATGGCGATGGCGAGTGTCTCATGTGCTTCTTTCGATAACGAACCGAACGACATCGCGCCCGTCTTGAAACGACTGACGATCGACGCGACCGATTCGACTTCGTCGAGTGCGACTGGTTCTCGTACTTTGAAGCTGAACAGTTGTCGTAAAAACTGGCCCGAGGATTCATGCAGATGAACGTAAGCGTCGTAATAGCGGCGTTCATTCTCGCGACACGCCCGTTGCAACAGATGGATCGTCTTCGGGTTAAACGCGTGCTCTTCCCCATCAGCTCGCCATTGGAAGTCGGCACCTGCCTCGAGCGGCCGTTCTCGGTCGTAAGCCGCAACGTGCTTGGCGCGGCTCTCAGCCTCAAGTTCTGCGAAGCCAATACCAGAAAGTTGTGACGTCGTCCCCCGGAAATGCGTCTCGACGAGGCCGCGGTCTAAACCGACCGCCTCGAAGATTTGGGCGCCGCGATAACTTTGTACGGTCGAGATCCCCATCTTCGACATGACTTTCACGATCCCGTCGACCGTCGCCGCTTGATAACGTTTGACCGCCTCATCGAGCGAGTAGGACAGTTGATTCGTCTCGATTGCTTCCCGAATTGTGGCGTATGCCAAATATGGGTAGACGGCGTCGGCCCCATAACCGATCAACGCCGCGGCTTGATGAACTTCCCGCAACTCACCGCTCTCGCTGACGAGGCTGCATGATGCGCGCAAATTCGAACGGATGAGCCGTTGATGGACGGCGCTCATGACGAGTAGCGCCGGCATGGCGATCCGTTCTGCGCTCATGTCTCGATCGGACAAGACGATGACTTCCGCGCCTTCTTTCACGGCCGTTTCGACGCGCGCGAACAACGTCTCAAGCGAGTGTTCCAAGTCCTCGACGTACGTCGCATCGATGCGTTCGACACGCAACTTGGACTCGATACCGCGGAGCGTGACCGCGTCTAAGATTGGATGTTCGAGCCATACTCGGCTGGCGTGACCGCGCCCGGTATGGACCGGATTCGATTGCGGCCCGATCCACGTGAACGTCGCCGTGACGACTTTTTCACGGAGCGCATCGATTGGAGGGTTCGTCACTTGGGCGAAATGTTGTTTAAAGTAATGGAACAAAGAACGCGGCCGCTCTGAGAGGACGGCGACGGGTTGGTCATGCCCCATCGAACCGATCGGATCCTTCTTCTCACGGATGAGCGGGACGATATATTGTTCAATGTCTTCTTTCGTGTAACCGAACGCACGTTGTTTTAATAGAATGTCCGATATGACCGGCTCATCGACAGGAGCGTCCTCGAGCGTCTTCATTTGTTTTAGCCATTTGCCATAAGGTTCGGCACGCGAGATCGTCTGTTTAATCTCCGTATCGGGGATGAGTCGCTTCGATTCTAAGTCGATGAGCAACAATTGACCGGGACGAAGCCGTTCCTTTTTCAAGACTTTCTCGGCTTGGACCGGGATGACGCCGCTCTCTGACGACAAGATGAGTTCTCCGTCTGTCGTCTCGATATAACGCATCGGTCTAAGACCGTTTCGGTCGAGGATGGCACCGATTTGGCGGCCATCCGTGAAGACGACACCGGTCGGCCCGTCCCACGGTTCCATGATGGACGAGTGATACTGATAAAAATCTCGTTTTTGTTTATCGACTTTTCCTTCGATGAACGGTTCCGGGATGAGCATCATCGCCGTATGGGCGATCGACCGTCCAGTCCGGGTGAAGAACTCGAACGCATTGTCAAGCATCGACGAGTCGCTTCCTTCTTCCTGTAGCACGGGGAACAACCGGCCGACGTTCTCATACAAGTCCGTCTCAATCACGCCTTCACGGGCCCGCATCGCGTCGATGTTGCCGCGGAGTGTGTTGATTTCCCCGTTATGGACAATCATTCGATTCGGATGGGCCCGTTCCCATGACGGAAACGTGTTCGTCGAGAAACGTGAGTGAACGATTCCGAACGTGCTCTTGTAAAATGGCGACTGCAAGTCAATATAAAATCGTTCAATTTGTTCCGGTGTGAGCATTCCTTTATAAACGATCGTCTTCGTCGAGAAGCTAGGCATATACAGGTTGAGTTCATCGACTTTTTCAATGGTGCGGCGCAACTCGTACAGCGAGCGCTCGTTCGCGTCATAATCTAAATACGGGCAAGCGACGAACCACTGATAAATCGTCGGTTTCGTGACGCGCGCATGTTCGCCGATCGCAGAGGCGTCGACAGGAACTTCACGCCACGCGATTGTCGCCAAGTCGATCTCTTCCGCGAGACGCTCCATCATCTGTTGCTTGTCACGCAGCTTCGTCTCCTCAGGCTGAAAGAATACCATTCCGACCGCATAGTTGCCTGGTGCCGGCAGATTCATCGTCTGAAGGAACAATTCGTGTGGGATCTCGGTCATGATGCCCGCGCCGTCTCCGGCGTCAATCACACCTTGACCACCTCGGTGCTCGAGTTTGCAGAGCATGGATAGCGAACGGCTGACAATGTCGTGTTTTTTCTCTCCGTTAAGGTTGACGTATAGGCCGATGCCGCAAGCGTCTTTTTCGAATCGTGAATCGTACAAACTCGTCCGTTTCATCGAATCAACCCCTCTCTTTCGTACTTGTTCGTAAGTTTTATTTTGTTCTAAATATTCTGAAAAATCAAGCGGATTGTATACGTTTATGCATAACAATAGTCACACGTATAAGATTTGAAAGCGTTATCACTAGCTTTACCAAGCCTTTATTTAAAATAACTTATGATAAATAAAGAATAATTATCCATGAAATATATTAACTTTTAAGTTCTTGAGAACACAAAAAAATGACCGTCATCAGTTGACGGTCATTTGGCTTATTGGATTGTTTTACGAGAGTGATGGAGAAACCCGCGCGGGCGTTTCCAAATGATGAGCCCGACATATCCGAGCGTGAGCAAAATCAACGCACTGACAAGGACGACGTAAAGCGTCGCGTTGTCGATTCGGGCGAAAATAGCGATATAGGCCCACACGAACACGAGTGGATAAATGAAATCACGGTGCCACCACATAAAGACGAGGGCGAGGACGACACCGACCATGAGCATGAGCGACGTCCAGGCGAGTTCATCGAGACCGAGCACGGTCGTGATGCGTTCTGTTTTCATGACGACGAACACGTTGACAATCGTCGCGACCGACACCCAGCCGATATAGACCGAGAAAGGAAAGCGATCGAGCCAGCTCGTCGATGTCCGGAACGCCACGTGATACAGCCATGCGAGCGTCGCCAAAAAGAGCACCATGACGACGAGCGAGGCGATGAACCATTCATTCGTGAAGGCGAGAAGCCACAAGCCGTTCAATATGCAGGAGACGAGAAACCCTGCCTTAATCCGATTCGCCTGCCGATTCGCGACCGACCCTTTTTTCAATTGTAAAACGAGCCAAACGGCGAGCGCCACGTAAATCAGTCCCCAAATCGAGAACGCGTAGCCGGCCGGTTTGAAGTAAATGTCGATCCGGTCCGACACTGCCGCATTATCCCCGCTCGCAAAGTAGTTGATGACGACGGTCGCCAAAAACGCCAGCCAGTTGATCAATGGCCATTTTGATAAGTCCATAAATAGGATCTCCCGAAGAAGATCTGACACCTCCTTTATTAACATAGTTTTCTATACCCATGAGACTCCGCTCATACACAAAAAGAGACCCAAAAACGGGTCTCAATGTGTTTAAAAATCAATATTGTCAGGATCTGGCCCTAGACGTTCGTTAGTCGCAGCCGCATCAATTTTCGCCATGTCGTCCGCATCGAGCGTGAAGTCGAACACGTCGAAGTTTTCTTTAATTCGATGTGGCGTCACCGATTTCGGCAAGGCGACGTTCCCTGTCTCCAAGTGCCAACGGAGGACGACTTGGGCTGGCGTCTTCCCATGCTTCTCGGCGATCTCCGCGAACACAGGGATGTCGAGGAACTTACCTTGCATGAGCGGGCTCCACGCCTCGATTTGGATACCTTCGTCTTGACAATACTCGACAAGGTCCGGTTGCGATAGTTGTGGATGCAACTCGACTTGGTTGATGAGCGGTATCATGAGTCCCGCTTCTTTCAACGCCTCGAGGTGATGCTCTTTGAAGTTTGAGACACCGATCGCTTTGATCTTTCCAGCCTCATATAAATCAATGAGGTCTTTCCACGCCTCGACAAAGCCATCGACCGGCCAATGCAAGAGGCACAAGTCCAAGTAGTCCGTCTCAAGGCGCGCGAGCGATTCGGCGAACGCTTCCTTCGTCCGTCCTTGACGGATATCCTCGTTCCATATCTTCGACGTCAAGAAGATGTCGTCGCGGCTGACTCCTGAAGTCGTAATGCCTTTAGCTACGCCCTCTTCGTTTTTATAGACGGCTGCCGTATCGATATGGCGGTAACCGACTTTTAACGCCTCAGCGACCGCTTGTGGCGCCTCGGTCTCATTATCGACTTGCCAGACGCCGAACCCAATCATCGGGATTTGAACGCCATTTCGTAACGTTGCGAGTTGCATATCATCATTCCCCTTTCAACTGTTCGAGCTGATTGTAACATACCCGAGATCTTATTCCGAAAAACTAAATCGTCAAATCTTTTCGGGTGAAGCGGGCATAGCAAGCTAACGCGGCAAAGAGGAACAATCCACTCAGCACGAGTAGGGACAGCAAGGGAACGTCGCCTCCCACTTGGGCGTTAGCGTCAAACAGCGAAAAGAGCGATAAACGTTCGAGCCACTCGAGCCGCTCGCTGAAACCAGAGAAAATGTTCGCGATCAAGAAGAGAGCGAACAAGCCACCCGTCACCATGTAAGAACGGGTGCTGTCATCGAACAGACTCGCTAGAATATAGGCGATGGCACCGAGAACGAGTAAAATGAGACCCGCGTTCAATTGCAACGTCCACATGACGCCGTAATCGATTGCCAAGTCAAACAGCACGTCAGCGAGCGTTAGGCTCAGTCCGTTCAACCCGACGAATAGAATCGTTGCGATGAGCAAGACGACAAGACTCGCCGAGACGTAGGCACGTCGTGAGATTGGTGCCGCCATGAACAGCATGACTTCTCCCGAATCGACCGGTTTCCCCATGAGTCGTGATGCAAACGTGAGCGCGAACAAGATCGCGAGGACGTAAAAGATGAGGCCATAATAGTTGCCTCCGAGTAAATTGATGACGTTGTCCATTGCGAGAGTCGGGTCGATCTTGAACACCTCGAGCAGCTCAGGGGGCAATGATTCGAGTTTCCCTTCGATCAAGCCTGTCTCTTTGATCGACGGAAAGACAGAGGCCAAGAAGAACAAATATAGACTCGTTCCGATCGAGTATCCTAAAATCCAACTGCGGTTTTGTTTAAATAGCGATGCGATCAATACCATTTACGTCGCCTCCCCATAATATTGCATGAACATGTGCTCGAGCTCGTCGGCCCCGCTCGTGAGCGACTCCACTTCAAATTGCGTCAACGTGGCGAGAAATCCGTTCAGTTCTTCTGGACTCGAAATCGAGACGACGACGTTGCGACCGTCGCGTGTCCCGATCTGTGACGCCAGCGCACCCGCATCGGTCTCGCTTTTCAACCCGACCTGATACGTCTTCACACTTCTTCGCTTCAGTTCGTTCATCTCGGACTCAATGATAATCCGTCCGTCTCTAATGAGCGCGGCCCGGTCACACGTCTTCTCCATCTCCGGAAAGTGGTGGGAGCTCATTAAGATGGCTTTCCCAGACGCTTTCTCGGCGAGCACCCATTCGATGAGCCGTTCTTGCATGAGCGGGTCGAGACCACTCGTCGGTTCGTCCAACAAATAAACGGGGGCATCTTTCATGAAGCACGTCACGATTGCTAGCTTTTGTTTCATCCCTTTTGACATTTTTCGGACTTTTAACGTCGTATCGAACGCAAAGATTTGGCGGAGACGTGTCTCTCGTTCAATACTCGTCTCGTGCAGGCGACTCGTCAGCCGAATGATCTCTTCCCCCGTCATGTCTTGCGGGTAATTGATCTCGCCGGGCAAGTAGCCGACGTACGCCTTCACCGTCTCACTCTCCCGCCAACAATCATGTCCCATGATCGTCGCTTTACCAGAGTCGCCATGAAGCAACCCCATCAAGTGGCGGATCGTCGTCGATTTACCTGCCCCGTTCGGACCGATGAAACCAAAGACGGTCCCTCGTTCGACCGTCAACGAGACGTCAAAGATACCGTGCGACGCGTCGAACCGCTTCGTCAACCGCTCGATTTGAATCATGCATATCCCCCCTATTTTTGAAATATATGAACATTATTATTACAAAACTAGTATATCACGTTATTTTTTGAAATGGAAATGGTATATTGATTACAAAATAATAGAAGGGAGGGTTACTGATGGACGGATTCACGAAACGGACCGAAGAGAAGCGCCGAGCCATACTCGAGGCCGCTCGGACGCTCATGACAAAAGAACAGTCGCGCTTTACGATCAACGAGCTTGCCCGTGCCGCCTCGGTCTCTCCTGTCTCGATTTACAATTACTTCGGTTCGAAAGAGCAAGTAATCCTGCACGTCCTCACGCACCTGACCGAGCAAGAAATGAATTGGATCGAGCAGCGGATCGAGGAACAGATCCCGTTTGAGCAGTTGTTGATTGACATTTTGAGACGAAAAATTGAATCGGCGGGAATGTTCGACGACACGGTGTTGACGATCGTCACGACCGACCCATCGTGGCAACAACTCGCGGCCCGCGGGTACGCCGCGTTTCGGAACTTGATCGAGTACGGCAAGATGACCGGAGCGGTCGACCCGGACACCTCGACCGACGCTTATTTGCGCTACGTTCAATTGATGCAACAAGCCATCTTGTCGGACCCTCAACTTTCCACGGCACAGATGACCGACACGATGCGCGAACATTTTCATTTTTTCCTCCACGGAATCATGAGAAAAAATAACTAAAAAGTCGCCTTCCCCTTCTTGTGCGTGTAGAAGTGATAGGCGACTTTTTATATTCCGGTAACGTAGTGGAGATGCTACTCTTGAAGTTCAGGGGGGATGTACGAATCCACGTCCAATTCGTCTCCGCAGGCGATAATCAGTTCCGAACTTTTCGGCGTCATAAAGACACCCATGCGTTGACAAACCAATCCTTCCATCATCGGTTCAACATGAACGTGTCGGCCGACTTCGAAGCGGTGTGCCATTCGAATCAACTCCGTGCCGAGACCAATCATGGCATTTTGGCTCAATGAGATCATCACCTTGCTTTGCGGGCTGACGTTTTCCCACGACTCATCAAACACCATGACCGTGCCTACATTATCCGCCAGCTGCTCAAACTCATCATTTTCATCGTCGATCAAATCAAATTCGTACCGCATTCGTTCACTGCCTTGCTTCGATTAGTTGTCTTCCGTTTTAAATACCGATTCCGCCATCGGATAGAGTGATAGATCAAGCTCACAGTCCCCGGTCAGAACGAGGTCCGCGAGCACTTTCCCAATGTACGGACCGACTGTCAAACCGGATGACCCGAGACCGTTCGCGACGAGCAACTGCTCCGCTCCCGGCACGCGACCGAGAATCGGAATCGAGTTCGGGGTGACCGGACGGAAGCCGACCCGCGTCTCAATCAGTTCGGCTTCGGCGAGTCCCGGGGCCGATTCTAACCCTTTCGAGAGCACCTCATGAATCCCGATTGCCGTCGGTCGTGTGTCGAACGCCTTCCCCCGCTCATGTGTCGAGCCGATGACGATTCGTCCTGCTTCAAATCCGAGCAAATAGCGGCGACGCGGCGGCATGACGACCGGCCAGTCGGACGCGTCTGTATCTGGCAGCTGTACGTGCACGATTTGCGCTTTTTCCCCGGCGACACGGGCCGTGTAACCAATCGGCTCCATCAACTCGGGCAACCACGCCCCGCAGGCGAGCACGATCTCATCTGCCTCAAAGCGGACACCGTCGCACTCGACATGATAGCCGTCCGTTTCAACGAGGACGGCCGAGCCGTCAATCAAGGTCACGCCGCGCTTCACGGCGACCCGTTCGAGGGCCGCTCGCAACTTCTCCCCATCGACGCGAGCCCCGCCTGCGACGAGGAGAGCGTCATATTCGTCCGAGAGCGGTGGGAACAGCGCTCTCGCTTCTTCTGCCGTCAGCCGGGTCAAGTCACCGATTTCAGGTGCTTCTTCCCGGCGCAGCGCCGTCCGTTCTTGCATCTCGTTCAACTTCTTGTCTTCATGTAAAGCGAGCGTCCCGACACGTTTGTAACCGGTCTCTGTCTCGCCTTCTCGCTTCAAGTCGTCGACGACTGTCGCATAGTGGCGGGCACCGCCTTTGGCGAGCGCGTACCATGCCTTGTTACGGCGCTGGGCGATCCACGGGCAGACGATCCCTGCCGCGGCGTCGGTCGCCCGTCCGACTTCTTTTCTGTCAATGACGGTGACATCAGCTTTCCCCGCCAAATGATAAGCGGCCGAGATACCGACGATCCCTGAACCGATGATGATGACTTTCTTCATACGTTTCGCCCTCAACGGATGAGGGCATTCACATCCTTTCCTGTCTTCCTGAAAAAAATCACCGGCCTTGTGGCCGATGATTTTTAGTCGCGCATCGCGAGACGATACAATAAGTCGAGCAACTCGATATAGAGCCAGATGAGCGTCACAATCAAACCGAACGCGGCCACCCACTCGAGATGTTTCGGTGCCCGGTCTTCGACTTGTCGCGCGATATAGTCGAAGTCGAGAACGAGCGCGAGCGAGGCGATGATGACGATCACGAACTGGACACCGATCGCGAGCGGTGATGAACCTGTCATGAACGGTAGTCCTGCTCCGAAGAAACTCATCCCGATTTGGAAGAGATAAAGGAGCATGACCGTAAAGATGGCGGCCATGATACCGGCGCGGAACTTCTGCGTCACTTTGACGAGACCCGTCGAGTAGACGAACCACATCGCGAAAGCGACGACAAACGTCGTCAACACGGCACGACCGACGATGCCTGGCACCATTGATTCAAAGAAGTACGAGATCGTCCCGACGAAGACGCCTTCGACGATCCCGTAGAGCGGGGCGACGACAGGTGCCGTGTGCGGTTTGAACATGATGACGAGCGCGAGCAATAGCCCGAGGATGAGCGACCCGATCATGATCGGGAAGAGAAGGCCTTCTCCGATCGTTGGGACGAGCGACCATGTCACTCCGGCAGTCGCTGTGACGAGCATGAGCAACATGAAGATTTTAGACCACGTGCCGGCTTTCGTCATCGGTGCGGTCGCATAAGAAGACGTCTCCATCGATTTGCGGAGAATTGGATTTGATTTAAGGTTCAACGTTCGTAAGCTCCTTTATAAGTTGTTCAGCGCTTCGCCATCACATCGATGAAGGCGCGCATATAATCTGGCAAATCAGGTGGACGACGACTCGAAACGATATGCCCATCGACGACGACCGGCTCATCATGCCAGGTCGCACCTGCGTTTTCCATATCATCTTTAATGCCTGGTGTGCTTGTAACGTTGACACCTTTAAGAATGTCAGCGGAAATGAGCACCCAGCCGGCATGGCAAATTTGACCGATCGGACGTTTTTGGTCATGCATATAACGGACGAACCCTTTCACCGAGTCAAAGCGACGTAACAAGTCTGGTGACCAACCACCAGGCACGAGCAACGCATCGAATGACGTGATGTCCACGTCTTCAAACGCGACGTCGGACTTTGCGGGAACGCCATATTTCCCCGTGTAGACGTGCGCACCTTTCTCCCCGGCGAGGATGACGTTCGCGCCTTCCTCTCGCAAGCGGTGGATCGGATACCACAGTTCTAAATCTTCAAAATCGTCACTGACGATTTGCAGGATGTTCATACCTTGTAATTTCATCGAACCCCTCCCTTTCATTGTCTTTCACAAGTATACCCTATAAGCAACGTGGCGAAAACAAAGACTATCGACGAAACGCACGCCTTTAACCTTTAACTTATTTGTTCAATTAATCCGTTCGCGCCACTGTCACGATGACATTTCCGGCCTTCCCGCCCGCATCCACGTAACGATGGGCCTCGACGATGTCCTCGAGCGGATAAATCGAGTCAATGACGGCTCTCACACGTCCCGAGTCGAACAGTTCGTTCAGAAAAGTCAGGTCCTCCTTCCGTTCACTTGAGACACCTTGACCGGCTACGGAACTAAACTTTCCATGTTCCCCGATATGCTTACGGGCCATTTGTTTATCGATTTTACCGGCCGCATCAAACACGGCGTCATATGTGGTCAAGTCGTTATCGTATCCTGCTGTCGTATAATCGACCACAACGTCTGCCCCTAAACTTCTTACGAGTTCAAAATTTCGTTCCCTACAGACAGCCGTCACGTGAGCCCCGTAATATTTCGCGATTTGAACGGCCATTGAACCGACTGCACCGGAAGCCCCGTATATCAATACGGTCTTCGCTTGCTCAATGTTCACTTTTCGCAAAAAATGAAGGGCGGTCGTCCCGCCGAACGGTAGGCATGCCGCTTCGACATAGCTAGCGTTTTGAGGCATGAGTTCGACACACTTACTCTCTTTGACACACGCATATTCGGCGTATCCTCCGAATCGCATCCCGGTCAACGCATAGACGCGATCTCCGACCTTGAAATGCTCGACGCGTCTGCCCGTCTCAACGACTTCCCCTGCCAAGACGACACCTAAAATCGGCTGTCGCGGCGCCGTGAAACCGACGACGACCCGCATCGGAAGCTTACCGGCTGCCAGTACATCGAGTGCTCGTAGGCGGCGATCTCCTGAATGGACGGCCGAAGTATGAACTTTAATCATCAGATCAAAGTCTTTCGGCACAGGCTTGTCCACCACTTGAAGCTGTAGCACATCCGGCGGCCCATATGCGGTACAAATTACTGCTCTCATTGTAAACCTCCTTTTCGTACATGAAGTTGTTACTAATGAGTTCACCGTTTCAACGAAAGATAACCAAATGGAAAGTCACCTCGTTCATAGGATGTCATTACTTATCAAACGAGCTGAGGAATCGGAACGATTGCTGAAACAGAAGCTGTTAATTCAAAGGCTCGTTCATATTGCTCTGCGTAGTGATAACCCCCTATTCTTTTCGGAAAAGATTTGCACTAAATCGGGTACAATAAGATTGATTCCTCAATCATCTGTTGAAGGAGACTTAATATGGTTACGTACTACTATCTAGGCTGGTTCAACAATTTCTTCCCAAATAATTTGGCCCATGCATTATCTCGAGACACGACGACTCGTCATTCGCTCGTGATGATCAGTTCGAATCCTGCCTCCACTTCAGTAAACGGGTTCACCGAACTGTCTTGGTTAGAGGATGCGGGAATTATATTTGACGAGTACCATCTAATCAATTACGAAGTAGGTCAGAAAGAGGCGAAACGCCGGATTAGTGAGGCTTCGATGATTTTTCTATTAGGTGGGGACACCGTAAAACAAAACATGTTTTTATATGAGTACGATTTATTAGAGTCGATTCAATCTAATGGTGGTATTGTCATCGGAGCCAGTGCAGGCGCAATCAATATGTCTTCGAAATGGGTTTGCTCCCCAAACTTAGGTTATTCGACTTCCGCAACGACGATTTACAACGGCCTGGCGTTACATGACTTTTCAGTTCTCTCCCACTTCGATCTCGAACATAACATGGGTGTAGTCAAACAAGAGCTCGCCCTTTTATCCGAAGAGTTGCCGGTCTATGCGTCCAACAAAGACTGTGCGATTCGGGTTCAAGAAAAGAGGATTGAGATTTTTGGGGATGTGTATTTATACTCTCAACGAAACATGACGAAGCTAACAGAGGGCGTCCATTCTGTCACGGACTACCCATCCCCGCTCCAATAACGTTCGCTCCAGAAATCGACGTACTTTCAGACAAATACATCTGCATATAGAATTCGGAACGTTATGTCATCAATATATTGTGTTATAATAAGTGCGTCTTTATGTTAATTTTTAACGAGAAAGGGGACTTCCCACATGAAACAATACCATGATTTATGCACCCATATCCTCGAGAACGGTGTCGTCAAAGAAGACCGGACCGGGACCGGGACGACGAGCGTCTTCGGCTATCAGATGCGTTTCAACCTTCAGGACGGGTTCCCCCTCATCACGACGAAAAAACTACATACACGTTCAATCATCCATGAACTGCTCTGGTTCATCACGGGCGACACGAACGTCAAGTATTTGCAAGACAACGGCGTCCGTATTTGGAACGAGTGGGCCGATGAGGACGGCAACCTCGGTCCCGTCTACGGTGCCCAGTGGCGCTCGTTCCCGAAACCGGACGGCACGAGCGTCGACCAGCTCGCCGAAGTGATTGAACAGATCAAGACGAACCCCGATTCACGTCGCCTCGTCGTATCGGCTTGGAACCCGGGTCAACTTGAAGATATGGCGCTCCCGCCGTGCCATTTGTTGTTCCAGTTTTATGTCGCGGACGGGAAGTTATCGTGCCAGCTTTATCAACGAAGCGCGGACACGTTCCTCGGCGTCCCGTTCAATATCGCGTCATACGCCTTGTTGACTCATATGGTCGCGCACGTCACGAACCTTGAGGTCGGTGACTTCGTCCACACACTCGGCGATGCGCACATTTACCATAACCATCTCGAGCAAGTGAAACTCCAGTTGACACGTGAGCCGCGTCCGCTCCCGAAACTTAACATTTTGCGTGACGTCTCATCGATCGAGGACTTCCGTTTTGAAGATTTTGAGATTGTCGATTATGACCCGCATCCGCATATTAAAGGAGAGGTGAGCGTATGATCATCCACGTCGTCGCTTACGGAACGAATCGTGAGATCGGAAAAGATAACGGCTTGTTATGGAAACTTCCAGACGACTTGAAACAGTTCAAAGCGATCACGACCGGCCAGACGATCGTGATGGGCCGAAAGACGTATGAATCGATCGGCCGGGCCTTGCCGCACCGACGTAACATCGTCGTCACGACGGATGAGACGTTCGAGGCTGAAGGGGTCGAGGTGTGGCACGATCTCGACCGGCTCAACGGGTCAGATACGTCTGAAGATTTCTATGTCATTGGTGGGGCGACTCTTTATGAGCAGACGATGCCGTTCACGGACCGTTTTTACGTGACAGAAGTCGACGGGACTTTCGAGGCAGACACGTTTTACCCGGAACTCCCTGACGTCGTCATCACGCGCGAGCAATCACACCTTGCCGACGAACGCCACGCGTACGGTTTCACATTTTATCAATACGACAGAAAAGACATCGACTGAGTCGATGTCTTTTCAGATTGTAGACAAAGTCACGTTTCAGGCGAACTGAAACGTGACTTTGTCGTTTTCGGGCCTTGAGGCGCTCTGCCCGAGCCCCTTTTTCAGGCGGGCTGGGCGTTCTTCCATGCCCAGCCCGCCATCTTCTTGAGA
>WPCK01182822.1_pt1 | contig 29398 bp, 26 predicted proteins | sample 5399851 | NCBI WGS metagenome assembly WPCK01 (sample SAMN12869471, study PRJNA574797) | sludge metagenome | isolation source: wastewater treatment of pH11 | place: China:Beijing | collected 2019-05-20 | reverse complement strand
GGCCTCCGCCAGGCCGACAGCCGCCGCGGCCGCGTCGATCCCGGCCACGATCTCGGCCCGCGTGCGCTCGTCAAGGAAGGGCGGGTCCACCGGCGCCAGCCGCGCCACCACCGTTTCGCCGGCCTTCACCGCATCGCCGACCGACAGCAGCGAGCGATCGAGCTTGCCGGAGACGGGCGCCGAAATGCGATAGACATCGCGGACCCGCGCGATGCCGTCCTCCTCCAGCGTCACGGTCATGACGCCGCGCTCCACCACGGCCGTGTCGACGCCGGCGGGCCGCTCCTGGAATGCCCACCACAGCGCACCGGCCATTGCCGCGCCGGCGATGGCGAATGCGGCGAGAGTCCGTGTCTTGATGGCCATGATCTACTCCCGGGTCTTGAGCACGCGCACCATGTCGAGATTGTCGACGCGCCGCTTGACGATGATTCCCGTCGCCAGCGCCGACGCCATGGCCACCAGCGAGGCATAGGCGAAGGTCGGCGCACGGATGACGAACGGGATGGTGAACAGGTCGCTGGCGAAACCCTCGGAGATGGCAAGCGCGAACAGCGTGCCGATGCCCCAGCCGACCGGCTGCGCCAGGATGACGACAAGGATGATTTCGGCAAACAGCACGCCGGCGACCTCGCGCCGCGTGAAGCCGAGCACGCGCAGGCTCGCCAGTTCGCGTGCGCGCTCGGAAAACTGGATGCGCGCCGAATTGTAGACAACGCCGAAGCCGACGATCATGGCCATCGCCGTATAGATGACCGTCATCGTGTTGATGTTTTCCGAGATCAGGGCGCGAAACCGTTCCCGCGACAGGTCGATGAGCGTGACCGATGCGATCGCCGGAGTCTCCTTGACCGCGCCGTACAATTGCCGTGCCTGGCTTGGGTCGATCAGCAACGAGGCCTGGGTGAGGCGCGGCCCGTCGCCGGCCAGCCGGTTGACGGCGTCGAACGACATGTCCGCCGACAGGCCGACAAAGCTCCTGTTGACCGCCGTGACCGGCACATCGACGATCCGCCGGTGCCCGGACCGCACCTCGACTTCGACGAAGTCGCCGACATCGACGTCGAGGTGACCCGCCAGCCGGTCGCTGAGCGCCAGGCCGGTTTCGGGCACGGCGATGGGTTGCAGGTCGCGGTCGAGCAGGAGCGACAGGTCTTCCCCCGCCCGGTGGCCGCGGATGGCGACGCGGCGCTCCTTCGGACCGTTGCGCAATGTCGCCACGATGGTGCGCGCTCCTTCGGCGCGCAGCACGCCGGGCAGGCGCCGGACGTCGTCGAGGGCGGCATCGGACTTCGGCCCGGCAAAGACCAGCGTCGCGGACGCCCTTTCGGTCCGGTTGAACACGATGTCGACCATCTCGTCGATCTCGTCGAGCGCGGCCATGGACGAAACCAGCAGCGCCACCGACATCGACAGGCCGAGCGTGGTCATGGCGCTGCGCACAGGCCGGCGGACGAAATGACGGAACGCCATGATGATGAGCGGCGGCAACCGGAACCGGCCGCCAGCCCCGCCGAACAGCGAATGGTATTGCGGCGGCGCCGGCGGCTGCATGGCAACGGCCGGCGGCAGCGTGGCCGCACCGTGAATCGCCTTCATCGCCCCGCCGAATGCCGAGATGAGCGACACCGCCCCGGCAATGGCGTAGAGATCGAACCCCTGGCGGAAAACGAGGAACGGAAACGAGAAATACTGGGTGTAGAGCTTGGTGACCTGCTGCCCGAGCCAGGAGCCCATCAGCGCCCCGATGGCAAAGCCGATCAGCACGATGACGGCCACCAGCTGGGCATAGTGCATGCCGACCTCGAACGAGGTGTAGCCGCAGGCCTTCAGCAGGCCGATGTTCTCCCGCTCCAGCGCCACCAGCCGCGTCAGCACCATGTTGACCAGGAATGCCGAGACCAGCAGGAACACCGGCGGCATCACCCGCGCCATGGCATAGAGCTGCGTCAGCTCGCCGTCCAGGAAGGCGTGGCTCTGCTGCTCGATGCGCGGATAGGCGCCCATGCCGCCATAGGGCTCCAGCAACCGGTCGAGCGCGTCGATGGCGGCGGGCTCAGACGCCCCGCGCAACAGCCGGACCGCAAGATCGTTGAAGGCGCCATTCATGTCGAAAATGCCGGCAAGCACCGAGCGCGGCATGAAGAACACCGCATAGCGCCGGTCGTCGGGCACCATCTCGCCCGGCCCGAGCGCATAGACATATTCCGGCGACAGCACGATCGCCGCGATCGTCAACCGTCGCTCGCGCCCGTTCATGAGCGCGGTGAACCCGTCGCCGACCGAAAGCCCGTGCGCGCGCGCGAACCGCTCGTCCAGCGCGATCTCGCCGGCATGGGCGGGATCGGGAAACCGGCCGGAGCGAATGTACAGCCGGTTCACGCCCGGTTCGCCATGGTCCGGGATCGACACCGCCTTGCCGGTTGCCGGTTCGTCCATGCCGGGCATCGACAGGATGACCTGCTCGACGACGCGGAACTCCGCGGCCGTGACGCCCGGCACGTCGAGCACCGCGTCGCGCAACTGCATCGGCGCCCGGGTCGCCGAGGCGAACACATGGGCAAAGCCGAAGCGGCCATAATAGGCCTCGCGCGTTTCCAGCAGAGCGCGATAGGCACCGACAGCGAGCACGATCGTCATGACGCCCGACGCCATCACCAGCGCCACCGCCAGGATCTGCGCCCACAGGCGGGTCGAGTCGCGCAGCGATTTCCGCGTCAGCGCCTTCACCAGCTGATCTCCCCGGCGCGGCGACGTTGCGGATTGACCGTCTCGGAGGCAATCCGGCCGTCATGGAAGGTGAACACGCGATGCGCGATCTCGCGGATCGGCGCATTGTGGGTGATGATCGCCGTGGTCGTGCCGAGATCGGTGTTGATGCGCTCGATGGCCTCAAGCACCACGCGCCCCGTATCGGAATCGAGCGCACCGGTCGGCTCGTCGCACAGGAGCACGTCCGGCCGCTTGGCGATGGCGCGGGCGATGGCCACGCGTTGCTGCTCGCCACCCGACAGTTGCGCCGGGAAATGGCGCTCCCGCTTCGCCAGGCCCACCAGCGCCAGCGCCTCCGACGGGTTCATCGGCTTGCGCGCGATGTCGGTGACCAGCGCCACGTTCTCCCATGCCGTCAGCGAGGGAATGAGATTGTAGAACTGGAACACGAACCCGACATGGTCGCGCCGGTAGAGCGTCAGTTCGCGCTGCGACGCCCTGGTCAGCACATGGTCGCGGAACCGCACCTCGCCGGCGCTCGCCACATCGAGGCCGCCGAGGATGTTGAGCAGGGTCGACTTGCCCGAGCCCGACGGTCCGAGCAGGACACTGACCTCGCCCTCGTGAAGCGTCATGTCGATCCCGCGGAGCGCATGCACCTCGACGTCGGCGTTGCGATAGACCTTGGTCACGCCCCGGGCGACGAACACGGCCTCGGACATCGGTCCCTTCCCCGCTTGCCTGGTCTGGTTAAAGGGTGCGGCCCCGGCCGACGTTGACGCCGGTCAAGGCCGCCCCGCGCCGGCAGATCACCCCAGCGCGGCCTTGATCAGTGCCCCGGCCTTGCCGAAATCCATCGACCCGGCATGGCGGCCTTTCAGCACGCCCATGACCTTGCCCATGTCCTTGATCGACGCCGCGCCGGTTTCCGCGATTGCCGCAGCAACGGCCGCCTCGATTTCCGCGTCCGCCATCTGCGCCGGCATGAAGCCCAGGATCACGGCGATCTCGGCGCGCTCTTTCGCCGCCAGTTCCGGTCGCCCGCCCTTGTCGTAGAGGCCTGCCGCATCCTCGCGCGACTTCACCATCTTGCCCAGCGCCTGCACGATCTCGTCGGTCGTTGCCTCGCCCCGGCCCTGGCCACGATTGGCGATGTCCTTGTCCTTGATCGCCGCCTGGATCAGCCGGATCGTCGACAGGCGCTCGGCATCGCGGGCGCGCATCGCGTCCTTCATGGCATTGGCGATGGTATCGCGCATGGCGGTTCTCCGGGGGCCGGCCGTTTGTCGGCGTCGGTTTAGTCCTTCCCCGCCAAGGGGGCAAGGCCGCGGGGTGGACGGGCGCGGCCGCTTGCTCTAAGGGAGCCGCCTTAGCCGACACCACGCATCCGATTCCCCGGCCGGCGCCGGGACGAGGACTTTGCCATGACCGAAACCGCCTGGACCCGGGAAAAGCCCACCGCACTGCTCGTCCTTGCCGACGGCACCGCGATCGAGGGGCGCGGCCTGGGCGCCACCGGCGCCGCGGTCGGCGAAGTCTGCTTCAACACCGCCTTGACCGGTTACCAGGAGATCCTCACCGATCCGTCCTATCTCGGCCAGATCGTCACCTTCACCTTCCCGCACATCGGCAATGTCGGCGCCAATGACGAGGACATGGAGGACCTGTCCCCTGCCCGCCGCATCGGCGCGGTCGGCACGGTGCTGCGGGCCGACATCACCAATCCGTCGAACTGGCGCGCCGCCGAGCATCTGGATCGCTGGCTCGCCCGCCGCGGCATCGTCGCGCTCGCCGGCATCGACACGCGCGCGCTGACCGCGCTCATCCGCGAGAAGGGCATGCCCAATGCCGTCATCGCGCACGCGCCGGACGGCGTTTTCGATCTTGCCGCGCTGAAGGCGCAGGCCGCCGCCTGGCCCGGCCTCATCGACATGGACCTTGCCCGGGACGCCACCATCGGCCAGTCGATGGCCTGGGATGAAACGCCCTGGACGATCGAGGGCGGGCACGGGCATTCGGACGGCGAGGCCTTCCACGTCGTCGCCATGGATTTCGGCGTCAAGCGCAACATCCTGCGGCTCCTGGCCGGGCTTGGCGCCCGCATCACCGTCGTTCCCGCCTCGACCGGCGCGGACGACATCCTGGCCCTGAAGCCCGATGGCATCTTCCTGTCGAACGGACCGGGTGACCCGGCCGCCACCGGCACCTATGCCGTTCCGGCGATCCGCGCGCTGGTTGATTCCGGCATCCCGGTGTTCGGTATCTGCCTCGGTCACCAGATGCTGGCGCTGGCGCTCGGCGGCCGCACCGCCAAGATGCATCAGGGGCACCATGGCGCCAACCATCCGGTCAAGGATCACACCACCGGCAAGGTGGAGATCGTGTCGATGAACCACGGGTTCGCCGTGGATGGCGCCTCGCTGCCGGATGGCGTTGAGGAAACCCACGTGTCGCTGTTCGACGGCTCGAATTGCGGCATCCGGCTGGCCGGGCGGCCGGTGTTTTCCGTCCAGCATCATCCCGAAGCCTCGCCCGGGCCGCAGGACTCGCACTACCTGTTCCGCCGTTTCGCCAACTTCATCCGCGCCCGCCAGGGGCGGGACGCGTTGCCCGAGCGCTGAGGGTCAGCCCGAAAGGCGGACCCGCCCGGCCTTCTTCACGATGCTCTGGAACACTTCCTTGAGCTTCGACCGGGTCTTGACGTTGAAGAAGTGGTCGGGATCGCTGGCGCACTGTTCGAGCATGCTCGATGTCGCTTCGTCATTGACCTCGAGCAGCACGGTGAAGATCTCGATGCCGTCCTTCTTGGCGTTCGTGCAAGTGGCGAGCGTCTTGTCGTCCATGGCCTCGGTCGTGCCGGCCGCGTCGAGGGTTTCCGGCCCGATGCGCTCGTCGGCGAGATAGCCATAGGCGGTGTACTGCGAACCGAGCGGATTCGAACGGGTGCCGAAGAAGTTGGTGCCGTCGGTCAGCACCACCATGATCTTCTCGGTGTTCGACTTGCTTTCCTTGGCGCCCTCGGTGAACGGCTCGCGCGAGGACAGCACGCGCCAGCCCCAGGCGACGCCTTCGGCCGTGTTGGTGGAACCCCTGGCCTGCAGCGCCTCGATGTTCTTCTTGATCAGCGACGCGTCCGTGGTCAGCGGCGTCAGCGGCTGGGAATCGCACTGGAATCCCGGGCCCTTCGGTTCGAAATAGTCCGAATAGTAGGTAGTCGCGCTGGTGTCCGGCGTCACCGACTTCCAGCTCAGGATGTAGATGATCCAGCCGATCAGCGTCGTCGGCTTTTCCGCGATCGCCGGCGCGCCATAGCGCTGCATGCGCTCCTCGAACGTGCCCTCGGCAAGGCCGGCAGCGCCGTCGGGAAGGTAGGAATTGGGGAACAGACCCTTCGCATCCGGCTCGTCCGGGTTGAAGGCCGGGACGAACAGCGTTTCCGGCTTCTTCGGATCGGGCTCGACATCCTCGACCGCGTAGTCGCCCTTGCTGTACTTGCCACGCGCCTCGACGCAGCCCGACCAGGCCTGTCCGAGCTTCTGGTAGAGCGCGAACCGGCTGACATTCTGCTCCAGATCGCCCTGCGGGATCGGGCTCTGCCCGTAGGCATCAAGCCACTTCGCAGCCGCCTTGGTGGGAATCCCGAATTTGTTGTAGGTCGGTCCATACTGCGGGCCGACATTGACGAACCCGGAGAACGGCACGAGCGCGAACCTGAGCTTGCCGCCGCCCTTGTAGTCGGCCGTCATGTCATTGACGAGCGCGGTCGCGGCATCCTTGAGCGCGTCGAGCTTGCCGCCAGCCATCGAGCCGGTGGTGTCGAGCACCATGCCGACCTCGTAGTCGAGCGCCGCGGTGCTGGCGCTGGATTTCACCGAAACCGGCTTCGTTCCCGAACCGAACAGGCCAAAGAAGGCAAGCTTCGACTGGGCGCGAACCTTGAGCGTGACCTCGCCGCCGTCCTGGTCGAGATCGACTGACAGGATCTTGCCGCTGAAGTTCGACGAGAGATAGCGCTCGGCCACCGCCTTGCCATTGGCCTCGCCCGAGGCGGCCACCGCCAGCACGGCCGAGTCGGCCGCGTTCTGCAGCACCTTCTGGTCCTGCGTCATCGTGTAGTAGTCGACCGACAGCCCCGCAGCCGCCAGGATCGGCAGCACGAGCACCGACGTCATCATCGCGTAGTTGCCTGAACGGTCGGATAGAAATGCACGCACGGATGTTGCCCCCGAGTTCGAGCAACTCCTTTAGCACCGGCGGCCTGAAACGCCGGTTAAACGCCGGCCGCGATTCCGCCGGCGCGCATTGGTTCTTCCTTAACCCTGGATCAAAGATCGCCCGACAGCGTGTTGCACTGATCCATCTTGCCGGTCTTGAAGCCGCGGTAGAACCATTCCTGGCGCTGCTGCGAGGTGCCGTGGTTGAAGGCATCCGGCACGACATAGCCCTGGGTGCGCTTCTGCAGCGTGTCGTCGCCGATCTGGTTGGCCGCGTTCAGCGCCTCCTCGATGTCGCCCTCTTCGACGATGCCGCCCTTGTTGGTGTAGTAGGCCCAGATCCCGGCGAAGCAGTCGGCCTGCAGTTCGACGCGCACCGACAGCTTGTTGGCCTCGACCTCGCTCATGCCCTGGCGGATGCGGTTGAATTCCGGCAGCACGCCGGTCAGATTCTGCACGTGATGCCCGACCTCGTGCGCGATCACATAGGCCTGGGCAAAATCGCCCTTTGCCCCGAACTGGCGGGCAAGCTGGGTGAAGAAGGACGTGTCGAGATAGACCTTGCGGTCCCCCGGGCAATAGAAAGGCCCCGACGCCGCCGAGGCGTAGCCGCAGGCCGAGCCGACCTGTCCGTCGAACAGCACCAGCACGGGCTCCTCGTACTGGCGGCCCATCGACTGGAACACGCCGTTCCACACATCCTCGGTGGTGCCAAGCACGGCCGAGACGAACGCCTTGGCCTCATCGACCGTGCCCGGCGCCTGCGGCTGCGACGGCAGTTCCACGCGCGGCTGCCCGGGCTCCGTCGGCTCGCCGCCGGTCAGCACCTGGATCGGGTCGATGCCGCAGGCCCTGAGCGCGAAGAACAGGACGACAAGCAGGATGATGCCGGAAAGGCCGCCGCCGCTGCGCCCCACCCGCATGCCTGATCCGGACGGAATGCGGAAGCCGCCGCCGCGGCCGATGCCGCCCGGCATGCCGCCGGACGAGCCGTCGCGGACATCCTCGATGTTGTCTGACTTGCGGCGGTCCTGCCAGCGCATCCTCGTTCTCCGGTCGCGGTCGTTCCTCGGCACGACTCATGGCCGAAAACGCCCGGCGGTTCAATGGCCGCCGGGCCGGCGGCGCGTCGCTTATGTCACTGCGGCGGCGCCCCGCCCTCCCGCGTGCGGCGCGCCACATGATCGGCAATCGCCTCGCGCCGGGCCGGGTCCAGCTCCGGCGGCACGAAGGCGGCGAGCCGTTCCTTCCATTGCGCATTGGCTCGCTCGCCCGCCGTGCGCGCGCCGTCTTCGCTCCATTGGCCGAAATTGCGCCAGTCGGCCAGGCGCGGCGCATGGAAGGCGGTGCGATAGCGGGCCATGGTGTGGGCGGTGGAAAAGAAATGCCCGCCCGGCGCCACGTCGACAATCGCCGCGAGCGCGATGTCGGCGTCGGATGCCCCGAGCGGATTGAAGATCTCGGCGAAATTCTCCAGCATTTCCACGTCGATCACGAACTTCTCGTAGCTCGCCGTCAGGCCGCCTTCCAGCCAACCGGCCGCATGGACGAGCATGTTCGCGCCGCCGAGAATCGACCCCCACAGCGAGAATAATGTCTCCCACGTCGCCTGCTGGTCGGGCGTGTTGGCCGCCGTCCCGGCCGAACCACGCCACGGCAGGCCGACATGGCGGGCCAGTTGCCCGGCGCCGAAGGCGGCCTTGACGAACTCCGGCGTGCCGAACGCCGGCGCGCCGCTCTTCATGTCGACGTTCGAGGTGAAGGAACCGTAGACGACCGGCGCGCCCGGCCGGACCATCTGCGCCAGCGCCACGCCGAACAGCGCCTCCGCATGGGCAAGTGTCAGCGCGCCGGCCATCGTGATGGGCGCCATCGCGCCGGCAAGCGTGAATGGCGTGATCACCGTGACCTGCCCGGCACGGGCGAAATCGACGATCCCGCGCGCCATCGGCACGTCGAGCTGGCGCGGCGAATTGGTGTTGATGACGGTGTAGACATGCGGCGCGGCGGCGAAGTCCGCGGCGGTCAGCCCGCGCCCGCGCCGCATCAGCTCGAAGCAGTCGGCCGTCTGGGCATGGCCGCGCGCATAGGCGTAGAGCGGCTTGTCGGAGAGGGTGAGCAATGCTTCCGTGACCGCGAGGTGGCGCACTTCCACGGGCACGTCCTGCGCTTCCGGGGTCGGCTGCACCACCGGGATCACCTCGGTCGATTGCACAAGGCGGATGAAGTTCATCGAATCGGCGAGCGTCGCCGGCCGCCGCCCGTGGTCGAAATCCGACACGTTCGGCGCCCCGCCCACATGCACGAACACGCAATGATCGCCGCCGATCGTCACGTCGCGGTCGGCGCGCGCACCGCGCATGGTGAATTGCCCCGGCGCCTGCGCGACCAGCGAAACGGTGAGGTCGCGCGCAAGGCGCACCATCTGGGTGGTTTCGTCCACGTCCGCCCCGGCCGCCGCCATGATGGCGCGCGCCTCGTCGTCGAGCACACGGATGCCCAGTTCCTCCAGGACCTTGAGCGCGGCATCGTGGATGGCCTCGATCCGGTCCTGCGTGAATGCCGGCTGCCGCAGCAGCGGATTGCGCAGGCCCCCGGAATATCGCGCCACCGCCGGCGCTGTTGCGCCGTCACGCCCGCGCCGGCCATTTCTTCGCTGCTGCTTGTCCCGCATCAATGCCCCGCTTCCGCCATTTTGCCAGCTTCGCATCGCAAACCGCGCGATATTGACGCGAAAACAACACGCAGCGGGAGGACGGCGCAGGAATGACACGACCGGTTCTGGCGGCCGCGAGGCTGGCGGCGTTTGCGATTGCCGCGCCCGGCGATGCCGCAGCCGGCAAGGCGGCGGTCGCGCGCGGCGCCGCATTGGTCGAGCAATGGTGCCGCGACTGCCACCTGCGCCCCGGCGACAAGCCGGATTCCGACATGGCCCCGCCCTACGAGGAGATCGTCACCTGGCCCGGGCGCGACCGCGCCTACCTGAAGCGGTTCCTGAAGGAAGACCATTTCCCGATGTCCACCTACCGGCTGTTCGACAACGAGAAGGCCGATGTGCTGGACTGGCTGATGAGCCTGAAACCGAAGCCCTGAAGCCGACACTCAGCCGGCGGGCCGCGCCGAAAAGAAGCGCCTCTCCGCCTCGATCATCTCGCGGATCGCCTGCGGGTCGGCCGGCGCCGGCTCGGCGCGGATGTCGTCCCAGGAGTAGTTCTTGCCGACCAGCACCTTCTCGTAGATGCCGCCGTCGATCAGGTAGGCCGACGTCATGTAGGACGACAGCACCGTAGGGCGGTGCTCCGGCAGGTCGGTGAGCAGGCGCCCGTTGGCATAATCGCCGATCGCGCCCGCCGGACAGCCGAGCGCCATCGTCATCAGGCTCGGGGCGATGTCCTGGTGCAGCGACATCCGCGTTTCCACGCGCGGCGCCGCCGGCCCGGCCGGCTTGAACACGAACGGCACATGCGTCTGCCAGCGTGTGTAGTTCGACCCGTGCCCCCAATAGCCTTCGCCGTTCTCGTTGAACTCCTCGGCGTGATCGCCGGTCAGGATGACGATCGTGTCGTCGTGGCGGCCCGATTCCTTCAGCGCCGCGAGCAGGTCGCCGAGCAGCCGGTCGATGTAGTGCAGGCTGTTGCGGTAGTCGTTCTTCAGCGGCCGCGGATCGGTCTGCGGATCGGTGATCTGCGCGCTCTTGTTGGTCGCCACCGGGGTGAACACCGTCTCGCCCTCGGGATAGCGGTAATTGAAGTGCGACGACGTCAGGAACACATAGTCGAAGCGCGGCGCGCGGTTCTGCGCGGGATCCCTGAGGCTTGCGGACAGTTCCCCGATCAGGCGCGCGTCGTCGGCGACCGGCCCGGAACCGTCTGCCAGGTGGAAATCGGCCTCCGCCACGCGCGAGAACAAGAGCGTCTTCAAGGCGTAACGGCGGATTTCGCTCGACGTGTAGACGCGCTGGCGATAGCCGGCCCGGTCCAGTTCGGTCGTCAGCAGGCTCGGATGCGAGGCCTGGCTGGCGCGGAACGCCTCGTAGTAGGTGCCGTGCAGGCCGTAGATCTGCGAAAACATCGCCGGCACGGTGGCGTTGCCGCCCGACACGTGGGTGCGGAAATCCCAGGCGCCGTCGGCGAACGCGCGCATGTTCGGCATGACCTCGCGCGACAGCATGTCCGCCTGCCAGCTTTCGAGCGTCACCATCAGGATGCTCGGCGGACGTTCCGGCGTGACGCAGGCCGGCGCCTTCAGCGGATAGGCGATGATGCCGCCCCCGCCGCCGGCCTCGCCCGCGCCGAACTCCGGCGGAAACAGCAGCGGCGCCGCCGCCGACAGGCTCGCGGCGCGATTGTGCGCCGTCAGCGGATAGAACAGCGGGAAGAACGGCGTGTTGCGGGTGATCTCCTCGCGCCGGTAATAGTCCGCCCACACATGGGTGGCCTGGTTGAAGGCAAGCAGGAGCCCGGCTGCTGCAAAGAAGGCCGGCGCGGCGATATTCCCCGTCGGCCGCGCCGCGCGCCGCCACATCCAGACATTGAGTGCCACGATCCCGGCAAAGCCCAGCGCGGCGGCCGCCAGCAGGCCGGCCGGAAGGCCGATGGTGCGGAAATCGAGAATCACCATCTGGATCAGGAACGGATTGAGATGGAAGCGGTAGAGGTTGAAGACGATGATGTCGGCGACGAGATAGGTCAGCCACAGCGCGCCGATCAGCGGAAACGCCAGCCGCAGCCAAGCGAAGGCCAGGAGCGGGACAAGCGCGTCAAGGGCAAGCAGCCCGGTCACATAGTAGCTCGGCACCGAATAGAGATAGGCCGACGCCCGCAATCCCTCCGGCGACGGCGCCAGCGAGACGAACCATGCCGCCACGGCGATCGTCGGCACGGCGAGGAACAACAGGTACCAGCCGAGCTGGCGCATGCGCGCCAACGCCCGCGCGCCCGCTCCGTTCCGCTCGACACCGTCCTGCACGACACCGCTCCCGTGATGGCCGCAACCGGTAAGGCGCGCCGCGAACCGGCGCAAGTGCTGCCGCGATGCGACCTTGCAGGAAGAGGTGGCGATACCGTGGCCGGAACGCCCGGCGCCGGAACCTGAATCAGGCCGGCTGGCGCAATCCAACTCGCCGGAACCGGACAAGGGGCCGGTCCCGCCGGATCATCGCCAGCGCCACGACACACAGCGCCACAGCCACCGCGACGATTGGCCAGACGTTTGTGGAGCCGCTGAAGAACACCTGGTTCATGATGCGCCCCGGCACGATGGTAAAGGCGCCGGCTAGGCCGATTCCGCCGAAATAGAGCCCCATCACGGTCAGGCGGTGGGCCCGGAACCGTCGCTGCCGTGCCGTCCGGATGATGTGGACGCAGGACAGGAGCGTCAGGATCGACAGGAGGTGGATGGGCGAAAAATCGCCGACCATGCGGATTTCATGGATGAAGAAGCTCGCCAGTGCCGTAATGGCCATCAGCGCCACCCAGAGGCGGCCCAGAAGCCGATGCAGGCGCGTGCCCTTGCGGGCCATGAGCATCCACGTCCCGAGAACGAATGCCGGAACGACGGTAAAAACGTGGATCTGCACCGCCAGCGGCGCGTCGAGGATGGGATCGAGCGTCATAAATGTCTCCTGGCCGATTGGCCGTTGCGAATTCGCGGCCGAAACGCCATCGTCCGGCACGGATCGCAACGCCGCATTCGCCGAACGACCGGAGATCTTCGTGAACGGACCCGTGCTGCAACTGGCGCTTCGTGAACTGCAGGCGATCGTGTCACGCCCGCGGATCTGGATCGTTTTTGCAGCGCTTGTGGGCCTTCTCACCGCGACCGGGCCGTTCGGCACGCTCGACCGCCTCGCCCTGCCCGCCCGCCTTGGCTACTGGCTGATCGTCCAAGCCGGCGCCTGGTCGATCGCGCTCGCCTTCGTCGCCACGTTCCATGTCCTGCTCGAGGGACGGATCGTCCACGTCCTGCCGCGCATGCTGATCGGTGCGGCCATCGGCTCGCTGCCGATCGGCGCCATGCTGACGGTCGTCAACGCAGCCTTCCTCCAGACGCCGCTGGCAATTGCGGAAGTCGGGAAGGACGCCTTGACCGCATTGCCGATGTCGCTTGCCATGTGCATCCTGGCCTGGCTGGCGCTCGATGACGGAAACGCTGCCACAATCGCCCCGGCCGCTGCGCCGCGGCCCGCCCCGGATGATGCCGTCACACCGCCGCGCCCGGCCATTCTCGACCGGCTGCCGGCCGGAAAACGCGGCAGCCTGATCCGGCTGGAGGTGCAAGACCACTATGTGCTGGTGGTCACGGCGCAAGGCCGCGAAATGGTGCTGATGCGCCTGGCCGACGCGATCCGCGAGACCGCGCCGGTCGAGGGCATCCAGGTGCATCGTTCCCATTGGATCGCCCGCGACGGTATCGGCGCGATCCGGCGCGAACCGGGCAAGAACGGCCGCACGGTGCTGGCGGCAACGGACGGCGCCCGGATTCCGGTCAGCCGCGAGCGCGTTGCCGCGGTTCGAGACCTTGCCGGCGATGCGGCGGAATAACCGGGACGGCGACGTTTTCCCGGGTTCCCTCCCTCCGCACCTTCCCCTATAAGGCCCGCCTAGCCTCAAGCGATTCCTCATCCGCCCGTCCGGCCCTCCCGCCGGCGCGGGCGAAAGCCACGCCCGGACGGACCCATGCCCAAGCGCACCGATATCTCCTCGATCCTCATCATCGGCGCCGGGCCGATCGTCATCGGCCAGGCCTGCGAATTCGACTATTCCGGAACGCAGGCGGTCAAGGCGCTGAAGGAGGAGGGCTACCGCGTCATCCTGGTCAATTCCAACCCCGCCACCATCATGACCGACCCGGAACTGGCCGACGCCACCTATGTCGAGCCGATCACCCCGGAGGTCGTCGCCAAGATCATCGCCCGCGAGCGCCCCGATGCGCTTTTGCCCACCATGGGCGGCCAGACCGCGCTCAACACCGCGCTGTCCTTGAAGCGCATGGGCGTGCTTGAGCGCTACGGCGTGGAGATGATCGGCGCCGACGCCAGGGCGATCGACAAGGCGGAGGACCGCGCGCTGTTCCGCGAGGCGATGGCGACCATCGGGCTGGCCACGCCGCGCTCGATGCTGGCCAACGCCACCGAGGTCAAGGACGAGGACCGCAAGGCGCACGAGGCGCGCCGCGCCGAACTGCGCTCCCGCCACGCCGGCGCCGCGCTCGACGAGGCGCTTGACGCGCTGGAGAACGAGTGGAACCTCGGCGAGACCGACCGCAAGCAGCGCTACATGAACCACGCCATGGCGATCGCCGCGCGCGCGCTCGACCATGTCGGCCTGCCGGCCATCATCCGCCCCTCCTTCACGCTCGGCGGCACCGGCGGCGGCATCGCCTTCAACCGCTCGCAGTTCTTCGAGATCGTCGAGCGCGGGCTCGATGCCTCGCCCACCACCGAGGTGCTGGTGGAGGAATCGGTGCTCGGCTGGAAGGAGTTCGAGATGGAGGTGGTCCGCGACCGCGCGGACAATTGCATCATCGTCTGCTCCATCGAGAACATCGACCCGATGGGCGTGCACACCGGCGATTCCATCACAGTGGCCCCGGCGCTCACCCTGACGGACAAGGAATACCAGATCATGCGCAACGCCTCGATCGCGGTGCTGCGCGAGATCGGGGTCGAGACCGGCGGTTCCAACGTGCAGTTCGCCATCAACCCGGCCGACGGCCGCATGGTGGTGATCGAGATGAACCCGCGCGTGTCGCGCTCCTCGGCGCTCGCCTCCAAGGCGACCGGCTTCCCGATCGCCCGCATCGCCGCCAAGCTCGCGGTCGGCTACACGCTCGACGAACTGGACAACGACATCACCGGCGGCGCCACGCCCGCCTCGTTCGAGCCGACCATCGACTATGTGGTCACCAAGATCCCGCGCTTCGCCTTCGAGAAGTTCCCCGGCGCCGAGCCGGTGCTGACCACGGCGATGAAGTCGGTCGGCGAGGTCATGGCCATCGGCCGTACCCTCCAGGAATCGCTGCAGAAGGCACTGCGCGGCCTGGAAACCGGGCTCACCGGTCTCGACGAGATCGAAATCCCCGGCCTCGGCCTCGGCGATGACAAGAACGCCATCCGCGCCGCGATCGGCACGCCGACGCCGGACCGGCTGCGCATGGTGGCCCAGGCCATGCGCCACGGCATGAGTCTGGAAGACATCCACGCCGGCTGCCGCATCGACCCGTGGTTCCTCGAGCAGATCGCCGGCATCATCGCCATGGAAGACAAGGTGCGCGCCCTCGGCCTGCCGGCCGATGCCGCCAATCTGCGCCAGCTCAAGGCGATGGGCTTCTCCGACGCACGCCTCGCCTCGCTGTCGGGCCGCGAGGCATCCGACGTGGCGGCACTTCGCCATGGTCTCGGCGTGCGCCCGGTGTTCAAGCGCATCGACACCTGCGCGGCGGAGTTCGCCTCGCCCACCGCTTACATGTATTCCACCTACGAGACCCCGTTCGCCGGGGCGCTGCGCTCGGAAGCCGGCGTCTCGGACCGGCGCAAGGTGGTCATCCTCGGCGGCGGACCGAACCGCATCGGCCAGGGAATCGAGTTCGACTATTGCTGCTGCCATGCCTGCTTTGCGCTGTCGGATGCGGGCTTCGAATCGATCATGGTCAATTGCAATCCGGAGACAGTGTCGACCGACTACGACACCTCAGACCGGCTCTATTTCGAGCCGCTGACGGCGGAGGATGTGCTGGAAATCCTCACGGCCGAGCAGGAAAGGGGCGAACTTCTCGGTGTCATCGTGCAGTTCGGCGGCCAGACGCCGCTCAAGCTTGCCGACGCGCTGGAAAAGGCCGGCATCCCCATCCTCGGCACCTCGCCCGACGCGATCGACCTCGCCGAGGACCGCGACCGCTTCCAGAAGCTGCTTCTGAAGCTCGACCTCAAGCAGCCCAAGAACGGCATCGCCTATTCGGTCGAACAGGCGCGCATCGTCGCCGGCGATCTCGGCTTCCCGCTGGTCGTGCGCCCGTCCTATGTGCTCGGCGGCCGTGCCATGCAGATCATCCACGACGACAACGCCCTGCAGAACTACCTGCTCGGGGTGGTACCGGAACTCGTGCCTGAGGACATCAAGCAGAAGTACCCCAACGACAAGACCGGCCAGATCAACACGCTGCTCGGCAAGAACCCGCTGCTGTTCGACACCTACCTGACCGACGCCATCGAGGTCGATGTCGATTGCCTGTCCGACGGCCGCGACGCCTGGGTGCCCGGCATCATGGAGCACATCGAGGAAGCCGGCATCCATTCCGGCGACAGCGCCTGCTCGCTGCCGGTCCGCACCCTGTCTCCCGAACTCGTCGCCACCATGGAACGCCAGGCCGTCAGCCTGGCGCGGGCCCTGAAGGTCGGCGGGCTGATGAACGTGCAGTACGCCATCAAGGACGGCGAGGTCTACGTGCTGGAGGTCAACCCGCGCGCCTCGCGTACCGTCCCGTTCGTCGCCAAGGCGATCGGCCGGCCGATCGCCAAGATCGCCGCCCGCATCATGGCCGGCGAAACCCTGGCGCAGGCGTCCGACGCCTATGGCGGGCGCGCCGGCGCCACCGCGCTCAACCATATCGCGGTGAAGGAGGCGGTGTTTCCGTTCGCCCGCTTCCCCGGCGTCGACACGCTGCTCGGGCCCGAAATGCGCTCCACCGGCGAGGTCATGGGCCTCGACCGCGATTTCCCGCTCGCATTCGCCAAGAGCCAGCTCGGCGCCGGCGTCGACCTGCCGCGCTCCGGCGCGCTGTTCGTTTCGGTGCGCGACGAGGACAAGGCGCGGGTGCTGCCGGCGGTGCGCATGCTGGCCGGGCTCGGCTTCCGTGTCATCGCCACCGGCGGCACGCAGCGCTTCCTCGCCGAGCACGATGTGAAGGCGGAAAAGATCAACAAGGTGCTGGAAGGCCATCCGCACATCGAGGACGCGATCCGCAACCGGCAGGTCCACATCGTCTTCAACACCACGGACGGGCAGAAGGCGCTGTCGGACTCCAAGTCTCTGCGCCGGGCAGCACTGATGCAGAAGGTGCCATATTACACCACCATCGCCGGCGCCTCGGCCGCGGCCGAGGCAATCGGAGCGCTCAAGGCGGGGAACCTTGAAGTGCGGCCGCTGCAGGGCTATTTCGCCGCCTGACGGCGGCCGGAGCGATGGCGCTGTCGCGATTTCCGCGCCATCTTGATTTTCTCGTCATCCTCGCTCATAAGGCCGTATCGATCTTTCGGCCGTCCGACCGCAGGCCCTGCGTTTTCCGCGCATCTGTCGTCTTCTCCAAAACGTCGATCCACCAGGCCCGCATTGCGGGTCGACACGTCAAAAGCGCTAAAGGAATACGCACATGGCTACCGGAACCGTGAAATGGTTCAACTCCACCAAGGGCTACGGCTTCATCCAGCCCGACCAGGGCGGCCCGGACGTTTTCGTCCACATCTCCGCCGTTGAGCGCGCCGGCCTCGGCTCGCTGACCGATGGTCAGAAGATCAACTACGAAGTCGTGCAGGACCGTCGCTCGGGCAAGTCCTCGGCCGACAATCTGTCGCGCGCGGGCTGATCACCCCGTCAATTCGTCGCCGCCGGCTCCAGCGGAGTCGGCGGCGATTTCATTTTGACCGGTCAGTCGTCCAGCAGGCGTTTCAGCCTGAATTCGAACTTCGGCTCGAAGGCCTTGCAGGCCAGCACCCGGCAGGTCGGGTCGTTCTTCGACGGAATGTACCGGTACTCCGTCGTCTCCCGCCACGCACAATGGTTCGCATTGGCGACATAGCGGTCGTAGAGCACCAGCGATGGATTGGTCTTCGAGCGGTAGCGCATGATCGCCGCGCCCTCAGCGCGGATCGTCGACTGCACCTTCGCGCAAGTCATGGTCTCGGAATTGTAGCGGTTGATGGCAACCGCAGGGCCGGCCGCGAACATGGCAAGCCCGGCGGTCAGGATGACAAGGCGCATGGCGTTCCTCCCCTGGCGACCCTGATCGTCGCCGTACGCCCCATCCTGCGCGTCATTGCGGCGTCTTGACGGCAGGGATGGCGACACGCCGCCCGCCCCCGTCACGGGGCGGTCTGGTAGCGATAGCAGGTCTCGCCATGGCCGCCGAACGGCGTGCAGGCCTTGACGCGGCATTCAGGCGTGTCGCTCGCCGGAATTGTCGTGTCGACGACCCGTTCGCCCGACAGGCAATAATGCTCGTTGGCGACGTAGCGGTCGGACACGGTCATGCCTGCCGCGACGGTGGATTCGTGCTGCATGAGCGCTGCACCCTCCGCCCGGATTGTCGCCTGGACGGCCTGGCAGGTCATGGAAGTGGAGACATGACGCTCGATGGCGCCGGCCGGAACGGCAAGCGCAATGGCGGTCACGGTTGCAAGGATGAAGGTACGCATCTTCGGCCTCCTTCGCGGACGCCTCAAGCGGACTGCCCGTTGTCGTCCGCATCATCATTATAGCACGTCCATCGCGGCGGATTCAGGGCATTATCTTGAATGCGGAGCGATTTCGGCCTATGCAGGAGCCGTATCGGACTTTCGGCCTGACGCTTCCTTCGCGACCCATCGCTCCGGACGTTCTTGCGAAATTCTCGAGCCACACGCCGGCTCGCCGGCGACGCAAACGTCAGACACGCGAAAGGAGCGCGCACATGGCAACCGGCACCGTCAAGTGGTTCAATGCGACCAAGGGCTATGGCTTTATCAAGCCGGACGCCGGCGGCCCCGATGTGTTCGTCCACATTTCCGCGCTGCAGCGCTCCGGATTGCAGGGTCTCGACGAGAACCAGAAGGTCACCTACGAACTCGTGCAGGACCGCAGGTCGGGCAAGTATGCCGCCGACCAGCTTCAGGTCACCGGCTGAACAGCGTCAGGAACGAGCGGATCAAGGCGGGGCATGCCCCGCCTTTTTTCATGACGCGGCCCGGGCCATGCGCTGTGCAACGTCCGGCCGCACCGGCCCGGCCTCGAAATCGGCGCCAGCACGGCACCAGGCATCGAACACCTCTCCGCGCACGAGATCGGCGCCGCAGGACAGCGCCAGCTCCAGTTCCGCCGCGCCATCGATGCCGCCGAACAGCACCGTTGTGCCAAGCTCCCGGCAGGCCGAGACCAGCGGCAGCATCAACCCCGCGCCATGGCGAACGCGCGCGGCTTCGCGCACCGCCCGCGCCGGGAAGGTGATGAGTTCCGGCGCCAGGCTCCGCATCACCGCCATGTCCGGGCCGCCAAGTCCGGCGACATCGACCGCAACCCCCATCCCGGCGGCGCGGATCGCCGCGGCGAGCCCGGCAAGGGCATCGGGCTGGCGTTCACCGGCGCGGGCGATCTGCACGATCGAGCCGGGAGGAACCGCGCCGCTGCACTCGAACCATCGCCGGGCATCCAGCGTCGACGCCTCGTCCGGCTCGGGATCGGCGGTCAGCAGCAGTCCCGTTCCGGGCACCCCGGCATTGACGCCGTTCGCCATGTCGATGGCAAAGCCGATCTCGCCGAGCCGCGCCCGGTCGGCATCGCCGGCCTCGGCCGAAATCGCGGCTCGCGCCACCCGGTCGCGCCCGAGGAAGAAACCGGGTCGCAACCACAGATGCGTCAGTGCGCATTCGCCCTCGCCGGCCTGGCGCACCGGCTGCAGCAGCGTGCGCAGGCGATACCGCCCGAACACGCCATAGGCGATGCCGATTTCGTCCACCGCCAGGGTGGGCCGGAGGAATTCGGGATCGTATGACATCGGTCTTCTTTCATTGGCGTCGATGGCAACGCGTGTCGGGTTCCCGCCGCCTCAGGCCGACCGGCGGCCGAAGGCACGGGCGGGACGCGCCGGGCCAGGCATCGCCACCGGCGAAACGAATGACGGGACGGGCTCGGCAGCCGATTGCGCCGGCGGCTTCTCGCTCACCCGGAATCCATTGAAATCGAAAGGAAAGAGCGTCGGCCGGGCAAGCACGAACCCTTGCACGAAATCGACCCCGGCATGTTCGGCCAGCTCAAGCTGCCAATGCTCCTCGATGCCTTCGAACACGGTCATGATGCCTTCGCCCTTGAAGCGCTTGACCATCGCCTCCAGCAGCGCGAAGCCAGGATTGCTGTCCATCAGCTTGACGATCCAGTGGGCGTCGAACTTGATGATGTCGGGCTTCAGCCGCCGGATCCGCTCCATGTCGGAATCATCCGAACCGTAGTCGTCGACCGCAATGCGGTATCCCCCGCGCCGCAAGGCCGAGACGAAGTCGAACAGCAGTTCATCCGATGACGTCTTCTGCTCGGTCATCTCGCAGACCAGGCGCCGGGAATCGATGCCGGCGCTGGCCAGCGCGTTGCGCAGGTCATGGATGGCGCGGTCGACCAGGAAACGCTGCGACAGCACGGACGGATCGAAATTGACGAACAGCAACGCGTTCGGATCGAGGAAGGCGCCGGCGTTCATCAGGTGCACGCCCCGCATCAGCGTCTCCACCTCGACCCGGTCGATCGCCGGAATGAGCGGAAAGAACGCGCCGGGCGAAATCTGCTCGCCGTTGCGGCGCGCGCGCACCAGGCCCTCGAAGGCGCCGATCACCGCCTTGCCGTTCTGGAAGCGAAACAGCGGCTGAAACGCCGATTCGATCTCGAAAACGCTCCACGCGCCGAAATACGGCCCACCGTCCGGGCGGCGATGAATGCTCGACAGCGTATCCTTCGAGGTCATGGCGTCATCTTCGATTGACGGCCGATTTTGGGGCAAGAAACTGGACGAGGAGTTAACGCCGGGCGCGATCTGCGGCGTTCCTGCGCTTGCGCTTTTGGACAACTGCCGTAAAGAGGCCCGATCCTGACAAGCCGGAGCGATCCAATGGCCTTCATTGCCGACATCCTGTCCCGCGTCAAACCGTCGGCGACCATCGCCATCACCCAGAAGGCGCGCGATCTGAAAGCCGCCGGCAAGGACATCATTTCGCTCTCGGTCGGCGAACCGGACTTCGACACGCCCGACAACGTCAAGGACGCCGCGATCGCGGCGATCCGGCGCGGCGAAACCAAATACCCGCCGGTCTCCGGCATCGCACCGCTGCGCGAGGCGGTCGCCGAGAAGTTCCGCCGCGAGAACGGCCTGTCCTACAAGCCGTCGCAGACCATCGTCGGCACCGGCGGCAAGCAGATCCTCTACAACGCCCTGCTGGCGACGCTGAACCCCGGCGACGAGGTCGTCATCCCGACCCCCTACTGGGTGTCCTACCCGGAAATGGTGGCGCTGAACTCCGGCACCCCGGTGTTCGTCGACACCACGATCGAGAACAATTTCAAGCTGCAGGCTGCCGATCTGGAGCGCGTCATCACGTCCCGGACGAAATGGATCATCCTCAACTCGCCGTCCAACCCGTCGGGTGCGGCCTACAGCCGGGCGGAGATGAAGGCGATCACCGATGTGCTCATGCGCCATCCGCAGGTGTGGGTGCTCACCGACGACATGTACGAGCACCTGACCTACGGCGATTTCGAATTCGTCACGCCGGCGCAGGTCGAGCCCGGCCTCTACGAGCGCACGCTGACCATGAACGGCGTGTCGAAGGCCTACGCCATGACCGGCTGGCGCATCGGCTACGCCGCCGGGCCGGAGACGCTCATCAAGGCGATGGACATGGTACAGGGCCAGCAGACCTCGGGCGCCTGCTCGATCGCGCAATGGGCGGCACTCGAGGCGTTGAGCGGCCCGCAGGACTGCATCCCGCGGTTCAAGGCCGCCTTCGCCAAGCGCCGCGACCTCGTCGTCTCGATGCTGAACCAGGCCCGCGGCATCGTCTGCCCAAAGCCGGAAGGCGCGTTCTATGTCTATCCCTCGGTCGCCGCCCTGATGGGCAAGGCGACCCGCTCGGGCAAGGTGCTGGAAACCGACGAGGATTTCGTCATCGCGCTGCTGGAGGAGGAAGGCGTGGCTGCCGTGCACGGGACCGCGTTCGGCCTCGGGCCCAACTTCCGCATCTCCTACGCCACATCCGACGCGGCGCTCGAAGAGGCCTGCACGCGAATCCAGCGCTTCACCGCCGGGCTGAAGTAAGGCCGAGTCGGGTTGGCCGGACCGCCCGCCATCGTTCAACTGATCTGGCGGCGTTCGGCGAGCGCTTTCAGCGCCGCGAGCCCCTTCTCGAAATCGGCGCCAACCATCTTGTCCAGGTTGAACACCAGGCCGAACAGCCGCGACACGAACGGCTGCGGCCCCTGCATTGTCCAGGTGACGCGCGTGCCCGCTCCCTCCGGCGCGAACGAGAACCGCGTCGTGTTGCGCGCCTTCATCGGCCGGAGGAACTCCAGATCGAGGTCGACGGCGCGCGCCGGATCCACGGCGGTGATCGCCATGCGCCCGGCACCGACCTTGCGACTGCCTTCCCACGCGTAGGCCGCGCCAACACCCCGCTCGGCGCCCGAATAGGTCCGCTGCATTGCCGGGTCCATCCCTTCCCAGGGCGACCACGACGTCCAGGCGCGGAAGTCCTCCACATGCGGCGCGATGGCCTCCGCCGGCGCGTCGATCCGCGCCGAGCGCTCGATGGTGAAACGGTCCGGCCGCCTGGCGGCTATGGCCAGCACGGCGGCAACGGCAGCAACAAGCGCAATGGCGATGACGGTCAGCATGGTTTTCTCCCGAAATGCGGCGCGTGATCCGCCGCCGGGAGCGAGCAAGCCCCTGTTTGCGGCGGGAAGCAAGGCGTCCTCGCGTTTCGCCTTGCACCGCGATCGGCCCGATGCTTCGATTGCTTGAGCCCGATCAAGGCGCCGGCACATCGCCAGGCCGAGCATCGCGCATCGAACACGCATGGCAAAGGAGGCCGATCATGGGAAACAGAACCGGTGGGAGACGCCAGGGACCGAAATGCATCGCCATTGTCGGTCCCTTCGCATCCGGAAAGACCACGCTCCTTGAGGCCATTCTTGCGCGCACCGGCGCGGTGACACGCCAGATGACCGTGGCTTCGGGCCAGACCGTCGGCGATTTCTCGCCGGAAGCGCGCGCCCACCAGATGAGCGTCGAGGCCACCGTCGTCACCATCGACTTCATGGACGAGCAACTGACCTTCGTCGATTGCCCGGGCTCGATCGAGTTCGCCGGCGAAGCCGGTCCGGTTCTTGACGCCTGCGACATGGCGGTCGTCGTCGCCGAGGCCGACGAAAAGAAGCTCCCGGCGTTGCAGCTGATCCTGCGACGGCTCGACGAGGACCGCATTCCGCACGTCCTGTTCCTCAACAAGGTCGACAAGGCCGAGGAAGGCGGGCGCGACCTGCTGAAGCTGCTGCAGCCGGCCAGCACAACGCCGCTGCTGCTGCGCCAGATTCCCCTGTCGCGCAACGGCATCGTCGTTGGCGCGCTCGACCTGGCGCTGGAGAAGGCCATCATCTGGCACGAGCATGCGCCGAGCGAGGTCGTCGACATTCCCGACGACGAGAAGGCGCGCGAGGTCGAAGCCCGCTTCGCCATGCTGGAAAAGCTTGCCGACCATGACGACCTCCTGATGGAGCAATTGCTGACCGAGATCGAGCCGCCGCGCGACGAGGTGTTCGACGACCTGTCGTCCGATCTGCGCGAAGGCAATCTGATGCCGGTCTTCATCGGGTCGGCCGAGCATGGCAACGGCATCATGCGGCTGCTCAAGGCGATCCGCCACGAAGGCCCGGATTCCGGCGACACCCGCCACCGTCTCGCCATCCCCGACGATGCCGGGTTCACCGCCAAGGTGATCAAGACCTACCACACGCCGCATGGCGGCAAGCTGTCGGTCGCCCGCGTCCTGTCGGGCAAGGTCGCCGACGGCGCGGAACTCGTCACCGATGCCGGCCGGCCGGCGCGCATCTCCGGCATGTACCGGCTCATGGGCAAGGATCAGTCCAAGATCACGGAAGCGTCTGCCGGCGAAACGGTCGCCCTCGGCAAGCTCGAAGCCGCGCTCACCGGCGACACGCTCGGCCTCGCCAAGGCCAATGTGACGGCACTGCCGCGCGCCGAGCGCAACAGCGCCGTCTATGCCATCGCCATCGAGCCGAAGAGACGGGAAGATGAGGTCAAGCTGTCGGCCGCGCTGGCGCGCCTTCACGAGGAGGACCCCTCGATTTCGGTCGAGCAGATCCCCGAAACCGGGGAAACGCTGGTGTCGGGCCACGGCGAAATGCATCTGCGCGTCGCCATCGAGCGCCTGGAAGGCAAGTACCAGATCGCCATCAACCGCCACCCGCCCCGCATCCCCTATCGCGAGACGATCCGCAAGGCGGCGAGCGTGCGCGGCCGTCACAAGAAGCAGTCGGGCGGTCACGGCCAGTTCGGCGATGTCGTCATCGACATTCGCCCGCTGCCCCGCGGCGCCGGGTTCGAGTTCACCGACACGATCACCGGCGGCGTGGTCCCGAAGCAGTATATCCCGTCGGTGGAATCGGGCGTGCGCGACTATCTGAAGTCCGGGCCGCTCGGATTCCCCGTCGTCGACATCGCGGTCAACCTGGCGGACGGCTCCTACCACACGGTCGATTCCTCCGACATGGCCTTCCAGATGGCGGCGAAGATCGGCATGAAGGAAGGCATGGCGCAGTGCGCGCCAGTGCTGCTCGAGCCGGTGATGAAGATCGCCATCGCCACGCCGTCGGATGCGACCGCACGCATCACCGCGCTCATCCCTCAGCGCCGCGGCCAGATCCTCGGCTATGATTCCCGGCCCGGCTGGGACGGATGGGACGTGGTCGAGGCGATCATGCCGCAATCGGAAATCCGCGACCTGATCGTCGAACTGCGCTCGGCAACTGCCGGCGTGGCAACCTACACGGCCGCCTTCGACCACATGGCGGAACTGACGGGGCGCCTTGCCGATGACATCGTCGCGGCGCAGGCCAGGGAAAGCTGAGAAACAAAGAGGGCGGCGCCAGGCCAGGCCTCGCACCGCCCTCCTGACCGGCAATTGCCCCCAATCCCGGTCAGTACATGGCGGATCGCCTCGAATTGCTGATCCGCCGGTATGAAGCCAGCGACCACGGCTGCTTTCGTTTCTTGCCCCCAAGAACCGGCCGCGCCCGCAGTCGCTGTCAGCCTCCGTTTACCGGCGATTTCGGGAAACAACACGTTACAGCCCGTTACATGTTGCCGTTACGCGCGATGGCGCGGTTTCCAGGCCTTGCAAGCGGACAAAAAGAAAGGCCGGACGCGGGGTCCGGCCTCAGGATGGGTTCACGCAGGGAGGAGAAGCGCGAACCGCGTCCGTCCGGCAGGGAGGAGGAGAGCCGAAGCGGACGCTCAACATATGCAATTTTTCAAATCTGTTCACAAGTCCCGACCGCGCAATGCAGCCATGCGCCATTCACATGGCTCCCGGCGGCGTCAGAACGACCAGCTTCTGGCCTTGGCAAACAGGAAATCACGGAAGGCCTTCAGCTTGGCCTGGTTCTTCACCGATTCCGGATAGCAGAAATACACGTCGAAATTCGGCATCTCCAGGTCGGCGAGCACCTGCCGGAGGTCCGGCGTGTTCGATGCCATGTAGTCGGGCAGGACCGCCAGGCCGACCCCCTTCATGACGGCGCGCCGGATGGCCAGCAGATCGTTGATCTGCAGGGCCGGTGAACGCCGGTCATCCTCGCTTCGCCCGAGCGTCTCGAGTGCGTTCAGCTCGCGCAGCATTGGCGGCGCCGTGGGGCCAAACGTGACCACGCGGTGCCGGTCGAGATCGGCAATCGACCTCGGCTCGCCATGCGCGGCGACATACGCCGCCGAGGCGAATGCATGCAGGCGGATGGTGAACAACCGGCGCTGGATCAGATCCGGCTGCTGCGGCTGGCGCAGCCGGAGCGCGCAATCGGCCTGCCGCATCGTCAGGTCGAGTTCCTCGTTGGTCAGGATCAGCTGCAGCTGGATGTCGGGATAGAGTTCGAGGAATTCGTGCACGCGTTCCGTCAGCCAGCTGGCCCCGAGCCCGACAACAGTCGTCACCTTGAGCACGCCGGACGGCTTGTCGGTCGTCTCGGCCAGCCGCTCGCGGACATTTTCCAGCCGGACCATGATGTCGCGCGTGGCGCGGAACAGCAGTTCGCCCTGCTCCGTCAGCACCAGCCCCCGGGCATGGCGCGCAAACAGCGGAACGCCGACATCATGCTCCAGAGAACTCACTTGCCGCGAGACCGCCGACTGCGACAGGTCGAGTGCTTCGGCGGCGTGGGTGAACGACCCTGCCTCCGCCGCGGCATGGAAGACCCGCAACCTGTCCCAGTCGAACGGCATGAAGGCCTCCCGCCTATTCGGCAGCTTCGCGTCTCGGCTCGGCGGCGGCAAGGTGCTTTTCCGCCTCCAGCGCCGCCATGCAGCCAAGACCGGCCGCCGTCACCGCCTGCCGGTAGAGATCGTCCGCAACGTCGCCGGCGGCAAACACGCCCGGCACGTCCGTCTTTGTCGTCCCCGGCTCCACCCACAGATAGCCGTTCGGCTTCTGCCGCAGCTTGCCGGCGAACAGTTCGACCGCCGGTGCATGACCGATGGCGACGAACACGCCGTCAGCGCCGACCTCGCTGGTCTCGCCGCTCTTGACGTTGCGCACGCGCACGCCGCGCGCCGACGCCGGCATCGCGCCGACCCCCGGCTTGCCAACGATCTCCTCGACGACGGAGTCCCAGACGAAACGGACATTGTCGCGGGAAAACAGCCGGTCCTGCATGATCTTCTCGGCCCGGAACGAATCGCGGCGGTGAATCACCGTGACACTCCTGGCGATGTGCGACAGGTACAGCGCCTCCTCCACGGCCGAGTTGCCGCCACCGACCACGATCACATCGCGCCCGCGATAGAAGAAGCCGTCGCAGGTCGCGCAGGCCGAAACGCCAAAACCCTGGAACTCCTTCTCCCCAGGCACGCCGAGCCATTTGGCCTGCGCACCCGTGGCAATGATCAGCGCGTCGGCGAGGTAGCGCTGGCCGGAATCGCAGGTCACGCCGAACGGCCGGCGCGACAGGTCGACCTCGGTGACCAGATCGGAGACGATCTCGGCGCCGACATGCTCGGCCTGCTTGAGCATCTGCTCCATCAGCCAGGGCCCCTGCACGGCTTCGGCGAAGCCGGGATAGTTCTCGATCTCGGTGGTGATGGTGAGTTGCCCGCCCTGCTGCATGCCGGCGATGAGCACCGGCTTCAGCATGGCGCGCGCAGCATAGATGGCGGCGGTATAGCCGGCCGGGCCGGATCCGATGATGAGAACGGGAACGTGTCTTGCAGTCATGGCAGCCTCTGGGAATCTGGCGCTCGTGGAGCGCGACAATAGGGAGGGTTTCGGCAATTATCTAGGGTCCGCGCCGGTCATGACCAAGAGCGGCGACGCGCGCCTGCGCGGTTCTGGCGCAGCCGCGCCCGGACGTGCTAACCCGAAGGCCGCGCAAGGCAACCCCAGGATCACCCCATGGACGCCCGCCTCGACCTCGACGCAACCGACTGGAAGATCCTGCGGGAGTTGCAGGCATCGGGCTGCATGACCAATGTCGAACTGGCCCGCCGCATCGGCATTTCGCCGCCGCCGTGCCTGCGCCGCGTGCAGCGGCTGGAACGCGCCGGCGCCATCAAGGGCTACCGCGCCGTGCTCGACCACGCGCTGCTCGGCCAGCCGGTGGTCGCCTTCTGCCTCGTCGCGCTCAAGCGTCAGTCCGAATCGGACCTGCGCGCCTTCACCGCCGCGCTCAGGCGCTGGCCGCAGGTGCGCGAGGCCTGGATGGTCTCGGGCGAAACCGACTTCGTGCTGCATTGCGTGGCGCCCGACCTCGGCGCATTCCAGGCCTTTGTCATGGACACGCTCATTCCCTCGCCGAATGTCGATGCGGTGCGCACCGCCCTGACCATCCGCCAGATCAAGGACGAGGGCCTGGTGCCGATGCCGTGACGCGCGGACGGGCTCAGTGCCCCCGCCAGCTCTCCCGGTCATAGCCGAAGAGCGCGAAGTCGCGTTCGTGCGCGGCATGCACCTGGCGCGCAAGATCCTCGTCATAGACCGCCAGGTCATCGCTGCGCGAGGCGTTGCGCCGCTGGTTGTTGGCCAACACCCAGTCGCGCGCAAACCCGCCATGGCCGTGAAAGATCTCCACCAGGCCGTCGGCGAATTCGCTCTCCACCTTGAAATAGCGCACGCGCGGAAACTGCCCGTCCATCAGCACGAGATGCTGGCGATCCCAGTGGTGATCGAGCGTGCCGGGCCTTGATGCCACGACATGGGCAACGAAGGTGGAAAACGGCACAGGCGTGCCGTCGGCCGCGCCTTCGAGCCCGGCCTTGCGGGCGAAAGCGCGCAACGGCGCGAGGGTGCGCGTGCGCGTGCTGCGCGAATAGCCGTGCAGGTGACCGTTGTGGAACTTGTCCTTCCATGCCGATTTCAGCCGCAGATATGGATTGCGCGTGAACGCGAAGGCCGCGTAGCGGTCCGGGTTGCGCAGCGCATCGACATAGTCGCCGACCGGCGCGACCGGGAACCGCCGTGCCATGGACAGCGGCGCGAACCGCCCTTGCGAGGGATCGTCCCAGCCGTAATGCGCCTTGACACCGCGCGTCAGGAAATCGCGCAGGAATGTCGAGGCGACCTTGGGATTGAGCACGACGACGAAGCCGTGGCTTCGGTCGACATAGAGCCGGCTCGGCGAGAAGTGGCGCAGCCTGTGCCCGGCCGGCAGGAACCCGAACATCTGCAACGCCGGTGTTCCTCCTGATGGTTGGTCCGGGCCGGGCCCGCCTCAGACGAACCGCAGATTGACGATCTCGTAGCCCCGGGCACCGCCCGGCGCGTTGACCTCGACGGAATCGCCCACGCTCTTGCCGATGAGCGCCCGCGCGATCGGCGACGAGATGGAGATGCGCCCGGCCTTCACGTCGGCTTCCTGGTCGCCGACGATCTGGTAGGTCTTTTCCTCCTCGGTGTCCTCGTCGACGAGCACGACCGTGGCGCCGAATTTCACCTTGTCACCGGACAGCTTCGACACGTCGATGATCTCGGCGCGCGCGATCAGATCCTCCAGTTCGCCGATCCGGCCTTCATTGTGGCTCTGGGCTTCCTTGGCCGCGTGATACTCGGCGTTCTCGGAGAGGTCGCCGTGCGCCCGCGCCTCGGCGATCGCCTCGATGATCCGCGGCCGCTCGGCCTGCTGGCGCCAACGCATTTCCTCTTTCAACCGCGCGTACCCGCCCGCGGTCATGGGCACCTTCTGCATGGATCGTGCGTCCCCGTCTGCGGCCCCTGAGGCCGGTCCTGACAAAAGCAAAACGGTTCCGATGCGCTTCGGCAATCGGAACCGCGTCACTGCGTTGCCGGATTGAATAGCAGATTTTCCGTGCATTTCACAAGATTGGACCCGACTTCAGCCCGCAAGCCGGGTTTGTTCGGCGTCCGCGGCATCCGCGGCTCCCGTCCGGCCGCCCTGTACGGCCTCGCCGGCCCAGCGCCGCACATGCGCCGCCGCTGCGAGCGGCGCGTCGATGTCGGCCAC
>WPCK01294892.1_pt1 | contig 29413 bp, 19 predicted proteins | sample 5399851 | NCBI WGS metagenome assembly WPCK01 (sample SAMN12869471, study PRJNA574797) | sludge metagenome | isolation source: wastewater treatment of pH11 | place: China:Beijing | collected 2019-05-20 | reverse complement strand
GCGTCTGAAAATTGCGAGCGATCTCGTCCTTCCATAGCGAATCCCAATCTTGTGGAAACCGTCGCTCATCGTAGTCGCCAATCAATCCATATTCGAGATATCGGCTCGCGATGGTCTGGTGGCTGAAATGCTCTTTTAATGCCGCAGCCTGGATGGGTTCATCGGCGTACTTCGCGTCCACCGCCAGGAACCGATTCCAATCGTTAAGTGTGTTGGAGATGGTTTCGTGGATTTGTCCGCCCAGGAACCTTTCGCCCAACAAGGCGTCGTAAGCGCCCATCAGCGCCGCGTCGAACTTGTAAGGGTGATAGACAATACCGCCTGCCACTCGATCGATGACCATCGGGCAGCGCCGGTCAGTGATGATTCGATGCAGGTTGCCCTCCAATCGAGCCACATGGTTGAATCGATGACTGTCGTCGCCGTACGAGGAATTGACGAGCCGTACCCCCGAGTGTGCACGCACGAGGCCGGCCTTTTCAAGTCCCGCCCAGTAATCGCCCGTGCCCTCAAAGGTGTGCAGAAAACAGAAGTGCTGACGTCGGGGTAACGGACTCGGGTCGGCGACGAGGTTCGCTTGGATCGAATTCTCGCTGCTATGGCCGGCCAGCCCAGCGACGGTCGCCACCACAGCGCCACTTGATTTCAGAAACGCACGCCGGTCGAAATGTCGTGTCATTGGGTGTCAACTTTCTTTGTGAAGGTCATTTGTGGAGTTCCCGATCTTGACCAATTGTCCAATGCGGCTTTGGTTGGCCAACCGATCGGACTGTTTCGACCTTGGACAACTTTGCATTAGTCTACATCAACGAGCCATGATCTTTTGCACTTCAGCACGCCCTTCGAAGACTCAGGGAAATGTAAAGTAAATATACTCTTATCTTCCCATGATCTTTCGCACTTCAGCACGCCCTTCGAAGACTCAGGGACGTGCCACCCGAATTTGAAGGCTCCGCGACGCGCAATCCGACTCTTGACGGCAACTCTCCCGTTATCGATACTACCGCGAAACACTCGGACGGGCTTGGATTATCCTTTTCTCGATTCCCTGAAACAGTAGAGATTTGACCCAAGGTGCAACCGCCCAGCGACATTCTCGTCGACCCCGATGTTTCGGGAAATCGTAGTTCTCGCACGCCGGGGCGGCTGCTTGACTCGAATCGAATCGTCTTGCTCGGCATCGCATTTTTTCTAATCATCGTATTGCTTTGTAGTGGGAAGCCAATGGCCATCGGTTGCCTACATCCGAAATGAACTCAAACGGATCGAAGCCGCTGGCCCGCCCGTCGATATCGAGTCGATGACCAAATGGCATGGCTCACGGACCCAAAAAGAAGGCAGCGATGCGTGGGTCGAAATCTATCGACGTTACAACTTCGTATTCGAGGGTTTTGCCGATCGAGAAAAGCTCCCGTTATTGGGCGAAGGCAGCATACCCAACTATTTGCACGCGGCGAACGAGGTTTGGACCGAAGAATCGCTGGTCGCCGAATTCCTCAAATCCGCAAAGCCCTATTTGAATTCGATCCAAGCCGCCACGCTCTTAACAACCCCGGCTTGGCAACCCATCGAATTTCAAGGCTTTTACACAACCTATGATCAATTTTTTACTGCAGGCTATGTGCAACAGGTTTTAAATCTTGAGTTTCAGCACGCCTTGTATCACCGAGACGCTCCGCGAACTTTCGAGGCCCTGCGTCAACTCAAGGTGAATGCGGACATGAATGCTCAGGCTTTCACCACGATTCACGAATCGATTCACAAATGGATTGTCGGCCAATACCTTTTTGCCATAGGCCTATCATTGCGATGTGATCTTTGGGACGCTGACCAGCTTGAAGCATTGTTCCAACAAGTCGGCCCGCAACCTGCAGATTTGACGAAACGAGTTCAAGACATAATCGCTGGCGAACGGGTCATCCTGCTCGTCTCGATCGATCAGACCGAAGCAATGGATACGCAGGTTTTGGACGGAATGCCGATGGGATTCCTGAAGTTCCCCTCGTCTCGGGCCAAACTGCTCAAGTTCTTACGCGAGTATGAAAACTTGGCAGACGGCAGCTTCCAACAAGTACTTCAGGACATTGACGATTTTGAAACTAAATTCCTCGAACAATCCAATGGGCCAAGCTTCAATCCGACAAACATTGCCGCTCGCATGATCATGCCGTCCTTTGGGCAATTGGTCCACGACCTTGAACAAGCCGAGGATATGCGGCGAATGACCAGAACGGCGCTGGCCATCAAACTGTTTCACAAAAAATTCGGGCGCTGGCCTACGGAATTGAAGGAACTCGATCAAGTGGGCCTCAACGACCAGGAAAGGACAACCATTCGCTCCGGTCAGGTGGGCTACTCGGTCGAAGGCACGAAAGCATTCGTTTGGATTTACGAATACGCCGACAGCACTCGCAAAATATCAACCTCGATTCCTGATAAACGAGACGAACAGCTTGAAACCGGGCGCCTGCTGTTGATTCGATAACTACTGCAATTCGAAATCACGCACTCGATACCATCTCGCGAGCAATCTGAGACAATTGCACAGGTGGCTGCGAAAAAAGAGAGTCTCAGGTATTGAACTACAGAATTATGACGCAACACTGAATAAATCAGGTATCATCCTCGCAGTCCCGAACAAAACTGGGTCCAGCTCAACTGCTGTTTCTCAAACTACTATGAAGAATGTAAGCCGTTGATAGAATCGGGATACAAAGCGGTCGAGCTTCATGAGGGCTGACGCGGAGTCCGTTGTTCGAACGGCGCACCGGCACTGTTTCAGCGTCTTGGTGGAACGTTGGTCGCTGCCTAGCAAACTTTGATGACCATTGCTCAACGTGAGGCACCTCAGAAGGGACGATACGATGAATCCAAACAAGGCGCTATGGGAAAAAGGTGACTTTACTCGCATCGCGGAGACGATGCGTGAGAGCGGTGAGTCACTCGTCCAAGACTTCGGCGTCACAAGGGGCCTCAACGTACTCGATCTCGGATGCGGTGATGGAACCACCGCAATTCCCGCAGCAAAAAGGGGTGCCACGGTGCTGGGCGTCGATATCGCGAGCAACCTCGTCGCTGCCGGCAATTGTCGCGCAAAAGAGTTGGGGCTTGCCAACTGCAAGTTCCAAGAAGGTGATGCCTCCGACTTGCGAGGAGTCGAAGATCAAAGCGTTGATCTGCTCGTAAGCATCTTTGGCGCGATGTTTGCGCCGAAACCGTTCGACGTGGCGAAGGAAATGGTCCGCGTCACCCGGCCCGGAGGACGCATCATCATGGGCAATTGGATCCCCAACGATCCGACGCTGGTCGCCCAGATCTTGAAGATCAGTTCGGCGTTCACGCCTCCGCCGCCTGAAGGCTTTGTTAGTCCCATGACCTGGGGCATAGAAAACAACGTCGTCGCGCGCTTCGTCGCCGCCGGCCTTCCGGCACAGAGCGTGTCCTTTGATCGCAATACATTCACATTTAACTTTAACGGTCCGCCGGCCGAGTTCGTTGGGCTGTTCAAAAACTACTACGGGCCAACCATGAATGCCTTCGAGTCCGCAGATCGAACAGGGCAAGTTGCCGAGTTGCAGACGCAGCTCGAGCGGCTTTTCGAGGCCCAGAATACGACCGGGCGCAAGGACAGAACCTGCATTCCCGCCATGTTCTTGCGAGTTACAGTTGCCGTGTAGACTTGCTGTTGAGATTCCGAGTGCGGGGGCCATCGCCGTACCAAAGCCAGATTTTCTTGGCAATTACATTGCCCATCCTTTTTTTCCTTCCTCTTAATGTTTGAACATGGACCGTCCCGTTAGGGATGTTATGTCGGTAGCAAACGCGTTCCCCAAGTGCGTGTTCGTCCCGTTAGGGACAATATGGTCCTGTGCTTCGATCATTCTCCTGCCCACCATCGCCGTTACGTCCCTAACGGGACGGCTGGGTGAATGTGCGCACTTCGTTGCTACCGACATCGCGTCCCGATTGGGACTATTTTATCGCAATATCCTCCTCGAGATTGTTGATTGACTAAAAGCACGATCGCAATTTCGTCCGGAGCAAAGGTTTCAACTCTCGCCAGTTGAGCGATCACACACCTGGCTGGCTACAACCAAGTTCCAATAACACCCCAACTCACGCATTTGAACAAATACCTAGACCACCCAAACTGCAAACAAACGGTCAGGTTTGTGTGTATCCTCATGGTTTTGCCATGGTTCTTTGCCCCTTGCACGCAGGTTGCGTGTCGAACAGTATTGTGTTTGACCTCATCGTTCCCCGTGCTAAACGCCGCTGGGACAGCGGCTGCTACGGTAAAAGCCGCTGTCCTCAGCGGCGTGTCTATGCAGCCAACCGGTGCAGGATGTACACACCAAAGCAATTCTCGGTAAGCTGTAATAAATGAGAACGGTTCAGTATCGATCCGTGCATAGGCCGCTGGCAAATGCATTTTGTGAATGTATTTTGTGGGTGCCTCCAATTGCCTCCAATTGCCGTTCGAAGACTCAGGTGACACGCCCTTCGAAGACTCAGGGCGTGCCACCCGAATTCATTTGGTTGCGGCAGAATGGGGTTGAGCATGAGCTTCGACCTTCATTCGCCTTTGACTTGCTTCGCTCGTCGAGAGGGAGGGAGAGCAAGAAAACGTGAACGCCGGTGCGATCTCGATTCCGCCGCGAAAGGTGGTTGCGTATGTTGCGCAATTGAAAGATACTAGGTACTTTCGAACTCCAAAAGGAAAATAATCAATGAACTCCTATCTGACACATTCAGTTCTTGGATTTTTTTGGATAGCCTGCGGCTCGCTCTTGGGGCCGGCCAGGGCTGACCAGCCGATAGGCTTCGAACGAATCCAGCTCAGCGATGAATTTTACGCTGAAGGTGCTGCGATGGGTGATTTCAATTCGGATGGCAGCCCCGATGTCGTCAGCGGACCGTGGATCTATTGGGGACCCAACTTGGTTTCGAGTTCACGAATCTACGAAGGGGATGCGTTCAATCCCGTTGGATATTCAAAAAACTTTGTGATGGACGTGAGTGACGTCGACACCGATGGGGATGTCGATATTTTCGTAGTCGGCTTTCCGGGCGAAGAAAGCTCGTGGTTTGAAAATCCGGGCGTCGCAAAGTCGAAAGACCTTTGGCAAAAACACGTGATTCTGGAAGTCGTCGACAACGAGTCGCCTTGGATTGCGGATATCGACAGCAATGGAACACTCGACCTTGTATGCAGTAGCCAAGGCCACTACGGGTATGCATCGCATGCGGGCGGAGATCCCAGGCAACCGTGGACTTTCCACAAGGTCTCGCCCAACAACAAATACCACCGATTCACGCATGGACTAGGTGTTGGAGATGTGAATAACGATGGCACGCAGGATTTATTGGAAAAAGATGGTTGGTGGGAAAATCCCGGCAAGCCGACCGACGACCTTTGGACATTCCATCGATTCCCATTCTCACCCAACGGCGGATCGCAAATGTTCGCGGTCGACTTGGACGGTGATGGCAAAAACGAAGTTGTTACGGGACTCGCCGCACACGGTTACGGGTTAGTTTATTTCAAAGCCACGGACGAATCAGCCGCCGATTTTCAACGCTTCGACATCATGACGGACGACTCGGCCAACAGCCCGGTCGGATTAGCGATCAGCCAGCTTCACGCGGTAGCAGTCGGCGACGTCAACCGCGATCAAGTGCCTGACATAGTAACAGGCAAACGCTGGTGGGCTCACGCCGGTGGTGATCCGGGCGGCGAGCAACCAGCCACTCTGCTTTGGATCGAAACCAAACGGCTTGGCCAGCGAGTTCAATTCGAGGCTCATGTCGTCGATAATTCGTCGGGAGTTGGAACGGACGTCAAGCTGGGCGATGCCAACGGTGACGGCCTGCTCGATATCCTGTCAGGTACAAAACGAGGAACGTATTTGTTTCTCCAGCGCCCGAGCAACCTCGGATCGGACAAACACTTGCTGCCCGACTTAGTCGCAAAGGATCAATTTGGACAGCGAATGGCTTCGGAAGTTGTCGCGGCGACCGATGGAGGTTTCGTGCCTGCCATCGACGGCCGCGCCTTGAATTTCGATTTCGATGCGACGGAGCTGACCGATTGGGAAGCTCGCGGCCCAGCCGGGCGGGCCGCGCAAGAAGCCATTGCTGAAGGTAATAGCGCAATCGATACCGGCAGCAACAATCCAAAAGCGATTGGTGAAATCATCAGCCGCCCGTTTCGATTGTCAAAGCCGCGGTTGAGCCTGACGATAGACGGAACGAATCAACCCGAAAAACTCTTTGCCGAAGTCGTCTCGGAGCAAACCGGTCAGCGATTGGTGTCCGCTTCACCCCAGAAGCCTGAAGCCGAACAGGTGATGCTGGAGGTAACCCAATGGGTCGGGGAGAACGTGAGAGTCCGAATTGTCGATTATTCCAACGCCGGCTTCATCCGCTGTGATCAAATTCGATTGCACGATTGATCGGATTGGTCGTTGAACAGTCTGATGTTCGTACTGTCGATGCGGCGGTCGACGCATGCTTGTCGGCTGAGGATGAGCCTAAAAAATTCCATTCGTCCCGGCCATATCGCGTTGAAATCAATCTAGGCATTTGATCTTTTGGCGGACTTGCCAACGTTTGGCCAGCCTCCCAAACTCGGCGCAATTCGAGAATCACGGATTCTTCATCGAGGCCCAAATTGGTCACAAATTCGGAATGCGGGCGCCCGCGTCGATAATCTGGTTCACGCGGAGGGTGTTTTAAGAGTTGATCGATCAAGGAAAGCTGCATGTTGAGCAGTAACGTGCCGTGGTACAGCATCCAATTGCGTCCAACTCGCAGGCTATTTCCGCTGAACTTTCGTCCTCTGATCACCAAGTCGCATGTTCCATCGAATTGGGCCGTTGGAACAAGCTCGCGAATAGCACCCAACATGCGTTGCATCACGAATCCATGCGCCACATCCAACATGCGAAGTCTTGGAGCCGTATTCAGGCGAATCAACAGGCTATACATCAAACAGCCTGGGCCGATCACAACGGACGCACCCCCGCTGAATCTACGCAGGATCGGCACGTCATGCTGCTTAGCGTAGTCAACATGCACTTCATCACCAGCGCGGCTGCCTCGCCCAAGGACCACACAGGTTCGCTCGGTTCGCCAAACTCGAAGTACTTGAGGGAAGATCGGCGATTGAGCTTCAGAATTTAGGTTCGCAACCGAGTTTCCTTCTGGATTCGATCCTAGACTATCTTCGGGGCGATCCGCCTCGGAGAGCAGCGCGTCATCGAATGCTAAATTTTCGGCGGGAGTGTCGAAGCTGAGATCGAGGAACTTCATAGATAGCTATCATACCCGCCAAACCCATTCCAGGACATTGCTAGCGAGCAGCCGAAACGCGATGGTGAATTTGTCTTGAATCTCGTGCGAAATCCCTTTGCTTGAATCGATTCGATTGACGATGTTGCCAATACGTTGTCCCTTTCCCTTCGTTAGCACGATTCAGAAGAGCTTGCGCACAATGAGCGAACTAGTTCATCTTTGCCTAGTCCTACACAACCATCAACCCATCGGCAATTTCGAGCACGTGTTCGAAGCGGCTTACCGCGATAGCTATCGTCCTTTCTTAGATTTGCTAGAAGAATTTCCGGGGCTGAAAATCTCGCTTCACACTTCCGGCCCGCTTCTTGAATGGCTAGAAAAAAATCATCCAGATTACATCCAGCGCTTGGCTGGTCTCGTAGCGGCCGGGTCGATCGAAATCCTTGGAGGTCCGATTTATGAACCGATTCTTACGATGCTGCCCAGCCGCGATCGTGTCGGACAGGTCTTGACCTATTCGGATCACTTGAATGATCTCTTTCAAACGCGAGTCCGCGGTGCATGGATTCCAGAACGAGTCTGGGAAAGCAGGCTAACAACCGACCTTGTTCAGGCTGGCATCGAATACACGGTCCTTGATGACACGCATTTTCTTGCGGCGGGCTGGCCAGCGGAATCTCTCAACGGACATTTTCTGACCGAAGACGACGGCAACCTTTTACGAGTATTTCCGGGCAGCGAACACCTACGATACATTATTCCTTTCGCCGATGTCGAACGAACGATCGAGTTCGCACGCCACCAACCGGGAGCAATTCTGGTGATGGCGGACGATGGCGAGAAATTCGGCGCATGGCCCGAAACCAAAGCCCATGTTTTCGATTCAGGCTGGTTGCGACGCTTTTTCAATGTCCTGGTTGCCAATTCCTCATGGCTCAAAACCAGCACGCTGGGCGAAGCTCTCGCCGCTCAGCCGCCACGCGGCAAAATCTATCTTCCCGAATCGAGCTACCGCGAAATGACAGAGTGGGCATTGCCGACCGCCCGCCGAGCCGATTACGACGTACTGATCGATGAGATCCGCTCAATGCCGAGTTGGCCCAAGCTGAAACCGTGGTTGCGGGCTGGCAATTGGCGAAATTTCAAAATCAAATACCCGGAGACGAATGAGTTGTATTGTCGGATGCTGGAGGTCAGCCAGAAGCTCGACCGCGCTTGGCATCACAGCGGCGACGGCCAGCTGCTTGGGCGGATCCAAAATCACCTCTATCGTGGCCAGTGCAACTGCGCCTATTGGCATGGTTCCTTCGGCGGAGTCTATTTGCCTCACCTTCGCAATGCCGCATTTGGCGAACTGGTGGCTGCCGACAACAAGCTCGATTACCTTGAACACGGCAATGGACCATGGGTCGAAGCTATAAGCGATGATTACAACTTAGATACGCACAACGAAGTTCGATTAGCCAACGACAAGCTCGTGGCGTACATCGCTCCGGCACGCGGAGGTATGATTTACCAGTTGGATATCCGGCATCCAGAACACAACCTGCTCGCAACGATCCAGCGGCGACCCGAAGCTTATCATCAAAAGATCGGAAGGCTCAAGGCGTCGCAGGCGACCGAATATTCGCGAGCTATCGATGGCACCCATCCAAAGAGCGATTGCAACCATTCGGACCTTGACCGACGACTGCAATACGACTGGTACCCGCGCAAGAGTTTCCTGGAGCACTTCTTTGACAACGACGTGGCTATCGCGAAACTTGTCGATGGAACCGCACAGGAAAGGGGCGATTTCGTACAATCAACCTATGAAGCCAGATTGCGGCGAGCTGCGGCAAAAATTCAACTGCAACTCAGTCGCGAAGGCAGTGCTTGGGGCATTCCGCTGCGAATCACCAAAGCTCTGACGCTGCAGGCCGGCAGTTCAGGTTTGGAAATCGCTTATCTAATCGAAGGGCTGCCTCAAGATCGGCAGTTGCACTTTGCGCTCGAATGGAATTTTGCAGGAATGCCAGCCGATGCCGACGATCGGTACTTCACTAATTCGTCGGGAGCACGCTTGGGGCACCTCGGTTCGCAACTCGATTTGCAAGACGTCGATCATCTCGGCTTGGTTGATTCTTGGCGCGGGCTGGACGTGCAGCTCGAATTCAATCGCTCGACGAACCTTTGGGCATATCCAATAGCGACGGTCAGCCAGAATGAAGCCGGTTTTGAACTCGTGCATCAATCGATTGCGATCTTGCCGCATTGGCTGATTCGTGCCGACCGCAGCGGGCGATGGGCGTTGCAAATGAGCTTGCGGGTGAATTCTACGGTTCGCTCGCCTGCGCTCGCGCCGGTTTCGCTCGACGTCTTAGCACCGCACAACGCGCCGATTGGTTGATCGTCTAAACGCCTTTCCGGCGGAGAAGAGATTCTGTGAGCGAAAACGCGAATGGGTGGCTTACTTGCGAAACTGCTTAGCCAGCGACTTTGACTCTTCGCCAGAAAGCCGGTGCAGTTTCTCAAGCTGGACAATGATCGTATCGCCAACCTGAGTAGCTAGGCCAGTGACTGCCACATCATCGTTCTTTTTAAGTCCCAGCAATTGATCGGCTGGCTCGTTGATCGTGTGTCCGGCAGCATCTACCACTTTCACAATGGCAAATTTCGCATTCCGAAGTTCGCGCAGACAAAATGGGCAATCTCCCGGATCGTCGTGATTGTGACCGGGTTTGGGTAATTCAATCACGCTGAAACTAGCTTCGTTTGGATCGAAAGGACTGATTTCCTGGGCGTAGATTCGGCCCGCGATCGTCACGACTTGGTCCGGCTGAAAATCTGCGTAAACGCTCTTAATCGATTGGATATTCGCGGGAGCGCTATCGACGAAAAGCGCCTGTCGAAGTTCAATCGCCTGTTGGCTCAACTTTTGTGATTCGAGCGAGTCGCAGCCGACCAGAAGGATCGCTCCAACCATGCTCACTTTTAACAATCGTGTCATGGGATCAACTTTTTCAGCTCGTCAAGTTTGGCAGTAATCACTTGATCAACTTCGGAAAATGTAACGCCACCGCCATCATGCACGTGATCATCCAATTTAGAAAACTGATCGAACAATTCCGAAAGAAGAGTCGTCAGGCTAGTCTTGGCCTCTGCGTCGAGCGTCGCATGTTGATCGATAATTTCGGAAAAACCTTCATCCAGAAGATGTGTAACTTCATGCAGCTCTTCATGAGCCAACTCTGGATCGCCGCTTTCGAATGCCGATTTGATCGCGGCATGAAGCTTTGTCAACTCGTCAAATCCTTCCTGAAGTGTCTGTGGATGTTGATGATCTTCGGCAACAGACGATTCAGTTGCGGTGTTTCCACCAGAACTTGCCTCGGGCGGTCGATTGCAACCCAACAATGAAAATGCAAAGTAAGCGACAAATAGTAACTGGAATGCTTTCATCTTATGATCTCCGTGTCCGGTTGGTTCGATTGAATTCTGGGATATAATTTTACCCGATCTCGAACGGGATACAAAGTAGCATTCCAGACAAGAACCGGACGAGTACCATTCTACGAAACAATGATGCTAAGACAATCGCATCCTCGATCGAAAGAGGTATGCTGGACAGCATGTTTCCATTGCCTTCAAAAATCATAGCGGACACAAAATGACAAGCTTCCGAATCGAAGTGGATTCCATGGGCGAGGTTCAAGTACCGGCCCAAGCCTATTATTCTGCTCAAACCCAGCGGGCAGTTGAAAATTTCCCAATTTCCGGAACGGGCTTGCCCTCGGCGCTCGTTTGTGCAATGGGCCTAGTGAAATATGCTGCTGCCATTGCGAACCGCGACCTGGGCAAGTTGACCGGCAGTGGCAAGAATCCGCTTAACGATTCGCAAGTGGTCGCGCTATTGCAAGCTGCCCAAGAGGTCGCCAAGGGCGGGTTGGCCGATCAATTCCCGATTGACGTTTACCAAACTGGATCGGGCACGAGCAGCAACATGAACGTCAACGAGGTGATCGCCAGCCGCGCCATCGAACTTTCTGGCGGCGATCGCTTTGCAGCAATCAAGCCAATTCACCCGAACGATCACGTCAACATGGGACAGAGCACGAATGATACCTTTCCCACTGCAATTCACGTTGCCGTAGCGACCGAAATCAAGAATCGATTGTTGCCTTCGCTCAAGTCGCTCCAACAACACCTAAACGACAAGGCTCAGGCTTGGGATCAAATCATCAAGATCGGTCGAACGCACTTGATGGATGCAACGCCGCTGCGGCTTGGTCAAGAATTCAGCGGTTTTGCGAGGCAACTTGAGTTGTCCGCAGATCGTGCCGAGCTTGCACTACAATCCGTCCTCGAACTGCCTGTTGGAGGCACTGCCGTCGGAACTGGCATCAATACGCACCCTGAGTTCGGTCACCGGGTCGCCCAAGAGCTTGCTCGGCAAACCGGGATCGCCTTCATCGAAGCCGTGAATCATTTTGAAGCCAACGCGCAACGTGATGGCCTTGTCCAATGCCATTCGGAACTCAAGGCGATCGCTACCACGCTTCTGAACGTCGCCAACAACATTCGATGGTTGGGCAGCGGCCCACGCTGCGGTTTCTTTGAAGTCATCTTGCCCGATCGCGCGCCGGGAAGCTCGATTATGCCGGGCAAAGTGAATCCGGTGATGTGCGAAAGTATGATGCAAGTCGCCGCACGCGTGATCGGCAACGATTCTACGATCACGCTCAGCGGCGCGACTGGCGGTAACTTCCAACTCAACATTATGATGCCTGTCATGGCGCATGCCGTTCTCGAGAGCGTTCATCTGATGAGCAATTGCGTCAATGCCTTCGTCGAATTCTGTATGCAGGGGCTGGAGGCCAATCCAGAAGCATGTGAAGCATCCGTCGAGCAAAGTTTGTCGATGTCGACTAGCTTAAATCCATTGATTGGCTATGAAATGGCCGCCAAGCTCACCAAAGAAGCCTTTGCCTCTGGCAAGACGATCCGCCAGCTTTGCGAGGAGCAAGAACTGTTGCCTAAAGAAACGCTGCGCGAAGCCCTTGATCCATTCCGAATGACAGAACCACAAGGTTAACTGAGCGGCTTTCCGTTAAGGAGATTGCGTTGGCCAATTGTGTTGGATTCCGATTCACCTCTCGGAAATCCTGAATGAGTCAACCTTTGGTCAATGCGATTGAACTCGCTTTTCAGATCCTTTCGCCTCAATTTGCTTGAGGAAACTTTCCAAGTTCACCCGCAGATCATCCGGCTGTGCATCGCCTGGAACGATGTGCGTCGCGGCCTGACGCTTCTTCTCAAGATTCATTTGCGACCGTTGGCGAGCGGCCCAGTGCGTTTCGGTCCAGCCTCGATCCAAGGCTCGCTGACGACGCACTGGTTCGGGAGTATCGACAAAGAGGACTTCGTCGCACGTATCCGACCAACCAGCTTCGATCAGCAATGGCGCGTCGATCACAATGGCGCGGGGTGGTGATTCCATTTCATAAAATCCTCGAATCCGGTTCAGAGCCTCGGTTCGAATGGCCGGATGCACGATGAGCTCGAGCTGACTTCGTCGCTGAGCTGCCGCCTCACCTTGACTTTCGCTAAACACCACTCCCGATAACTTCTCGCGATCCAGAGATCCACTGGGCGTGAAGACTTGATCGCCAAACTCTTGCCTTATCTGTAGCTTTACCAGCGGATCGTCCAAGACTTCATGTCCGATCCGATCGGCATCGACGCTAGCGCATCCAAGTTCAACCAGGATGTTCGCCACAAAACTCTTGCCGGATGCTATCCCACCAACCAAGCCGATGGTTGGGACGTGCTGGCGTAAATGGAACTTTGTCATTTGCGGTTGGAAATAAAGCGTTTGTGCCGAGCCGTTGATGGATAGTATACAATGGTTGCAAGTTTTTATTACCACCGCACTCAAGGGCTCAGTTGATTTGCCAACTACGTGTGTAATTGACGACATTGCAGTCGCCGCGAAGGCCCTTTGCGATGGTTTGCTGGTTGCGTTTCCGACCGAAACAGTCTATGGATTGGGAGCCGATGCGACAAACCCATTTGCAATTGGGAAGCTATTTGAAGCCAAGGGGCGTCCCAGCGACAACCCGTTGATCGTTCATCTGAGCGATTTGAACTGCCTGCCGCTAGCCGCTAGCCGCATCACGCCCTACGCAGCACAGTTGCTCGAGGCCTACTCGCCCGGCCCAATCACGGTTGTCGTAAAGAAGAACCCACGAATATCAGACTTAGCGACTGCGGGCCTCGACACAGTTGGAATTCGCATTCCTAGATGCGAACAAACACGAGATCTGTTGCGGCTGTGCGATCGACCGATCGCCGCCCCATCGGCCAACAGATCTGGACGGCCAAGCTGCACCACTTGGCAATCGGTTCTCGAAGACATGGATAGCCGCATCGATTATGTGCTCAAAGGAGCAGTATGCGAAATCGGGATCGAATCGAGCGTCGTCGACTGCACCGGCGAGTATCCCGTAGTGTTGCGTCCAGGAGCGACTACGTTGGAACAGTTGCAGCAGGTGGTCCCATCCACTGTTGATTGGCATCAGAAATTCGGCGAGCGAGGAATTGAGCTCGATGATTCAGTGTTGCCTAGCCCAGGGCTGAAGCATTCACACTACCAACCCCGGGCTGAAGTTCGACTGGTTCGTTCATTATCCGAGATCGCCCAATCCGTGCCTGTTGTGTGTTCGAAAATCGCTTTTGCGGGCATGGTAGATCAAGATATCTCGATGGACTCCGAGTCACGGGAATTCGTACTTTTCCGGCGATATGAATCGATCAACCAGTATGCACGCGAGTTCTATGAATTTTTGCGTGAGGCGGATCGGCGCGGAGCTGAAGTTATTTGTTTGCAGGTGGTTCCCAACGCCCCGCTTGGTGCGGCTTTGTTCGACCGCCAACGCAGAGCCGCCGGAATTCCTGATAGCGATTCGACGAATTGGCGACAAAAAACTTAGTCGCTATTCCGCGCTGACCTGCGGAACCTTCGGCTCATTGGCTTCCACCGAATCCACCATTTCGCTGGCCTCGCTCGGGTCGATGGACTGTTTGACTTGAGACGGTTCAGGGACGCTTGGAGCGGGCGTGTCGGTTCGTTTGGCTTCGTAGAACTGCATCAAATCAGAAAACGAACGCAACGGTTCTTCGCCTTCCTTCATGGCTTGCGATATTGGAGTGCGTGGTTGCTTGCTGGCCAGCACGAACGATTTTCCTTCATTGGATTTCGAATCGTTACCGCGATTTCGATCGCCACGTCCGCCGGAGCGGCCAGCCTGACCTGGTTTGGAAGCAAATCGCCGTCTCGATTGTTGCCGGTCTTGGCCACCGCTGGCTTCTCCTCGGCTTGAATCAGAATTAGCTTGGCGGTAGGGTCGGCTGCGGCCAACCTGCGCGCTATCGGTATTGCCGCTTTGATAAGTTCCTTTTCTTTGGTCGGGTGCGTCGACCCGGTCGGATTGCCCTTGCCGGGATGCATATTGCGGATTTCGGTCAGCGTGCTGGTGACCTGCTCGTTGACCTCGATTCTGACGCTCTTCCGCTTGGCGAGCTCTTCTCGATTCGTCTTCTGCACGTAGCCTTTCTCGTTGGGCCGGCGACAATGCCGTCAATCCAACTCGATTCTTCTTGTGATCAATTTCGACTACCCAGGCCATAATCAAATCACCGATTTGGACGCACTGATGCGGATCTTCGATGAAATTCGCGGACAGCCGGCTGATGTGAATCAACCCGTTGCAATTCGGTCCCAGTTCGACGAACACACCAAAATCCGCAACACCCACCACGACTGCCCATACGCAATTCTCTGGCTCGAGCGATTCAAGCGACGGCAATTGCTCATACATTGGCACGGGAACACCCGACAAACGCGGATCTCCAAATGGATCGAACAACGAATCGGCGACCGCCTTTAATTTTGCTCGCCCAACCTGCCACTGATTGGCTAACTTTTCACAATCGATAGGTATCGTTCGTGTGGGTGTATCAGCAATTTGTTCGGGATACTCAGGTGCAACGTGAGCGGCAATCGAACCCGTTGGTTCAGGGGTAGCAACCGACTCGGTCGATTCCGAAACGGACGAGGATTCCGTTTGATCAAGACTATCGGAGGCACCGTCTGAAACAATGCTTGTCGAAGTTTGCTCTTCAGGCAGTGCAGGGCTAGCTTCGATCGATTCATCGCTCACAGGAGGGTGTGATTCTGACGATTGAACAGCGCCCAAATCGGAGGTCAATGAACCGGTTGGCCCATCCACAATGGTTGGCGCGGGTGCAGTTGCGAGCAATTTGCGTTTGACCCACCCCGGCGGCGACGAAAGTGGCTGTTGTATTTCCGTACCCTGAATCACACGTCTTGCCAAATGGTAATCTTCGGGATGAACCAGAGTGGCATCAAGTGCGTTTTCGCTGCCGAACACGCGAAGCCAAGCGATTGCATGCCGCCGATCCAATTCTGGCCAATCCGATACGTCGAACAACAATTGATTGCGGCTCATCAATGTGCCGCTTTGAGCCATTTGATGAATTTGTTTCGCTTGTTCGGCGCGGACTCCTGGGATGTACTGGAGTTCGCGTTCGGACGCATTTTGAGTATCGATGCCGCGTTCGCACACGCATTCGGAAATCGTTTCCTCGACAAGCCTTTTTAGCGGTTCCTGCGGTAGTTCTCGTTGGAAGCTCCCCAGTCGAAGTCGATTGATATCAACTTTCAATAGTTCGACCAGTGGGTCTTGAAGGCATCGGGCAGCCCAAATTGCGGCTCGCTCGCGCCGATTGAACGCGGAAAGCTCCTTCAATCCAACGCGGCCAACAGCATAAGCCTCTGCTCCACTTCGATCCGCCATGGTCCAACGAATACCACTGTCTTTACTCTGCAGCATAAACTCACGCAGCGTCACCACCATGAAACGCCTCGCCGGACCGTTTGTGATCGCAACCAAGGTAACCTTATGACGATGCACCCACTCACCGAGCTTCACCACGTTCTGGCCGACGACATCGGGGTGCGCGGAACATGGCAGTTCCTCGCATGCGAGCACCTGTCCGGCTGGATCGACTATCGCCACCGTAACAGCCACCGGCCCCACGCTGTCGATGAGCGCAATAGTATGACCTCGCACTGGACGTCGCATCAATTGTCGCTTTAGATCGTCTGCGGCATGTTCGAGCAAGTGTTCTGCTGCTCGTTCCTCCAATTCTGACATTGCATCGCTTTCAGCCTTTGCCCGCACTCCATGTTCTAAGGCATCGGCCACGACCTGCCGCAGCCAATCGGCAAAAGGATGCTTGGCTTCCACAAACGAATTGCGTGCCAGATCGACGAGGATTTTGTGATCATAATCGAGCGGCGTCGCGATCAATTGCGACCGCGTGCCGCGGCCTAGCATCAAGACCTGGTAGGCCGTCAGCTTGCTTAGAGGCTTCTTGATCGACCGCATTGGCGCTATCACACTCGTAAGCCATCGTCGTCGACGTTGGCGAGGAGTCATTTTGGCCAGAGGCTGGAGGGTCACTGTCCGTTTGAGCGAATGGATCGCTTCCGACGAAGCCGCCTTTGGATACTCCGGAGGCGAAAAACCGACAAGTGTATCCGTTCCGGGTTCGGTCGACTCCTGGCGTTCGACATTTTGATCATCGTGAATCGCTGCATCCGATTCGGAAGCGCACAACTCACCGTGTTCGGCATCCATGTCGTGCGATTCGTTTTCGTCCATGGAATCGCCATGCACGCTGGCCGCGACATCCTCGCTCGAATGGTTCCCAGTAGAGGATTCGATTGTGGCAGATTCTTCAGTCGCCGTAGTCGCGGCTTCTTCCACCCGAAGAGTCGCATTGCGTTCGATCGCCTGTCGCAATTTGTTATTGAGCGTCGTATCGCAATGCATCAGCGAAGCAATCAACCGTTTGGCCTGCGATAGGACTTGTTCGGGATCGACACTCTCGCCGGACAATTGCTGAGCCACCCATACGCCAAGATCTTCCGGCGTCTGGCCGGTGTAAGACAGCATCGACTCAAGTAATTTGCCGGCTGTACCATCCCGCTCCTGCGATTGTTCAAGAGTACGGCGTGCTCGGAAGCAACGCAGCGCAATGTCGATGGCGACAGTCGTCCTTGCTTCATCAAGTGCTCGCTGGGCTTCCACGTCGAGCACCGAGCCTTTGGGCAAATGACTGAGAGCTCGATCCTTTGCAAACTCGAGACGTTTTCGGCGATCAATCTCGCTTTTCAGGCGGCGCAGAACCTCACTCGATAGCGAGTTTGATTCGTCCGCGCGGTACCGCTCAATAAATTTCGGCGAATACCCCTGATCGAGCAAGTCGGCGGCAAGGCGAATTTGATCTACTGGAAGTCGAAGGTGACGAGCGATCCCGTTTAGGTCAATCATGCAATTCGAATCTCATTTGGCTCATTAGCATCTCGCTTCGATGCGCGCCACATCGATCGAATCCGCGAGACAATGCCATCTTTCATTGGTGCGAATCTAAGCAAGACAGCATAAATTGTCAAGGAAGTACAGAAACTTTTGCCATCATTTGGCGATTTGCCTTCAAGTTTTTCACCAATATCGTTAATCGGAAAAGTCCTTTGAGTCGATACATACCATCAGCAATTGCTGCTACGCAAATCGGGAGTCTCATCCAGCGAACGTTTGGTTTGACAGCGGCAATCCATACGCGGGGGCTTGACAATTGATGTCATTGTTAAACTGACTGCCGTCCTGGTGATGGCGGGTATGTTCCAGACACACCGAGATAATGAAAATGAATCAATCCAACAACCACCGCAATATATTAAAGATTTCTTCGACCGTGGTGCACGAAGCAGCCAGCAAAGTCTCTCCGGGGACGGTGGCGACTCGCCTTGCCGACATTGTTCCGCTGTTGGTCCATGCCTCGCAAACTAAGCGTGGATGGCTCAACGACTTCGCGGACGATGTCGTACACGTGCCTCAAGATTTGTATGAAGTGTTGTTGGCCTATCAGGAACTGGTTGTGCGCAAAGCGGCGTAGCAATACCCACATTGCTTAAAATCAACCTACAAATTTGGCTAGGCCTAGCCGCGAACTTTCTCTAACAGGGCCTTTGTCTTTTTGATCCCTTCGAACGAATCCGGGGATCCTTCGTATTCAATTCCAACATAGCCTTTGAACCCGCTGTCTTTGACGATTTTCAACATGCGTTCGTAGTTGGTGTGGATTTCATTGCCGTCGGCGTCGAAGTCATGGGACTTGGCGCTGACACCCTTGGCAAACGGCATCAGTTCGTAAACACCCAAATAGCGATCGTACTCGAGTCCATCGGCTCCGCCACGGATGTGGAAATTGCCAAAATCGGGCAATGTACCGACCCGCGGGTGATCCACCAACTTCATCACACCTCGCAACCAACCGCCATGGCTCGAAAGACCACCGTGATTCTCGACGATTACGTTTAAGTCGTAGGTGTCGCCGATCTCGCACAACCGCCTAAGGCCGTCCGCAGCAAGATTCTGTTGCTCCTCATACGTCAGCTTGCCATCCGAGGCGGCGTTGACTCGGATCGAATGGCATCCAAGTTCCTTAGCCCAATCAAGCCATTTGATGTGATTGCGAACGGCTGTAATGCGACGCTTGGGATCGGGGTCGCCCAAATTGCCTTCGCCATCGCACATGATCAGCACATTCTTAACACCCTCGCCTTCCGCACGCTTTTTCAACTCGGCCAAATAGTCGGGCTGTTTGACAGTCGTCTTGTAGAATTGGTTTACATATTCTACGGCATTGATTCCAAAATTTTTCTTTGCGATGACCGCAAACTCGAGTGGATCGAGCTTCTCGAAACCATCCCGACCGAAAAATTGGCGATGGAGCGACCATTGCGCTAGCGAAATCTCAAAATAAGCTTTTGAATCTTCCTCTCCATGGATTGATTGTTGGCTAGCCAGGGCAATTGCCCCAGTCAGTCCCGCAGTTTGAATCGCTTGTCGCCGGCTAATCATCATCGTCAACTCGTTTCGTAAAGATCCCGTGTAGGAGGTTCGCGTGGTTTCAATTCGAGCAACTGGTAGTTTATCTTGCAATCCCCGAATTGCAATCTAGGGCGATGAAAAGCGTTCCTGCAAACTCTTCACGCTCAGCTCCTCCGTTCGCAAAGCTTCCATGGCTGTGATGGCTGCTACTGCCGCAGCAGTCGTTGTTATGCATGGCACACCGTATTGAACTGCGGCCGCTCGAATTCGACCTTCATCCGTTCTCGCGCCTTTGCCACTGGGCGTATTCAAGATCAGGGCCACATCTTCGTTCTTGAGATAGTCGATCAGGTTCGGCGAACCATCTGCAATTTTTTTGACGATTGTGACGGGTATTGCAAACGATTCGATCTCTGCCGCCGTGCCCGGCGTCGCCAGGAGATTAAACCCGAGCGAGTGGAGTCGCTGGGCCATCGATTCGACAAAGTGCTTGTGCCGCGAATTGAGGCTCACGAAGATATTGCCCGAAGTCGGTAGCAACGTGCCCGCAGCGATTTGGCTCTTGGCAAAGGCCAGCGCGAAATCGTCGCTGGTCCCCATGACTTCGCCGGTGCTTCGCATCTCCGGGCCAAGCACGATATCGACCCCAGCAAACTTGCGAAATGGAAAGACGCTTTCCTTGATCGAGACCCCATTGGGAATCGGTTCGGAAAGGACGCCAAGCTCAGCCAGCGATGCTCCCGTCATGACTTTCGCGGCTAAGGCTGCCACGGGTGTGCCGGTAGCTTTGGCTACAAAGGGGACCGTGCGACTGGCGCGTGGATTGACCTCCAAAACATATACTTTCGTCACTCCATCTTCGACTTTGATGGCGAATTGCACGTTCATTAAGCCGATCACTCGCAACTTTTTGGCCATCGCCCAGGTGGCTTCGCGAATTTCCTGAATCACTTCTTCCGGCAAGCTGTAGGGAGGCATGACGCAGGCTGAATCTCCCGAATGCACTCCCGCTTCCTCGATATGCTCCATGATGCCCATAACCACGACGGCTTCACCATCGCACAACGCATCCACGTCGACTTCAATGGCATCTTCCAGGAATCGATCGATCAGTACAGGTTGCCCATCGGCGACTACGAAAGCCTCCGCCACAAACCGCTCGAACTGGGCCATGTCGTAACAAATCTCCATGGCACGACCGCCGAGCACAAAGCTCGGACGAACCAGCGCTGGAAAGCCAACGTTGCGAGCCTCAGTTCGGGCTTGCTCCATATTACGCGCGATCGCGTTGGCCGGCTGCTTGAGTCCGAGTTGATACAACAACTTCTGGAACTTTTCGCGGTCCTCCGCTACTTCGATCGTATCGACGCTCGTGCCGATGATGGGCACGCCTGCACTGGCTAGCGCACGGGCCAGATTGAGTGGCGTTTGACCGCCTAACTGAACAATGACACCATCAGGTTCGATCGCGTCACATATATTGAGTACGTCTTCCGTAGTCAAAGGTTCGAAGAAGAGCAAGTCGCTGGTGTCGTAGTCTGTGCTGACCGTTTCGGGGTTGCTATTGACCATAACCGATTCGATCCCAAGTTCGCGCAGGGCGTAACTTGCATGGCAGCAGCAATAATCGAACTCAATCCCTTGGCCGATTCGATTCGGTCCGCCGCCCAAGATCATCACTCGCCTTTTTCCTGGCTCCTTCGAGGGCAATTCGCATTCGTCGTCAAAAGAACTGTAATAATAAGGCGTAAAGGCTTCAAACTCGGCAGCACATGTATCGACCGCTTTGAACGTGGCGACGATCCCATGCTGCTTGCGCCACGCTCGCACTTCAAGCTCAACGCAGCCCAGCAGGTTCGACAATTGGCGATCTGAGAAACCGTATTGTTTGGCCAAGCGCATTTCCTCTTGCGAAATGCGCGACAAACTGCCTATCGATTCGATGTGGTTCTCCATTTCAACCATCTCAGCAAGATGATCGAGGAACCAGCGGTCAATAGCAGTAATTTGATAAATCTCGTCGATACTTAGCCCTGCCTTAAGAGCGTAACGCACATACCAAATGCGATCCGGATTTGGGCGGGAGAGCTTGCTGCGAATCTCATCCGGGTCAGGCTGCTTGACCGTTCCCCACAGATCTTTTGAATCGCAGCCAAAGCCGAAAGCACCGACTTCCAAACCGCGGAGGGCCTTCTGAAAGGATTGCTTAAATGTGCGACCGATGGCCATCGTTTCACCGACACTCTTCATTTGCGTTGTCAACGTGGTGTCGGCTTCAGGGAATTTTTCGAAGGCAAAACGGGGAATTTTTGTGACAACGTAATCGATAGTCGGTTCGAAACAGGCTTTCGTCTTTTTCGTAATGTCGTTGGGCAATTCCCACAGGCGATAGCCGACAGCCAGTTTTGCGGCGATTTTCGCGATTGGAAAACCGGTGGCTTTGCTGGCCAGAGCACTGGAACGGCTGACTCGTGGATTCATTTCGATGACGATCATACGGCCCGTTTTCGGCTCAATCGCGAATTGGATATTTGAGCCGCCCGTTTCAACACCGATCTCGCGAATCACCTTCTGCGACGCATCTCGCATGATCTGGTATTCTTTGTCGCTCAGCGTTTGGGCCGGTGCCACGGTAATGGAATCTCCCGTGTGGACTCCCATGGGATCGAAATTCTCGATCGAACAGATGATGACCACGTTGTCGTCCAGATCGCGCATGACCTCCATTTCGTACTCCTTCCAGCCGGCGATCGACTGTTCGATGAGTACTTGATGGATCGGCGAAAGAAGCAACGCGTTGCGTACGAGCAATTCAAAATCATCGCGATTGTAGGCGATTGCCGAACCGCTGCCTCCCATTGTGAAACTGGGCCGAACAACACACGGTAGTCCGATTTCTTTGAGTAACTCGCGAGCTGCGCCCATGTCGCCAACGACCGCGCCTTTGCAGACCTCCAATCCGCATCGCTCCATGGCTTGTTTGAACAAGTGGCGATCTTCAGCTTTGGCGATAACCTCGGGATTCGCACCGATCATCTCGACGCCGAATTTTTCCAAAACGCCGTTGGCGGCTAGGTCCATGGCGACGTTCAGCCCCGTTTGTCCACCTAAAGTCGGCAACAGAGCATCCGGCCGCTCCTTTTCGATAACTTTCGCTACCAACTGCCAGGTCAAGGGTTCGATGTAAGTCCGATCGGCCGTTGCCGGATCGGTCATAATCGTGGCTGGATTGCTGTTGACCAGAACGACTTCGTAGCCCTCTTCCCTCAGGGCCTTGCAGGCCTGGGTGCCGGAATAGTCGAATTCACATGCCTGGCCGATAATGATCGGACCCGAGCCGATCAGCATGATTTTTTTCAGATCCGTTCGTCGTGGCACGCTTGCCGTTGTCCCGTGTCGCGCGTAAATTCGATGCCGATGTCCAGCGGCAACCCACTATCCAATCGACGGCCAAAGTAAAATTGCCGAAAGTATAGCCGGGATTGGATTAGCGGGAATATGAAATCTGCATTTTGGGAATGGGACTTGCCGCGCACCACCGCCTCTGGCGCCGCTAGATTTCTGCACCGATTTCACATACACTCATGTACGTAAACCGGCTATTCGCCTGTCGTACGTTTGCTCTAATTCACGTCACCATTCGAGTTCTAGACCGTTTGACGCTCGCACTCCACCCGTTCTCATTCTATGTCCGACGCTGATCAACTGCTCATTGCACGCATCCGCCAGGGAGAATCCTCCGCATGGGAAGAGCTCATCGCACGCTACGAAGGCCGATTGTTCGCCTTTGTCGAAACCCGGCTCCGCAACGCCGCCACCAGCGAAGACATCGTACAAGAAACGTTCATCGGATTCTTGAACAGCCTGCCCAACTATGACAGCAGCCGGTCGCTGGAAGGCTATTTGTTTTCGATCTGCGCATACAAGCTGACCGATCAACTACGGCGTGAGGGCCGTCGGCCCGCAATTTCACTTACGGGTACCAGCCGCAGCAACAGCGGTTCACCCTGGGAGATAATCTCAGGCGGAGCTCGCCCGGCCAGTACGATCGCTCGCAGCGGCGAACGCAAAAAACTCGAAGAAAATGCCATCCTCGAGGCTCTGGGCGATCAAATCGCGAAGTGGAAGCAACGCGGCGACTGGCCAAAACTCAAGTGCATTGAGTTGCTTTACGTCTGCGGCCTTGGCAACAAAGAGGTAGCAGACCTGCTGGATATTACCGAGCAACAAGTTGCCAATTTCAAATTCGATTTTCTGGCACGCACCAAGAGCCTTATTGGACGCCAGAATTTGGACGACGAAATCTTTCCAGAATTGGCCGGTGATTGAAAGTCGCGACTTCAAGCGAGTAGGCTACGTAATTCTGCGATCGCGAGCTATTTGATCAAGCAGGATCTCTAGCTCGGCATCAATCTGCGAATTGGTTCGGCGTCGCTGGCTTTGATCGCTGGTCCATTGAGGTTGCGGCGTCCGCGTCGTTACCACCCATTGCGTGTTCCCGCTGGATTGGTCTTCCCCTTCACCTTCGCCGTTTCCGGAACCCGGGTTGCGCGAGTTTAGTTCGTTGATGACCAGGAGCGCATCTTGGGGCGAGACTCGTCCATCCCCGTTCACATCGGGATAAAACGGTCTAGCATTGGGTTCCCCTCCACTGCTGCCTCCAGGGTTCGGTGGAGGAGCTCCTGGACCGTTATCGTTGATGTAGTTGATTACGAGAAGCGCATCGATCGGTGTAACGCGGCCATCGCCGTTGACGTCCGTTGGCCTACGCAAATTCTGCCATAACGACCTCGGGGCTGAAAGGATCAAGGGAAATGCGACTGTAAGTGAGGTTCCTCCTAAGCTTGTGGCAGTCACAGATACGGAGATATTCGCTGTGGCCGCATTTTCGATTATGGCGTCGTCTTTCAATTTGAGTACGTTGTCGACGACTTCAAATCGGTCATCCGAGACTTGGTAGACGATCGAATCATCTTGCGTCGCACCAGGAGCAGAAAGGCTGCCGATGACCACGCCCGGAGTCAATTTTGGCAGTTCCAAACTGCTGAGCGAAATTTCTGTCAGCGGGTTGTATGCAGGCTGTACAGACAATGCGAATGTGGCCGAAGTTGCAATCGACAGGTCGCGGCGGTCGGCAGCCGTTACGCGAATCGTCACTTCCGGTTCATTGCGGCCATCCAGCGCGTGCCTCAATACCAAGGCGTTGCCTTCAATCCCGAATCGCGCATCGTTGACAGAAAAAACGTAGTCGCCCTCTGGATCTGGCCCTTCTAACGTAAACGAACCAATGGCATTGCCTACCGCGCGTTCATCGACCAAATTGCCTGTAAACGAAATTGCTCGCGGTGGCTCAATGACGTTTAAAACCGTCAACACTACGGATGTCGACAGCGTGAACTGATCGAATTCGTCGACCGCAACGAGTTCCAGCAAAACGCTTGGTTCGGATTCAAAGTCCAGGCTTCCATCCAGCATAAGCCGCCCTTGATCGACACGGAACCTAGCGTCGGACGTCGTCACCCGGTAGATCGAGTCCGGGTTGGGATCTACGATCGTCATGTAACCAAGTTGCGAGCCAGCCGGAAGATCCTCCGCAAAGGCCGGAATGTCGATCACTACGCCTGTCGGCGGAAGATTGACGTCATCGACTTCCCAAAATAGCTCAAACTGAGCATGAGCCACGCCGTTGGTGACGCGAAGCGTTGCATGGTCCGAACCAAAATAACTTTCGTCGGGCGTGTAAATTAAATGCCCATTCGGATCCAATTCGACCGAACCGTTGGACGGACCTGAATCTAGAAAAAACCAATGTTTGTTCGAGTCGTCCGATTCGAGAATTTCATTCAAATCGAACTCATCGGCGGTATTATTGAACACCTGCCTTGGCACCAATTCATCCAAAACGATAGCCGGCGACGGATCATGCACGTCGACTCCTAGCCAAAGGTCAGCCATTGCTTCGGAATCGTCGAGCTGGGCTTGGAGCGGTGAAGCCACGAAGTCGGCCGAGTGGATTGCGTTGTCGGTCAATGCCACCACTTGATTCGTCTTGGTAGACAGTGCTAGGTCAAGCAGCTCGGAATCGGACACTGCATCACGTGCGATCGGCAGCCAATTGTTGGTATTCCAGACCATCCAGCTCCCCGGCCGATTGCGGTCGGCGGTTGCCAGTCGATTCGATCGCAAGGCCAGCGGAGCGGCTGCTTCGTCAAGGGTCGCAAGGGCCTGAAACGAAGCCTCGTCGGAGACTTCAACGACATACGTAGATTGATCGGTGGCAACGACTAGGCGGTCGGTAGGTCTGTCGGATGTAACATCTGCCAAAACGCCATTCACGACACTTGTGCTTTGTAACTCACCGCTGGGATTGAACAATTCCAGAATCGTGTTTTCCGCTTCGTGCCTAATTCCCACAAACTTGCCGTCCAGCGCGATCAGCCGTTCTAGCGGGCGGCTAAAAAGTGGCGTGGCGACGAGGGTATCGCCTTCGCGATTCAGTTCGACAACGTCCGTGCTGCCGTTGGAATCGACCAGGGCGAATATCGAACCGTCACCTCGCGTTATATCACGAAGCACAACGTTGCTACGATTGACAATGGGAAGCTGAGTCAATTCTCGCGTCGACAAATCAAACGAAGCAATTCGCGACTCACCCGCGACTCGATAGACCAACCAAACTTCCGATTCCGACTGCGGTCGCACATGCGTCGGTTCACCTCCAAGCTCAAGCGTATCAACCGACGCCGGATTGCGAAGACCAGCGCTCGGCGCATCGTCCGCCACGACCGGTGCGAGAATACCATCCCGTGTCAGACTCCAGCGTTCTCCGGCGGTCGAATCGCTGGGATAACCTTCGATCAACCATCTCGAGTTGGATTCAATCCCACTAGAAATGGGGTGTGAAACAGCGAAGGGTTCAACCTGTCGCTGAAGTTGTTCATCAGACAACAATCCAACGGCGTAGTCGCCTGGCTCTAATCCTTGGAAGAGTGCATGGCCTGTACCGTCCGCAACTTCAGTTGGCTCGCCGCGATCGATCGAGCCGTTGGCGTTCAGATCGATATAGACGACGCGGTTAATTGCCGGTTGATCGACGGTTGGTTCATACGCACCGTTTTCGTTCAGATCGATGTAGACGGCAACATTCAAACCGGCAAGCAATCGCCGGTTCTCAAGTCGCTCAATCCTCAAGTTGGTCCGGGACAATTTGCGAGCCTGATGCCCGTCGCCCCCAGGTCTGATTTTTCGGTAGTTTCTTCCCACTTCGGAGATCCGTAGTATGTCCAATCTCAGGATCGACAGACGGCTGCTCAATCCAAACCGACTTCATTCTACAAAGTCTCTGGAGACTTTACGCAAACCTGGAAGTCGGATTTCCGCAAAAACCGGACAATTTTTGGTTTGCCAACGGCTTGCGGTGCCTTGAGCCGGTTGACGCCGCTAGCGTAATGCGAGTCTTCACCCGTCCTAATCGAAGGGGCGTGTCTATTTCAAGTGCGCCATCGTGAGAAGCACGTAAGCGGTGACTAGGTTCGGATCGCCCTCCAGCCACCTTGGCTCAGCGTTGACCCAACTACCATCAGGCTGCTGGAGCGACGCAAGCTTGGCAAACATCTCGGCTTTCCAATCATGAGACGCCTTGGACTCATCGACGAACTTGCGTTCCCCCAAAGCTTCCAAGGCCTTGGCCATCGTGTGGTAATAATAAAATAAACCCTGTTTTCCAACGCCAGGATTGTTCTCTAGGTCATAGTTCTTGCGAAGAAATTCAATGACCGCCTTGACGCGAGGATCGTCTTTCTTCACCCCGGCATAGATCATGCTCTTCAGGCCGGAATAAGACATCGACCCGTAGCTGCGGAGCCCTCCATTGGGTTCGACGCCGGCCTTACTTTCACCACCTCCGGCCACCGTGTAGTAGAACCCTCCATCATTGATCTTTGCGGCAAATTCCGTGTTGTTGGCTGGCGATTCGAGGTTTTGGCAACGAGAAACGAATTCCAGAGCCTTTTGAATGGCTTCATCATCGGCCCCGCGCCCCAACGATTTCAACGAATCGATCATGAAGCTCGTGTTCGACAAATCCGGCCGCGATCGACTTCCATAGCCAGCTCCGCCATAAGCGGGATCGCTTGGCTTGAGACCTTCCGTTTCATCCCACTGAACGTCCTTTATGTACCGCTCAGCACCGGCAACCAATTTTGAATAGCGTCCGTTTGTATTGGCCAATTGAAAGGCCACCATCGCGATGCACGTATCGTAATTCCGGTGCGTCGAATCAGGCGAATAGATTCCGCCATCAGGTTGAATGAATTGCTCAAGGTATTTTAGGCCTTTTTCGACCATGGGATCTTCGGCCGGCACGCCAACCGAAAGGAGGCCACTGAGTGCCAATCCAGTTGGCCCAACGCCAACCTTGGCTGAAAACGAACCATCGTCGGCTTGACCTCGCGTTCGCAAGAAATCGACCCCGCGATCGACCATCGTTTGCCATGACCCGGTTTGAGCCTGAACGTTACCAGCAGCCAACAAAATCAATAGCAATACTAAAAACACTCGTTTCTTAATCTTACTTCTCCTTCAATTGATCTTCTTTTCGATCGACTATCGTTCCGCAGTCTACGCGATAGCACCATCGACAATCATAACATGGATAACCTTCACCACTACTGCGCGACAACCTCGCGACCATTTCTGGTTCCCAACGCTCTCCATGTAATCAAATCGATCGAGTCGGCAGTCGTTTGCACGGAGCCGTCCAATCGCCCGGTAACCACTAGCCCAGAATGGTAACTCCGAGAAGTGATAATGGCGTAGGTCGCGGCCGTATCGCTCGTGGCTTCTTGCTGGGAAGTAACATCCACTAGATCCCCGGACTGGCAAAGATTTGCATTATAACTTATGGTCACGCGACCGTTGGGAGGTGCGGTCGTAGTAAAACCTTCATGGTGGACGCGACCGTCTGGCCATTCGGTGTGACCATTGGGACGACACCAGCTCATGCCGCCGGGAATTTTTGCTACGACCTCTTGAAGCGTCGGTCCAGGCACAGCATTCCCTCCCGCCATCGGCGTATTGCGGCCATATTTCTGGTACGCTCGCACTTCGGAGACCAACAACGTCGAACTCGTGCCATCTAGAATATCGCTCAACCGCGTACCTTGATTCGGACCGACCGCGCCGTCGCCAATTCTCTTGGTGACTGGGTCATAAACTAGCCAAGTCCCAAAGTTGAATCCATAGGTCGTTGGGTACAACGGACTGGCTGGCTTCGGACTGACGTCGCGAGGCTGATTCTCTTGAGGGTCGCTTGGGCATGAGTAGATCGGAATCTTGAGCTTGCTGATGACCGCCTGGTTGTCCCAAGCGGCTTTCAGGTCCACTTTGTCATAGACGTTGCCTTGCTCGATAAATGGTAAAATTCGGCCATGAATCGACCACGACGCATTTGTGTTGGTGGCAGTCGTTCCCGTAATCTCCGCTGTGGGTGGCAGTTTCTTGAATGTGGATTCAAAATTGAGAACCGACAGCCCGATTTGCTTGACGTTGTTCTGACAATGCATTCGCCGCGCAGCCTCGCGAGCCGCTTGCACCGCTGGCAATAGCAATCCAACCAAGATACCAATGATCGCAATGACCACCAACAATTCAACCAAAGTAAATCCAATCGATTTGGCCTTTCGACACGACATGGCTATTCTCTTATTTACAATGCTATTGCTTACCGGAAAAATCCATTAACTCGAAGCAACTATCTTTTTGCCATAGAGCCAAAAATTTGGTCGCATTCGGTGCAGCCTTTCCGCACCCCACAGCTTCAAAGTTTGAAGCTCAAGCGAAGATACCGCGACTTTGGAATCTTCGAAATGCACCTAAGGCCAGGCGATGGAATTTTGATCGAGCTAGAACAAATTCCCGCCACGCCAACCCAAGGAGTAGTCCAATCGCTAAGAAATATCCCAGTCGAAGTTCCTTGAGAACGCGGTTGTTGTTGCCGCTGTTGGCCGCATCCCTATTGGTAGCCGTTGCGGTGGCTTCTGTGTCCTATTGGCTGGGCAGCCAACGGGCCAAACAGGAAATTGTCAAACAAACCGAAGGCGTCAAATCCGTTCTTCATTCGGCCACCTTTCCGTTGACCGATAACGTCCTTCGCT
>WPCK01207754.1_pt1 | contig 29445 bp, 29 predicted proteins | sample 5399851 | NCBI WGS metagenome assembly WPCK01 (sample SAMN12869471, study PRJNA574797) | sludge metagenome | isolation source: wastewater treatment of pH11 | place: China:Beijing | collected 2019-05-20 | reverse complement strand
CACAAATAAAGTCATCTCTCCTTTCATTTGATTCAACAACTCGATGATTTTCTTTTTCTTTTTTCGCTCAACAGCACTTAAGCATTCATCCAAAAATAAAATCTTTGGTTTAGCAATTAAAACGGATGCCAAAGCAATGAGTTGTTGCTGTCCGAGTGAACAATGATTCAATGATTGATGACGTAAATGTTCTATGTCAAAGAGTGTTAACATCTCACTGATTTTACGGTGTATCTCACTTTTATGAATATTGAGACTTTCAAGAACAAATGCTAGCTCACTTTCAACCTTCGTTGTAGCAAACTGCCAATGAGGCTGCTGAAACACAAGACCATACGCCCCAACTTTATCCAACGATGTCAGAGTATCAATTGATTTACCTAGATATTGAATGTCTCCATCTACCTTCCCTGGAATATGTGTTGGTATGCAATGGCACATCGCATGAAATAGACTTGATTTTCCTATACCCGATTTCCCTTTAACCCAATACAGATGGTTTTCAAGAATATCAAAACTCACAGGCATAAAGCATGGTTGTTTTGTCTGATAGGAAACTGTTACATGTTGTACCTTCCCTAAACTCATGGTACAATCACAATTTCAACCAGAAATTTATTCCAACGTTGACTAAATGGATCTTTTGCAATCACAATCTCCATAGGTCCGCTTCCTCCCTGAGCACGAGACTTTGTAAATTCACCTTCGCGTTTATAAACCACATAAATATTCTCGTCTTCTAAGACTTCAGTGCCCAATACATTTGTCTGATATCCATCAATCGCTTTAAATGTTACTTGCTCACTGCCTGAAAGGTTTAATCCCTTGTCTTGAAGAATAGTTGAAAGTAAGACTCCGGTAAACTCAGTTGGCACAGGATCTTTCCCGCTAGATTTTACATTTGCGATAAAAGTTGATGGTTGATAGCGTAATAATTCCTCAAAAGAAATCACTACCTGCTGACTCCCCATTTTTATAAGCAGTGATGTTTCGTCTTTTTCTTTCGCAATTTCTTTATTCATAGATGCTAAAATAGCAACTGCCACCACAAGAAAAGCAATAATTGCCATAAGAAGAAAATTCTTTTTCTTCATATTTTCCCCTCCTTTAGTAGTATTCTTAACGGTTTAACCATTTGATTGGCTAACATCCCTCCAAAACCTCCTGAAAGTAAACCTGCCGTCAGGCTTAATGCCAGCGGAATCAAAGGCAATCGAAAAAAAACAAGATTGGCTGCATAGGTACCCGCAAGATTTCCAAATCCACCAATAAGAAAAGCCTCAAATGCGCCCACTTGAGATTTTCGCGTTACAAATCGCATGATATCCATTATGATGCCAGGTAAAATATAGGTGAACAAACTCATGAATCCATGCCCACCAATCACTCCGGTTGATATTGCCATAATTGCTTGAATGATGCAGGCGAGGGTAGCAACCCCACCTTTTGGTATAAGAAGTACAGCTATCACAATAAACATCATGTAAATGCCACCACCCACTGAACCACCGGGAATAAATAGTGGCCCTGTTATAAGATGTACAAGTGGTGTGATTATCGGTTTGACTGCAATACCCATCGCTGCAACTGAAGCGATGAGCACGAGTTCAAATAATGTAAATGAGGATAACCAACGTTTCATTAAGGTAATACGACTTTGTCTAAGTTCTTAATCCACATATTCCCACTTTGATTGCCTGCAATTAACCAAATAGGTCCATCATCTTCCAGTTTGCTGCCATCATTGAAAAATGCCAGGATGGTTTTCTCATCGCTGATGATACCAGCATCATATTCTTTCTCATAACCATCCAAGGCAACCACACTGAGAGTACTTGGATTTACAGCCAAGTAAGTAAGAAGATCACTCATTAATACTCCTTTAGCCTTGATGAGTGTTTCAGACCCATCTTTTTTCTTGAGTGTTGCTTCAACTTCTGTGAATGTCATTTTATTAAAATCTTCAGTTGTCAATACTCTTTCGGTCGACCCATCAATCGTCAGCGATACCTCAAAATCAAGATTCACCGTTTCTTGTTTAGGCGAACTCGAGCAACCAAAAAGCAAAGACAATACCATACCCACCACGAATAATTTCTTTAACATATACATGTTCCTCCCTGCCGAGTCTTTAAAAAAACTTTCCTGCGTGGAAAGGAACTGCTACGATTCCTTTCCAAATGGGAGGCATCATCGTTTCCAACGATACCCTTCGGTTTTACTCCATCGCTTACGCTTTAGGAATGAAAACTCGGAATTCATATATTCATTATAAATGAATGCGCTTACTTATATCAAGTGTTTGCTAGAAAATAATCAAATAAAAAAAGGTAGAAACTGACAAAGAGCTTCTACCGCTTCATAACTACCCTCCACCTACAGGCGGGAAAATGGCAATGATGTCCTGATCCTTGATTGCATCCTGTAATGCAGAATGAATCCCATTGATCAAAAAAATCGCAACATCCTTTGAGTCAATCGCCAAATGATCACAGATCATCTGACCGTTTTGGCATTTTTCCTCTGGAAGATGTAGGATTTTGCCTCGATTTTCTCTTAATGTAGCAAATAAACGAACTTCGACCATATAGACCTCCAAGAAAGGAAGGACGAATCCTTCCTTTTGATTATACTAGATAATATCTAAACGTTTAAGTGTTTCTTCGGTTGGGAATGCATCTTTCCAACCGCGAGCTTCGTAGTATTGAGGAAGTGTAACATTCAGATGACTTACTTCACCTTTGGAAGGACCATCTGGAATAGGTTCTTCAAGAATCCGTTTTGGAAGGGTATCGTCCTCAGGTTTCATACCTGCTTCCTTATTGAATACACGTTCCAAGTTATAGATTCGTTCTCCAACTTCAAGAAGTCTTTCAACATCATAGTCTGTGCCTGTTGCGGCATTGAGTAACGCAGCATATTCTGGTGCTCCAAGCGCAAATGATGTAAATAAACACATACCTGTTGAGTCGATAACTGCGGTTAAATCTTGGAAAATCTTTGTCCAGGTTGCTTTACCTTCGGTTGCAAAGCGATCTAAAGGCTCAGGCAATCCAAGAACTTCCGGAGAAATCATGTATCCGCGTACGTGACATCCACCGCGATTACTTGTTGCATAGGTGATACCAATTCCTTGGATACCACGAGCATCATATGCCGGCATTTCCTGTTTTTTAACGCTCATGGAGAACTCAGGAACACCATACTTATCACATAGACGATAGGAACCATCTGCCATAAGTTTTGCTAATGGATGTTTTCCTTCACCCATACGACGTGTCCATTCGATGATAGCTTCAGAGCTTCCCCATACTAGAGGAACGCCATCACAGTCTTCTTCTTTAATAAATCCTTTTTGATACAACTCCATTGCTGCAGCAATTGTACACGGAGTGGAAATTGCATCCAGACCATATTCATTACATAAGCGGTTTGCTTCATTGATCGCATGCAAATCATTGACACCACAGTTTCCACCATATGCCCAAATTGGTTCGTATTCTGGTCCACCAATGACCTTACCATCATGGTTAATGACGCGTCCACAGCCGATTGGACAGCGGTGACAATAACCCTGTTTGACTAGATATTTTTCTTTGAGTGTTTCTCCACTTGTCTCATCCGCATCACCAAACTGAGCTTCCTGCCAGTTTTTTGTAGGATATGAGCCCAGGTTATTGATAATGTTTACAAGAACAGCTGTTCCATAGGTTGGTAACCCTTGACCTGTAACTCCATTTTCACGGATTTTACGATGAGCATCCAACACAGCATCACGAAGTGCTTCAGGATTAGCAGGCTCTACAACTGTACGTTTCGAGCCGCAAGCAATAGCTTTTAGATTTTTTGAACCCATTACCGCACCAACACCACTACGTCCGGCAGCGCGATCTGCTTCGTTCATAATACAGGCAAGAAGTGCTTGATTTTCCCCTGCTGGTCCAATGTTCAATACTGAAACATTTTCATGGCGGGATTTCAACTCATGCTCTACTTCTTCGCTGACTTTACCCCATAAATCCTCAGCTGGCAATAGTTCAACCTTTTCATCAAAGATATGCAAGTAAACCGGTTTTTCGGATTTACCCTCAACAATAATAGCATCATATCCCGCGTATTTTAATTTAGCGCCCCATACACCACCGGAGTTGGAAGATGCGATCATTCCTGTAAGCGGAGATTTGGTCACGACCATGTAACGTCCTCCAGTTGGAACGTTGACACCGGTGAGTGGACCGTTTACGAAAACGAGTTTGTTTTCTGGTGAAAGTGGATCTACTTTTGAAATACCCTCATCATAGATCAGTTTAGTTCCTAAACCACGACCTCCGATGTATTTCTTTGCAATAGACTCGTCCAAAGTCTCTTTTTTGATCGTATGATCCGTTAGATTGATGCGCAATACACATAAATTGTAAGAAGTTGTCATACTTACCTCCCTTTCTAGTACATAGACTACTCCAAGAAAAAACAAGGACGCATGGCCCTTGTATGTTTTTTAATCATTGGCCACACGTAAAACATGTGGTCCCTTTCCTAAGCACGGGAGGCACTTTCGTTTCCAAAAGAACCCATCGGTCAAGTTTCCTTCACGGGAAAGTTGACTCGGAACCTTGTACCTATATTATAAAGCGCTTACATCCGTTTGTGAAGAGCATATGACAACTTTTTTACAAAGTTAATCAGGTTCCTATTACCCGCCAGCACCCGTCAGCAGAAGATGAATCATCACTTTATCATGACCTGCATTAGCTGCTATAATGATTGCTTTTTGTCCAGAAGGATTTTTCAAATCCATATCCGCTTCACGTGCGACCAACTCTTTAACCCAATCAGGACGATTATCTAAACTTGCCACCATGAGCAACGTCCATCCATGAGCATTCATCTCATTGATTTGCTCTTTTGACCATATTTGCTTCTTAAACTTTTCAAATTGATGAGGATAATACTCAAAAACTGAAGCTAGATGCATTCCACAAACCCCCTTGTCCAAAGACAATCCGCACAGGACGGATATTGTCCTTTACAGTCACAAAGTGAGTCATTAATATAATCACACGAATCCACAAGATCGCAGTCAGGACACGAAGGGAATCGGTTGGCATAGTTCTGATTTCTTAAATCCACATAGCCACGACTTTGATAGATTTCTTCCAGGGTTTGATTCAATACATTCCCATAGTAGAACTCATAAACTTGCTTTCTTCGGCCAAACACATATTCGATAGAGGGATGGGCAAATCGGTAACATGGAGCGACATCCCCATTTGCCGTGATGGTTGTTGTTCCATCCTCCACAAAGTAACACTTTCTCTCTGTTTTCAACTCAATGTTAGGAAATTTAATCTGAATTTGATGGCGCATACTCGCATTCAACCACTCATTTTTTAGATCTTGGAGTCGTTGATTGTCATATTTTGTGTATACAATCAGGTCCTTATCTTCTTCGCTTTGCGGAAGCAGATTAGATAAAATGAGTTTCATAAATTTCATTCGTTGAAGATAAGGAAAAAGTGGTGTCACATCCTCAATGTTCCAGGTACTTAGCACAAGTTGCGCGACTAAAAACGGTCGGTTTCGGTGATACTCTTCCTTTTTACGATTTAATCTTGCCACATTCTTCTCTAATCGGCTAAAGTCAAACTCGCGAATCTTAAAGAAGGTTTCAGGTAACCCATCTACTGAAATGATTACTCGTTCAAATCGTTTTGCAAGCAGATCCACAACCTCATCCGACCACAAGAAAGCATTTGTCGTAATGGATAACTTTACATCCGGAAGTGAATGAACATACTCAATAAACTTTGGATGAGTCGTGGGTTCTCCAATCCCTCCGATGACGATTTCTGCAAGTGTTTCACTCGCATGCAAACTTGCATTTACCTGATTAAACACATCATCTTTCATGACTATTAATGGCATATGCCAATTTTTTCTAAAACAAGTAACACAGTTCAGATTACACTGCTGTGTGAGTTCTAAATACACTTTTTTTACATGTGGAACAAGATTCATGGTAGTCTCCTTGCAAAAAGACACACCAGGCGGTGTGTCAGTCTCCGTTTTTATTTCGGATGAATACGTGTTTAATATTCGTACGCCCTTTTCGCCGCTCATCGATTTCAAAGGCCTTTAGATGTTTAATTAAAAGATTCAGTTTCATAAACCCATAGTTCCGAGGGTCAAAATCAGGACGTTTTTTCATGATAAGACTGCCCACTTCACCAAGATAAGCCCAACCACTATCATCAGCCACATCATTAATGGCTTCCGCAATCAGCTTTGTCACTTGTGCACGAGTCTTATCAGACATCTTCGGTTGATTTGCACTTTCTTCTTTAATATACTCTGCATCAATAATTTCAATATAAATAAACTTATCGCACGCAACGATAAACGGATTAGGTGTTTTCTTTTCTCCAATACCAAATACTTTCTTTCCACCTTCACGCAAACGTATCGCTAAACGGGTAAAGTCAGAATCTGATGATACCAGACAGAATCCATCGATATTTTTTGAGTACAAAACATCCATGGCATCAATAATCATCGCACTGTCTGTTGCATTCTTCCCGGTAGTATAACCATATTGCTGGATTGGGGTAATGGCGTTTTCCAAAAGAACAGGCTTCCAACCTGATAAATTCGGCTTTGTCCAGTCGCCATAAATTCGTTTAATTACAGGTGTACCATAACGAGCTACCTCAGCTATAATCCCTGCAATACTTTTATAAGGGACATTGTCTGCGTCTATGAGTACCGCAAACCGTAATTCTTCATTAATTTCCATGTTTGTCTCCGATTTCTACTCTCATTGTCATATAAAGTCGGCGATGTGTCAAATACTATTTTGAAAGAAAGTCAATCGCACATTGAGCCATTCCCATAGCCAAAGGTTTCAAATTGGCATCATCCCACTGAAATTGCGGATGATGATGATTTACAGGATGGTTCAGATCTTTGGAAATGCCCAAATAGATAAACGCAGAAGGAACACGTTGTGCTACGAAAGCAAAATCTTCCCCGCCCATGCTCGGATGCACGAGTGGAATTATGTTTTCATCACCTAATACCTTACCGAATGCTGTTTTGGCAATATCTACCATCATTGAGTCATTGATTAGTACCGGATACTTGGGAACATACGTAAACTCTGCTTTAGCACCCATGGATTCTGCAGTCGACTCTGCAATTCGTTGAATTTGCTTATGGACAAACTCTCGGTGTTCAACACTTAATGTTCGGATGGTTCCACTTAATGTAACTTCACTTGGAATTACATTGAAGGCCCTACCGCCATGGATACTTCCAAAACTGACAACCACGGATTCCAATGGATTGATTTGTCTACTTACAATACTTTGAACCTGCATAACAATGGATGATGCGATGACAATGGGATCGACACACATGTGAGGCATGGCACCATGACCACCCTTGCCAACAACCTTGATGAAAAACGCATCTGGTGCTGCCATTTGCGCTCCTTCTTTAATTGTCATCGTCCCTTCTAAACCACTTCCCCACAAATGAGTACCAAACGCTCCATCAACGCCCTCAAGAACACCCTCCTCGATCATAGGTAAGGCACCCCCAAGTTCCTCTTCCGCCGGTTGGAACATCAGAACCACTTTCCCTACAAACTGATCCTTCATTTCGTTAAGTATCGCACCCGCAAAGGCTAAGCCCGAGGTATGACCATCGTGGCCACAAGCATGCATGCGGTTGATGACTTTTGAAACAATGGGGTTGCCAGGATCTTCGTTCATAACCAAAGCATCCATATCTCCACGTAACAAAACTGTCTTACCAGCTTTTCCACTATCAATCGTTGCAATGATTCCCGTTTTAGCTACTGGAAAACGATAGGGTATCCCTACCTTATCCAAAAAGGCCATCACCTTTTTGCCTGTCTCAATTTCCTCAAATCCTATTTCAGGATATTCGTGGATAGAATGTCTCATTTCTATGATTTCATCCAGATATTTATTGGCAATATCATTCATCTGTTTCATTGGTTAACCATTGATCTATGACTTCTAGAACCCCTTCATCATTATTTGACTTCGCCTGATATTTCGCTGTCTGTTTGACTAAGTCACTGCCATTAGCCATGGCATATGAGTATGCGGCTTTGCGCAACATCGTTAAATCGTTCCCGCCATCCCCAAAGACCATCGTATTTGACCAATCAAACCCATACTTCTTTCCCACAAGTTCGATAGATGTTGATTTATCTACGACAGAACTGATAACATCAATGCTTCCATGACCACTCGTGACCACGGTAAGTTTGCCGTCCACCATCTCTTTTAATCGATCCATATGTTCATCGGTAAGTTTACCATCACCGTCAAAAGCAATATTGATTTTAACGATGGGAACATCAATCTCATCAATATCATCAATTTCCATAAGCACATGTGCGTATTTATTCGCCTCCGCATAAAATGTTGAGTTTCTTTTAATAAATGTCCCTACCGTCGTCGCTACCACAGTTAGAACATCTTCTTTACCCCAATAATTCTTTAATACCACATTAACCACATCTCTTGGCATATCACTGTGGAAAATATATTCTTTTTTATCAACCACAATGCCGCCATTCTCAGCCACGAAGATTATTTCATCTTCAAACTTAGGAAAGAAACTCTTTAATTGCTGATACTGATTCCCGGAAGCCACAATAAAGGTTATCCCTCGCTTCTTCATCTTCTGATACAGATACTCGAATCGCTCTCGATTATATTCCATGGATGAACTCAAAAATGTACCATCCATATCAACCGCAATACACTTTAACTCAGATAATTTCATTTGGTTTTCTCCTCTTGGCCATTTGATTATAGGCTGTCACACTGAACGTTAATAGTAAAAATAAGAAAAAGACATATGGACCAAAGATGTCAATTGGCCAGCTGGTTAATAAACGACTAAACACAAAGGGCATAGTAGCAACACCGATATAGGCAAATCCCATTTGCTTTCCAAGCAATGAGGCTGCTGTTTGATGATCAAATCGTTTAGGTGTTTCATGAATAAGTGCCGGATAGATCGGTGCTAATCCAATTCCGATAAGGATAAACCCTGCGATTGAGTAAAATGTAGGTAAAACCATCACAAGAACCACACCGATACCACTGATCATCACACCAAATTCAATGAGTGATTGATTCTTGTATTTCATACTGGCAAATCCAGAAAAAATGCGTCCAAGTGTAATCCCTGCATAATAAAGTGATGCACCTATGGCAGCCATTTCTTTACTCACACCTTTGATTGCATATAGGTAACTGGCACCATACAATCCTGCGGTTGCTTCCATCGCACAGTACAAGAAGAATGCTGTTAAACTGAGTTTTGCCAAACCGGAGGACAATGAGTGCTTCTGCTTAACTTTCGGACCATCTGCTAGACTAAACGTACTGTTTTCTTCTTTTGCCTTAAACTTTGGTAGACTTCGGTATAGAAAATAAACAAATATCAGCTGAAGCAAGCCGATGAACAGATATCCACCTTGCCAACCCTGATTCAGTATTAACGAAAGTGATATTAGCATTGGACCGGCAGTTGCGCCAATGCCCCAGAAGCTATGCAACCAGTTCATATGCTTGGCATCATAATGTTTTGATACAAAATGGTTGAGTGCTACATCCACATTTCCACCCCCAAAACCAAGAAAGACGGACACAATGATTAGACTAGTCACCGATGGAAATAACCCAATCCAAAGAAGTGAAACAGCCGTTAATCCTACACTGACCAGTGTAATCAGACCGCTGCTATATCGTTTAATGAAGTATCCACTGAGAAAGCTGGATGAAATGGTTCCTATCGAAATAATCATCGAAAGGATACCCGCAAAGGAAAGGTTTACTCCCAATTGCGGTTGCATGCTTGGCCAAGCAGCCCCAAGGACAGTATCTGGTAATCCGAGGCTGATAAATGCCAGATAAATCATGAATAACAATGAAAACATACAAACCCTTTCTAATTACTTACACTAGCTGTAAATGTTTTTTCGATGAGTGATTCATCCGCTTGAGTCAACTTGACTTCTGCGGCCTGTAAATTACTTGTTACCTGATGTGGTTGTTTTGCCCCAGGAATTAAAGCACTCACAAATGGGAGTGTCAGATAATAGGCCAATACGATTTGACCGACGGTAACCGAGGATTGGTTTGCCAACTGATGCAATACATCAATCTTCTTTAGATTTTCACTAAAATTTGCTTCACTAAATAGCGGTCGCTGTTTCTGTTTTTCTGTTAAAACCGAATCAAGTCGATATTTCCCTGTGAGCAATCCTGAAGCCAACGGGAAATAAGGGATAAAGTCAATTTGATGTTCAAGCATGTATTGAGTATATTCCCCTTCAAAATCACGGTTGAATAAGTTGTAATGTCCCTGAACCACATCCACGTAACCCTCAGCGTTTGCTTCTTTTAACTGTTCCATTGAAAAATTGCTTACACCAATCATGCGAATTTTCCCTTGTTGTTTTAGTTGCTGTAAGGCGGACACAGCTTTCGACTTATCCATTTTTTCATCAGGAAAATGAATATAGAAGAGATCGAGATAGTCCGTTTGAAGTCGCTTCAGGGAGTCTTCAACACAGCTAACTAAAAATTCTGGTGAGTTATCGAGATACCAAGAATCCTCGGTTCTTATATGTGCTCCTTTGGTTGCAATAAAGATAGACTCTCGGTCAAACTCTTTCATGACTTCACCGATCAGCTCTTCAGAACGACCCCAGCCATAGTAGTAGGCAGTGTCCACAAAGTTTCCACCTTGTTGAAAGAAAGTACGAACAATCTCCTTACTTACTGTCTCGTCGATATTGGAATAAATATTATGTCCTCCAATGGCATTTGTACCTAGGCCGATTGGATGAACAGGTAGACCGTTTTTTGTTATTAGCATATGATTTGCTCCTTTATTCATTATGTTCATTATATCAAAATCCCACTCGCAATACCTTTTGATTGTGAAAAATGGTCTATTATTTCATGTTTAGTAACAGGCGATATTACTTTCAGTTCGAGATTCACAACCTCCGACATAAACACCATTCTTCATCCGAATGATGATTTGTCCACGACCAAAGATGTTTCGATTCTGTTCAATCACCATCTGATGGCCCTTTTGTATCAGCTCAGCAATAAGATGAGCTGGAAAGTCCTGTTCTACGATAACCAGGTTATTGGATTTCCACTGCCAACGAGGGGCATCCAAAGCCATCTGAGGATTTAACCTGAAGTCAATCATATTCATCACTACCTGTAGATGTCCTTGAGGTTGCATATACCCTCCCATAACACCAAATGGACCAATAGCACGGTTCTTTTCCATGATAAATCCGGGTACAATCGTGTGATACGTCTTCTTTAAAGGAGCCAGGCAATTAACATGTGTGGCATCCAATGAGAAATCGCGACCACGATTTTGCATGGCAATTCCCGTATCTTCAATCACCACACCACTGCCAAATCCACTGTAATTACTTTGAATGTAGGACACCATGTTCCCCCATTTATCTGCGGTTGCAAGATAGACAGTTCCGCCATTGGGAATATCGAAAGGTTCGGGTATCGTCGCCACATCCGTTATCTTATCGTATCTACTCAAACCATAGGCATCACCGATCAAATCTGATACCTTTTCTTTCATGTATAAAGGATCGGTAATATGTTTCATGCCATCCGCAAATGCCCATTTCATGGCTTCGATTTGCTTATGCAAGGTGTTTGACTCATCTTTATAGGTAAATTTTTCATTTTTCAGAATACTTAGTGCCATTAATGACACAATTCCCTGCCCATTGGGTGGCAGTTCATAGATATCATAACCACGATAATTGATTGAAACAGGATCTACCCATTCAACTTCAAATGCTTCCAGATCCTGCTTGCGAATAAAACCTTGGTGTTTCAAAGATGAATTATGGATTGCATCCGCAAGATCACCATAGTAAAAGGCATCTGAATGGCTCTCAGCAATTTTCCTCAAGGTTTCAGCGTGATTTGGTAATGTTATGAATTGACCAAAAGCGGGTGAATGACCATCAAACAGAAACGTTTTCTTCCATTCATCAAACTCCGTACTGTTTTTTGATTCTTCAAGATATCGCTTGGAAGCAACGGACCATAGTTCAGCCAGATTTTCTCCAACGGGATATCCTGATAAAGCTAATTCAATGGCGGGTTGAAGACATTCAAGAAGTGATAGTCGGCCAAATCGTTCATTCAGTTTAGCCCACCCTTTCGGCACACCTGGTACTGTAATTGGAGTCCATCCAAACCAAGGCATAGCACTGATTCCCGGATGCTTTTCTTTAACTGCTTCCATCGTAAATAACTCAGGAGATTTGCCAGAGGCATTCATCCCGTGTAGCTCACCGTTTGTATACACAATGGCAAAACAATCTCCGCCAATACCATTGGATGTGGGTTCAACTATCGTTAACGCTGCTGCTGTTGCTATGGCTGCATCTACCGCATTTCCTCCCTTTTGTAGCATTTGCAGTCCTACATTGGAGGCTAACGGATTGGAGGTTGCGACCATTCCATGCTTTGCCACAACCGTATTCCGACTTAATGCATATGGATGACTATGTACATTAAAATTCATTTTGTATTTCCGCCTTTCAACATTGATTAACTTCATTATAAACGTTTCTTCCACTGGATTAAACGAAATAAGAAAAAAAGCATGCCATCTGGCACGCTTTGTACACAACTTATTTAGATTTTCTTACTCTACAATACGAAATTCTGCCACTGCTTTGAACTCTTGATCACAGTGTACTGTTTTGCTCATTCGATACAATCCGGGTTCGAGCTTGTGATAATAAGTTGAAAGGTTGAGCGATTTTCGATCCTGTTTGGAAGGGTTCAGTACATAACCGATCATGATAAAAGCCATACCTTCCTTATATTCAAGTTCTAACCATTGATCACTCTCTTGTTTTTCAACCATAAACATCTCACCATAAACACATTCCTGTGTCGTATTATTTTTAATGATGAAACTCAGGTCTTTCGTCTGATCATTCACTACATCTTGCTCAAACTCCATGTATATCGGTATATGCCTTGTGTCATTTACTTCTTTGGCTGATGTGCATCCGAACATAAAAATCAATGTCATCATTGTAATGAGTATCCACTTTTTCATTTAAACCGCCTCCTATGTCTAGATTATATCAAATCTACATTATGTGTCATTTTTAATCGGATAAGTTGCTTATAATCCGAAATATCTTACTTTATCTTTTCTTATCAAATATTTTCATCATGATTCTTTTGAAAGGTTTTACTTGTTTTTCCTTTACAACCACCTCTTGATCAACTTCAGTCATCGCCTGTTGCATTTGAATTTTCTGACTGTCTACTCGTTCATCCGATTCAGGTTTAACACGCTGATATTTTCCGCGTCGATTAATCTGATATGCCTTGACGTTATCCTTAAGAGCCAAGGTTAATGTCCGGTAAATTTTTTCTTTTACATTCTTATCAAGAATCACAACGGCTACTTCAACTCGACGCGTAGTGCTTCGCGTCATTAAATCACCGGAAGATATAACCATGTTCATATCAGGGTACTCACCAAATCCATAGACACGGGCATGCTCAAGAAAGCGACCCACAACACTTATAATTCGTATATTCTCCGTTTTATTTGGAATGTTCGGCAATAAACAGGAGATTCCGCGGATAATCAAATCTACCTTCACTCCTGCACAGGACGCTTCCATTAATTTATCGATGATATCGCGATCGGTTAGCGAGTTGCACTTGAATAAAAGATACGCAGATTGTGCCTGTTTCGCTCTAGCAATCTGTTCATCCATTCCATCCATAATCCGACTCTTAAACGAGGTTGGTGCTACCCACAAATGACGATACGCTCCATTCAGATTCGCCATGGCCATGTTTTTGAAAAATTGATTTACATCCTGGGCAATCTGCTCATTAGCTGTAATCAGAGAAAAATCCGCATAGAGATTGGCTGTTCTTTCATTATAATTCCCAGTACCAATTTGAGTAATGTATGATAGCTTCTGTTTACGCATCATCGTGATGAGTAAGCACTTGGCATGGACTTTGTACTCTTCAAACCCATAAAGAAGATTGCATCCTGCTTTTTCAAGTATTTCTGCATTGTCAATGTTATGTCGCTCATCGAATCTAGCTCGCAACTCAATCATCACCGTGACTTCTTTCCCATTTTCGGCAGCCTCAACCAGATATTGGATAACCTTCGAGTTCGTTGCGAGTCGATATAATGTAATTTTGATGGAAATAACCTCTGGTGATTGAGCACTTTCTTTTAGAAGTTGCAAAAATACGTCCACATCATCATACGGATAGGATAGGCAGATATCCTGTTGAAACACAGTTTCCATTACACTTTGCTTTTTGCTGTCTCTTCGAATAAACGCTGGAGTATATGGAGAATTGAGAAGTTCACTTTTCTGCTTCATGGAACACTGATCAATCAGCAGAAAAACGTGATCAAAAGTCAATGGCGATGAAGACATGCTAATATGAATGTCAGATAGTTTCAATTTATCTTTCAATAACTTCTTTAATCGTTCATCCAGTGTTCCGGAAACTTCTAGCCGCACAGGAGCCAGACGATTTCTCTTTTTCAATATTTGCTTCATATAGATACGGAAATCCACGTCAAAATCAAAGACTTCATCTTCTGGATGAACATCCGCATTTCGAGTGACCGAAATCACACATGCATCACTTACCTGATACTGTTTGAAAACAAAAGGAAAGAAATGCATAACCACATCTTCAATCAATAGATAGGATAAGGTTTCTTTAGGTAATCGTATCATTTTAGGCAGATTATCACTGATTGGAATTATCCCCATGGTCATTGGACGATCCTTAGTTTTGACATTGGCAATGACCACCTTTTGCTTATTTAACAAATGAGGAAATGGATGATGCATATCAAGAACAATTGGCGACAATAGTGGAAAAACATCTCTTCTAAAGAATTGTTCCACCACTTTAAGCTGTTGAGTATCCAAGTCCTTGATCTGATAGTGCTCAATACCCGCGGCTGACAATTCCCTATTTAACTTATGGTATACTCTGTCCTTACGCTTAGTAAGTTCATTTACAGTAGCATAAATTGCTTCAAGTTGTTGTTTGGTGGAAAGACCTGATTTATTATCAAATGATGGTTTTTTCAAAAGAGATAAGTCAGTCAGACTTCCTACCCGAATCATAAAGAATTCATCCAGATTGCTTTGGTAAATAGCTAGGAATTTCAAACGTTCCAAAAGAGGCACTGAATGATCTTCGGCCTCCTTTAACACCCGCTGGTTGAAATTCAACCATGAAAGTTCACGATTCTGTGTGTAGCTATAGTCGTAGTTTTTATCCATCCTATCTTACTCCTTCAATATGTGTGTAAATAAGTAGCCTTCACGTGCCCCATAATCACTCACCGTTGTAATGGATATTTCAAACCGTTTGCAAACTTCCTGTAAAATGGTTAATCCTGGAGTAATCGTATGAATTCGATCTGAAACATTCTGTAAAAGAACATCCAATGCTTCTCGCCCATCGTTACTAATCAGTTTAAGCATCTTTTTGAGTTCGTTTGCAGAAATATCATGATCTCTTGATGGTTTATCAAACATCGCCTGAGATAGCTTTCTACCTGCACGAATGGTACCTCCAACCCCTATAGCCCGAAAGTATTTCTTCTCAAAAATACTATCAATTTTGTCCAGTTCATTACTGATTATTTTTTTCATTTGTCTGCGTTCCTGTTTTGTCGGAAGCAAATGACCCACAGATTTCTTATATAGATTTAACGAACCAATGGGAATACTGACCGCATGTAGGATTTGCCTGTTTTCAAAGATGACAATTTCGGTTGATCCACCCCCGATATCAATAAGCACTCCCTGTTCAAAATCCACAACTTTCGTTGCCCCCACAAAATCCAGTTTTGCTTCTTCTTCGCCTGATATCAAGTGAATCTTCACTCCGGTTTCTTGCTCAATAATTTCGATTGCATCACTTGAGTTTTCAATATTTCGCAGCGATGCTGTCGCAAACACCACAAATCGATCCACTCCAAACACCTTTGTCGTGGATTGAAATTCTTCAATAACCTCAATGGCTGCTTTTATTCCTCTTAAGGACATTTTTCCATCATTCACATAGCCAATTAATCCTGCACTGACTTTGGATGTAAATAACATCTCAAATTCATTGCCTTCAATGCGATACACATTCATTCGTACGGTGTTTGATCCCATATCAACGAGTGCTACTGTCATCATCTACTCCTTTCTTCTCTAGTAATAAGAGTACCTGAGTGTATGCCTTTTTCTCTTCATTACGCAAATAATCATATATTTTTTCAATGTACTCACGATCAGTGAAGACTATGTCTTTTATTTTCAATCGTATAAACTGCACATCGGTAAGTACTCCAAGTATCTCGGCCAGTTTTTTAAACTCTTTAACATCTTTATGACTTAAAAGATTAGCTGAATCAAATGAGCTTAAAACATATCGTAGTTTTTTGGTGGATATTCGATACTTATGCATGGTGGGGTAATCGGATGTGTCAATCATCGCTTGATTCAAAACAACTTTTTGCTCCCACAGCGCTAATCGATTCATAACGAACTGACCTCGTGATACTGGACTCAGCTTTATATCCATCTCAAGAAACTTTTGATTAAGTTGGTATAAATCCTGAAGACATTGGTCAAAGTCAAATCGGAAGATTGCCTCTACTCTTGTTTTATCTTTTATCTGACTCAACTGATTCATCACAGCTGCGTTTGGATAATGTTTATGGATATCCTTCCACCATTCTACCATCACATCCATTTCTCGAACTGGCGAAAAATGTGTTGCTATCATCCTAAGCTGATGATTTACTTTATCAACCCACGCTTTATTCAAGATGGGACGAAAAAACTGAATAAGTGAACGAAGATGTCGGATTTTTACACGAAACTGATGAACAGCTTCGATATCCTGATGATTCAGCTCAACCATTTTTACCCATGAAATTATCTGATCATTGCTATACACTAGTAACTGTCTGATATCCTTCTTTTGAATCCTCAGTTCACTCACGGGATTTCTTAGCGAGTTTCCCAAGTGTCTGTGCGTTCATCCACCAGGTTAACTGATATCCTTCATTCATTTTCAGACACGCAGCGCTTCCTTTTGAAAACGGAAGAGATTGGCCTGTGAGCATCAAAGCCCAATCGCTTAGATATGGTTGATGTCCCACAATCATTACAACCTCTGTTTCAACGGTATCCAATAGATTTCGTAAAGGCTCATACGCGCCTGAACGAACAAACTCACTCGCATGTTCTGATTGAACATGCAATTTTCGCGCAGCGAGCTGTGCTGTCTGTATCGAGCGCGTGTAATCAGATGTTACAAGTGTGACAGTCTTTTTCCTGAATAATTGTTTGAATCCAGAAGCCAGACTTTTGGCTTCCTTTTCACCTTCCAATGATAAGGGTCGATTCTTCTCATCATATTCACTGCTTATGGGTAATGCGTCTGTGTGACGTAAAAATACAACATATTTAGCCATGATATTCACCTCCAGCTAAAACAAGCAACCGAAAATCATTCGGTTGCTCTTTTAAAACATCATTGATTTCTTGAGTGGTTCAGACGGTTGACCAAGTAGTTCCACAAGTACAAAAGCAAATTCAAAGACGGTTCCAACTCCGCGACTGGTAATGATCTTCTCATCTACGACTACATTCTCTTCAAGATAGATTGCATCTTTAAAATACTCATTCTTCACTGAGGCGTGCGATGTAACCTTTTTACCTTTAAGAATTTGTGCTGTATCCAATATGGAAGGGGCTGCACAAATAGCACTCACAAATCGATTACTTTGATGGAAGTTTCGAACGACACCTAAAACCCGTGGATCACTTTTCAAATGATTGGTTCCAGGTTGCCCACCAGGTAGAAATAGTAAATCATAACCCGCAAGATTGCCATCGAAAAGTTTGTCCGCCACGATGCGAATGTCATGTGATCCAGTAACTTCAAGCTGATTCATCGATACCAAATCCACTTGAATATTAGCTCTTCTTAGGATATCCACGGTGGCAAGAGCTTCCGTTTCTTCAAATCCATCCGTAAGTAAACATAAGACTCGTTTCATATCATCACTTCCTTTTTCTTATTGTATCAAATTTGGGAATAAAAAGACAAAAAAACCATCATTACGATGGTATATTTCTTGTTTGGTGCACCAGGCGGGACTCGAACCCGCACGGTCTCCCACACGCCCCTCAAGCGTGCGCGTCTGCCAATTTCGCCACTGGTGCAATCATTGAATAAGGGAGCATCTGGCGCGACCGATAGGAGTTGAACCTATGACCTAGCGCTTAGGAGGCGCTTGCTCTATCCACTGAGCTACGGCCGCATTGGTCGGAACGACGCGATTTGAACGCGCGACCCCTACCACCCCAAGGTAGTGCACTACCAAGCTGTGCTACGTCCCGATGCGAAATCTATTATACACTAAAGCAAAAATAAAGAAAATACCTTTGCGTAAATAAAAACTTCATGATAAACTTTAAACGTCAAAGCGGGGAGGGATACATGAAGCAAATTTTGAGTACATCATTGTTGTAAAGCGCCAGACTATTTTAGTGACGAGGAAAGAGGAGCATCGAAATTTCGGCGGATGCCTCTTCGGCGACCAAACGTCGTAGAACACGGTCAAATAAACAATATCGTTGTTCAATTTGGAATCTACTTGAAAGGAATCATTTATATGTGTGGAATTGTCGGATACGTTGGGAAACGTAGCGCCGTCGATGTTTTAATTGCGGGATTATCCAAGCTGGAGTACCGTGGTTATGACTCAGTGGGGATATCTTTATTTTTGAATGAAAAAATTACAACTCAGAAATCAAAAGGTCGTATCGATGATATGGTCAAAAAAATTGATTTAAACGAACTTAAACCTTCTTTTGTGGGTATTGGACATACTCGATGGGCGACTCATGGAGAGCCTTCGGATATAAACAGTCATCCCCATGGAAATCACAGAATTAGTATCGTTCATAATGGAATTATCGAAAACTATGTTTTTATTAAGGAGCGAATGATTCGTAAGGGGTACACATTTGAGTCTCAGACAGATACAGAAGCACTCGCTAAATGTCTGGATTACTACTATGTTCAAAAACAGAATCCAATTCAGGCGATTGCCAAAGTTGTTGAAAAAGTTGAAGGTTCTTTTGCCTTAGGTATGATGTTTTCAGATCATCCAGATACCATCTATGCCATTCGTAAGGACAGCCCATTAATCATTGGGTTAGGCGAAGATGAAAACTTTATCGCGAGTGATATGACTGCATTGCTCAAATATACACGGAACTACTATCTACTTGAACACAATGAAATAGCGATTGTTAAGAAAAATCATGTTATTATTCTGAATCTTGATGGTGAAGAGATTATTAAGGAAGTCCAGGTAGCCGAGTGGGACGAGCAAACAGCTGAAAAAGGTGGATATCCTCATTTTATGATTAAGGAAATCCATGAGCAGCCTGAGTCCTTTAAAAAGACATTGCATTTACGATACAAGAACGGTGGTTTTGACTTTTCGAATGAAGGCTTGGATGTTGCAACGCTGGTACAAGCAAATAAAATCCATATCGTTGCTTGTGGAACAGCGATGCATGCAGGTCTTGTGGCTAAAAACATGTTTGAGAAATTTGCCCGAATTCCTGTTGATGTGGAGGTGGCATCGGAGTTTCGTTACAAAAACCCAATCCTAAATCCACGTGATGTTGTCATTGTCATTTCACAATCCGGAGAAACTGCCGATAGCCTTGCGGCTATGAGATTGGCTAAAGCCAATGGCATTAAAACACTAGCTGTTGTCAATGTGGCTGGTTCTTCGATCGCCCGTGAAGCTGACATTGTTCTTATGACACATGCAGGTATTGAAATTGCAGTGGCTTCCACAAAGGCCTACTTTGTTCAAACGGCTTTAATGAGTGCTCTTGCTCTTGCGGTTGCCAACGAAAAAGGAACTTTAGCTCCTTCTGTTTATCATAGTATGTGTGAAGAGCTTATGAGTACACCGGATTATATTGAGCCATTACTGAAGCAGGCGGATTATGTGCAATACTTAGCCTCTCTCTTCATGTCGGCTAAACATATGTTTTTTATCGGACGTGGCATGGATTATGCTGTTTGTCTTGAGAGTTCACTCAAGCTTAAGGAAATAAGTTATGTTCATTCTGAGGCATACCCTGCTGGCGAGCTCAAACATGGAACTATCTCACTCATTACCGATGAAGTGCCTGTCATTGCAATCGCAACACAACTTCCCCTTTTGGAGAAGACGGTGAGTAATGTTAAGGAAGTAAAAGCACGTGGTGCGCATGTATTACTTCTTAAAAAAGAGAGTTTTCATGTGGCAGATGATGTGGCAGATCACACCGTGAATCTTCCGGATGCACCTGATTGGCAAATGCCTTTCATCAGTATTGTGATCATGCAACTGTTTGCTTACTATACTTCTGTATTAAGAGGTTGCGATGTGGATAAACCACGCAATCTTGCCAAGTCAGTTACTGTTGAATAAGTTAAAGGCACTCAATATTGAGCGCCTTTTTTAGAAGTTTCGTAGATTCGTACTATGAATGGATTTTTTTATGAGGAAAAAGGCCAATAGAGCACCAAGCGAGCATATCATGGTCAATAATTGAAACCCTCCCAAACTAAACATCCAAGGCCCAATGGCATTTGAGATCACATTTGTCATCGACATAATAAGTGAAAGCATCGTAAGAAATGTGGCACTTTGAGCTGGATACATTCGAGTTCCAAGTGGATATAGTAGTCCCCAGATAAGATCAAATCCGATCCCCAGCATCAATCCCAGAGCAAAATAAAGGGGGATAATTTGGATAGAGAATGAAGCAAAGAAAATCACACTCATAGCAAGACCCGTGTACATTACATTCACTTTACCAATCCGATCACTGACAAACATGATAAGTACGGCAGCAATCATAGATCCTATCGCAATGACACTATACAATTGTCCGATGACTATTGGTGTCATTTTTTGCTGAAATAGGTAAATACTTAGAAAGTTAAAGAAGAAAATTGACGGAATTGATAGAAGTGCAGTAGCACTCATCATGTTGATTGCCACTTTATCCTTAAATAAACTCATACCTTCCTTTAACGTCATATGTTGCGACTCAGATTTAACAGAGGGAGCCAGACATAAAAGTATTGATAGGACCAATGCCGATATACTAAGGAATCGATAGATTACGGAAAAGCTAATAGTTGTGACCAGCCAGGTCCCTAAAAGCGGAGATACAAAAACTGCCAAAGCAAATGCGAATTTGTATAATCCGCTCATCAGTCCCAACTTGCGTTCAGATACCAGTAAAGCAAAATAGGATAAGCTAATACTGATAAGCGTATAAAACCCAATGCCCAGGATGGTTCGCCCCATCACATAGAATAAGATCGAGCTTTGCATACTGACAAGCCAAGTACCTAGTCCAAAGAGAAGTGTACTTACAATAAGCATGCGTTTGATACCAAAACGATCCGCCAGATAACCTAAAAAAGGAGCAAACAGTCCAGAAAGTGCATATCCAAGATTTAGATATGTCACCTGATTTTCAGCTACTCCATAAAGCTGGGCCACAATCGGTGCCAATGGCATAATCACGTTCATTTCAAATGTAATCAGAAATTGTAATAGAAGCAAAACAGCAACAGCAACCAAAGTTTGAACGAAGCGACTCATACTTTTTTCACGAAATCTTCAATGGAAACAACCTGACCATCAATCTTCAGACGATGTGCCAGTTGTGCCACAACCGGTTGTTTTAGTGCAGCTTGATGAAGTACATCGAAGTTCCAGAAAATTTCTTCTTTTCTCGCATCACCAACCACGCGTTTATTCGCCATAACAATGATACGTTCGAAATTATCAATTACAAATTCCATATCATGGGTAATGGTGATAATCGTTTTGTTCTGTTTGTGCAGTTCTTCAATAATATATTTCTGACGTTTCAGTCCATCTAAATCCTGACCGGCTGTCGGTTCATCAAGAATGATAATATCCACATCAATCGCAATCACGGATGCAATCGTAACAAACTTACGTAAACTGAATGGTAAGTCATATGGATTCATTTTCAGATATTCTTCAATCTGACACATTTTCGCTGCATACATCACTCGCTCTTCCACAAATTCCGGACTTTTCTTAAAATAACGTAACGTATAGGCTATCTCATCATACACCGTCTGATTGAAAATCTGATCACCTGGATTTTGGAAGACATAACCAACTTTTCTTGATACCGTTGCGGTTGTCTGTTTACTGATATCTTCGTCATTTACGAAGATTTTTCCTGATTTCGGGCGAAGCAATCCATTCAGCAACTTAACGGTTGTTGTTTTTCCTGCGCCATTCTGACCAATAATAGCCACTTTTTCACCTTTGGCAATTGTAAAGGAAACATCTTCTACAGCCAGAAATCCATTGTCATAGGCAAAGGATACATATTCACATCGAATTGACATTAGTGATTACCTCCTTTACTTTCATTAAACAAACGAACAGCTTCATCCAGCGTTGTTGGGACTCGATCAAAAATCATCTTATCTTCAGCTGCAAGAGCCATCGCTAGTTGAGCCACTTGAGGTAAGTTGGTTCCATGATTCATAATCGTTTCATCAGAGAATACTTCCTGTGTTCTCCCGTCTTTCACAATTGACTTTTCATTGACGACTAATACCCGATCCGCATACTCTGCAATGTAATCAATTTTATGTTCCACAAGAATAATGGTCTTGTTTCTTTCCTTTAACAGCTTAATGGTTTCAAATACTTCTTCTGTTCCAATTGGATCCAATTGTGAGGTAGGTTCATCAATAATCAAAATTTCCGGATCCATTACGAGAACTGAGGCTAGTGCTACACGCTGACTTTGACCACCCGATAACTGCATCGGGTGTTTATCATGGAGATAGTCGATTTTTAACTGCTGAATGATCTCTTCCACTCTTCGAAATATCTCGCTTCTCGGTACTCCCAGATTTTCAAGTCCAAATGCGATTTCTTCAAATACTGTCTTTTTGACACCGCTAACTTGAATAAATGGATTTTGAAATACAAATCCGACATGTTGGGCAATATCTCCAAGATTCATCTCAGAAACGTTCTTTCCATAGAGGAGCACTTCACCTTCGAGTGTTCCTGATTGAAAATGTGGAATAATCCCTCTCATAATGGAACACAAGGTCGTTTTTCCGGCACCATTACGACCAACCATCGCCACAAATTCTCCTTTTTCAATGGTAAGGTTTATATTTTCCAATACCTTTTCTTTCCCTAACTGATATTTGAAACTGACATTCTTTAGTTCTAGAACAACCATAATTGAATCCTCCATCCCACAAGCACTAAAGTCAACAGGACAATCAGCCCCATAAGCCATTTATCTGGTGTTTTCATTTCAAGTTGCTTTAAGTGCGTCTTTGGTACATTTGCCGAAAAACCGCGAACTTCAAGAGTAATTGCCCGATCTTCCAAATCCGCAATAGATGATATAATAAGCGGACCTAAGGATGGAAAGAATGCTTTTAAGCGCAAGAATATGTTTCCTTCGGTTTCAATTCCACGTGCCTGTTGAGCCTGCATAATTACCTTACTTCGTTTGACCATATCCGGAATCATTTGAAGGGTTGCCAAAAAGACATAACTGACTAAATGTGAAACATTCATTTGCTGAAGAGAAATCATAAAATCCTCAACATCTGTAGTTTCAAAAAATAGAATGACTGTGGCTGCTATAATAACTAAAATAGATGTTTGATTGAATCCATCGATCAACCCCTGCGTTTTAATGGTTATAAACTGCCATTGAAACAGAATCGTTGAATCTGAATTATCTAGCATAACTTTGAATAGGAATATAAATACAACAAAAACAATGAGTGCTGCAACGACCTTTTTAAAGAATGGGAAAAACTTTCCTTCAAATAGGGCCAGCACCATGGTTAGTGGTAAGATGATAAAGTATCCAAACTTCCAATCATAGATGGCGCCCAGTAAAATCGCACTTAGTAAAAAGACAAACTTTGTGGTTGGATACAGTTGACTCAATAATCCTTTGTTCGCTCGATTCATATCAATCATCCTTTCTAAAAGAATATCCCGCCCGAAGGCGGGATGTTCCAACTTCTTTATTCAGGAATATACTGTTCGCCTAGTGGGAATTTTGTTAATGTACGTGCTGGTATTGCCTTGATAATGAAGAAGACAATAATGACAGAAACAAACTTATCCACGGTTTCAGTAATCAATGCTGTCGTGATTACTGACTGCCATAAGGATTGGCCTGTTGCCAGTAAGAAGGATGTAATAAAACTCGATCCAGACCCTGTAACACCACCGAACATATAGACTGTGACTGGGTTGGCGGTTAATTGAGTAATCAACCAAATAAGTACACTGGTGATAATGATTCCCTTAACATCTTTAAACCAGCCTCTTTGAGCGCAAAGACCCGCAACGATCCCAATCGCCACGTTTACCACTGCATAAGCAATCCAAACTGGAGCTGTAATACCAAGAATCAGATTGGTTACCAATCCTGTAATACCGCCAAATAATGGACCTGCAAGCGCACCGACAAGAATCGTTCCGATAACGTCGATGAATACTGGCAGTTTAAGTACGAGGGCAAGTTGTCCTCCTACGTAGTTGATTGCAATTCCAATCGGAATAAGTAGAATTGCCATCGTTGAATACTTTTGAACTTTGCTCATTGCTGTACCTCCTCTTCTAGTTTAGCTGAGCTATTTCATGGAAAGACTTCTCGATACCTTTCCATTACTTCCTTTGTAAAGCAAGTCTTCAAAAACATCTCTTTGCACTTGCGAACATCTAAATCCATACAAACAAATGCATTCTTGGGTTTCTTCCAACTATCTACAAGATCAACCAAGCATTGTCCATGAGCTTTTCCACCCATAACTATATCTAAATGCGTGTGTGTCAGTGTCGTGCAAATATCTTCATCCATCGCTGCAAGCACCGCAATTAAATCATGGATGACAACACCAATGTAACCATTAACTGTCCAGTAGGCCTTGACATAGTCATTCACCATGTGTGCCATCATTTCACCTTTTGGTCCACAGGCGAGCTTCATAAATGTTAAATCATTCATATCGAATATACATTGATGTGTTGCATCTAGTCCAATCATAACAATTGGAACCTCATCCCCAATCGAATATACTTTCTCAACCGCATCTGGATCAAACCAATAGTTGAACTCAGCGACTGGAGTCACATTTCCTCTTCGCACACCACCACCCATGGACCAGATTTTTTTAATTTGACGCATTGCGGCTTCATCTTGCTCTATTGCTAAGGCAAGGTTACTCATCGGACCCACTGAGATGATTTCAACTTCATTTGGAAATTTCAAAGCACATCGAACCAGAAAATCAATGGCTGACTCCTGTTTGAACAACTCAGGATTTACTTTTAAGTCAATGCCACCTAATCCATCTTTCCCATGAACATCACCACCATCCAAATGATCTGAAGGCTTATTTTCCTTGACCACAGGATATCGGCTATACGCACCTTGATAAATCGGTATGGATTGATTCATGTAGGTAACAATCTTGTTCGCATTTGTTGTCGTATGCTCAATTCCTTTATTCCCTGCAACTGTCGTAATCCCCAATACATCAAACATATCTGAGTTTAACAGTGTTAATAAAGCAATGGCATCATCAATGCCTGGATCTGTATCAAATATCACTTTTCGTTTCATCCTAACATCTCCTTTCGAAACATCAGTTCGATATCGTCCTTAAAATCATCAAATATTGTGGTTAAAAATAAATGAAAGAAGGCCTTGGAGTCAACGTTTAACGCAATGTTTACTGGTGGTCGATCACTTAACATTCGAAAATCCACAATAGACTCTCCTAAAGCTTTCCCCTCTGTAACAACATCCACACTCCCCTTCTCAAATTTGAGTATATGACGTGAAACAAGATAGGCAATCACAAGAGGATCATTAATGATACATCCTAAGGTGCGTTCCTGATTCCAGTGAAAGTCCACATAAAACTGAGTTATATCATATACATAGGTTGAAAGGGGTGTATTAAATTGGCGAATCATGTCTCTTTTATTAGGAGATAACAGGATTTTATACGTGACATCCAGGGGAACGAGTGTGACATTTTTTAGTTTAGCTTCAAAAAAGATATCAGCCGCATCGGGATCACACCAGAAATTGTATTCAGCCACTTCGGAGCAATTTCCATGAGTCTTAGCTGCTCCCCCCATAATCACAATCTCTTTGGCAAGTTGTAATGCATGGGGATCTTTTTGGATGACCATAGCAAGATTGCTTAAAGGCCCAAGTGCCGCTATGGTGATTTCATTTGGATATCGGTAACAACTTTTGATGATAAAATCAATGGCAGATTCCTGCTCTTTGGGATCGATATCAGGGAAATAAATTTCGCCGATACCATCTTTCCCATGGGTATCTGTTGCATCAACGTAGTTACGTTTTAGTGGTAATAAGCTTCCTTTGTGTATCGGAACATCCGTACGGTTAACCATCGATAGTGCTTTGTAAGCATTACGTGCTCCCTGATTTACCTCAATGTTCCCACTGGCAATCGTTAGTCCAAGTAGTTCAATTGATGAATGTTTAGCCGCAAACAAGATGGCGAGGGAATCATCAATTCCTGGATCCACATCCATGATTAGTTTTAGTTTCGTCATACAAGTTCCTCAAGTGTTGGCATTGCGGATTGTGCTCCACGTTTTTTAACTGCACAGCTCGCTGCTTTAACTGCAAAAGCTACGGCTTCGTTTAGTGGTTTTCTTTGAGCAATTAAAGTAGCTAAAGCTCCATTGAATGTATCGCCTGCCCCTGTTGTATCCACTACCTCCGTTTTATCTGCTTCAATATGAACCATGTTGAATCCATCGTGAAAATATGCTCCATCTTCTCCGGCTGTCAAAATCACCTGATTTGGATAATGTCTTAGAACAGATTCCTTATCCTTTTGAAAGATTTTCTCAAGTTCAACTTGATTGGGTGTTAAAAAAGTAATTCGTCTCATCCATTCTAGATCAAATGGCTGATATGGAGCTGGATTGACAATAATCATTTTGCCGAGGTCATCACACTTATCAAGTAAATAATCAATCGTTTCCATCGGTATCTCAAATTGAGTCATGATTACATCTGCTTCTTTTATTTTCTGAATATTCGCATCAATATCTTCTTTAGAAACCTTGTGATTTGCTCCAGGGACTACGACAATCATATTATCCTGTGAAGATATAAAAATAGGTGCCACACCACTTGGAACGTTACTTATTCTTCGTACGCCCTCAACGTTGACCCCCACGTTTTGAAAGTTAGCCAGCAGATAATCTCCGTGTGCATCCTCCCCGACACAACCAATCATGGAAACTTCTGCTTGCAATTTTTTTGCGGCTACTGCCTGATTGGCACCCTTACCGCCAGGATGTATAGAAAAATCTTTTCCCAATACAGTTTCTCCAACTTGAGGGAACTGGTCCATTTGGACCATCAGATCTGCATTAATGCTCCCGACAACGACAATTTTCATAACTACCTCCCGCACTTATTTACTTCTAGTTTAAAACGTTAAACCACCTTTGTCAATAATTTTGAAAGCGCATTCAAATGTAGGGTTAATTTTTCTTCCTTTCAATAGTTAATCGTTTTATCAAAATGGTTTATACGTATAAGTTTTATCGATGGCAATTGTGCTGAAATATCTTGTGTGATAGAATAAAAGAAAAGCAAAGGTGGTATATTATGTCAGTAACTATCAGAGATATTGCTAAAAAATGCAACTGTTCCATCACCGCTGTTTCACTGGTTCTAAACAACCGTCCAAACCGGATTTCCGAACCTGTGAAACAACGAATCCGCGAAGCAGCAAAAGAATTTAATTATCATCCAAATCAAATCGCGTTAAGTTTAGTTACAAGAAAAACCAATGTTATCGGCCTTATTCTTCCCGATATTTCAAATGCCTTTTTTAGTGAGTTTGTTAAAGAAGTTGAATCTGAATGTTCAAAGCACGGATACACCTTAATTTTGGCAAGCACAAATGAGTCAGCCGCAAGTGAACTTGAAGTTGTGCGAACCTTCATTTCAAGAGCATTAGCTGGTATCATCTTAATCCGTTCCAGTATCGGTCTTGAAGAGTTCCAGGATCTGATTTTTACAGCTATTTCCACATGTGATACACCATTTATATGTGTTGACCGCAGTTTTAAATCTGGAAATATCAAAAACATTATTATTGATCAGAAACAAGGTGGTTATCTGGCAACGAAGCATTTGATTTCCTGTGGATACAAGAATATTGGAATGATTACCGGTCCCTTAAAACTTGCTACTGCGATGATGCGACTCGACGGTTATAAACAGGCACTGGAAGAAGCACATATTCCTTTCAATGAATCCTTAATTTATGAGGGTGACTTTTCAAATGAAAGTGGTGAGTTGGGTACTGCTAAACTGATGGAAGCTAACGTCGATGCAATCTTTGCAAGTAACGATATGATGGCATTTGGAGTGTATAAGGCCATCCATCAGCTGGGTTTATCTATCCCTGATCGACTTGGTGTGATTGGGTTTGATGATATTCAGTTTGCATCCATCGTTTCACCTTCGCTGACCACCATTCATCAACCGATGCAGGAAATTGCCAACGAGGCAGTTAACAGCTTGCTTGATATGATTAAAGGCTCAAGTCCTTTAGGTCATACCAAAATGTTCGAACCTTCCCTCATTATACGTGGAAGCACAAAAAAACAATAATGTACAAAGGTCTTGAAAAGGACCTTTTTTAGTTGAAGATGAAATTTTGCTTATTTTTCACAACTCTGCCTCAATTTTTTATAATCCTCAAATGTTTCAATCGTTCTAAGTGTTTTTGATATTTAAGTTTTTCATGAATCATAAGTGTCATCTTTTAGATTGATTCAATGCGTCTTTAGTACTATGATAATCTTGAGGTGAAGCATATGAAGAAAACGATTCTCTATTTATGTATTCTCTTACTCGTTGGATGTAGTTCCAAAATCAATTGTGGAAGGTATGTATTGGACGATAGCCACTCCCCATTTACCTCTTGGATTGATATACACCGGGACGGAACCTATGAGTTTAATGCTTCTGATAATGTATCCTATCGTCCTTCTGGCAAGTTCACGATTTCATCAAACCGACTCACTTTGCACGTTGGGGATAATTCCTCTTACTATTTCTTAATAGATGATGACACTCTGGTTTACCAGGGTAGTACAACTGAAGGTAAC
>WPCK01142307.1_pt1 | contig 29519 bp, 22 predicted proteins | sample 5399851 | NCBI WGS metagenome assembly WPCK01 (sample SAMN12869471, study PRJNA574797) | sludge metagenome | isolation source: wastewater treatment of pH11 | place: China:Beijing | collected 2019-05-20 | reverse complement strand
CTGGACCTGCTCGCGGAACCAATCGATGCCGCGGTATGCAATCAAGTATTTCAATCGAGCTCGTTTTCGATCGGTTCGGTCGCCGTAATCGCGCTGCACTTTGACGACTGCTTCGGCAACTCCCACCGCTTGATCAGGCGTGACGAAGGCCATCCGCGTGGCCAGCGCGGGAAACGTCTTTGCAGCGCTGGGCGTCATTCCCATGCCTCCACCTACTACGACGTTATAACCAATCGTCTGCGAGCCACGAACCACCGCGATGAACCCTAGATCTTGAGTGTAGATATCAACGCAATTGTCGTCGGGCAAAGTTACACCAATTTTGAATTTGCGAGGCAAATAAGTTGGGCCGTAAATAGGCTCGACTTCACCTCCTTCGAGCGAGGACTCGCCCGTCTCGTCATCGCGCACCCAAAGCTCGTAATAGGCTTTCGTTCTTGGAGCCAAATGCTCTTTGAGCGCTTGGGTCAATCGATGAATTTCCTCGTGCGCCGGTGAATGCACTGGTGAAGGACAACACATCACGTTTCGGTTCACGTCGCCGCAAGCCGCCAAGGTACTGAGTTGCACTTGGTTGATGCGATGGATGACGGCGCGCAGGTCTTTTTTCAAAATGCTGTGAAGCTGAAGCGCTTGCCGAGAAGTGCATTTGAGCGTTGCGTTGCCCAGAGAATCGCAAAGATCGAGATGCGCGATGAGCTGCTCAGCGGTCAATCGTCCGCCCGGAACACGCGTGCGAACCATCATGCTGTAACTCTTGGTCGATTTTCCACCAGCCTGTTTGTTTCGCTGATCTCGATCGTCCTGCTGATATGTGCCGTGGAACTTAAGCAACTGGACACTGTTGTTCGAGAACTGATCCTCGCTCGAGAGCAAGTCCTCAGCGATCTGGCCGCGAAGGTATTGGCTGTCCACTTTGATTTTCTCAGTGGAACTTAACTTCCGGTCGTCCGACATACCTTGATTGCCTCTACAATTTTGAGTGTTTTTGGGGCCGTATTTTATGAATTGACAGATTGAGTTGATAGATCAGTCTAGTTCATTGATTGCCAAAATGTCATCCTACTATTACGCTGGATGATAGAACGAATTGACTGAGGGGTATCGACCCAGGACCTGGAGTACAAAAGGGAAATATTTGATATGAAAACTAACCCATATCGTCACTTGGGCCTTTCCACTCGTTTGGGCTTAATAATGCATCCATTCATTTTCGCTGGTCTCGCGATTGCCTTCCTATCGATTCAATGTTTCGGCCAGTCGCAGTACAAATCCGGGATAGACTACGACAAACTGGCCAGCGAATATGGGACAGGTTTAAAGGACGGAAGTGGAATTCGAGTGTTTCATGTTGAGGCCTTTTCGGGGGGATACATGCCGGACCTTAACAATCCCGAATTTATGGGCAAGACGTTCACCAACGCTACGGTACCTCCGAACGCAGCTCCGTCCACTCATGCGACAAACGTTGGAAAAGTGTTTTACGGCAATACAGTCAGCATCGCTCCAGGGATCACGGACGTGACGGGGGCCAACGCGGATGATTTTGTGAATCGATTCACGGGATATTCCAGCGCGGTGCTTCCGCTTGCTCAGGGATACCACGTAAGCAATCACAGCTACATCGGAGACGATCTGGGTTTATCGCAGAAAATCAGTTTGCTGCGGCGGTTCGACTACATTGTGAACCGAGACGACACGGTAGCTGTCGTCGGAGCCAACAACGGAGATAGCCTCACGGCTCCTGATTTGTGGTCGCACAGCTACAATGCGATCACCGTTGGGCGGAGCGATGGGCTTCATTCGCATGGCACGACGACCGACTACGGTGCCGGGCGCAACATTGTTCAAATTGTTGTCCCTATGCAAAGCACAGGGCTAAACTTTACGAGTTTTGCGACTCCCGTTGTTAGTGCGTCCGCAGCCGTTCTCAAGGAGGCCGCCGGTTTCGACGGCGGTGGCAATTCTCTTGCTGGCGGGCACAACGAAACGATCCGCGCGATGTTGTTTGCTGGAGCCACAAAGAGTGAATTCGCGAGTTGGGATAAAACGGCGACACGTCCCATCGACGACGTATACGGCTTTGGGGAATTGAACATTTACAACAGTTATAAGATTCAAGAGGCAGGGCAATTCGGCGCGTTCAAAGCGGGAGATGACCCCAGCTTGAATCTCGGCGAGTTGGGCTGGGACTTTGGGAAGTTTGACGGAGCTGACCTGTATTACAATTTCGAGATCGCCAATGGCCGTTCGCTTTTGGAGCTTTCGGCAGCTTTGGTATGGAACGTGAGCGTGAATGCTGGCTCGGGTGCATTCCCAAGCCATCAACTTGCGAACTTGAACTTGGAATTGTTTGGCTCCAATGATGTTTTCCTGGGTTCGCTATTACAGTCGAGCAATAGCACGGCGTACAATTTCGAACACATTTATTTGACCAACCCCTTGGCTGCCGGCAAATATACCTTTCGAATCTCTGGCAATGTTCCGGTCGACTACGGTTTTGCTTGGAGAATGAACTTCGGATTTGCGAAAGCTCCAGAGCCTTCGTCGCTGGTGCTGCTGGTCCTCGGATGTACAGCGCTTTTCCAACGTAGAATAACTCGGCGAACTCCTGAATGATCCTTTGGATTCTTTCATTGGAATCTTGGCCTCGTGAACGGTTGATCTACCGGCCGGGAATGAATGGACAAGAATTCGCGATCGAATTGAAATCTCGATTCCCACAAGGTTGAAAGCGTAATGGAGTCGTATGCCTGACAAATCTCAGATTCTATGGGCGCCATCGCAGCAACAAATCGATGGCGCACGCATGACCGAATTTTCCAGGTTTTTCTCCGCCCGGATATCCAAACCCAAACCTTCGACCTATGCGGAACTGCATCGAGCGAGCATCGAACATCCAGGTCCATTTTGGCGAACCGTATGGGACTTCTGCATTCCGAATGTCAGTTCCGGCGGTTCGAACCAGACCTCGCAACCCGATTTCATCCCGGGCAGCGCATTTGAAAATGGAAGGTGGTTTCCGCAGGATCAATTGAACTTTGCGGCTGCGCTGATGATCCCGGAACAGTTGAGTGAACCAGACATAGCAGGTTCCATCGCAATTGTGTCCTGGAACGAATCCGGTCTGCAATCGACCATGACTCGCTCACAGTTATTCGAGCAGGTACGCAGTCTAGCGGGTTACTTTCACCATCAAGGTGTCGGAGTCGGCGATCGCATCGCTGCGGTCCTTCCAAACATTCCTGAAGCGATTATTGCCATGTTAGCAGCCGCTTCACTCGGAGCGATCTGGTCATCCTGCTCGCCGGACTTTGGTGACGACGCAATCTGCGATCGCTTCGGACAGATTCAACCCAAACTGATCGTTACGGCCGAGGAAACTTTTTACAATGGTAAGCGAATTGAGCCAGCCAACCAGGTCCGATCACTACTTTCGCGCTTACCATCGGTAGCCAACCTCGTGGTAGTCGGCGGACAAGCCACGCAGTCGCTGCCGGCAGCCTATGTCAGTTGGTCCAGTGCCATCGAAATGGGTGAGACCGTCGTTAGGTCGAGCTCAAACGAATCATTTCAATCGGTTTTCTTATGCTCGCAGCCCTTCGCGCATCCACTCTATATCGTCTATTCATCCGGCACGACGGGCGTCCCCAAGTGCATCGTTCACGGAGCCGGCGGTTCGCTCTTGCAACATGTCAAAGAGCATCAATTGCATTGCGATTTGCGGAAGGGCGACCGATTGTTTTTTTATACGACAACTGGTTGGATGATGTGGAATTGGCTCGCTTCGGGTCTGGCGTCGGGCGCGGCGCTGGTTCTCTACGATGGCTCTCCCTTTGTCCATGGTCCAAGCACGCTTTGGGAAATGGTGGAAAAAACTCGCGTCACCCATTTTGGAGCTGGTGCTCGGTATTATGCGACGCAAGAAAAGGCAGGCTTTCGGCCAAAAGATCGTTTCGACCTGAGTGCCATCCGATGCGTCATGTCCACGGGTTCGCCACTGACTGATTCAACTTTCGATTGGATTTACTCAACGGTCGCCAGCGATTTGAACTTGGCGTCGATCTCTGGCGGGACGGACCTGTTGTCTTGTTTTGTGCTGGGCAATCCCACCTTGCCGGTTCGTCGCGGTGAGATTCAATGCAAAGGCCTTGGCATGGATGTTCACGTATTCGATCATCAAGGACAGGCGGTCATCGACACCCCAGGTGAATTGGTGTGCACGTCGCCTTTCCCAAGTATGCCGGTGGGATTTTGGAACGACGTGAGCGGCGAAAAGTACCACAAGGCCTATTTCGGTCGCTATCCAAACTGTTGGCATCATGGCGATTGGGTCAAGGAGACTTCTCATGGCAGTTTCATCATCTTCGGTCGTTCGGACGCAACGCTCAATCCAGGCGGGGTCCGGATCGGGACAGCCGAAATTTATCAACAGTTGGAATCACTTCCTGAAATCGTCGAAAGCATTGCGACCGTGCTCAGAAGCGACGGTGACGAACAAATCGTTCTTTTTGTAAGACTGGCCGAGGGCTCCATAATGACCCCCGAATTGAGCGATTCAATTCGTAAGCGGTTGCGTGAGCACTGCTCACCTCGCCACGTACCGGCAATCATTCAGGCAGCTCCCGATCTGCCGCGAACGATCAGTGGAAAGCTCTCCGAGATCGCAGTCCGCAACGCAATTTCCGGCTCGGACCTAGGCAATTCCGGTGCCCTCGCCAATCCGCAATCTCTGAAATTTTTCGAGAATTGGAAACCAAACAGCTAGCGGTCAGACGCTCCGTCCTTGAATCGCACTGGCGTCTTATCTTGGATTTGATGCGATGACGCCGCTTACGATCCTTGAATTGCGGGATTACAATGGAACGATCCTATTGATTCTCAACTCGCCACCTACCATCCAGCCATCACCCTCCAGGAACGAACCATGACTTCGACCAATCGCAGGAATTTTCTCGGCGGCTCAATGAGCGCAATTGCGGCAGCCGGAGTCCATGGAGGTTGGTTTGCTGCCAGCGGCCAAGCTCAGGACACCGCGACCGCAGCAAATCAAGACGTTGCAGTGGAAAGCCCGCTCGACACACTTTTTCTAACTTGGCAACGCGACCCGACGATGACGATGACGATTCAGTGGATCGACCCATCGCCGGTCGACGAAATCTCGATCCGTTTCAGCTTGCTCGATGGGAGCAACGCCGCGCAGGCCAAGGCTACGCCGAAACCCTACCCAGGAACCCAGGAGCGCGTTTTCCGATGCGAACTGACCGGGTTGACCCCAGGGGCCGAGTATCAATTTCAAGTCGGCGATTCATCCAATGGTTACCGATTCCGCACGATGCCTGCAACGTTGACCGATGAATTGCGTTTCATATCCGGTGGCGACGCAGGTGTGAATGAACATGTCCTAGCCAACAACAAACTGGCAGCACTTCAGGATCCGAGCTTCGTGCTCATGGGCGGTGACGTGGCCTACGACAACGGCGTTTCACCCCAAACTTTTTCCAAGTTTCTCAAGAATTATTCTTCCCTCATGTACGATTCATCGCATCGCATGATACCCTTGATTTCGTGCCTGGGTAATCACGACGTGGTGGGCGGATATTTTGCACCCCGCGCCAAGTCGCCTCAATACTTGAGCGTGTTTGATGGACTGTTTTCTGAGCTGAGCTATGGCGCATTGGATTTTGGCGACTATCTGAGCGTCATTTTGCTGGATACAAATCATATCTCGCCGATCAGCGGCCAGCAGACTTCCTGGCTAGAGAAAACTCTGCAGGATCGACAGGAAATCCCGCACATGTTTGTGGCCAATCATATGCCTGCCTATCCAAGCTATCGCGCGCCGGAAAACTCCGAAGGCAGGCCGTCGGCCGGTGCTGACCAGCGCAAGCATTGGAGCCCGTTGTTCGAACGCTACAAGGTTGATGCCGTGCTCGAACACCATGACCACACGTTCAAGAGAACTCATCCGATGACCGATGGGCTTGCCGATCGCAACGGAGTGGTTTACTTGGGCGATGGATCGTGGGGTAAATTGCGAGTGCCCAAGACCCCCGAAGAGCGCCCCTATCTGGCCAAAGTCGGGCACGCCTATCACTTTACCGTTCATTCGCTGCAAGGCGAAACCCGGTTCCATCTGGCCATGGAAGAGACGGGCCGAATCGCTGATTTCTACTCGACCCACCAGAAACGACCATCGCGTCGCGGATGATTTTGGGGTTCTCGAAAAGAGCAAAAAGGCTATCCTGTAGCTTGGTATGGGTTGGCCATCGGCCAATCCGGTCTATGGCTGGCAATTCACGGGAACTTTCGGATACCGTCTTCAATAGATAAGGGGAAAAATGATGAGCGTCTTAGTTACCAAACCGGCTCCCGACTTCAATTCGCAAGCTGTATTGCCCGATGGCAGTTTCAAAGAGCTAAGCTTGAGCAGCTATAAGGGAAAGTATGTTTTGCTATTCTTCTATCCGCTGGATTTTACCTTCGTTTGCCCCACTGAGATCATCGCATTTTCAGATCGCGCGCAAGAATTTGAGGCGATAGGCGTGCAGGTTGTCGGCGTGAGTGTCGATAGCCATTACTCGCACTTGGCTTGGAGGAATACGCCGCGAGATCAAGGCGGCTTAGGCGATATTCGATACCCCCTGGTATCCGACTTGACGAAAGAAATTGCGCGAGCCTATGACGTTCTGGTGAACGATTCCGTTGCCTTGCGCGGACTATTCTTGATCGACAAAGCAGGCATTGTCCGCCATCAAGTTGTCAATGATTTGCCGCTCGGACGAAGTGTCGATGAAGCCTTACGCATGGTTCAAGCGCTCCAGTTTTTCGAGAAGAACGGCGAAGTCTGTCCGGCCAACTGGAAGGAAGGTGCTCGCACAATCAAACCCAATGTTTCGGGTAGCAAAGAATTTTTTGCTGCCGAATACAAGAGCTAAACCTTCAACCGGACAAATTGCCCATCGTAAACGGGCGACCTGGTAAGCATGACTTCACAGCCCATCGAGTCGCAGGTACAATGCGCGACTCGAAATTGGGACTAGCGGTACGTCAAAGCTGCCGATTTCGATTTCAGGGGGATTAGCTCATTTGGTAGAGCGCTACAATGGCATTGTAGAGGTGACGAGTTCGATCCTCGTATCCTCCATTTTTCTGAAATAACCCTGCATTGTTCAACAAAGTGCAGGGTTATTTTTTTGAGTTGGCAATTGGATGCGATGGGTGTCCGTCTGGCTAATGACGCGTCGAGCGGTCGACACTCGTAAGCAGCTTAACAGGCCACAGGCATGACGTAATCGGCGGCTGAGCACAATCGGATATTGCTGCATCGGTCCAGTTGGAATTGTCGGGGTTCGCATCGGCTCAGGCAGAGTGCTAGAAATCGGTCGGCGGCTACGAAACGAATCGGACTAGCGATCCGTCGAGTTTGATTGCCTTGGGCGTCCCTGTAATCAAATGCGACCACTAAATCGTCGCACTGCTGCATGGCCGTCTGGATCATTTTGCGATTCATTGGATTCATTCTTATACCCTCCAATGAAAGTATCGCCACGCCCGTGACACGCTTGGTCACGAGCAAAAATCTTTTGCAAAGAATTTTTAGGAATTTCCTCGCATGTGAGCCTCGACTTCGGTAACAACCTGATTCAAGAGCCCCTGACAAAGGTCGTTTTGCTGGCGAACTTGGGCTTCATTAGCGGTTTTTGCGAGCGTTTCGAGTTGCTCAAAAGATGCTTGAGCATCCTGGGTCACTAGAAAAGCCAGAGCGCCTTTGATCGAATGAGCCAGGCGGGCGACGCTTTTCAGATCGGACTGAGCCAACGCATTGGCCAGGTTCTCAGAAGATTGCCGCGATTCATCCAAAAAAATCTGGAGCACTTGTTGCAGCAAGCCTTGATTGCCCGCCATATTCTCAAGGGCTAATTCCCAGTTTACTTGACCGGGTCTGCTGGACGTCGCGACTTCTGGATCGGGGGTAGCCGGCGTTTGGGTACTTAGGACCGAGTGAATGGACTCGAGCTTCTCCGCCACATCGCGGGCGCGGATCGGTTTGCTCAAATAATCATCCATTCCGGCGGCCAGACAATTTTCACGATCGCCCATCATGGCGTGTGCGGTCATGGCGATAATCGGCAGATGCTTGCCGGTCGATCGTTCGATTTGCCGCAATTGGCGAGTCGCTTCCAATCCATCCATATCGGGCATCTGGACGTCCATCAATGCAACGTCGAATTCGGATTGTTGGAGCAATTTCAAAGCTTCGACGCCAGTCGATGCGACGGTGACCTGGTGTCCGATTTTCTCAAGTATTCCGATCGCCAGGATTTGATTGACCTGGTTGTCTTCTGCCAACAAGATTCTCAACGATCTTGATGAGGGCACGATTTGCTTCAATTCGTGGCGCGAAAGGCTGGAGGGAGCGGCCGCGTCACGACCGACCAGGCTCGCGACGACGGCGTTGTAGACTTCGGATTGTTTGGCGGGTTTAAGAAGCTGCGACTCGACTCCCAACGACGTCAAATTCTCGGACTGCCACGGGCGGGCTCCCGAAGTCAGCATGATGATCGCGCGAGATTTGAGCAGCGAACGCCCAACGATGGTTTCCGCCAAAGTCAACCCATCCATCTCGGGCATATTGAGATCTGAGATCACTAGATCGTATGCATCGCCTTCTTCGCGTGCGTCCGCAAGAGCCCGCAATGCAGAGGGTCCGTCGGAGGTTGTTGTCGGCTTCATCCCCCAACCAGACAGCATTTCTTTCAAGATTCGCCGGTTGGTGGCGTTGTCGTCGACCACCAGAACGCGGACACCTTGAATATCCGGTCGAGGAACCGGCATTTCAGAGCTTCCTTGCGAATCGATTGGCATTCTTAGCGAGAAATGAAATGTGCTGCCGACTCCAATTTGGCTTTCGACTTCAATCTTTCCTCCCATGAGCTGAACGAGCCGTGTGCAAATGGCCAGCCCCAAACCCGTTCCACCGTATTTCCGCGTCGTTGAAGCGTCGGCCTGTTCAAATTCGCGAAAAATTCTTTTCACCTTGTCCGGGGCAATGCCAATGCCTGTATCTGAAACCGCAAATCGAAGGTTCATGCAATGCGAATCGATCGGCTCGCTTGTGACCTCCAAAACCACCTCGCCACGCTCTGAGAACTTAATTGCGTTGCCGATCAAGTTGACAATGATTTGTCGCAGTCGGTTGCTGTCTCCTAAGACAACCGCTGGAACGCCGGCATCAATGCGGCAAGCCAACTCGAGACCCTTGCTCTGAGCTCGGAAGCTCAGACCTTTGAGCGTATCGCCCAATGAATCGCGCAAATCGAAGGGCATGTGCTCGAGCCCCAGCTTGCCAGCTTCGATTTTCGAAAAATCGAGAATATCATTCAATAGGTCCATGAGCGACTCGCCAGAATCCTGAATCATTCGTAGATATTCGCGCTGGTTCTGGCTAATAGGTGTTTCGAGCAACAAATCGGTGATGCCGATGATCGCATTCATGGGAGTGCGAATTTCGTGGCTCATGTTTGCCAAAAAATCACTTTTCGCCCGATTGGCTTGATCGGCGGCGATGCGGGCGGTTTTGAGTTCTTCCCGTTCGGCCTGGAGGGCGATCTCAGCAAGTCGCTGTTGCGTGATGTCCCAAAAGATCGTTTGAATGCCGACGACCTCTTTGTGTTCGTTCCGCACGGGACCCTTGCGAGATGCAAAATAATGCGTTTCGCCGCCAATGACTTCGTCGAATACATCCTCGATGACCTCGCCGGTGCTCATCACCACTTCGTCTTCTTCGCGCGAGCTATCGGCGAGTTCCTCGGAGTAAAAATCGGCGATGGTCTTGCCCATGATCTGTTCGGCGGGAACTCCGATCAAGGCAGCAAACATATCGTTGACGTAGACAATCTTGCCTTCGCGGTCCTTGCGGATGAAACATGCTGGAATGTTCTGGACAAGCGACATGAACAGCGATTTTTCGTCGTTCAGCGCCAGCGGCTGCGACGTCATGTCAATAGGAGAATCGCTGCTGCCTGGAGTTTTGTTGCCATTCATCGTTAGAATGCAGTATGGATTTTGGACCGAAGTTGTTAGAATTCGCAACCTGCCCTGCATTGTACGATAAATTGTTCGATTCGGGCCTAGCGCGGCTCTGCATGGGCCAGCCAGACTCGGGAATGCAACCAACCGAACTTCGGCCCAGACCGAGTATTCTGAGGAGTCTATCACCATGAGTCTAAGAAGCAAAACCATTTTTATTACGGGTGCGAGTCGGGGCATCGGACTGGCCATTGGTCTGCGTGCAGCCCGCGATGGCGCGAACATCGTGATCGCCGCCAAGACAGCCCAGCCGCATCCGAAGCTGCAAGGCACAATCTTCACGGCTGCCGATGAGATTCGGGCGGCTGGCGGTAACGCGCTGCCGCTGGAGGTCGATATTCGTTTTGAAGATCAGGTTCAAGAGGCTTTCCAAAAAGCCGCCGAGGCATTTGGTGGTTTGGATATCCTGGTCAATAATGCCAGCGCGATCAACTTGTCGGGAACGCAGTCGCTTGACATGAAGCGTTATGACCTGATGCACGGCGTCAACACTCGCGGCACGTTCCTGTGTTCGAAACACGCGATACCCTACCTCAAGAAGGCTGAAAATCCCCACGTCTTGAACATTTCTCCACCGCTGAATTTTGAAGCCCGGTGGTTTGCTCCCCACGTCGCCTATTCGATGGCCAAGTTTGGAATGAGCCTGTGCGTGCTGGGCATGGCGGAAGAATTTCGATCCGATGGAATCGCCTTCAACGCGCTGTGGCCCCGCACGACCATCGCGACCGCTGCCATTGAAAACCTGCTGGGCGGCGACCGAGTCGTTCGCTTGAGCCGTAAACCGGCGATCATGGCCGATGCAGCATACGTCGTTCTGAACCGCCCCAGCCGCGAATTTACCGGCAATTTCTTCATCGACGACGAGGTTTTAGCCGGCCAGGGCGTTACCGACTTGCGTCCGTACCAGGTCGACGAGAGCCTTCCGCCCGACAAGCTGGCCCCGGATTTCTTCGTTTAGAATCTGCCTTTCCGCGAAATAGGTTATTGCGCGGGAAATTGGTAAAATTACAATAGTAAGTGGGGACCAGCCCCCTTGACTTGTCCCTTTTTGTTACACTTACGCGACCATGAAGTGTTGACGGGCAAAAAGTAGAATGCAAGCTGCGAGCTGTTTAGACTCCGCTTCGCCTGATTGCTCGTTGATTCCTTCTCAAGACAATTAGTGCTGAAACCGTACCCAATGCCAATCGTCAGTACAGAACGATTCGTTGAGCTGGTTCGCAAGAGCCAGTTAGCAGAGCCGGAGAAGATCGACGCTGCGATCGAAGTAATTCGGTTGAAACACGGTGGAAAGCTGCCCGAGGATGTAGTCCAAATGGCACAGGCTCTGCAAGAGCAAAAGGTCATCACTCGCTGGCACGCCGAAAAATTCCTGCAAGGCAAGTACAAGGGTTTCTTTCTCGGCAAGTACAAGTTGCTGGGCCATATTGGGACCGGCGGGATGAGCAGCGTATACCTAGCCGAGCATACCAAGATGCACGACTTGCGCGCCATCAAAGTTTTGCCGACGAGCAAACGGAACAAGTCGTCCTATCTCGCGAGGTTCCAACAAGAGGCTCGAGCCATCGCGTCTCTCAATCATCCCAACATCGTTCGAGCGTACGACATCGACAACGAAGGCGATACGCACTACATCGTCATGGAGTACGTCGAGGGCGGAGACTTGCAATCGCTCGTCAAGAAGAAAGGTCCGCTCCCATTCGACAAAGTAGCGGACTACGCCGCCCAAGCCGCTCGCGGTTTGCAGCACGCCCATGACAGCGGTTTGATCCATCGCGACGTCAAACCCGCGACCCTGCTCATTCGCAAAGACGGCACGGTCAAATTGCTGGACCTTGGCTTGGCACTGTTCACCGATGAAGACAAAGCTTCACTCACGATCGATCACAACGACAAAGTTCTTGGAACCGCCGACTACCTGGCTCCCGAACAGGCCCTCAATAGTCATGGCGTCGACCAACGGGCCGATCTGTATGGCTTGGGTTGCACGATGTATTTTATGCTGACCGGCAACCCACCGTTTCCAGAAGGCTCAATTGCTCAGCGAATTGCCAAGCACCAAAAGATGATGCCGACTCAAATTCGAAAGCTTCGGCACGAATGCCCTGGAGAGCTTGAGGGAATTTGCTGGAAGCTGATGCAAAAGGATCCAAAATTCCGCTACGCAAGCGCCACGCAAACGGCTGAAGTCTTGGAAACTTGGCTGGCCAACTATCGGGTCACGGTGACGCCCGGTGGTCGAAGTCCAGGCCCGCGCGGCGACGAAGGTTCGCACGTCCCAAGCGGTTCACCCTTCAGCAGCCCGAGCGGACATGGTTCGGCCGATACGCTGAGCAATCGAGGCAGCGACACCATGGGCGGTAAGTCCGGAAGCGACCTATCGAGCGGCAGCAGTATTATTTCGCACCTCTCGTCGAGCGACAGCGGCATCTTGATTCGTATGGCCAATTCGGCGACCAGCAGCAGTCGCATCGATTTGCAAGCCGAGAGTCGATCGTCAGGTCGCCAGCCAGGACTAGGCAATTCTCCAAATGCGAGCGGCAAAGGCTCGACTATGGAAAGTCGACCTAAGTTCAACCCACCGGCCGTTGGCCGACTTGGTCGCGGCTCAGCCGCCCAAGGGAGGGCCAAGCAAAATCCATCAATTCCGTCGCAGCCGCAAACGGAAGGCAACGCCATATCAGGCCGACAAACCCTATGGATCGTCGGCGGAATATTGATGTTCGTACTCGCGATGCTGCTGGGAGTCGTTCTTGCACGATTGACGGATCGCCCACAATCAAATCCCGCTGAATCGACCGTCGGGACATCCGATTCGAAATCACTCCCTAGTGACAAATGAGTCCGCTGAATTCAGCAACCTCATGGCCGCACCACAGTCTCGTGGCGAGGTATTCTTTGTCCTCGATTCGCTAGCCAATGATCAACACAATCGCCCGCGAGCGCGCGATTTGATCGACAGCCACGACAAGTTGAGTATTTACCTTATCAATCTAAAGCGGTTCAGCGGGTTCTTCTTTTGCGACGCAGGTTGTCAACACCAAGTCGCCGGTTACGTTGAGGACCGTGCGGCACATGTCGCAGATTCGATCGACCCCTAAAATTACTGCGATGCCTTCGGCGGGTACTCCCACGCTGGCTAGCACAATCATGATTAGCGGGATCGAACCACCGGGCACGCCGGCTGTTCCCACTCCGGCCAGCGTCGCCATCAGCACGACTTGGACTTGCTGAGCAAACGTCAAATCTTGGCCGAAAACCTGCGCCAGGAACAGAACGACCACGCCTTCGTACAGGGCCGTTCCGTTTTGATTGCCCGTGGCTCCAACGGTCAACACAAAACGCGAGATGTCCGGTGGCAGCTTCAGTTCTTCTTTGGCTACGCGCAGCGAAACGGGCAGCGTCGCGTTTGAACTGCTCGTCCCGAAGGCCGTGAAGATGGCTTCGGATATGGCCCGAAAGAATTCGATCGGCGACTTGCCGGCCAGCAGCCAAAGTGCTATCGAGTAGACCACGAACATTTGAATCGCCAATCCTAGCAGCACGGTCGCTACAAACCAAAACAGAGTGATCAGCACGTCCGGGCCTTGGCGGGCCGTGATGCCGAACACTAGGCAGGCGACACAGTACGGAGCTAACTTCATCGCCAGCCCAATGATAACCATGCAAACGTCGAACACGCCTTCGAGCACTCGGACGAGCGGCCCGGTACGCTCAGGCGAGAGTGCAAGCGCAATACCCAACATCAGCGCGAAGAACATGACAGCCAACATGCCGTTTCCCTTCGACGACCCATCGACCGCGCCCACCATTTCTTGCAGCGGGTTTTCAGGAATGATGTCAAGGAGCGTGTCGCCCAATGTTTTGGCTTGGTCGGCTTTCTTCTGGGCCGTTGCAGCGCTGTCCGAATACTGCTCCATAAGTTGCTGGCGCTGCTCCTGGGAAAGCCGAGCCCCAGGTCGAAGAGTGTTGACTAGCGTCAAACCAATCGCGACTGACGTTCCGGATAGCAGCAGCGTTAACAATAAGGTTCTCATTCCAACGCGTCCGATCCTCCGCAAGTCCCCCAGCTCAAGCACACCCAGAGAGAGTGCTGAAACGACCAAGGGAATGACCGCCATGAAGATCAGTCGCAAAAAAATCTTGCCTACCACGTCGGACACCGCAAGGATGCGAGAAACCGTTTGCTCGTCTATAAAGGACTTGGCCAGGACTCCCGCGACGGCCCCCACAATCAAGCCGATCAGCACCAGCGTGTGAAGCGGCCAGCCTTGAGGGCTTGCCGGGCGTCCGTTCGGATTATGGCCCGCATTCGGTTCGTCTAAACTCATAGCTGCGACCGGTTGGAGTAGCTCGGGTGAAGACCGATGAACGAGGCGGCTAGTTTCATCGGTGACAGGATTCGAGATTTATAATATAGTGCTCTTGTTTAACCTAAGCTTCACGATCGGGCCAGAACTCAACCAATTTTTGACAATATCAGGAACACGCTTCATGGAATGGCTATTCAACCTGGTCGATTTCGCATTGCACTTCCACGAGCATTTGGAAGGCTTCATCCGGGATTATGGATCGTGGGTGTATTTGATTCTGTTCACGATCATCTTCTGCGAAACGGGCTTGGTTGTAACGCCCATTTTGCCGGGTGATTCGCTGCTCTTCGCGGCAGGGGCATTCGCGGCCAAAGGCAACATGAATTTGTGGTTGCTGCTAGTGTTGCTTACGATCGCAGCCGTATTGGGGGACGCTGTGAACTATGCAATTGGTAACTATCTCGGGCCTAAAGTCCTGACGCGCGACGGGCGGTTCTTGAAAAAGAAATATCTCGATCGAACTCACGAGTTCTATGAGCGGTATGGTGGCAAGACGATTATCATCGCGCGATTTGTCCCCATCGTCCGGACGTTTGCTCCGTTCCTGGCCGGAGTCGGATCGATGTCGTACTGGCAGTTCTTCAGTTACAACGTCGTAGGCGCGGTATTGTGGGTGACGCTTTGTACCTTAGCGGGCTACGCGTTCGGCAACATCCCTTGGGTCGACCAGAACTTTGAAGTCGTTGTTCTAGCCATCGTATTCCTATCGGTCTTACCGGCGATCATTGAAGGTTTGCGAACCCACCAGCGGTCGCAGAAAGAGGCTCCAACGCTGCCTCGCGAATGAGTTACATCAATCCAAAGACTTGCAAGACTTTGACACCGATGAAAGCGACTAAGCCGGATATTGGAATTGTAAAAATCCACGCCCAGGCCATTCGTTCGACAACGGTCCATCGGAGTGCATTCCAACGTTTGGCCGCGCCAACGCCCATGATCGATGCCGAAATATTGTGAGTAGTCGATACAGGGATACCGAAGTGCGAGGCCAGACCAATGACAGTTGCCGAAGCCGTTTCGGCTGCGAATCCGTTGACGGGCTGAAGTTTGACCATCTTGTGGCCCAGCGTTTTGATTATTCGCCATCCACCAGCGGCCGTTCCAGCAGCCATCGTCAGCGCGCAGACGATTTTGATCCACATCGGAATGTCCAATTCTTTGCCGCCCGACGTGTCGATTTTTAAGAACGAGAGCCACTGCGGCAGAGCATCCAATCCACCCGCAGTTGTGCCTGTGGCCAGGGCGAGGGCGATGATCCCCATCGTCTTTTGAGCATCGTTGGTTCCATGCATGAAGCCCATTCCGGCCGCACTAAAAATCTGAAGCCCTCCAAAGGTATTGTTCACGGTTCGAGGCTTCCAGCGACGGAGTATGAAAAACAACAGCCACATAAAAATGATGCCGAGCATAAAGCCAGCTGCCGGAGAGCCGATCATCGGCACGATGACTTTCCACAACAATCCTTTTCCCAAGTACCAATGTTCGCTGTTTGGCTGCGACCAAATCACGACGCTCCATGATCCGGAAGTCGCCACCGCCGCACCGACTAGACCTCCCACGAGCGCATGGCTGGAACTGCTCGGCAATCCCCAGTACCAAGTAATCAAGTTCCAGACAATCGCACCTAACAGCGCGCACAAGATGACTTGCTGACGATCGACTGCAGAAGCCTCAACTAAGCCTGATGCGATGGTTTTTGCAACAGCCGTACCCCACAGCGCTCCGATCAAATTCGTTCCGGCAGCCATCATGACAGCTTGTCGAGGTGTAAGCACCTTCGTTGAAACGACGGTGGCGATCGAATTGGCTGTATCGTGAAAACCGTTGATGTATTCGAACACCAGCGCGGTCAAAACGACGATAATGATCAGGGTCAGCATGCGGAAATTCGACCTACGTGTTCTTCATCACGATATGCGTCACGGCATTGGCTGCATCCCGACAGCGATCGATGACTTTTTCGAGAAGGTCGTACAGGTCTCTGACCATCATTGCATGAATGGGTTCGTAATGTCCGCTGTATATTTCACCGAGCAATCGCAAAATCATCTCATCGGCCTGTGTTTCGATGGCCTGCATTTTGTCGTTCAGCGCCTTAATGGTTTCCAGCGAAGGTGTCTTTCGTAGCGTCTTAACCATCTCGAATACAATCGCGGTCGCCTTTTCGATCAAGGCTGTCTGTGCCGTGAAATCAACATCAGCCAAACGTTGCGGAGCCAAGTTGTACCTTTCCGCGAACTTCTCAATCGTTTTGCACGTTCGATACAACGCATAGGCCAACATTTCGATGTCCTCGCGCTCCAGGCCAGTTACGAACGTATTGACGAGTTCGCGACGAATCTCGTCTGTTACCAACTTGTTGTGTCCACGTGCGGACGCAAAATCATCCAAGGGCCGCGACTCTTGTCGATTTTCAAGGAGCTTGATCAACAAGTGCGTTAGTTCGATGGTCTCGGCAGCGCTGGCTTCCAAGAGGTCAAAGAACTTGCCGTCTTGACTAAAAAAATCTTGGAGTGAAAACATAGTTGGACTTCGAAGGCAGCTAGTTGAAAACAGTGAATGCCAAGTATATTGAATTCAAACCAGGTTTTATTGGATTCTCGTTAATTTTCAATGAAGAACCATGCCGGGAATGACGGGCGAATCGTCTTGGTCGATTTATTCCTCAGTATTTTACATAAATAGGCAGTCAAGAACCTAGTTTGACAAGGTCCCTTGGTTCATTGACGCAATCGTTTCATCGGTGAATTGTGATTTTGAACTGCGTCTCGATCTGAATCAGAGGGCTAACGGCTACGCAATTTGCTATGCCAATATCCATAAAGAAAATAGACGATCAGACCGATTACCATCCAGCCCAACAAACGATACCAATTTTCGGCCGGTAGTGACAGCATCAGAAGCAGGCAGCACAGAATGCCTAGCACGGGGACGATCGGCACAGCCGGACAGCGAAACGGACGGACTGCATCCGGATTCGTTTTACGCATGATCAGCACCGCCGTGCACACCGATCCAAACGCAAACAACGTTCCGATGTTGGTCAAGTGAAGCAGCGCATCGATCGGTAACAGCGCCGTCGCAACGCATACTAGAAGCCCAATCACGATCGTACTCTTCCAAGGAGTTCGAAACGTCGGATGAATGTCGGCGAAAAATTTGGTTGGAACAAGTCCATCGCGGGCCATGGCCATAAAGACTCGCGGTGCTGACAGCAACATCACCAACAACACGGATGTTATACCGGCCACGCCCGCTGAGGCAATGATCGCCTGGGCCCACGGCAATCCTTTCGTTTTGAATGCATCTGATACACCGGCGTCTTTGCTGAGTTCCAAATACGGAACCATGCCGGTCAGCACGGCCACGACTCCGATGTAGAGCACGGTACAGATCACCAGCGACGCGATGATCCCGATGGGGACATTTCGCTGCGGATCGATGGCTTCCTCCGCCTGAGTCGACACCGAATCAAAACCGATGTAGGCGAAGAAAATAATGGCGGCTCCCGCGATCATTCCGACCGGATCACCACCCGCGTTGACCTGGCCGTGAATGGGGACCCCGAAGAATTCCACACCGGTCCACCCGTAAGGTGCGAACGGTTTCCAATTCTCAGGATTGATGTAAAACGAACCGACTAAGATAACAAATACGACAGTCGCGACCTTAATGAAAACCATCAACGCGTTGAATCTTGCGCTCTCTGCAATGCCTTTGACGAGCACCGCCGTGATGAGCAGAACGATCACTACGGCAGGCAAATTGAAAATCGCTCGAGTGCGACTCTGGAGTTTGCTTTCAATTTCCGAGTCACCGACTTTGCCGACAACGGTTGCCTTCGGACCCAGACTCTGATCGTCCAGCATCGTGATCCAATAAACCCCTTCTTCACGGCTTTCGCTGGCTTTGAACGCCTTCTGAGTCACTTCGATGTTCTGGTAGATGGCTCTTTCGTTGGCCACGAACCTACCCTCGTCGTAGACATAGGGAGGGCCGCTCAGAGCCAGCGGCAGCGCCAAACTCATTTTCGGCAGCAGGCTCTGAAAGTACCCTGACCAGGCATTGGCTACTGTAGCCGAGCCGACCGCGTATTCAAGCACCAAATCCCAGCCGATGATCCATGCAAAAATTTCACCCATCGTTGTGTAAGCATAGGTGTAAGCGCTGCCAGAGACGGGGGCCATGGCTGCAAACTCGGCGTAACACAGCGCCGCGAAAATGCAGGTGGCTCCCGCCAACATGTACGAGACCATCAAAGCAGGACCAGCCACTTCTTTGGCTGCGGCTCCCGTGGCTGCGAAGATCCCAGCTCCGATGATGGCTCCCACGCCCATGGTCGTCAAACTGATCGGACCGAGCACTCGCTTAAGGCGGTCTTCGCCTTTCATCTCGGCGTGCAATTGCTCAAGCGACTTCTTTGCAAACAACTGGCTGGCCATGAAGATTGCTCCAAAAAGGTTCCACCAAGATTTCTTGTGGCCTATGATAGCTGCCATCAAACCAGTGCCTACCCCGACGGGCCATAAATCGCGAGTTTTTCTGATCACCACGCACGATTTTTCGGCGCTCACAAATCCAATCCTTGGAGCGAAGCGTTCAAACTTGGTGGGTGGTGAGACTCAGGAGCTGTAAATTTGCAGCCGTCGCAATCAGCCTAGATTAAGAGTCTGCTGACGGTGCGAGTTGCAACTCGCGGGCTACAAACGCGGAGCGCCGTTCACTACAATAGACCCTAGGGCAGAATGCAACGCAAATTCGCCTATTGTTCGGCATGTTTGCCAAGGTTCTTGGAGCGCACAAACATGTTCTTGCGTACCTTCACACCTGGTCCGCCGCTCGACCAATACGTGGACTGTTTCTGGTTGTGCTCTGACACGCCGTCGCATCCCAAGGAGGTGATATTGCCGAGTGGTGCGGTTGAACTGGTGATCAACTTGACCGGCGACGAGATCCGGATTTTCGATCATCCGCGCGTTAGCCAACCGCAACGGTACTCTGGGACGGTGGTTTCGGGACCTTACCGTCGCCGCTTCTCGATCGACCCGCTCGAACATGCTTCAATCATGGGAGTTCACTTCCGACCTAGTCGGGCGGCCCCTATCCTTAGGATGCCCGTTAGCGAACTCGTCGACACTCATATCGATCTCGAGATCCTTTGGGGACCCCTAGCTGCCGAACTCCGTGAACGGCTCTGCGCAGTTCGAACACCCGCCAATCGTTTGCTGTTCTTGAAGAAATACTCCTAAGGCGGCTATGGCTTCAACCATCAAACTGCGATGTAGTTCCATTGCACTCGATGCCTTCGAGCAAACGAACACGACCACACGTGTCCGAGATCTTGCGCGGCGGGTTGACCTTAGCCAGCGACGGTTCATCCAACTTTTTAGGGCCGAAGTCGGCTTTACGCCGAAGCTTTAAGGACGCGTCCGTCGATTCCAGCGGGCAAGGGCGGCGCTGCGAGAGACATCCGAACCCAATTGGGCAAGCATTGCCGCCGCTTGCGGGTATTTCGACCAGTCACACCTGATTCGCGACTTTGGCGAGTTCTCTGGGCTTAGTCCAATGGCTTACATGAATCAGCGATGCCTACACCCTCTGCGCAGTCAGGTGCCCTGGGTCGGATAGGTCAATTTTATCCAATACGCAAGGCCTTTGCTGGGATAGGATTGGGTGCAAGTCGAATCAACTTTCTCAATTGGACGAAACCATGAAACGAGCCTTAGTACTTTTCTTTGCATTCTTGGCTGCAGCCTTGCTATTCGGCGGGCTTGTCTATGCTGTACTCGTCGCCGCGCAGGTTTCCGAGCCGGCCGCCAACACAGTTCACGGACCGACCACGCGGCGTCTTTGGGCTACAGCCGCAGCATTGATTGCGTTGGTCGGCGCGGCCATCGGTGGGTTGTCGCTGACCCGCCCTGCAAGTCGTTTCGGGACAGCCAGGGGGCAATTCGGAGCCAACGTGGCGTTAGCAATGGGGCTAGTGGCAGCCATCAATGGTGGGCTGAATGTTGTTATCGCTAACGGAGGTCCCGGTACCCGCAACGGAGTGGTCGGCGGTGCTGTAGCTTTGGTCCTTGGCCTGATCAGCACGGTTCTGGGTGCCTTGGCGAGAGGTCGTTCCCACAGAACCAAGACACAACAATAACGAAAACAACCCATGAGTGGCTTGGGCGTTTATGAACCCTTGGAGCAGACTATCGTGAGGGAGTCCTGTCACTAAATCGCACCAGATTCTCACGATAGTGTGGATCGCGAGGGTCGAGCCGGACGCAGTCTCGCGTGAGTTCAATGGCCTTCTCGCGATTGCCTCGTCGAAAATGCACTTCGGCCAAGGTATCCAAATACACCGCCGAGCGCGGTGACAGACTGACCGCTTTTTCGGATAGCCTCAAGGCTTCATCCAACTGGCGGTCGCACTGCGCATACATCCAAGCTAAATTGTTCGAGGCCGTGGCGTCGTTAGGCCATGCCGTCAGATGTGCTTTCAAACTTGCGTTGGATCGATCGAACAGGTTGTCCGCCAATTCAACCTGGCCTGACTGGACCAATCGCGGATAACATGCCACGATGGGTTCGACATCCAATGGCATCAACTGAAAAGCGATATCCAGTTCATGCCCCATCGCATCGAAATCGCCATTTTCGATGGATGCCGCGCTGCGCGATAGCCGCTCGTGTGCAATGCTGTAGCGAAGCAGGCCAAGTTCTTCTCGCTCGATCATCAATCGCAGCGATTGAGAAAACGGTCGCAGCATCTCAACGAAAACATACCGCATGCAATCGGCACTTTCTTGATGCCGTTCGAGTTCATCCAGGATCAGAGAATACTGCCGCGTTTCCCAAAAGCCGAAATAATTCGTGCTGCCATTGACCTGGAATCGACGCTCGGCCAGGGGCAAGGCTTCGTCCCATCGATGTCGCGTCACCAATTCGTCCACCACGCGGTAGCCATCCGTGGGTGACCCTCGCCAGGGGAGCGACGACATACCCATCCAATAAACGAGCTCATCCTGTCGAGCTTGATCGAGTTGCCCCAAGCTCATCCGGGCTGTTCGTCGAATCGAAAAATCTTCCACGTGCTGGAATGACTCAGGCTGCACCGGCCCAAGCAATTTCATGGCTGATTCGGCATCAAGCAAGTCCAAGCTAATGTGAGCTGCTTGCCAACGGCCTTGGACTGAACTGGCCAATCCGTCTGGATTCCAACTCATCAGTTCGAGAGCCAAGTCGGAATAACCCATCCCATGTGCTATTCTTGCAAGTTCCAGTTCGATCTGGGCATCATCTTCCAGGGAGTGTTCGTCATGAGAACGCTTGATAGCTCGATAGAACCAATCCTTGATGACTGATTGTGCGTCGGGTCCAAAATAGCTTCGGTCGCAGCGTTCCAAGTGATCCAGCAAGTCCAGTGCGAGGTGCTCACGTGAGGATGTTTGATCTGCGAATTGAGCGGTGGGAGCCTCGGACCAAAGGTCCCAGGCGCGTTCACCCAACTCAGGGAACAATTTCGAAAAAATCTCGGGGCGATGACTCCTTGGCAACTCGTCGAGATGTTTGTCGATAGCCTCCATGCAACTTTCTCGCCACTCCTCGCGGCCCACCCATCGCAGAATGCACCAATCCCAAATCGGATATTGACGGCGCGATGATTCTACCTGTGGAACTTGCGAGGAAGCTCGCAGCCCGCGTTGCCCCATGTCGATCAACTCTTCGAGTATCTGCATGGACTCCTGGCGGTATCCCAAGCCGACCAGAACAGCGCCGACTTGGCTAAGCGTCTTTGCCGTATCGAGTCCATCGTTTCCTTGAGCTTGTTGAGTTTGCCATTCTTCCAATTCCAAACGCACCTTGGCTAGATTCTCATCCAGCCAAGACTCAAAATTGCTCAAATCGGACTCCAACCCAAGTTGCCGAAACGCTTGAGCGTAGTTTGAACTGGCGGCGTAAAATTCGTAAGCTGCCTTCCTCGAATGCTCTTCTAAATATCTCTCGATGGCTTCAACGCGGCCGTCCAGGAGCAGCGCCAGCAGCAGTTGATCGGTTGCCGGCTCGTCTTGATTGGTTTGCAACAACTGAACCGCCGCTTGTATTTCGAGCTCCCGCTGAGAGATTGCCTCAGTCTGGTCGTCGTTGGATTCGGCATCGTCGCCTTGAGAATCACCGGGACGTTCGTCCATGCCAAGCACTTTGAGCCATTGATCGCGGGCGGCTTTTCGATTGCCAGCGAATTCGAACACGCAGGCCAATGCAGCTTGTCCGCCGACCGACTGAAGATCACCCAACAACTCGCGCTGGATGGCAGGCTCGGTCAGTCGCCCCCATTGGAATCCTCGCGCGATCAACTTGAGCTTAAGTTGCAGTGGGATGCTCAAGGCCAAAGCTTGATCCGCTTGGCCAGACATGAAAAGGCGAACTGCTCGATCGACATCATCATTCACTTCGTTGGTCAATGGAAGTCTCAGATGCTGAGAGGTCCAGACCGTTAAGGCGGTCGGAGCCAACTTGGATACAAGCGGCCATGCTAACAAGGCGTCTCCCCGTTCCGCCGCCAGACCGACCAATTGTTGGATCAAAAATCGTGCGTCCCCGTCGTCAAAAAAACGCTCTTGGGCGCGAATCGCAATGGCTGGATGCTGGTCGAGATATTCGCGAGCCACATCCCATCGGTTTCGCATAGCGAATTCCAACAAGCTCTTTTCGTTGGCGGTCTCAAACTTTTCAGCAAGCTCGACGGCCTCCTGTATATCGCTGCAAAACCGTCGAACCTTGTTCAAACTTCTTAGTCGCTTGGCCGATTCTGCAATTTGCTTGTCGCTGGACTCGACCGCACGATTTAGCTCGTCGTCCGCTGTTGGGCCCAACCGCCAAAGTTCCGCGAATGCCATTTGCCGCAGGGAATACGAATCGGATCCAAGTTGCTTGAACAACCGGGCGATATTGCTTGGGCCAACCGATTCTTGGCTCGGGTTGCCAGTTCCTTCCTGGCCGAAGAGTTCCGAGGACCTGCATAGGCCTATTGAAGCGGCGGACACGGCAACGACCCACATACGAGCGATGGTGGTGCAGAATTGCATAATCGTTTCGAATCTCGGCATTGAAAAGCTATCGCACCTGGATGATTTGACGGGACCCCAGAAAAGTGCGGCTCCGTGCTGGCACATCCGGGTCATGGCCTATATTCTATACACACTTATGGCCAACAAAAAGAACTCACCGAAACCGACTGAATCCGCCAGTTCCGCCGGCGCGAAGCCCAAGGAAGGTGCGACGTTCAAGGTGATTAGCGACAACCGCAAAGTTCGCCACCATTACCAGATACTGGACACGGTGGAATGCGGCATGATGCTGCGCGGCAGCGAAGTCAAAAGCCTCCGCAATGGCAAGTGCCAACTCGACGAAGCCTACGGACGTATTAAAGACCAGACGCTGTGGTTGGTCGGCTGCAATATCGCGGAATACCCCCAAGCCACGCTATGGAATCATGAACCCAAACGTCCACGGCAATTGCTGGTCCGGAAGCGCGAGATGCAAAGGTTGCTCAAGAAAGCTAAAGAAAAAGGGCTGACGCTTGTACCACTACGAATGTATTTCAACCCGCGTGGGCTGGCCAAATGCGAACTGGCGCTTTGCAAAGGACTCAAGCTGCACGACAAGCGCGAAAAAATGAAGTCGGCGGACGCCAAGCGAGATATGGAACGTGCCCTGAAGCGGAGGCGGTAAGCGGCGATGCTCAGAATTAACGACCTGAAAAAGTCATTTCGATTGCCCGATGGCGGAGTCCTTCCGATCCTTGACGTTCCGGCCTACGCGCTCGCCGCCGGCGAGCAAGCGGCCTTGATCGGTGAAAGTGGAGCTGGCAAGACGACGCTGCTGCACGCCATCGCGGGCATTGTATCCGTCGACTCAGGCACAATCGCCATTGACGAAATCGACATTGCCAGGCTGAGCGAGCAGGGTCGCGATCGAGTTCGGGCCGCCAAATTGGGTTACGTGTTTCAAACCTTCAATCTCCTATCGGGGTTCACCGCTCTAGAAAACGTGCGGCTCGGTATGACATTCGGCAGCGGCAGACACGATCTAAACCGGGCGATCGAGTTGCTCCATCGAGTCGGGCTGGGCGATCGATTGAATTACAAGCCAGCGGCGCTGTCAGTCGGACAACAGCAGCGAGTGGCTGTGGCTCGGGCTTTGGCCAATCGCCCGCGGTTGCTGCTTGCGGATGAGCCAACCGCCAGCGTTGATTCAGCCAACCAGCAAAAAATCATCGATCTAATTCGCCAGTGCTGCCAGGACGAAAACATCTCGCTGCTAATCGTGACGCACTCGATGCACGTGGCCCAGCAGTTTTCCCGAATGGATCGACTGGAAAACGTGAACCGCGTCGCAATTGCGTCGGCCGCGCCAGCTTAAACTACCCTTTGAAGACCGAACATACAAGTCAACCGTGAACCTTTTCCTGATCGCAATTCGCAATCTCCAGCAGCGTGGTCTTGCGTCTATTTTGACGATGCTCAGCATGGCGTTGGGTGTTGCCATGGTGGTGCTGGTGCTGGGCATTAGCTGGCTTGTCACGGAATCGTTCGACCGCAACAGCAACGTCGGCTACAACTTGATCGTTGGATCCAAGGGCGGCTCATTGCAACTTGCCCTCAATTCCGTCTTCTACTTGAGCAAACCGATCGAAGTTGTTCCCTACGAGGAATACCTTGAATTGATTCCAGGCAAAGAGGGTCGCCGCAAAGAGATCGAGCGGATCGGTGGTCGCGTCGCGGAGCCGGAGCGAGCCGGAGTTTTTTCGGCGTTTACGTCTGGCAAAGGTTTTGCGATTCCGATTTGCTTGGGCGACTATTTTGGACGCTTCCGCGTTGTGGGGACGACACCAGGTTTTTTTGAGAAGCTGCGGCACGGACCGATGGGCGAAGACGAATACAAATTCGCGGAAGGCCGCAACTTCGTGGACTACTCGCCCGAGAACGGCTTTTTTGAGGCCGTGCTGGGTGCTCAAGTTGCCCGGGTGATGAACCGGCGTGTCGGCGATGTGGTTCAGACGACCCATGGCGACCCTGACGGCGATGGTCACGGTGAAGAGTTCAGAATCGTCGGCATCCTTGAACCGACGGGAACGCCCAACGATCGGGCAGCCTTCATCAACATCGAAGGCTTTTATCTGATGGACAATCATGCCCGCGTGGCTCAAGACCTTGCCAATCCCGACGAAGAGAAGGTCGATGTCGAAAAAAAGGTCGGCCTGGACCAACCCCCGCGATTGCCGCTCGAGCGCCGCGACTTAACAGCCATCCTCGTCAAGACAGGCGAGTCGATCTTTGCCGTGAACATGCAATGGTCGATCAACAAGCGACTGAACACGCAAGCAGTCTCGCCGCTGTCTGAAATCGCCGGATTGTTGAATATTTTCGTCACTCCCATTCGCAACGTGCTGCTAGCCCTAACCGTACTAATTTGCATCGTCAGCGCGATCAGTATTCTGGTTAGCATTTACAACTCGATGAACGAGCGCCGCCGCGACATCGCGGTCATGCGGGCCTTAGGCGCACGACGCGACATGATCGTCTTGATCGTGCTCCTGGAAAGTTTACTGATTGCATTGGGGGGAGGCTTGATCGGCTGGTTCTCAGGCCACTTGATCGGCGTGCTGGCCAGCGGCTATGTGGAAGAGCAAACGGGCTTGCGAGTCGGCATGTTCAACACGATTTCATGGCAAGAGCTCATCTTGATTCCCGGTCTAGTCTTACTTGCAATCATTGCGGGCATTATCCCAGCGATTGCCGCTTATCGAACTGAGGTGTCGAAGAACCTGGCGAGTTGACGATTCGATCTGCCTGCCAGAATTTGGGAGAAAACCGTTTTGGCCGCGTCGAAATCCGTTTCTGCAAATTTATCGACGTTTTTGCGCCGCTATCCCTGCGTTTGGTTCTCGGCCGCATGGATCGTAGGAACGCTGCTGGCCCATCGTCTGACTGGCCTATCAATCACGAATCTTTGGACCATTGCCGGCATCACAATTTTCCTAGCAGTCGTCAGCGCACTTCGCCGCAGTGAGTGGCTTTGGAGCTTGCCCGCATTCTTGGTGATCGTGCTCATCGCATCCCTGGCCGCACGAAAACACGCTCCCATCCAAGACGACAGTTTGTCAAGTATCGCGAAACGAAAAGATCAGCCAATCATGCTGCGCGGAGTCGTTTCGACGGTGGCTTCGTGGCGGCCAGCTACCAGCGCCTTCGGTGATCAACGGGAACACGAGCAGCACAGCCATCTGCCTGAAGACAGACAGCCAGACCGCTGGTTCACTCAGTGGACCGTGGAATGGTCACAGGTTCGCGTTGGCACGTCCTGGGAGCCAATCCAGTGCCGGGCCAACTTGTACGTGAACGGCAGGCTCGACTCACACCTTCCAGGCGATCAAATAGAAGTCATCGGAAGCTTTCGTCAAATTGGACCTGCGTCCAATCCTGGAATGCGTGGCTTTGTCGAGAATTCTCAGCGCAATCAAAAGTTTGTCGTCGTCCACGCGGATGGTGCTGAACAAATCCGACACTTGAGTTCCACTTGGCAATACTTTCCGAGTCGGATGCGAGCTAAAGCCGTCTGGCTGGTGGATTCGCTTCTTTACCGCTACGTCAGCCATCAACAGGCACCACTGAGTGCGGCTCTCGTGTTTGGCCAACCTGAACAAATCGATTGGGATGACAAAGAACAATTGTTGGCGACCGGAACAATTCACATTCTCTCAGTCAGCGGACTGCACGTCGAGTTGGTCGGGAGTGTCTTGCTGTTGATCTGCCTGATACTGAATTTGCGACCCAAACCGATGTTGCTGACCATCCTGGCAACTGTTTTCCTGTATTCCTGTTTGGCCGGTGGAAATCCACCAGTACTGCGAGCCATGGTTCAAGCGGCCGCCATCGCGATTGCGCGTTATTTTGGTTGGCAACATCGATTGCCGAATCTGCTTGGCCTGGCGGCGGTCTTTGTCCTGATGATCAATCCAAACAACATCTTCAACGTTGGAGTGTACCTTTCGTTCCTTTCGGTTGCAACCATCGGGGTGTTCATCCTCGCGCCCGCTGGGCGGCCAGGCTTGCGCTCCGCATTGCGAGAGCTAATTCATGCCAGCCAAAGCCCTTTTCGGAGGTGGCTCGAAAATTCTCTGCTCATCCCGATGATGTCGTTGAAAATGAGCCTTTGGGTCTGGTTGATGAATGTTCCAATCGTATGGCATCAGTTCAATGTGCTTTCGCCCATCGCGATACCGTTGAACGTGACCATCGCGCCCTTCTTATTGGTCGGCTTGGTCGCCGGACTAGTCACTGGTTTTCTCGGATGGATTCCGCCGATCGGTTGGCTAAGCGGCACGATCGCTGGTATCAACCTAATGTGGATCAATCAGTTAGTCGAAATCGCTTACCGAGTACCTTGGGGGCATGTCTGGCTACCGTCGCCGCCGATTTGGTGGAGCATCGCATTCTATGCGTTCACGGCGGTTTGGCTGATGGTCTTCCGGCTTTCCTATCGCCGCACGTTGGCCACGTTTTTGCTGATTTGGATTGCGATCGGCGTATTGCTGTTCGTCCCAGGCCCACGCGGTCTGTCTGGGTCGCCGAGCTCGACATGCGATAGTCCATTGCGATGCACGTTTTTGGATGTCGGGCATGGAACTAGCGTCTTGATCGAATTGCCCGACGGACGATTATGGCTGTACGACGCCGGGCATTTTGGCGACGACCAGCGCAGTCATCAATTGATCGCACCATCAATCTGGAATCTCAAAGCGGCGCGAATCGACACGCTGATCATTTCACATGCTGACTCGGATCACTACAACGCCGTTATGGGATTGGTCGAGCGCTTTCAAATCGGCCGAGTTGCAAGCACACAACGATTCTGGGCCAGTGACGAGCCCGCCATCATCGCGATACGCGAAATGCTCGATCGCAAAGGCATTCCACGAATTCAGTGGGACTCGACCTCCAAAGCAGACGCGGGACAATGTTCGGTTCAGACGGAGCTTCTGCATCCGCCGCCCGTGTTTCAGGCCGAAAGCGACAACGCGGATAGTCTCGTATTGCAACTCGAATACGCCGGAGTTCGCGTTCTACTGACGGGCGACATCGAAGGTAGCGGAATGTTGGCCGTGTGCGAAAGACTGCGGGCACAGAAACCACATTGCGACGTTTTGATGGCACCGCATCACGGAAGCCTGTCACACGACCCGAAGGAATTGATGGATGTTTGCCAACCCAAAGTTGTGGTCATCAGTGGCGGCGATCGGTCAATACGTCCCGAAGTTGCATTGAAATATGCTTCGGCTGGCATCTTGGGAATTTCTTTCCGCGATCATGCCATTCAAGTCCGCATCGATGCAAACGGCATCACTCAGACGGATCGTTGGGATGGCGATTCTTGGACGAAGCTAAAGTAATCTGCGATAGCGGTTTTGTGCGAATCGTTGGAACATCTTCATCGAGATGATGGGGGCAACTTGAACATGATGGCTTCGGATCGCGCATAAGCCGAACCGCGCGGCGGATCAATGCCGCTGCACAAAAAGTCACGATAGTGGCAACAAGGATCGTTTCCATGGATTACGTGAAAATTGCGATCAAGAAAGCAGCGCAAACGATTGTTCCGCAAACGACTTTGCCAACGGTGCCAAACAAGCGACCCCAGAAGGCCGCGTGACCGACCTGCAAACTAGCAGACCACTCTTTGCCGGCCCACCGTTCGCCGCCGACTGCGCCAACGGCAGCACCTGCGGAAGCCAACAGCACCGATCCTATCACGGAGCCAACGATCGGAATAGGGATGATCGTTCCGGCCAGTAAGCCCACAACGGCCCCGCACATAGCTCCTGCGACAGCCAGCAGGCTAGCGCGTTTGGTGGCTCCCAAGCGACTCGCGCCCAGCGCTCCGGCCGCGAACTCGAGCAACTCGCCTAAACCGGCGGTGGCAATGATCACAACGAGTGTGGTCAGCGTCACGTGAAGCGACTTGTCGACCGGCCCCCAAAAGTAAGCACCTGCGGCTAAGGCT